>Ga0207733_100215_pt1 | contig 52597 bp, 47 predicted proteins | sample A23P3SouthBayCA_FD_187735 | JGI IMG/M metagenome (GOLD analysis project Ga0207733, IMG submission 187735) | Aerobic enrichment media microbial communities from Eden Landing Ponds, California, USA - A23 P3 (SPAdes) | ecosystem: Environmental > Aquatic > Marine > Unclassified | place: Emeryville...
CTTCGTGTTCGGCGCGTTGTGGTACACCTTCGCGCCGGTGTCGATGTTCTGGCCCTCGCCCGCGAAGGCGATGGTGATGTGGTTGTCGGAGGCGCCGCGCCCCTTGAGGATCGACGAGGGGTACAGCATCGTCGCCTTCGACCCCATCGACCCGGATATCCACTCCATCCGGCCGTTCTTCTCGACGAGCGCGCGCTTGGTGTTGAGATTGTACGTGTTCTTCGACCAGTTCTGGACGGTCGAGTACTGGACGTGGGCGTCCTCGCCGACGAACACCTCGACGCCGCCGGAGTGGAGGTTGATCGCGGAGTACTTCGGGGCCGAGCAGCCCTCGATGTAGTGGACCTCCGAGCCCTCCTCGGCGACGATGAGCGTGTGCTCGAACTGGCCCATCCCCTCGGAGTTCATCCGGAAGTACGCCTGCACGGGCATCTCGACGGTGACGTCCTCGGGGACGTACACGAACGAGCCGCCCGACCAGACGGCGCCGTGGAGCGCGGCGAACTTGTTGTCGCTCGGGGGGACGCACGTCGTCATGAAGTGCTCGCGGACGATCTCCTCGTGCTCACGGACCGCCTCGTCCATGTTGCAGAAGATGACGCCCTTCTCCTCCCACCGCTCCTGCATGTTCTGGTAGACGACCTCCGACTCGTACTGGGCGCCGACGCCCGAGAGCGCGTTCTTCTCGGCCTCGGGGATGCCCAGCTTGTCGAAGGTATCCTTGATCTCGTCCGGGAGCTCCGTCCAGTCGTCGACGCCCGCGCGGACGTCCACGTCGGGGCGGATGTACGGGACGATCTCGTCGATGTCGACCTCGCTCAGGTCGGGCTGGCCGGGCCAGTCGGTCGGCATCGGCATCGCCTGGAACTGCTCGAGGGCGCGGAGGCGCCGCTCCAGCATCCACTCGGGTTCGTCCTTGTCCTCGGAGATCGCGTGGATGGTGTCCTCGGTGAGCCCCTTCTCGGCCGCGAACGCCGCCTTCGACTCCTTCTTGAAGTCGAAGCGCTCCTCGGTGTCGGTCTTCTGCAGGTGGTCTTGGTCCGAACTCATGTGTGGATCGTGTTTACGGGTGTGTACGCATTAGGCTGTTCAGTAACCATTTTCGATTACGCCGCCTCGTAGACTTCCTCGCGGACCCAGTCGTAGCCCTTGTCCTCGAGCTCCTCGGCGAGCTCGGCGCCGCCGGACTTGGCGATCTTCCCGTCGATCATCACGTGGACGTGATCGGGCTCGACGTAGTCGAGGATACGCTGGTAGTGGGTGATCTGGAGGATGCCGGTGTCCTGCTCGTCGCGGAGGGCGTTGATTCCCTTCGAGACGTCCTGCAGGCGGTCGATGTCCAGCCCGGAGTCGATCTCGTCGAGCACGGCGATCGAGGGCTCGAGGATCGCGGCCTGCAGCACCTCGTTCTGCTTCTTTTCGCCGCCGGAGAAGCCGGCGTTGAGGTAGCGCTCGGCGAACTTCTCGTCCATGTCGAGCAGTTCCATCTTCTCCTTCAGGAGCTGCTGGAACTCGGCGACGCCCACGTCGCCGTCGTCGGCGGGGCCCTCCATCGGGGAGGTGTCGTAGCCCGAGTCGTCCTCGGCCTCGGCCTCCTCGTCGTCCTCGTCCTCGAAGAGTTCCTCGCGCTCGTCGAGCTTGGCGTTGAGCGCCTGCCGGAGGAAGTTCACCATCGTCACGCCCTCGATCTCGGCGGGATACTGGAACCCGAGGAAGATGCCGAGCGCCGCGCGCTCGTTGGGCTCGAGGTCGAGCAGTTCCCAGGTGAGGTCCGCCTCGTCGATGTCGGCGTCGATGTCCTCGACGTCGGCCTCCGAGAGCGTCAGCGTCACCGAGCCGCCGGTGACCTCGTAGGCCGGGTGACCCGCGATGACCTTCGCTGTCGTCGACTTCCCGGACCCGTTCGGTCCCATCAGAGCGTGGATCTCGCCGTTCTTTACTTCGAGGTCGACACCCCGGAGGATCTCTTCGCCCGTGTCTGCGACCTCCGCCTGAAGATTTTCGAGTTCGAGTGTAGCCATGTTCGTGAATACGCCTCTACGTGTGAGTGGGTCGTTCGACAAATGAAGGTTTCGCATCCGCACGCGTGTCCTTTTCGCTATAGAAAAATCGTTTTTCGAATCAGAAATTCTGAGCTGAACGGGCGCCCCCTCGGCGTCACATGAAGCTACCGAGGCCGGTCTGTTCCTGCCCGCTTTTGACCTCCTCCCAGGACATCCCGAGCGCCTCGATGATGCGAGCGATCGGCCCCTTCAGCGTCTTGTCCAGCATCTTGTCCCAGTCGACCGCGAACTCCTCGGGCACCTCGTCGGCGTACTCGAAGCAGATCACGTCGGGGTCGCGCTTGAACTCGCCGTACAGCGGATCGGTCTGTGGGTCGAGCCCGTGCTCGTTCTCCATGCGGGCCCAGAAGTCCGGGTGGACCTTCTCGAGGTAGAGCCGCTTGGGCTTGGACCCGCGCTGGAAGTTCGTGCCCAACATGAGGTTCGCGTACTTCGCGCCCCGAACCTGCGCGGTGTCGGTGTCGTAGCTCTCCAGTCGCTTGCCGATGCCGCCGGGTATCCCCACTTCGTCAAGCGCGGCGTCGCCGTCGAGGAAGCTCTGGATCTCCTCGTGCAGGTAGTCGGTGATGTCCTCGGTGTCTTCCCCGTGGACGATCATCTCGATGACGCGCTTCTGCACTCGTTTGGTGACGGGCGCGATGTCGGAGCGCTTGTACTCGAAGCCGGTGATGTCGATGTCGTCGACGTTCTTGCCCTCCTTCCAGACGATGTGCCCGGCGTAGCGCTTCTTCTTGCCCGCCTGGAAGAATCGGCGGTAGAGCTTCTCGAACTCGATCTCGAAGCGGTGCTCCTCGGCGTCGAGCTCCTCGCGCGCGAAGTCATCGTAGCGCCCGTTGATGTGTTCCTCTATCTCGAAGGACTGCTCGATCGCCTCTTCCGTCGAGATGTCGCTCCCGAGCGCGAGCATGATGCTGTCGGTGTCCCCGTACGTGACCTCGTGATCGATCTCTCTGGCCGCCTCCTCGGTGAACTCGATCACGCGCCGACCCATCGCGGTGATCGCGGCGGCGTTGTCCTTGTCGTACAGGCGGAATCGATCCCACCCCGACACGCCGTAGAGGCTGTTCATGATGACCTTCACCGACGCCTGCTGGCGGTCGTACTGCTCGTAGGCGTCCGATCCGGGGTCGTGCTCGTCGCGGGCGCCCTTCAGACGCTCGCGCTCGGTGAGCAGCTCGTCCACCATCTCGCGCATCATCCCGTCGGGCTCCTTGCGGAACCGGGTCCCGTTGGGCGCGCGGTACGTCTCCCCGTCGAAGGACTCGGGGTCGTCGACGATCGTCTCGGGGCTGGCGTTGATCGTCACCATGCACATCGGGTACAGCGACTTGAGGTCGAGCACGGAGACCATCTCCTCGACGCCGGAGATGGGCTCGAAGACGGCGCCGCCCTCGAAGTCCTCGCCCTCCTGTTGGCCCTTCGTCGGGAGGACGAAGTCGCCGAAGGCGTTGTGTAGGACGTACATGTCGACGGCGTCGCCGGGGGTCGGCGCGTCCTCGAGCTGGCAGCCGACGAACTTGCGCGCGTCGTCCCAGAACGCGACGATGTTCTGCTTGCGGTCGATCTCGACGCACAGTTCCACGTCCCGAACGTTGTACTCCAGGAGGCGCTCTGGGTCCTGTTCCCACAGGTCGCCGATGTCGCCCGTGTACCGCTCCTTGCCCACGTCGAGTTCGAGCTCCCCGACGGCGTCGAGACGGTACGACTCCAGCTCCGAGAACTGCGTGCGCTGGTAGGCGTACAGCAGGTCGAAGACGACCCGGCCCTTCACGTCGGGACCGCCCCAGCCGGAGCGCCACGTCTCGTTCACGCGCGAGAGCCGGTCCGGCGAGAGGTCGTGGTCGCTTCGACCGTCGAGCACCTCACAGCGGTCCATGAAGTACGGCGCGTCGAAGTCCTCAAAGTTCCAGCCCGTGAGGACGTCGGGGTTCGTCTCCTCGAGGTACGAGATGAACGCGTCGAGCATGGCGTCCTCGTCGGCGAACGTCTCGACCCGCACGTCGCCGTCGCGGTCGCCGATCCGCTCGTAGTCCTCGAGGGCGGCGGGCGCGTCGACGTCCCCGACGGGCGCGTCGTACAGCCACGCGACGTACTCGTCCCGGTAGGAGTCGTGGGAGGTGAGACAGACGATCGCCTCCTCGCCGTCCTCCGGGAAGCCGTTCCGGTCGTCGACTTCGATGTCGAAGGTGTTCACCCGGATGTCCGCGTCCACGTCACACGGTTCGAGGTGGTCGGGCGTCACCTGCAGGCGGCCGCGCTCCTCGTCGTCGCGCGCGTCCAGCCGTCGGTCCTCGACGCGCAGCCCCGAGGTGACGCCGTGGTCGATGAGGAAGCGGTTCGGGAACAGGATGTCGGCCTCGTACGTGTGCTCGAAGTCGTCGCGGATCTGCCCCACGTCCCGCGGCGTTCGCGCGACGACCTTCGTCACCGGCTCTCCGCGGATCGACTCGAAGCGGTCGCCGTCCGGGTCGGTCTCGCGGGTGTCGAGGATCACGTCGTACTCCTCCGTGAGGGTCCGTCCCTCGATGTCCGCCGTCGGGACGTAGAAGTACGGCTCGATCCCGAGCACGCGGACGTGTTCGGCCTCGTTGTCGGCGGTTCGGCCGAACACGTGAACGACGGGGTACTGTTCGGCTCCGGTTCCCTCGACGGTGTAGTCGACCGCGGTGACCATGAACTCGACAGTCCCCTCGGAGTCCGGAACGACGATGTCCTCGCGGTCGACGACCGCGCTCACGCGCCCCTGTCCGGCCCCCGCTACGTGTGCCGCCTCCTCGTCAGGACGCCGTCCGTGGCCGCTCCCGTCCTCGGCGTCCTCGCCGCCGGCGAACCGGTCGAGGCCCGACTGCGAATCGCTCATTGCCGGGCCTTTGCCGGTCGCCGGTAAAAACCTCCCTTTCGGCCGCAGACCGCCCCCGTCGAGCGTCCGCCCTCGAGGGATCGACCGGGTACGGTGACCGTTCCGGCCGGTAGGCCCGGCGTATGCGGCCGCGTCCTCAACTGTCGATCTCCGGCGCGATCCGCCTTCCCTGGCGGGGACGGCGAGGACCACCGCCACGGAAAGGCATATATCGTGCCATTCCTTACCACGGTTCGAAGATGACCCACGCAGCCGATTCCCCATTGGAGCGCTCGGGCGAGCGCCCGGACGAGGCGGTCGAGACGGTCGAGGCGTACGAGGATGACGGACGAACGGTGCTGTACGACGCGGAGAACCCGCTCGCGTGGGTCGAAGCGAGCGAGGCGGTCGCGCTCACGGACGCGGCGTAGGGGCACCGAGACACCCACGAACTGCGCCGCCTGACAACCCTTTTCCCGGTCGTTCGCCAACGGATTCACGTGTTCGACGAGGACGACGACGGGGAGCTGTTCGACCTCGAACGGCGGGCCGGCGAGGCCGAGGAGCGCGGCCCTCGCGTCGACGTCCCGTCGGTCGACGACCCATCGGATTCGCTGCCAGACCCGTCGACGGTCGACCCCGCCATCCGGCGGTCGTTCCTTTCGGGAGTCGTGTACGCCAACGTCGCGCTCCTCGGCGTCTCGCTGGGGCTGATGCTCGTGGGCTTTCGCGGCGACTGGCGAGCCGGCGGCGCGGCGGTCGTGATCGGCGTCCTCGCCGGAGTCCGCGTGTATCAGACGGTTCGCGCGTTCAAGCAGCGCGACCGGGACGGCGACGCCGATGGACCCGAGGGCAGTGACGGGGAGACGGACCCTTCCGCCGCGGTGGACGACGCCTCCGCCGCGTCCGACGACGCCGTCGCCGCCGCCGCGAGTTCCGATCCCGAGAACCCCTGACCGCCGGCGTCGACATCGACACCGCCGGCCGCCGGCACCGACACGCCTTTTCGCACACGTCCGCTTTCGTCCACCATGCAGTCGGTTCGGGACGCGGACGGAACGCCGTACCTGCTCGTCAAGCGATCGTCGGAGTCGAGTCTCGTTCGCGACCCGGCGACCGGCGAGGAGCGGTACGTCCCGAACGACGACCTCCGATCGGACGGGGAGTCCCCGCTGTCGGCCGCCGCGGACGGGCTGTCGCCCGAGCTACGCCGGGCCGTACTGGCGTGTCGCGACGAGCGCGCGCTCGGACTGCTCGTCGAGTTCGCCGACCGCGGGGCGCTGTCGGTGCGAACGCTGCTGGACGCCTACGACCTGTGTGAGTCCGATCTCCACGGCCTGATCGCCGAGTTTCGCGCCGCGGGACTGCTCGCGGAGACGACCGTCGCCGGCGAGCGGGGGTACGAGCCGACCGACGAGGCGCTGGACGTCGTCGACCGGTTTCGCGACTGACCGGCGCCGTCACGGGCGGTCAGGGGCGCCGAACGGTCAGTCCCCCGCGTGCTCGACATCGCCCGTCCGACCCCTTACCGCCGACAGCGACGGGTCCGCCAACCGTTCGACCGTCGACCGGTTCGAGGTGGGGTTCTTCTCGACGCGCACGAGTTCGTCCGCGGCGTCGACGAGCTCGTCGTCGTGGCTGACGATCAGGATCTGGCGGACGCCGAAGCCGCGCATCTCGTCGATCAGGTCCGCCAGCCGCGAGACGTGCCCCGAATCGAGGAACACCGTCGGCTCGTCGAGGATGAGCGGCGGCGTCGGCGCCGCGCCCTCGATCCCCTCCGCGAGCAGGCGGTAGATCGCACAGCGCAGCGAGAGGTTGAACAGCGCCCGCTCGCCGCCCGAGAGCTGCTCGGGGTCCAGCGGCTCGCCGTCCTTCTGGTAGACGGTGAGCTCGTACTCGCCGTCCAGCTCGATGTGCGAGTAGGCGTCGTTGCCGTACACCAGCTCGAACGTCTCGTTGAGCATCCGTTCGAGGCTCTCGACGTTCGCTCGCCGAAGCTCCGCCCGGAGGTCGCCGTACATCGCCTCCAGGTCCTCCGTCTCCTCGTGGATCGCGTCCAGCTCGGCGAGCCGGTCCGCCAGCTCGTCGCGCCGCTCGCGCAGGGCCTTCAGCTCCTCGAGCTCGTTCTCGACGGCGCCGATCCGGCTCGTGAGGTCGTCTCGCCGCTCCCGAAGGCCCTCGAGCGCGTCGTCCACGTTCTCGATGTACTCCTCGGCGTTCTCGAGCCGCTCACGGGCCGACTCAACTCGCTCGTCGTCGAACGCCTCCCGGAGCTCGTCGCGGCGTTCGCGCTTCGTCGCGAGGAACTCCCGGCGCTCGTCGTTGCGGTCGGCGACGTCCGCACGCTTCTCGGTCAGCCGATCGATCGCCTCCTCCGCGTCGGCGATCTCCGCTCGCGCCGCCTCGACGGCGTCCAGTCGGTCCCGAGCGGTCTCGACCTCGTCCAACTCGTCCTCGATCGCCTCGGCGTCCGCCCGAGCCTCCTCGGCCTCCTCGGCCTTCCGTTCGCTGACCTCGCGTCTCTCGTCGGCGTTCGACTCCAGGTCCTCGGCCGCCTCGCGGAGCTCGGCGGCCCGTTCGCGTGCCTGCTCTCTCTCGGCCTCCTTCTCCGCGATGCCGTCCTCGATCAGCTCGCGCGTGTCGGCGATCTGGCCGAGTCGGTTCTCCGCCTCCACGAGCGTCTCGGCGCGGTCGAGTGCCCCCTCGAGGTCCGTCTCGCGCTCGGTCAGGTCGGCGAGTTCCGCCTCCAGTTCGTCGAGACGCTCGCGTTCGTCGTCGAGGCCGTCGACGTGCGGGGAACCGTCGACCGGCTGACCGCACTCGGGACACTTCCCCTCGGCCAGCAGCTCCTCCGCCTCCTCGACGCTCGAGCGCGCGGCGCTCGCCTCGTTGCTCGTCTCGCGGACCTCCGCACGCACCGCCTCCAGGTCCTCGTGGACGGACTCGCGGTGGGCGGACGCCTCGCCGGCCGAGACGGGGGCGTCCTCGAACGTCGCCCGGAGCTCATCGCGCTCCGTCTTCAACTCCGAGAGCGACGCCTCGCGCTCGGCGAGGGTCTCCGCGGCCGTCTCGGCGTCCTCGTCGAGCTCCGCCGCACGGGTGCGCTTCTCGTCGGCGCGTTCGGCCGCCTCCTCGGCCTTCTCCGCGAGGTTCGTCGACTGGTTCGTGAGGGCGTTCACCTCCGAGCGCGTCTCGCGGAGCTCGTCGCGCAGGTTCGCCTCGCGCTCGTCGAGTCGATCGCGGCGTGCGTCGATCGTCTCCGGGTCGGCGTCGTCGACGGCGACCGCCGAGAGGCGTTCCTCGAGCGTCGCCTCCGCGTCCTCGACGCGGTCGCGGAGGTCGGCGGTCCGGTCCCCGAGTCGCTCCCGTTCGGCCTCGTCCTCGCGGATCGTCGCCTCCAGGTCCTCGATATCCGACTCCAGCTCGGTCAGCTCCTCGCGGCGTTCCTCGTACTCGTCGAGCACGCCGCGGGCCTCCTCGCGCGTGGACGCCGCCTTCTGTCGTTGTGCCTCGTAGTTCTCGATCGTCTCGTTCACCTCCGAGAGGGTCGACTCCAGCGAGTTGAGCCGGCCGTGTAGACCGCGGTCCTCCTTCTCGGTTACCTGCTCCTCGACGCTCTCCAGCGCGCCCCGCGTCGTCGAGCGGACGTCCTCGACGCCGAGCCGGGCGTCGCCCGCGCGGTCGCGGTACTCCTCCAGCGTGCCGAGTTGGAGGAGGTCGTCGATCATGTCCTGGCGTTCGGTCGGCGTGGCGTTGATGAGCTTGTTCACCTCGCCCTGCCGGACGTACGCGCAGTTGACGAACGCCTCCGCGTCCATGCGAAGGAGGTCCGACACGAACGCCCGCACGTCCGTCGCGCCGTCGCGGTGGACGGTCTCGTCGTCCGACTCGAGGGTACACGTCGTCGTCTGGATCTGCTCGCCGTAACGGTTCAGTTCCCGGCGGACGTGATACGACCGGCCGTCGTGCGTGAACCACAGCTCGACCTCGCAGTCCTCGGCGCCGTTGGTCACCACGTCATCCAAGGTACCGTCGAGCGCCCTCGATCCGTACAGCGCGAAGAAGCACGCCTCCAACAGCGAGGACTTCCCGCTGCCGTTGAGCCCGTGAATGACGGTCACGCCGTCCGACAATCGGAGGTCGGTGTCGGCGTACGGCTTGAAGTTCCGGAGGCGAATCCGGTCGAAGATCACCGCGAATCACCCAGCGTGAGCTGTCCGTCCTCGCCCGCCGGGTTCGGAGTCTCCCCGCTCTCTCCATCGGCATCGTCGTCGGTGCCGTCATCCTCAACCGCATCTCCATCACCCTCATCGTCTGCGTCCGCACCGTCGTCCGCGGCGTCCTCGCCGTCGAACCGCGCCTCGATCCGTCGGGTCACCTCCTCGCGGACGTTCGAGTCCGGCAGGTCGCCGCGGACCACGTCGTCGACCTCGCGGGCGGCCTCCGACAGCCCGAGGTCGCCGATCCGCTCGCGGACGGCCTCGTCGGGGTCGGCGAAGCTCACCGACAGCTCCGTCTCCGCCTCGACCTCGCGGCGGTCGGTGACGCGAGCGATGAGCGCGCCGCGCTCGGCGGCGAACTCCTCGACGGCCGCCGGCGCGATCGCCTCGCCGTCGCCGGTGATCCGGACGATGACGACCGCGTCCGCCACGTCGCGCTCGCGGACGCGGTCGCGGACGCGGTCGAGCCCCTCGCCCTCGCCGAGTTCCACGTCGAGGAAGACGAACGGCCGCGTCTCCAGCGTGCGCCGGCGGATGTCGACCGGGTCGTCGCCGTCGTCGGCGTCCGCGCCGAGTCGGACGAGGTTGTAGCCGCGGGGGTCGCGCTCGCTCGCGGAGGCGCGCTCGGTCGACCCGCAGTAGGTCACCCACGCGCCCTCGACCTGCGCGGTGTCGGCCGTGTGGTTGTCACCCAGCAGCACCGCGTCGAAGTCCACGGTGGACTCACGCAGCACCTCGCCCGTGTCCCAGTCGGCGTACGGAAACGGCTCGAACAGCCCGTGGCTCACCAGCGCCGCGACCTCGGCGTCGTGGGGCGCGAACTCGTATTCGAGGGCGTCGCGTCGGCTCTCGGGAACGTGATCGAGGCCGTAGAACGCCGTGTCGCCGATCACGGTCGGTTCGTCGTCCAGCCGCGTCGCCAACCCCATCGACTCGAACAGGTCGAGCCACTGCCCCCCGCGCGTCGACTCGTGGTTGCCGACGACCGCGAGGAACGGGATGTCGGCGTCGTCCAGCGTCCGGAGGGCCGAGAGGACACCGAGCAGGTCGGGGAGGTCCGGACGGCGGTCGTGGAACAGGTCGCCGGCGTGGACGACCGCGTCCGTGTCGGCGTCGACCGCGTCGGCGACGACCCGCTCGAAGGCGTCGAGGAAGTCCGCTCGCCGCTCGGGCGAGTGGTACTGGCGGTACCCGATGTGGGTGTCGCCGGTGTGGATAACCCGCGTCATCAGTTGCCCTCCGGTTGTTCCGCCGCCGGGATATGCCTATCGCGAGCGGAGTGGAAGTGGTCCCCGGGATCCGCGGGGGCCGCAGTGTCGGCGGCGTCCATGGGACCCAACGCCTTCCCGGAAGCCGCGTCCTCGTGGGCCGTCCGGTAGCGCTCGACCGTCTCGACGACCCCACGAGCACGCCGAGCCAACGCGGGGTCGGCCGTCGTCTCGGCGACCGTCCCCGTCCGGTGGAACCCGTCGTCGTCCGCGAACGCGGCCGCGGCCCGGACGCTCGCCAGCGACCGCTCGGCCTCGGCGACGAGGTCGCGCTGTTCGTCGGTCGGTCGACGAGTCGACCCGTCACTGTCGCTGGTGCCACCGTGCGGGTCGACCGCGAGGGTCCGAAGCGCCTCGCGGACGCGCTCGGCGGCCGGCGGCTGTGCGGTCATCGTCGCTGCTGGTCCCGGCATCGGATATCAACCCTCGTGAACCGTCTCCGTCGCGGAGAGCAAGACACACCTACGCTCGTTCGGATCCGCAGGTATGCGCATCGGCGTCGGCTCCGGTAACCCGGTGAAACGTGCGGCGACCGAACGGGCGGTGACGGGCGAGGACGGCTTCGGCGACGACGCGGTCGTCGAGGCGTGTCCCGTCCCGTCGGGCGTGTCCGAGCAGCCGTCCGGGCACGAGGAAACCCGCAGGGGGGCGGTGAACCGAGCGAACGCCGTGCTCGATGCGAGCGACGAGCCGTACGGTCTCGGGGTGGGGATCGAGGGCGGCGTCGCGGAGTACGAGGGCGACGGCGGGCTCTATCTCGTCATGTGGGCGGCCGTCGCGGACGGCGAACGCGTCGGGTACGGCGCCGGCCCGAGCCTCGCGTTGCCCGGGAACATCGCGGCACGCGTCCGCGACGGCGAGGAGCTCGGCCCGGTGATGGACGACGTGCTCGGGGAGAACGACGTCGCGGAGAAACAGGGCGCCGCCGGCGCGTTCACCGGCGGCAGGGTCGACCGGACGGACGCGCTCCGGACCGCCGTGGCGGGCGCGCTCGGACCGTTCGTGACCGACCTGTACTGATATCGATCGAACGTCGCGGGCGCTCGACACGGTTCGGGACGACCTCAGTCGTCGTTCGGGAACTCGCCGCCCTCGAGTTCGGCCTCCTCGTCCAGTTCCGCCGTCTCGTCGACGGCGTCGGTGAGCGAGACGTTGAGGCCGACCATCGACCCGACGCCGCCGACGACGGTGACGGCGTTCTTGACGGCGTGATCCAGCACGGCGGCGGCGAACGCGACGGCCGCCGGGACCCCGCCCAGTCCGACGACGAGCGCGGTGAAGGCGGCCTCGTACAGCCCGATCCCGCCGGGGGACAGCGGGAGCACCTTCGCGAGGTTGCCGACGGAGACGGCGAAGAACCCGACGACGACGAACTGCGTGAGCGTCATGGCGTCCATCGCCGCGGGGAACGCCGCCAACACGAGCAGCGCCGTCGCCACGTCGAGCGACCACACGAGCACGGAGACCCCGCCGACGCGGACGAACGAGGCGCGCGTACCGGCGACCGTCTGCACGCCGGCGGCGAACTCCTCGATCACGCCGGCGACGTAGTCGACGTACGAGTCCGTGGAGAACCGCGAGACGAGCGCTCGGACGTAGTTCCGGTCGCTGCGGGCGGTCGCGACGATGACGAGGAGGCTGGCGACCGCGACGACGCCGATGGCGGCCGCGACCTGGATCGCACGCGAGACGGCGGCAGGCGGGACACCCGGGACGTTTCCGGACACCGCCGCCGCGACTGCGCCCGTCCCGTCGGTGGCGAGCAGGCCCGCCAGCACCGCGCCGGCCATCGCGGTGATCGTGAGCAGGTCGAACACCCGCTCGGCCGCCAACGAGGCGAAGCCGGTCGGGTACGGGATGCCGCGGCGGGCCTTCACGACGTATGCGCGCACCGCGTCGCCGGCGCGGGCCGGGAACACGAGGTTCCCGGTCTGACTGATGAACACCGCGCCCGTGAGGAAGCCGAGCGTCTCGCGATAGCCGAGTTCCTCGAGGACGTCGCGGTACCGAAGCCCGCGCAGCGGCCACGAGAGGAGGTACACGAGCGTCGCGGCCGCGACCGGAACCGGATCGGCGTCCCGGAACGCGTCGAACACCGCCGAGGGGTCGAGGTAGACGGTCATCAGCGCGAGCGCGGCGACCGTGAGTACCGCCCCCGCCGCGACGGTACGGGTGCGGGTGATCCGCGGCGACACCGACAGCTGCCACCACAGCCGGACGATCTGGCTCCCCATCCCGAACACGTCCCGGACGAGGTCGACCTTCGAGTCGCCCTTCGGCTCCCACTCGACGGGGAACTCGGCGACTCGCAGCCCCCGTCGCTGGGCCCGGACGAGCAGCTCCGTGTCCCAGAACCAGTGGTCGTCCTCGACGGCGTCGTGCAGCTCCGCGAACGCCTCCCGAGAGAGCGCCTTGAACCCGCACTGGTGGTCGCGGACGGTCGAGCGCAGGACGGTCCGAACGAGGAGGTTGAATCCGCGCGAGGGCACGCCCCGCTTCGCCGGCCGGTCGGCCTCGTCGCCGGGCATCCACCGCGATCCCGTCGCGACGTCGTACCCCTCGCGGTCGATCTTCGCCACCAACTCCTCCAAGTGACGCATGTCCGTCGCGAGATCCGTGTCGAAGTACACGAGCGTGTCGCCGGCCGCGCGCTCGAACGCGAACTCCAGGGCGCCGCCGCGACCCAGTCGCCGGTCGCTGTGGAGGTGCTTCACCCGGTCGTCCTCGCGGGCGAGTCGGTCCACGATATCCGGGGTCTGGTCGTCGCAGCCGTCCTCCGCGACGATCACCTCGAAGGCGCCCGCCGGGAGGAACCCCGCAAGCGTCTCGACGGTCGTCCGGACGGTCGCCTCGATGGTCGCCGCCTCGTTGTACGCGGGGAGGACGACGCTGACGCGGGTCCGCTCGGCGGCGTCGGGGGTGTCGCCGCCGTCGGGGGCGGACCCGGGGCGTCCGTCCGGACTGCTCATTACCATTCCGGTGGCCGGCCGCCGGGTAAGAACCTTCTGTCATTCCCGCGGCTCGCCGGCGTGTTAGGCGGCCGTACCGACGCGGCCAGTCCGGACCGTCGCTCGCGGTCGAGATAGGTACGAGATCGCCTGACTGCGACGTGTTAACTCCGTGTACCAAACCCCCTATGAGGCGATAGCTCGACGTCGGAACCATGAGCGCGACGAGCACCGCCGAGTCGATCGAGACCGGGGACGCAGCGGCCGGCGAGACGACCGCGGACCTGAGCGACAAACAACGCCGGATCCTCGGGTACCTTCGCGAACACGCCGCCGAGCAGACGTACTTCAAATCCCGACTCATCGCCGAGGAGTTGGGCCTGTCCGCGAAGGAGGTCGGCGCGAACATGTCGGCGATCGTCGACGCCGCCGTCGAGGTCGACGTGGAGAAGTGGGGCTACTCCTCGGGAACGACGTGGATGGTGACGCGGTAGCCGGCGGGCGACGCGTCGTCGACGGCACCGACCCGAACCGTTCACTCGAAAGCGAGTATTCTCCGCAGGCCTTTATACTCGCCCGCGAGACGTGTGGGTAAGACTATGCGACGAGCCAAGATCGTCTGTACGCTCGGTCCCGCCTCCGACGACCGGACCACGATACGGGCGCTCGCCGACGCCGGAATGTCCGTCGCTCGACTCAACGCGAGCCACGGCGACACCGACCACCGCGGCGAGGTGATCGACCGCATCCGCGCGGTCGACGACGCCACCGACCAGCCGCTCGCGGCGATGCTCGACCTCCAGGGTCCCGAGGTCCGGACCGCCGAGATCGACGAGCCGATCGAGATCGCGACCGACTCCGAGGTGGCGTTCGTCGAGGGCGACACTGCGACCCCCGAGCGGATCGGCGTGAGCCACGGGATCACCGAGACCGATCCGGGCGACCGCGTGCTCCTCGACGACGGACGAATCGAGGCCACCGTGACCGAAGTGACCGACGACGGCGTCCGCGCCCGGATCGACTCCGGCGGCGAACTCGGTTCGCGCAAGGGGGTCAACGTTCCCGGCGTCGACCTCGGTCTCCCGACGGTCACCGACGCCGACGAGCGCGAACTCGACCTCGTCACCGAGCACGACGTCGACTTCGTCGCCGCCTCGTTCATCGGCGACGCCGCCGACGTGTACGCCGTCTCCGACGCGCTGGAGGAGCGCGGCGCGAGCGACGTCCCGGTCGTCGCGAAGATCGAGCGCGCGGACGCCGTCGAGAACCTCGACGGGATCGTCGACGCCGCCTACGGCGTCATGGTCGCCCGCGGCGACCTCGGCGTCGAGTGTCCGCTGGAGGACGTGCCGATGGTGCAGAAGCGCATCATCCGCAAGTGCATGGAGACCGGCACCCCCGTCATCACCGCGACGGAGATGCTCGACTCGATGGTCCGTTCGCGGCGGCCGACCCGAGCGGAGGCCTCCGACGTGGCCAACGCCGTCCTCGACGGTACCGACGCGGTGATGCTGTCGGGCGAGACGGCGATCGGTGACCAGCCGGTACACGTCGTCGACACCATGGACCGGATCGTGAACCGGGTCGAGGCGAGCGACGAGTACGCGGAGACGCGCGAGGACCGCGTCCCGCTGGCGCAGACGGAGTCGCGGACGGAGCCGCTGGCGCGCTCGGCGCGCTTCCTCGCGCGCGACACCGACGCCGCCGCCGTCGTCGCCGCCTCCGAGTCCGGCTACACCGCCCGCAAGACCGCGAAGTTCCGGCCGGCGGTCCCCGTCGTCGCGACGACGCCGAACGACCGCGTCCGCCGCCAACTCGCCCTGTCGTGGGGGGTCCAGCCGATGTCCGCCGGCTACCACGGCAGCATCGAGGACGTGATGGACGCGGCCGTGTCGGGGGCCCTCGAGACCGGCGCAGCCGAGTCCGGGGACACCATCGTCGTGCTCTCCGGCATGATGACGGAGTTGGAGGGGACGAACACGACGAACACCCTGAAGCTCCACGTCGCCGCCGAGACCATCGCCACCGGTCGCCACGTGGTCGGCGGACGCGTCTCCGGCCCGCTCCGGCGGCTTCCCGACGGCGACCTCGCCGACGCGCCGGCGGGCACGATCGCGTACCTCCCGGCCGAGTTCGACGCCGAGTTCACTGGCGACACCGGGAGGCTGGCGGGCATCGTCGACGCCCGTCCGGGGATGACCGGCTACCCGGCGCTCGTCGCCCGGGAGCTCGGGATCCCGATGGTCTCCGGCGCGCCGCTGGCCGCCGACGTGACCGACGACACCACGGTGACGGTCGACGCCGAGCGCGGGGTCGTCTACGAGGGCGACGTGATCGGCCACGCGCAGCGTCGCTGACCGCGCCCACCCGAGAGCCCGACACCTCTTTACCGCCCCGACAGCTATTCGCGGCCATGTCCGACGATCCCCGCACGGACGCCACTGTCGACCCGGACGTCGACTCCGGCGGCACCGAGTGGCGCTTCGGCATCGACGAGGTCGGCCCCGAGGCCGAGGCCGCACGGGAGGCCGAACGGAACCCGCCGATCGAGCCGGAGTCGATCGACGCCGAGAACGCGCTGTTCGTCGCCGCGGGCGTCCTCGGGACGCTCCTGTTGGTGTTCTCGGTGACGCTTTAACCCCGCCGGCCCCAAAGCCAGTTCATGCTGCTCCAGTCGGGGCTCCTCACCCCCGAAACACTCCCGTTGTTGCTGGTCGCCGCCGGACTCGTGCTCTCGATCGCCGAAGCGGTCGCCCCCGGCGCACAGTTCATCGTCATCGGGGTGGCGCTCCTGGCGGCCGGACTCGTGGGTCTCGCGCTCGGCCCCCTCGCGGGGCCGTTCGTGCTCGGATTCCTCGTGCTCGTGTTCGGCGCGCTGGCGTTCTACGGCTACCGCGAGTTCGACCTCTACGGCGGCAAGGGACAGGCCCAGACCTCCGATTCGGGGTCTCTCAAGGGGTCGAACGCCCGCGTCACCGAGACGGTCACGCCGACCGGCGGCGAGGTGAAGCTCGACGAGGGGGGATTCAGCCCGTACTACTCCGCGCGATCGGTGGACGGGGAGATCCCCGTCGGCACCGAGGTCATGGTCGTCGATCCCGGCGGCGGAAACGTCCTCACCGTCGAGTCGCTGGCGGGGGGAATCGACGACATCGATCGGGAACTCGCGAAGGGGCGGCGCGATGCGGCGCCGTCGGACGGGAGCATCGACGCCGACGACGGGGACCGCAGTGCGGACGACGGGACGCGCGACGACGACTCGGAGCTCGAATCGGAACGGGAGTGACCGCCCGTCGTCGGGTTCCGGCGTGACAGCGGCCGAACGCTTTAATCCCCATCGGCCGAAGGCTCAGCCATGGTCCTCCCACTGCAGTTCCTCGGACTCGGCCCGGCGGTGATCGGGCTGTTGTTCCTGATCGTCGCGATCGTCGCCGTCTATCAGGCGATCGTCATCGTCGACGCCTACGAGAAGAAGGCCCTCACCGTCTTCGGCGAGTACCGAAAGCTGCTCGAACCGGGTATCAACGTCGTCCCGCCGTTCGTCTCCCGGACGTACACCTTCGACATGCGCACGCAGACGCTCGACGTGCCCCGTCAGGAGGCGATCACCCGCGACAACTCGCCGGTGACCGCCGACGCCGTCGTGTACATCAAGGTGATGGACGCGAAGAAGGCGTTCCTCGAGGTCGAGGACTACAAGACCGCCGTCTCCAACCTCGCGCAGACGACGCTCCGCGCGGTGCTTGGCGACATGGAGCTCGACGACACGCTGAACAAGCGACAGGAGATCAACGCCCGCATCCGGAAGGAACTCGACGAGCCCACCGACGAGTGGGGGATCCGCGTCGAGTCCGTCGAGGTGCGCGAGGTCAACCCCTCGAAGGACGTCCAGCAGGCGATGGAGCAGCAGACCTCCGCCGAGCGCCGTCGCCGCGCCATGATCCTCGAGGCGCAGGGGGAGCGGCGCTCCGCCGTCGAGTCCGCCGAAGGGGAGAAGCAGTCGAACATCATCCGCGCGCAGGGGGAGAAGCAGAGCCAGATCCTCGAGGCGCAGGGTGACGCGATCTCCACCGTCCTCCGCGCGAAGTCCGCCGAGTCGATGGGCGAGCGCGCCATCATCGATAAAGGAATGGAGACGCTGGAACGCATCGGTCAGGGCGACTCTACGACGTTTGTCCTCCCGCAGGAGCTCACGAGCCTCGTCGGCCGCTACGGCAAGCAGCTGACCGGCTCGGACGTGCAGGACTCCGAGGGGCTCGACTCCCTCGACTTCGACGCGGAGACCCGCGAGATGCTCGGGCTCGACGACATCGAGGACATCCTCGGCGAGATCGACGAGGCCGCCCAGATGGACACCGAGGCGCTCGAACAGGAGGCCGCCGCGGTGAAGGAGGGAGACATCGGCGGCTCGATCAAACCCGCCGACGAGGTCGTCGCGGACGCCGACGACGAGGAGGCGGTCGCGTCGACCGACCCCGAGACGGAGCCCGAAACGGAGTAGCCGACGCCGCCGAGGCCGACCCGGCGACATCGGGTATCCGGTTGTTTCAGGCTCGCTACCGGTTGCTCGGAAATTTGCCACCGCCTGACACAACGACACCCTTTTGCCCGCAACTTCGCTACAGTACGGCGTGACACGCGAGGTCGACGCGGACAAGCGCGCCACTCTCCGGCGCTTCGCCGCGCTGGGAGCCGCGACGCCGCTCGCGGCCGGCGCCCGCGCGAGCGCGGCCGACGGCGACGCCGACGAGTCGGCCCCCCGGGACGCGATCCGCGGCTACCTCGCGACGACGCCCGGGGCCCACTTCTCGAAGCTCCGGGACGATCTCTCGCTGGCGACCGGCGAGACCCAACACCACCTCAAGCGACTGGAGTCGACCGACGAGGTCGTCTCACAGAAGGACGGCGACTACCGTCGGTACTTCCCCGCGGGGCGGTTCTCCGCGTTCGAGCGCCGCGCGCTCGGCTACCTCCGGCGGGAGACGCCGCGGGGAATGGTCCTCGGATTGCTCCGGGACCCCGACGCCACCGGCGCCGATCTGGCCCGGTCGCTCGACGTGTCCCGGCCGACGGTCTCGACGTACGCGGGCGAGCTGGCGGACGCCGGACTGCTTCGAACCGACGACGGCTATCGCGTCGCCCGCCCGGCGGTCGTCATCGCGCTGGTCGTCCGCTACGCGGACTCCTTCGGACCCGACGCGGTCGCCTTCGCCGACGACGCCGCGGGCTACATCAGCTACGACGGGTAGTCGGGTCGCCGTCGCGTCGTCCGGGACGCGGTACCGCGTCGACGCTCACGCCGTCGTCAGCGACGCCAGGACCTCGTCGGTCGTCGAGAGCGTCGCGAACTCCCCGCGGAGCTGTGCGAGCGCCGTCCGGTGAACCGTTTCCGGGTCGAACCGTTCCCCGTCCGGACCGGACCGCGCGTGCGTCGCGGTCGCGTCGGCGACGACCGTCGGTTCGAAGCCGAGGTTCTCCGCCATCCGGGTCGTCGTCGACACGCAGTGGTCGGTGGTGAGCCCCGCGACAACCAGCCGTTCGTGGTCGCCGTCGCGGAGCCGCGACTCGAGGGCGGTGTCGACGAACCCCGAGTTCACCCGCTTCACGAGTTCGTGCTCGCCCTCCCTGGGGGCGAACGCCGGCTTGAACGCGAACCCCGGCGCGTCGCCGCGCAGCGGCGAGTCCGGTTCCGTGGAGTCGTGGCGGACGTGGAACACCGGCCCGTCGCGCTCGCGCCAGGCGTCGAGGAGCCGTTCGGCGTTCGTCTCCGCGTCGGGGTTGTTTCGCTCCCCGTACCCCGGGTCGTCGAACCCGATCTGGAGGTCGATCAGGAGGAGCGCGGGGAGGCCGTCGGCGGGTCCCTCGGTGGCGTCGGCCGACCGGCCGTCCTCGCCCATCAGTCGGCCCCGACGCCGCCGGCGTCCAGCGCCGTCACCTCGGGCGTCACCGTCAGCGGGCACTCGTCCGGGAACTGCGAGTCGTCCGCCGAGAAGAGGTACTGGCGCCACTCCCGGTCGCCCTCGACGCCGTAGTCGCCCAGGTCGGCGTGCGGACAGACGCCGTCGTACGCTCCGAGTCGCCCCTGGATCGTCTCGCGAGCGCGGGCGCCGGCCTCGGTGTCGTGGGTGAGGCCGTCGAACACGTCGCGCGGCTGGAACGTGATCTCCAGCCCGACCGGGCAGTAGCGGCTCCGGCGGTCCTCGTAGAACGGCGCCCGAGAGGTCGGGAACAGCGGCGTACCGCCGAAGCAGAACTCCCAGTAGGGGTCGTCGGGGTCTGTCGGCACGTCCGCCGGCCACGGCTCCGGGTCGTTGACGTGGAGGAACTGGAGCACGTGCCAGAGGGCCTCGTGCCAGTCGGCCTCCGAGAACGCGTCGATGCCCCCCTCCGGGGGCGCGAAGAACACCACGAGCGGGGCGAGGTCCGCGTGGTCTCGGTACGTGTCGAGGTACTCCGAGAGCGCGTCGCGGAAGCCGAACAGCGCGTCCGGGTCGGTGAGCGACGGGACCGCTGTGTACAGGAGGTCCCCGCGCTCGACGGCGTTCGTCCCGAAGTGACACGGAAACGGCGTCCCGTTTCGTTCGCCCGTGAGCGCCGCGGTGAACGTCTCGACGTGGCGGGTCAGCCACTCGGGGGCGTCGTCAGCACGCGCACGCTCGACCATCGTCTCCTGGTCACACAACGCCTGTACGTGGTCTTCGTTCATTGTCGTGGGTGGCCGCCGCCGCCGGGAAACGGCGCACGCGACCTCGGTACGCGTCGATCCGAATCGGAACGGTATGGCTCTTTCGTGCGACCGTCAGAACTCCACGTCCGGCCGGTCCCGCGGCCGTACGACAGGTATTTCCATCCGCCGGTCCTTATATACTCGTCGGCGGTTGCGACCGCCCTCACATCACCATCACGCCCCACGGAGGGGAGATCACATGAACGATTCAGCCAAATACCTCATTCACGCCAGGATCACGGCCGACGGCGTCGTCGAGCGGAGCGACGTCGTCGGCGCCGTGTTCGGACAGACGGAGGGCCTGCTCGGCGACGAGCTCGACCTCCGCGATCTCCAACAGTCGTCGAAGATCGGCAGAATAGACGTCCAGATAGACAGCGAAAACGGGCAGAGCTTCGGGGAGATCACCATCGCGTCGGGGCTCGACAAGGTCGAGACCTCCATCCTCGCGGCCAGCCTCGAGGCGATCACGCGCGTCGGCCCCTGCGAGGCGCGCGTCGAGGTCGCCGACATCGAGGACATGCGCACGGCCAAGCGTCGCGAGGTCGTCGAGCGCGCGAAGGAGCTGCTCACGTCCTCGTTCGACGAGTCGGTCATGAACTCCACGGAGATCCTCTCGGAAGTCCGCGAGGCGAACCGCGTCGAGCGCATCGACGAGTACCGGGGGCTTCCGGCGGGACCTCGCGTCCACGACTCCGACGCCATCGTCGTCGTCGAGGGGCGCGCGGACGTGCTCACGCTGTTGAAGTACGGCATCAAGAACGGCGTCGCCGTCGAGGGGACGAACGTCCCGGACGCCGTCGCCGACCTCACGGCCGAGCGGACGGTCACGGCGTTTCTCGACGGCGACCGCGGCGGCGAGCTCATCCTCAGGGAGCTCGCGCAGGTGGGCGACGTCGACTACGTCGCGTTCGCGCCCGAGGGACACTCCGTCGAGGACCTCTCGCGCCACGAGTTGATGGCCGCGCTGCGCGAGAAGGCGCCGTTCGAGTCGCTGGATCTCGACGCGGCCGCGGAGGAGAGCGACGGCGACGACGCGGCCACGGAGGGACGCGACGACGCGGCCGGCTCCGGCGTCGCCGCCACCGACGGCAGCGCCACGCCCGCGCCGGACGTCGACTCGACCGTCGGAGGCGAGTCGCCGGCGACGCCCGGGACGCCGGGCGTGTCCGACGACACCGGGGACGACGAGGCCGGTGACGACGGATCGAGTGACGACGCCGCGCAGACGGAGACCACCGAGACGGAGGCCGCGGAGACGGGGGGTACGGACGACCACCCGAAGTCGCTACGGGACCACGTCGCGGCCGTCGTCACCGAGGGCTCGAACCGTGCCCGCCTGCTGGACGCCGACTGCGGCGTCGTCTCGGAGGTGCCCGCGGCGGACGTGTTCGACGCCGTCTCCGGCGCCGACGGATCGCCGGTCGCGCTCGTGCTCGACGGCGAGTTGAGCCAGCGCGTGCTCGACGTGGCCGCCCAGCGCGGGATCGACCGGATCGTCGCCGAGTCGGAGGGGGAGTACGTGAAACGGCCCGCGAGCGTCCGCGTCGTGACCGCCGAACAGTTGCTGTCGGCGTAGGCTCCGGAGCGCCCCGACCGGCTCCCACGACCCTCTCCCTCCCGCCGGTCGTCGTTCGCCTCGACAGCCGGCAGTGCTCGCGTCACCGAAGCAGCGACTCCCCGGTCATCGCCGTCGGTTGTTCGACCCCGACGAGCGAGAGCATCGTCGGCGCGATGTCGACGAGCGAGCCGCCCTCCCGCACGGTCATCCCCCCGTCGTCGCCGGCGGGCGTCACCGACACGAACGGCACCGGCGCGAACGTGTGCGCCGTGTGGGGATCCTCGGGCGTCCCCATGTCGTCGGCGTTGCCGTGGTCGGCCGTGACCAGCAGGTGGCCGCCGGCGTCGCTGACGGCCTCAGCCAGCCGACCGAGCTCGCGATCCACCGCCTCCACGGCCGCGACCGCGGCGTCGAAATCGCCGGTGTGGCCGACCATGTCCGGGTTCGCGTAGTTGAGTACGAGCACGTCCGGGTCCTCCCTCCCGATCAGATCGATCGCGGTGTCGGTGAGTTCCGCGGCGCTCATCTCCGGCGTCGCGTCGTAGGTCGGCACGTCCGGGCTCTCGATTATTCGGCGCAGCTCGCCGTCGAACTCCACCTCGCGGCCGCCGTTGAGGAAGTAGGTGACGTGGGCGTACTTCTCGGACTCGGCCATCCGCAGCTGCGTCAGGCCGGCCGCCGAGAGGACCTCCCCGAGGGTGTCCTCGGGCTGGACCGGCGGGAACGCGACCGGGAGACCGAACTCCTTGTCGTACTCGGTCATCGTCACGAGTTCGACGTCGGGCGGACTCGTCTCGATGCCCTCGGCCCCCCAGTCGGCGGGGTGGATGTCGGCGAGCATCCGGGTGAGCTGGCGGGCGCGGTCGGCGCGGAAGTTGAAGAACACGGCTCCGTCGCCGTCCTCGATCCCCGGCTCGCCGTCGATCGCGGTCGCCTCGACGAACTCGTCGGTGTCGCCGCGCTCGTAGCTCGCCTCGACGGCGTCGACGGCGGAGGCGGCGGTGTGGTCGGCCTCCCTGTTCACGATCGCGTCGTACGCTCGGGCCGTGCGCTCCCAGTTGCGGTCGCGGTCCATCGCGTGGTAGCGCCCGCAGACGGTCGCGGCGTCGCCGGTGCCGCGGTCGGCGGCGTGCGCCTCCAGCCGCGCGAGGAAGTCGCGTCCGGACTTCGGCGCGGTGTCGCGGCCGTCGGTGAACGCGTGCGTGACGGCCTCGAGGCCGCGGTCGGCGGCGGCGTCGATCAGCGCGTGAAGGTGCGCCTGATCGCTGTGGACGCCGCCGTCGCTGACGAGGCCGAGGAGGTGGACGCGGCCGTCGTTCGCCGCGGCGCGGTCGAACGCCCGCTCGATGGCGGTGCCCTCGACGAACTCACCGGCCTCGATCGCGTCGTTGATCCGGGTGTACTCCTGATAGACGGTGCGGCCGGCGCCGACGTTCATGTGGCCGACCTCGGAGTTGCCCATCTGGTCGTCCGGCAGCCCCACGTCGCGGCCCCAGGCGATGAGCGTCCCGAACGCGCCCGCCTCCCGGAGCCGGTCGAAGTTCGGGGTGTCGGCCGCCTTCACCGCGTCGCGTCTGTCGTGGTCGCCGAGGCCCCAGCCGTCGAGGATGACGAGCGCCGCTCTCATTGGTTCGTGATTCGTGGGCGGCGTGTTGACTGCGTCGGTTCCCGTGATCAGCGGCGAGCAGTATCGTCGGAACCACGGTCGGGATAGGTTCGTCACAGTTCACGACTGCCCCACGGCGCGCGCCGCGCTCGCTCCGTCGGTCACGCGAGTGGAACGAGGATGACCTCACGGAACCGTAGGTCCCGAGTAGAGCGGGGAAGCGTGCGAGTCGGCTGGGGAGGGTGCGGTGCGGTCGTGGTCGGGTGAGATTGAAAGGGGCCACGGGGGCTTTCGAGGTCGTCTCCGACCGATTCACGGCTTCGACCCGGCCCACGACCGCGACTCGTCAACCGAACAGCCAACCGGTCCCGCTGATCGCCCGAAGGCAGATATACCCGGAGAGACAATCCGCCGCACGGCAATGATCCTCGTCCTCCCGGTCGACCTCGACGACGATCTCGGCCGTAAGACCGGCGTGCGCACGCCGGTCATCGGCCGGGACGCGGTCGAGGACGCGGCGGTGCAGCTCGCCACCGCCGACCCGGAGGACTCGGACGTGAACGTTCTCTTCCAGGCGATCAACGCCTACGAGGACCTCCGCGCCGACCCGACTGTCGACGAGGAGGTCGCCGTCGCGGCAGTCACCGGCGTCAACGAGAGCGACGTGAGGGCGAACCGGGCGGTGGGCGAGGAGATCGACACCGTTCTCGCGGCGCTGTCGACCGGCGAGGAGGTCCGCGCCATCGTGATCACCGACGGCGCACAGGACGAGTCGGTGCTTCCGGTGATCCGGTCGCGCGTCCCGCTGGACGGCGTCCGTCGCGTCGTCGTCCGGCAGGCGCAGGACCTCGAGTCGATCTACTACACGATGAAGCAGGTGCTGTCGGACCCCGAGACGAGGGGAACGATCCTCATCCCGCTGGGCGTCCTGCTGCTCGTGTACCCGTTCTCGGTGATCGCCGGGATACTGGACCTTCCCGGAGCCGTCGTGTTCGGCTCGATCTCCACGCTTCTGGGGCTGTACTCGCTGTGGCGCGGGCTCGGACTGGAGGAGACCGTCGACGGGGTCGCGGAGCGCGTCCGCACCAGCCTGTACGCCGGGCGCGTCACCATCGTCACCTACCTCGTCGCGGCGGCGCTGATCGTCATCGGCGGGGTGCAGGGCCTCGACGCTCTGGAGGTCGCGGCGGCGGGCGCACCGGACGGGATCTCGATCACCCAGCGCCTGGCCGTGTTCGTCTACGCGTCCGTCCAGTGGGTCGCGGCTGCCGGCATCACCTCCTCGCTGGGGCAGGTGACCGACGAGTACCTCTCCGAGCGGTTCCGCTGGCGGTATCTGAACGCGCCGTTCTACGTCGTCGCGATCGCGATCGTGTTGTACGGACTGTCCGGGTACTTCCTGCCGAGTCTGCCGTCGGGAGGGACGGCGCCGCTGTCGCTCCCGCGACTCGCGCTCGCGCTCACCGCCGGAACGCTGATCGGCGTCCTCTCGACGCTGACGTTCGCGGTGGCGGAGTCGCGGTTCCCGCAGGAGCCCGACGCCGACCACGAGGGCGAGACCCGCGCGCTCTGACGGCAACGACCCCCGTGACCCGGGCGTTCCGACGGCGATGGAGCCGAACCGGGTATTTCCGCGGCGTCCGCGTGGATCGGCCGCGGGTGGATACGCGCCTTTTTTGGGGGCCGATTGGGAACAGGGGGCTATGTCTGCGGCATCGGACTCGTACGATATCGTCGTCGTCGGCGCGGGCACGGCGGGCGCCTTCGCGGCCTCGACGGCCGCCAGCGAGGGGCTCGACGTCGTCGTTCTCGAGCGAAAGCCCGAGGAGGAAGCCGGACACATCGCCTGCGGCGACGCGATCAAGGGAAAGTCGACGTTCCCGGACGTGATCGACCTCGAGTATCTCCGCGAGGAGTCGTTCACCAACCAGAACATCCGCCGCGCGGTGTTCGAGAACCCCAAGACCGACGAAGAGCTCGATGTGCCCTTCGGATCGGCGGGCGCGGTGATCGACCGGAAACGCTACGGCGAGGTGCTCCTCGAGGAGACCGAGCGCGCCGGCGCCGACATCCACTACGACACCGTCGTGCAGGACGTGTTGCAGGACGACGGACGGGTCACCGGCGTCCGCGCCAAACGACACGGCGACGCCGTCACCTACGAGGCGGAGCTCACGGTCGACGCCGCCGGCGCGCTGTCGATCCTGCAGGACAAGGGGGACTTCGGCGACGCCAGCTTCGACACGAACGTCTCGTACTCGCAGTTCTGCTCGGCGTACCGCGAGGTCGTCGAAGTGCCCGAGCCGGTCGACTACGAGGACGCCATCGTGTTCAAGCCGACCGAAGAGCTGGGCTACCTCTGGTACTTCCCGCGCACGGGGACCGAGATCAACGCCGGCCTCGGCTTCCAGATGACCGAGCCGCCGATGAAACTCGTCGAGGTGCTCAAACGCGACATGAGCCGCCGCCCGGAGTTCGAGGGCGCGACCGTGAAGGACAAGCTCGGGGCCTCGCTTCCGACCCGCCGGCCGTACGACTCGGCCATCGCGGACGGCTTCGTCGCCGTCGGCGACGCCGCCGGCCACGTCAACCCCACCACCGGGGGCGGGATCCCCGGCGCCGCGAAGTCGGCCCACTGGGCGGTCAAGCGCGCGATCGACGCCGTCGTCGAGGGCGACGTGACCGAGGACCGGCTGTGGCGCTACAACCACGACGTGATGACCGACTTCGGGAAGCGCTTCGCCGCGATGGACGTGTACAACATCTGGGGGACGGCCCACGACGTCGACGAACTCACCGACATCATCACCGCGCTCCCGGCCCAGCAGCTGTTGAACGCGATGACGAAGGGGGAGACCTCGATGGACCTGCGCCTGAAGCTGAAGACGGTGGTCGAGACGTACGGGCACTGGGACACGCTGCGGGAACTGTACAAGGTCCGCGGCATCGCCGGCGACCTGAAGGACCACTACGACCGCTACCCGGAGCGACCGGGCGCGTTCGCCGGCTGGAAGGAGCACCGCGACTCGCTCATGGACGACCTGTACGCCGTCTCCGGCGCGGACCCGAAGTACTGACGCCGCGCTGGGTCCCGCCCGCCGTGGGTTTGCCGTGATCGCTCGCCGATATCCTCCCCGCCGAGATCGTCCGCCGGCGAGATCGGGTGCGCCCCCACGCCACAACTCCGTACCGTATGGGTTTTAAGCGCCGACACAGAAGCAGGTACCAAGAGGAGATCCCGCTATGGAGATGCCACGCCGGATGAACACGTACTGTCCGCACTGTAACGCTCACCACGAACACGAGGTCGAGAAGGTCCGAACCGGCCGCCAGACCGGCATGAAGTGGACCGACCGCCAGCAGGCCCGCGGCACGTCCGTGATCGGGAACGCCGGCAAGTTCTCGAAGGTGCCCGGTGGCGACAAGCCCACCAAGAAGACCCACCTCAAGTACCGCTGCGGCGACTGCGGCAAGGCCCACATGCGCGAGGGATGGCGCGCCGGTCGCCTCCGGTTCCAGGAGTAACGATGGCGGGAAGCTTCTTCCGCGTCGCGTGCTCGGACTGCGAGAACGAGCAGGTCGTCTTCAGCAAGGCCTCCAGCGAGGTCAACTGCGCGGTCTGCGGAACGACGCTCGCGCGCCCCACCGGCGGCGACGCCGAGTTCACCGGCGAGGTCGTCGAGACCGTCGAAGCCCGGTAACCTCGGTTCCTCGCGGTTCGGTTTTTACGGGTGTGTAATAGATAGCGTTCTCGCTCATCACCAGTTCTTTTGACCCGTGGGTGTAGTTCAAGTAGAGATGGGTAGAGGATCAGAAACAATTGGGGTCGTCATCATTGCCTTGATACTCGCCTCATTGTTCAGCGTTTCAGGAGTCTACCTTACAGGCGTCGTTGATTTGCGGGTGCTGGACGGTGGTCTCCAGACCGCAGTCTCGATTGTCGGCGCTATCGGGCTCATTTGGCTATGGAAATTGTGGTGACAGTGGTGTAGTGGCTGTCCAGTTCTCGGCTAGTTCAAACTGCTGTGAGAGGGAACCTCCAAAAGCCCCTGACAGCTCGGCCCGTTTCAATCCCACCAGCCGCGACCGCACTGCGTCCACATCCTCCCCAACCGATTCACTCGATCCGCTCGCTCATCCCTCGCGCGCTCCCGGCCGCGACGGAGCGCGGCCGGCACGCGCCACCGCCGAACCCGGGTCCATCGATCGCTCAGCGATTGGCAAACGGTATTAGGCTCGGTCGGATACACTCGCACATGAAATTCACCGGCTGGCCCGAGCAGGGCGAACTCGTCGTCGGCGAGATCGACGAGATCGCGGACTTCGGCGTGTTCGTCGACCTCGACGAGTACGAGGACAAGCGCGGACTGTGCCACGTCTCGGAGGTCGCCTCCGGGTGGATCAAGAACATCCGCGACCACGTGAACGTCGGCGACCGCGTCGTCGCGAAGGTGCTCGACGTCGATCAGTCCAGCCAGCAGATCGACCTGTCGATCAAGGACGTCAACGACCACCAGCGCTCGGACAAGATCCAGGAGTGGAAGAGCGAGCGCAAGGCCGACAACTGGATGAGCATCGCCTTCGGCGAGGACGTCGACGACGACACCTACACCGCCGTCGCCGAGGCGCTGTACGCCGAGTTCGAGTCGATGTACGACGGGTTCGAGGCCGCGGCGATCCACGGCGAGGAGGCGCTGGAGGACGTCGACCTCACCGACGAGCAGATCTCGGCCATCGTCGAGACCGCCCGCGAGAACGTCTCGGTCCCGTACGTGAACGTGACTGGCTACGTCGACCTGGAGTCCCCGGGGCACGACGGCGTCGACGACGTGCGCGAGGCGCTGGGGGCCGCCGAGGGCAACGGCGAGGTGCCCGACGAGATCGAACTCGACGTGTCGTACGTCGGGTCCCCCGAGTACCGCATCCGGGTCCGCGCGCCCGACTACAAGGTCGCCGAGACCGAACTGGAGGCGTCGGCCGAGCGCGCTCGCGAGACGATCGAGGCGGCGGGCGGCACCGGTCGCTTCCACCGCGAGCGCGAGACCGAGGACGAGTAACCCCGCGGATCACGACGCGTGAAGTCCGACATCCGAGTGTGTTCGGCGTGGGAGACGGCCCACGAACGCCCCGTCTACACCGTCGGCGACGCCTGCCCCGAGTGCGGCGCCGACGCGGTCAACTCCGCGCCCGCGCCGTTCAACCCCGAGGACCCGTACGGGGAGTACCGGCGTCGCGCGCGAGTTCGGGACCGCGGCGACGACGCTGACGACGACGGCGACAGCATCGACCGATAACGGCGACGCGATCGGCCGCCACGACGACGGTATCCACAGCGATCGCCGGAGCGACGATGCCCTCGAACCCATCGGGGGCAACACCAGCGGACCGAACGGGTCGAGCCGACGCGTCTTTATCTCCCCCGCCCCGTCTCAACGCACATGGACGACATCGACATCGAGGTCGTCGCCGACCCCGATCTCACAGACCCCGTCTTCATCGAGGGCCTTCCCGGCGTCGGCCACGTCGGCAAGCTCGTCGCCGAGCACCTCGTCGAGGAGTTCGACGGCGACCTCGTCAGGCGCGTGTACACGACCGACTTCCCGCCGCAGGTGACCGTCGACGACGACGGCGTCGCCGAGCTGACGCACGCGGAGTTCCATCACGTCGACGCCGACGGTCGGGACCTCGTCGTACTGACCGGCGACCATCAGGCCGCCAGCAACGAGGGACACTTCACCCTGACGACGGCGTTCCTCGACGTCGCCGAGGAGTTCGGCTGCGAGCGCGCGTTCGCGCTCGGCGGCGTTCCCACGGGGGAACTCATCGAGGACGACGAGTACGACGTGCTCGGCGCGCGGACCGACGACACCGACCGCGAGGAGCTGGAGGCGGCCGGCGTCGAGTTCCGCGAGAACGAGCCCGCCGGCGGCATCGTCGGCGTCTCCGGGCTGGTGCTCGGACTGGGCGCCCGGCGCGGACTCCCGGCGGCGTGCCTGATGGGCGAGACCTCCGGCTACCTCGTCGACCCCAAGAGCGCGCAGGCCGTGCTCGAGGTGCTGCAGGACCTGCTCGACATCGAGGTCGACTTCTCGGACCTGGAGGACCGCGCCGAGGAGATGGAGGAGGTCGTCGGCAAGATCCAGGAGATGCAGGGCGGCGGCGGTGGGATGCCCAGCGACGACGAGCTGCGCTACATCGGCTGACCGCACACCGGCCGACCACGGCACAGACACACGGACAGACGGCGGACGAGCCGAGCGCCGTCGCGGCGACGACGGGACACACCCGCATACCGGCAGTCCGCACGCCTGCCGCAACGCCTTTTCGCGCGAGCCGCGTCCGTTCGAGCGATGACAGACCAGCAGTCCGTCGCTCCCGACGACGTTCCGTCCGCCAACGGCATGCCGACGCTCGGGCTCGGCACCTGGGAGAACACCGATCCCGAGGCGTGCCGCGACGCGGTCGCGACCGCCCTGGAGATGGGGTATCGCCACGTCGACACCGCCCAGATCTACGGCAACGAGGCGGAGGTCGGCGACGGCATCGAACGCGCCGCCGTCGACCGCGAGGACGTCTTCCTCGCGACCAAGGTGTGGATCGACAACCTCGCGCCCGAGGACGTGCGCCGGACGACCGAGGAGAGCCTCGACCGCCTCGGCGTCGACGCCGTCGATCTCATGTACGTCCACTGGCCGGCCCGCGAGTACGACCCCGAACCGACGCTGAACGCGTTCAACGAGCTGTACGACGACGGCCTGATCGACCGGATCGGGATCTCCAACTTCGAGCCCGATCAGGTGGCCGAGGCCGTCGAGATCAGCGACGCGCCGATCTTCGCCAACCAGGCGGAGCTGCACCCGCTGCTCCAGCAGCAGGAGCTTCGGGAGGCGTGCGCCGAGCACGACGTGGAGGTCGTCGCGTACTCGCCGCTGGCGCGGGGACAGGTGTTCGACGTGCCCGAGCTGAGCGAGATCGCCGAGAAACACGACGCGAGCGAGGCGCAGGTGAGCCTCGCGTGGCTGCGCGAGAAGGACGTCACCGTCATCCCGAAGGCGACGAGCGAGGCGCACATCCGCGACAACTGGGAGTCGCTCACGCTGGAACTCGACGACGAGGACGTGGCGGCGATCGACGACATCGACCGCGAGGACCGCCGCGTCGACCCCGGCTTCGCGCCCTGGAACTGAGATCGTCGAGGGGGAATCCGCGGGCACCTGCGCCGTCGAACGCGGACGAATCGACCGACTGATACGAGAGGGGCGCGAGCGAAACCTTCAATCGGCGGCCGCCGGATCGGACGCCCGATGGAGCAACGCTCCACGGGGCTGTTGGACGCCGCCCGCATCGACATCGCCAGGCTCCACGCCACGTGGATGGAGCTCGCGTTTCCCCGACAGCTCGACCCCGGCAGGGTCGTCGGAAAGTGGACGCCCGAGACGACGCCGCAGACGCTCGCGTACTACCTCTGGGCGGCGGTGGGCGTTCCGCTGGTCGCCGTCGGCTACCCGCTGTTGCTGTTCGGCTTCGCCGCGCGCTTCTACGTCACGAGGGTCGACTCGGCTGCCACGCGCCTCGGTCTCGTCGGCGTCGTGCTCCTCTCGCTGGTCGCGTGGGGGGCGCTCACCGTCGCCGCCTGGGTCAGGGAGTTCTCGACCGGCGGCCTGCTCGCCGTCGGCGCCGCCGGCGTGGTCGCGACCGTCGCCGCGGCCGTCGCCGTCGCCGGCTCCCGCGTCGGCGGCCGGGGCGTGAGCGTCCTGATCGCGTACCCCGCCGCGGTGACCGCGTTCCTCCTTCCCCCGGTCGTCGCGGCGCTGTACTCGCCCGCGCTGGCGGAGGTGGTGTTTCCGAACACCACGTCGCTCGCGGTGTGGCTCCTCGACGGCCCGCTCGCCGTCGGCGGCCTCGGGGAGCTCATCCGCGCGCGCTTCGACCTCAGCGGAGCCGCCTACGTGCTCATGTGGACGGGAATCTCCGTGCCGGTCGGCTGGCTGTTCGGAGTGCTCGTCGCGCTCGCGGACGTGGTCCGGCCGCAGCCAGACCAGTCGACGGGGACGCGGATCTGACCGGGTCGGGAGAGCGGTCAGTTTCGTTCGCCGTCGCCGCGGTTCGACCCCCGCCCCGGCTCGCTGGGGGAGGCTACGCCCGTCTCGTCGATGACCTCGTCGAGCGTCTCGTCGGAGACGCTGGCGGCGACTTGGACGCCGACGAGCGCGAGCGCGATGCCGCCGACGATGAACACCGCGAGGCGTTCGGTCGGCGACAGCGCGTACCCGAGGAGGACGAGCGGCTCCTTGCCGGCCTCCTGTTCGAGGAAGTAGCCCGCGAAGCCGCGAAACAGCAGCCCGACGGCGAGCACGCCGAACGGGAGGTTCAGATACGGCGTCCGCACGCCCTCGTCGCGGATGAGCTCGTCGAGCAGCCTGCCGAACGACGCCGTCAGGGCCGCAAGCGCCAACCACGGCACCGCGGCGTACGTGAACTGCAGGCCGGCGACGAACTCCGCACCCTCCACCGGCGACGCCGAGAGGACGCCGAGGAAGACGCCGACGATCGAGAGCCCGAGCGCGGCGACGTACGTCACGACCGATACCTGTCCCGAGTACAGCGCCTCCCGGGCGTGGTCGGGCGCCGACTCGACGACCTCGTCCATCCCCATCCCGTAGTACAACAGCGTCGCGCCGAGCAGCGTCGTCACCGCCGCGACCGCGATGACCGGAGAGAAGTACACGAGCAACGCGGGCAGGATCAGCAGCCCGATGCCGATCGGAACGAGCACGGTCTCCCGGAGCTCCTCGTCGGCCATGAACTGCTTGAGGAGGTAGTACGTCGACTCCAGATCCCGTGCCTGCCGGACGACGACGCGGTCGACCGCGTCGACGGGCAGGCGTGACTCGACCATCGGAACGGCGCGCTCGTCGCCGGCGGAGTCGATGACGACGACCGCGGAGTCGAACTCGTTCGTCGCGAGCACCTCATCGAGCTGGCGTGCGAGCGCGCGGTCGGCCCGGACCGCGGAGTCGCCGGCGCCGGAGACGACCGCGACGACGACCTCCTCGCCCTCGTCGGAGAGGTCGCGGGCGACCCGGAGCGACTCGAGCAGCGAGTTGACGCCGGCGTCCTCGGGGTCCGCGAGGCCGAGATCCGTCACGAGCGATCGGACCGCCTCCCAGCCCACGATCGGGGTGTCGACGCCGGCCTTCCGGCCGACGTCGTTCGAACGGTCCACACAGAGGACCAGCGTCGTCACGTGCACATCGAGGCACCCACGGGTAAAAAAGGCCACCCCGTACGGGAGCGGGGCGTGCTCGTCGCGGTCGCGAGCGTCGAGGACGGCCTCCCTGAGGTCGAGACGGTCGAGGTCGTGGACGGAGGGTGAGAACTCGGCGACGCGGCTCGCCCTCCTATCGCCGGAACCGAACGTCGATCCCCTCGGAGGCGTCCTCGCCGGGGAACGCGCTCGCGATGCCCGCGCCGAGGGCGTACGCCGTCGTGGCGGCGCCGCCCCGGAGCCTCGCCGCGAGCCCCCGACCGGGCGTGAACTCCTCGACGACGGGCTCGGTTCCGGTCAGCTCCTCCATCCGGTCGAGCACGGCCTCGCGGTCCCCGAGGTGGTCGACGAGGCCGCGCTCGTGGGCCTCCGTCCCGAGGAACACCCGCGCCTCCGTCTCGCGGACCGCCTCCTCGTTCATGTCGCGACCCTCGGCGACCTGCTCGACGAACTGGTCGTAGTAGTCGTCGACGATGCCTTGGAGGTACGCCCGCTCGTCGGGCGTGACCTCCTTCAGCGGGAGGCCGGCGTCCTTGTACTCGCCGGCGGTGAACTGCTCGTAGCTGACGCCGAGCCGGTCGGCCAACTCGTGGACGTTCGGCCGCGAGCCGATGACGCCGATCGAGCCGACGACGCTGCCCTCGCGGGCCCACAGCTCGTCACAGCCGACGGCGATCGCGTAGCCGCCGCTGGCGCAGGTGTCGGTCGCGTAGCCGACGGTCGGGCCGTCGAAGCGCTCGGCCGCCAGCCGGATGTCCTCGCTGGGGACGATCTCCCCGCCCGGCGTGTTCAGCTTCAGTACCAGCGCCTCGGCGTTCGGGTCGTCGTCCGCACGCTCGATCTGGTCGACGATCTCGTCGGCTCCGGGGGACCCGGGCGACGGAGGGAACCCGCCCACGTCGCCGTCGCGAGTGATCGGACCCTCGACGGCGACCTCCGCGACGGAGTAGTCCGCGAATCTGGAGGCCAACGTCCCGCCGGCGATCTTGAGCGCCACCGCGACGACGAGGATCGTGAAAACGACGCCGATCAGCTCAGCGAGGTCTCCGGGGAGGATCACGAACAACACGTACCCGACGATCGCTGCGAGCACGGCGGCGACGACGAGAACCGCCACGCTGGCGACCGACCGCTTCGTGGACGATGGCATACTCCACGCTTCGCCCGGAACGTGAATAAGATCCGGTGACTCGTCGATGGCGGCTGTCGGATGTGGGGAAAACCGCAGAAGCGTCAAACAGCGATTCGGACCGTCGGAGCGTCGAATCCCGTGCTCAGAGAAGCCCGGTCTTCTGGAGCTTCATCAGGTCCTCGGTGTCGAGGGTTTCGCCTTCCTTGAACTTCTGATAGATCTCCTCGGCCTCCTCGCGCTCCTCTTCCATCTTGGCCTCGCGCTCCTCCTTCTTCTCCTCCTCCTCCTCCTTGTCCAGCTCGCGCAGGCGCTTCTGGACGCGGACGAAGTCCTCGTGGTGCTGGTCGGCCGACTCCTGTGCCTCCACGAACAGCTCGTGCATGGCGTCCGCCTCGTCGCGGATCTCGTCGGCCTCGCGGTAGGCCTCGATCATCTGGTTGTGGTGCTCCTGGGCCTCGTCGGCCAGCTCGGTCACCTTCTGGTGGTGCGTCGACGCCTCCGAGCGGACCTCCTCGGCCTCCTCGATGAGCTCCTCCAGCTCGCCGCTCTGGTCGACCTTGCCCTTCTTCTCGGCGAGCTTCTCGCGCTTGTTCTCGATCTTCTCGATGAGTTCGCGCTCCTCGTCGGTGCCGAGGACTTCGGTCTGCTGTTTGAACTCGAGGTCCTCGATCTCCTCTTTGAGCTCCTCGATGGACTTGCCCGAGCCGAGCTCGAGGTCCTGTTTCATCTCCTCGACCTCGTCGAACAGCTCGTTCGCCTCGGCGTTGAGTTCGTTGCGCGACTCCTTGTGCTCCTGCACCTGCTCGTTGAGCTCGTCCCGCGATTCGCGGTGTTCCTGCGCCTCGTCGACCTTCTCGCGGGTCTTCGCGTTCAGGTCGTCGCGCTTGGACGCGCGCTCGGACGCCATCTGGTTGAGATCGTTACGTCGGTCACGGAGCTGACCGGCCTTCTTGATCAGTTGGCCCTTCGAATCGTTCTCCAACTCCTCCTCGGAGAGGGAGACGTTTCGTGATTCATCCAACTGATCGAGACCGTATTCTTCGAGAACTTCCTCTTTCGTTACCATGGTTCGTTACCTCGACACCATACTGCTTCGGACTGATCGGACGCTCCTCGGCTGCATGCGTCCGTCTGGGGGTGAAAACACCGTGTCATTCAGCGATCGATGCCACCACGCCCGAAGGCGTTCTGGTACATACACATAGACAGGTTTCGTATATAACTCCTTCGCTGTTTCGTGCCGAAAACGCGTGATACGGACCCTCACACGGCCGGAAACGTGTGATCCGCTCACACAGGCGTTCTCGTTCGACCGATCCGACCGCCGCCGGACGGACGGCGATCGGATCCGGCCGGACCCGTCGATGCCGTCCGGGATCGCCCATCAGACGTCGCGGTACGCACCCAGTCGGGTGCCGTCGAGGAGGTACGCCTCCGCGTCGGCGAGCCCCGCGGGGAGAAACGGCGCGAGGAAGCCCTGCCCCTCGACGTTCACCCACGTGCCGCCCGAGCGATCGTTGAACGCCGGGAACGCGACCAGTTCGGGGCCGCGCCACTCGACCCCGGCGCCCGCGAGGTCGACCTCGCCGTCGAACGCCGCCCGCGCGAGCGGCCCGCGCAGCCAGGCCTTCTCAGCGCGCGTCCCGCCGACGGCGTCCTCGAGCCTGACGGCGACGTGCTCGTGGCCCATGCAGATCACGTCGGCCCCGAGCACCTCCGGCGCCGGCCACGTGTGGCCGTGGAGGACGCCCACGTCGCCGAGGCGGGCGCCGCCGGCTCCGGTCACGTCGATCCGGTCGGCGAACGACGCCGCGATCCCCGCGTCGTGGTTGCCGAGCGCGAGCGTCACGGGGACACCGATCGCCGACAGCAGCGCCTCCAGTTCCTCGGTCTCGGCGTCGCCGGCCCCGCCGATGCGATGGCTCAGGTCGCCGAGGACGACGAGGCGGTCGGCGTCGGTGCGCGCGAGGAGCGCGCGCAGCCGCTCGCGTCGCTCGTCGCCGGCGCTGTCGAGTTCGACGCCGCGCTCGTAGCGAAGGCCCGCCTCGATGCCGGCGTGGTAGTCCGCGACGAGCAGTCCGGTCTCGTCGCCGAGGTCGGCGACGGCGGCGGGCGCGTCGGGAACCGGCTCGACGAGCGGCCGCGACCGCCGATCCGGAGCCGCCTCGCGGTCCACGCCGTCGGCCATCAGATGGGCTTGAGCGTTCCGTCGGTCGGCTCGTAGCACTTCCCGCTCATCAGCGCCTCCTGGATGGCGTCCTCGACGTCCCCGGGGTCGACCCCGTGGCGCTCGACGGCGGCTGCGACGACCGCCTCGCGGTCCGCGCCGTCGCCGTCGTCGAGGTCGCTCATGACCGCGACCGCGGCGTCCTCGAGGTCGATGTCGTCGTCCGCGTCGTCGTCGCCATCGGCCTCGGCGGCGTCAGCCTCGTCTGGACCGCCCGAAACGGGCTCGTCCGCGGCAGCCGCTTCGGGTCCGGTGGTGGCGTCGGACTCGGCGCCACCGTCGACCCCCTCGACGTTCGCCGCGGTCGCGTCCGCCCCCTCGTCGGGCTCCGCGGGAACGGCCTCGGCGTCGGGCTCCGGCGCCTCGATGCCGGACTCGCCCGCGTCCGGGACCTCGCTTCCCGTGGAGAACTCGACGCCGTGTTCCTCCTCGACCGCCCGGCGCTCCTCCTCGGAGAGCGCGTCCTCGAAGTCCTCGGGGTCGACGTCCGTCTCCGCGGCGTCGGCCTCGCCCGCATCGAACTCGCCGAGGTCGTCCGTCTCCTCGAGCGCGTCCCCGGGGTCGGTCGTCGCCGATCCGCCGGCGTCGAACTCTCCGAGGCCGTCGTCCGGGTCGTCGAAGTCGCCGAGGTCGTCGCCGGCGCCGTCCGCCGGTTCGGTGCCCGCGTTCGGGCCATCGTCCGCGTCCGGACCGACGTCGCCGTCCGCGTCCCCCTCGTCGGAGCGATCCGCGTCCGCGGACTCTGCCGGCCCGGGTTCCGTGCCTGCGCCGGGATCGGGCTCCGCGGCGGCGACGTCGTCGGTCGGATCCACCGAGTCGACGGGTTCGGCCGTCTCGTCTGCCTCGTCCGCGGCCGACTCGTCAACTGTCGACGCCGTCGACGCGGCGTCGTCGGTTCCCGCGGGGTCCGAGTCGACGGTGTCCGTCGTGTCAGCGACGGTTGTCGTGTCGGCGGCGTCCGTCGGTCCACCGGCATCCGTGTGGACATCGGCGTCAGCCCGGGCGTCCGCATCCGCCGGATCCGGCGCGCTCGCACTCGCGAAGTCGTACGGAGCCTCGGGGAGCGGGTCGAGGTCGGCGTCGCCGCGGTCGTCGGGGTCCGCCGAGAGCGCGCGGACCTCCTCGCGCTCGTCGGCGACGACCTCCAGCGCGTCGACGGCGAGCGTCCGGGCGGCCTCCAGATACCGCGTTCCCGTGTCGTAGTGGTCGATCGCGAGCGGGATCCCGGTGGCCAGCGCCGTCGGGACGCCCGCGTCCTCGAGGCGAGCACGGAGTCGGTCGCCGCGCTCCTCCATCGCGAGCGCCGCCGCGAACACCGCGACCCGACGGAGCGTCGCCTCCGCCGCGGAGACGACCCAGCGGTCGCGGGTGTCGGCGTCGACCGTCGCGAGGCTCTCCGGCCGGACGGAGGTGTACACCAGATCGGAGTCCTCCGGCTGGAACGTGCGTGCCTTCCCCGTGAGCGCGACGAACGCCGGCGGCGTCGTCCGGTCGAGGAACGCCGCCTCGTCGGGCTGGTACTGCCCGGCGTAGGTGACGAACGCGCCCGTCGGGTCGACGACACGTCCGCGCAGGGTCTGATCGTTCACCGACTCGACCTCGGTGAGCACGCCGACGGCGAACAGGCGGTTCACCCGGAGGCCGGTCGGGGTGACGACGTAGTTGGGCGCGCGCTCCTCGTCGCTCTCGGAGTGGTCGAGGTCGGCGTCGTCGAACTCCGCGGCGAACACCCGGTGGGCGACCTCGCGGTTCCCCGGCCCGGCGTCGTCGCTCCCGTCGTCGTCGCTGGCGCTCACGCGCCCACCTCCTCGAGGAGGTCGGCCGCACGCGCGGCCGGGTCGTCGTCGTTCGCCGCGAACTCCGTCGCGTCGAGGTTCGCGCCGTACTCGTCGACCGAGAGGTGACCGCGCACGCGGAACTCCCGCCCCACGAGCGACTCGGCGATGTCGTCGGAGACCACCTCGCGGCTCATCGCGTCGCGGGCGGCCGAAAGCGCCTCCTCGAGGGTGCCGCCGTAGATATCCTCGGTCAGGTCGCGGTCGAGGATCGCGGTGACGGTCGCGGTGCCGTCGTCGAGGATCGCCTTGATCCGGAGGTCGTCCTCGGGGTCGACCTGCCCGTGACTGCGACACTGGCCGTTCTGGACGAGCCGGCCGCATTCGGGACAGCGCTCGATGAGTCCGGACCCGTCGCGGACCTCCAGCACGTTGCCGAGCACCTCCACGTCGTACATCCCGCCGGAGGTGACGGCCTCGCCGATGGTGACGCGGGGGGCCGCGTCGCTCACCTCGACGCTCGCCGGCGAGGTCTCGGTGAACTCGGTGAGGTTCACCGAGGGGACGCCGCGGAACTCCCGGACGTACACGTCCTCCATGCGGAGTTCGGCGCCCTCGACGACGTCCTCGCGGGCCTGCCAGTCCGTGAACGGGAGCCGGGCGGTCTCGTCGCCGAGCACCCCGGAGTGGATCGTCGTCTCGCCGTCGCGGCCGTCGATGGTGCGCTGTTCGAGTTCGAGCACCTTCGCCTCCACCGTGCGGCCGCGGTCGCCGGCCGAGAGGTCGACGAGATCGCGTTCGCCGCCGATCCGGTGGGAGACCTCGAGCGGCTCTCCCTCCATCGCGACCGACGAGGACTCCCCGAGGTTGAGTTCGGGCTCGCCCTCCCACTCTCGGACGTTCGCGTTGCCGATCGTGACGGTGTCGCCCGGCTCGAAGCCGAAGTCCTGCCACGCGGTGTAGCTGATCGTTCCGGTCCCGTCGGCGAGTTCGCCCTCGCGGATGACGGTGTCGTCGCCCTGATACCGGATCGATCGCCTCCCGACGGTCAGCACCCGCGCGGTGACGGTGACGTTCCCCGACTCGGGGCTCACGTCGGCGATGTCGACCGCCGACGGCGAGGCGTCGCCGCCGCCCCCGCCGCCGTACTTGCGGCGTACCGACTGCTTCGCCTCGTCGACGGGGACGCTGTACTCCAGTAGGTTCTCCAGGTCGCGTTTGACCTCCTCTTTGTCTTCGCCGAGAGCGGAGGCGAGCTCCTCGGCGTGTGCGTCGATATCCATGTGTTCCGTCCGAACGTTCCGCCCGATACCTGTTAAACACACCGCGCCGGTGACGGCCGCGAACGCCGGAACGAGCGGTCGTGCGTTCCCGACGCCCGTTCGGGCGAACTTCCTTGTCCCGCGTCCCCAGTGGATCCGTGTGCAACGCACTCGACGCTCGGCTATCGCGGCCATCGCCGCCGCCGGGCTCGGCGGGGTGGCCGGGTGCCTGGGCGGCGGCGCGTCCGGCGACGACTCCGGCGGGAACGGCGGCACGCCGATCGACCAGCATCCGGCGACGGCGGGACTGACGGACCAGCCCTCCCTCGGTTCGGTCGACGCACCCGCGACGGTCGTCGCCTTCGAGGACCCGTCCTGTCCGACGTGCCGGAACTTCGAGCGGAACGCGGGCGCGCGGCTCCGGTCCGGTCCGGTCGCCGACGGGGACCTCCGGTTCGTCTCGCGGGTGTTCCCCATCGTCTATCCGTGGGGGAAATCGGCCGTACAGGCGCTCGAGGCCGTCTACGCGCGCGACGGCGCCGACGCCGTCTACTGGGACCTCTTCGCCCACTACTTCGCCACCCAGTCCGATCTGAACGGTGACAACGTCCTCGACCGAACCGAGTCGTGGCTCGCGTCGAACGCCGACCTCGACGCGGCCGCGGTCGTCGCGGACGCCGAGAGCGAGGCGTACGACTTCGCGGTGGAGGCCGACCTCGACGCCGGCGAGGCCGCGGGCACCGACCGGACCCCGACGCTGTACCTCTTCCGCGACGGGACGTACGTCACCAAGGCGTCCGGGAGCGTGAGCTACGAGACGGTCGCGTCAGCGCTCCAATTATGAGCGGTGCGGGCCGGCTCACCCGGGCGCGTCGGCGGCTCGGTCTGCCCGGGCTCCCGAGTTCGCGCCGCGACCTCCGGCTCGTCGCGCGGACCGTCAGGCTCGTCCTCGGCGTGCCGCGCTACGCCGCCGGCTCGGTCGCCGTCGCGCTCCTCGCGCTGTCCGGGTTCGTGCTCTCGCAGAACGTCGCGCTGGTCCGCGACACGGTCATCGGCGGGTCGCTCCCGCTGAACGCCCGGCTCACGATCCTGGTCGAGCAGTACCCGTTCGTGGGCACCTCCTACGAGCCGGCCGCCGGCGCGATGCTCGTCGTCGTCGCCGCCCTGACGGGCGCGAACGTCGCCGTCGCGGCCTACCACCTCCGAGAACACGGGGTTCTCGGCCGGGAGACGGGGGAGGACGGGACCGGCGACGGCGAGCGCGCGGACGGTCAAGCGAGCGCCGGGAGGGGCACGGCCGGCAACGCGGCCGGCGGCGCGGGCAGCGTAGTGGGTGTCGTGCTCGGCGCGCTCGGCGCCGGCTGTGCCGCCTGCGGGTCGGCGGTGCTCGCGGGACTGCTCTCGCTCGCCGGCGGCTCGGGGCTCCTGCTCGCGCTTCCGTTCGAGGGGCTGGAGTTCACGCTGATCGCGCTGGTCCCGCTGCTGCTGTCGCTGTTCTGGCTCGCGGACGGGATGCGGGGCGCCGAGATCCGCGGCTGTCCGGTGGACGTGTGAGCGCGCGTCGGGCACCGCGACAGCCGGCGACCACGGCCGTGGGTACTCGCCCCGATCGGCAGAACGTCGCGTGAGCCCGTCACCGGTCCGACCGGGAACGTGTGCTCGTCGCCCTACACGTCGTCCAGTCGCTCCTGCCACTCCTGCACCTTCGCCATGAGTTCGACCGGCGGCGTCTCGCTCACGTCGGTCGCCCGAAGCGCCGACAGCACCGCCTCGTCCGCCGGGTCGAGCGCCCGGTCGGCCGACGGCTCCGTCGCGTCGCCGTCGCCCGTCGCGACCGCCGCGCCGTTGCCGGCGGACGCGGGCCGATCCGCGTCATCGGCCCGGTCACCGGCGTCGGGGCTCCCTCGCCCGGCGTCGTCCCCGCCGGCGACGAACTCCCCGGCCGAGAGGTCGAACACCGCCTGTCTCGTCCCGTCGCTGTCGGCTCCGGTTCCGCCGTCGCCGGTCCCCCTCGCCTCGATCGCCTTCTCCTCGCGCAGGCGGTCGAGCACCTCGTCGGCACGGCCCACGACGGGGTCCGGGACCCCCGCGAGGTCGGCGACGTGGACGCCGTAGCTGCGGTCGGTGGAGCCGTCCCGCACGCGCCGGAGGAAGGTCACCTCGCCGTCCCGCTCCTCGGCCGCGACGTGGACGTTCGCGACCCGTGGGAGGTGCTCGGCGAGCGCGGTCAGCTCGTGGTAGTGGGTCGCGAAGAGGGTCTTCGCACGGACCTCGTTGTGGAGGTACTCCGTCGCCGCCCACGCGATGGAGATGCCGTCGTAGGTCGCGGTCCCCCGGCCCACCTCGTCGAGGATGACCAACGAATCCGCCGAGGCCGAATGGAGGATGTTCGACAGCTCCCGCATCTCGACCATGAACGTCGAGCGTCCCTGAGCGAGCTCGTCGAGGGCGCCGACCCGGGTGTAGACGCCGTCGACGAGCGGGAGCGTCGCCGAGTCGGCGGGGACGAAGCTCCCGGCCTGCGCGAGCACGGAGATCAGCGCGCACTGGCGCATGTACGTCGACTTCCCGCTCATGTTCGGTCCAGTCACGATGAGGAAGCCCCGCTCGCGGTCCATCCGCAGGTCGTTGGGGACGAAGTCGGTCGTCTGCTCGACGACCGGGTGTCGCCCGGCCTCGATCCGGAGTTCGTCGCCGTCGGTGAACGCCGGGCGCGTCCAGTCGTTCGTCGCGGCGTGATGGCCCAGCGCGGCGAGCACGTCAAGCTCCGCGAGCGCGCGCCCCACGTCCTGCAGGAGCTCCGCCTCCGCGGCCACGCGGTCGCGGACCTCCCCGAGGAGACGCCGCTCCAACTCCTCGCGGCGCTCCTCCAGGCGGAGGACGGCCCGTTCGCGCTCCTCCAGCTCCTCGGTGACGAACCGCTTGGAGTTCTTCAGCGTCTTGATCTCCCGGTAGTGCTCGGGCGCCTGCCCCGCGACGGACTTGCCGACCTGAATGTAGTAGCCGTCCGTCTTGTTGCGGTCGACCGAGACGTGACTCAGGCCGTGGCGACGCTTTTCGCGGTCGGCCAGCGTGTCCAGCCACTCGACGGCCTCCTCGTACTCCGCCACCAGCTCGTCCAGCTCCTCGTCGTAGCCGCGGGCGATGACGCCGCCGTCGCCGCCGACGCTCCCCGGCGGCTCCGCGGCGATGGCCTCGCTCAGTTCGTCGTGGAGGTCGCGAGCCGCGTCCTGGTCGGGGCGCGCGAGCACGTCCGGCACCGGCGAGTCGGCGAGTTCGGTGCCGTCGATCGCGGCCGCCAGTTCCGGGAGTCGCTCCAGCGCCGAGCGGACGGCGACCAGATCCCGCGGCCCCGCGGAGCCGCTCGTCGCGCGGGCGGCCAGCCGTTCGAGGTCGGCGGTGCCGTCGAGCGTGTCGAGCAGGCGGTCGCGTGCGAGGGCGGCGCTCGCGAACGCCTCGACCGCCCTCCCGCGGCGCTCCAGTTCCGTGCGGTCGCGCTGCGGTCGGGTGAGCCACTCGCGGAGCAGACGCGTTCCGGCCGCGGTCTCGGTGTGATCGAGCGTGTCGAGCAGCGTCCCGGTCGACTCCCCCCGCATCGTCTCCACGAGCTCGAGGTTGCGCTGGGTCGTCGCGTCGAGCGCGACCCGGCCGTCGGCGTCCAGCCCGCCCAGTCTCGTCATCGAGGCGAGGACGCCCGCACCCGTCTCGTCGACGTAGTGGAGGACGGCGCCCGCGGCCGCGACGGCGGGGTCGGCGTCGAGCCCGACCGCCGCGAGCGCCTGCGTCCCGAAGTGGTCGCCGAGGCGGTGCCGGGCACGTCCGGGTGCGAATGCCCCGGCGTCGTGGAGTGTGAGCCGGGCATCGGTCGACTCTCGGAGGTCGGCCAGCCGGGCGTCGTCGTCGCGGACGCCCGGTCCGGGGAGGAGTTCCACCGGGGCGAACCGATGGAGTTCCGCGCGGACGTCGTCCAGTTCCGCGAACGCCGCGGCGTGGAACCGCCCCGTCGTCACCTCCGCGAACGCGACGCCCCAGGGGTCGCCGTCGGCGTCGTCGTCGTGCTCGACGGCCGCGAGGTAGCGCGCCTCGGCGCCGTCGGGATCGACGACGGTGCCGGGCGAGACGACGCGCTCGATCTCGCGGGCGTGGCCGTCGTCGGTCTCGTACTGCTCGGCGACGGCGACGCGGTACCCCCGTTCGACGAGCGCCTTCAGGTACGGCGTCAGCTCCGAGAGAGGGACGCCAGCCATCGGATACGAGGAGCCGTGACTCGACTTCTGAGAGACCTTGAGGTCGAGCTCCTCGGCCACGAGCTCGGCGTCGTCGGCGAAGAACTCGTAGAAGTCGCCGCACTGCATCGCGAGCACGTCCGCGTCCGTGGACTCCTTCAGCGAGAGGAACTCGCCCACGATGCCGCCGGCGTCGGTCGTCATTGTCTGGTAGGAGGTGGTGCCGTGTCCGGGTAAAACGCTACGGGTCCGACTCGAGCAACGGTACGGAGCCGCCGCGGCCCGGGGCGACGCCCCTACCCGACGCCCGCGGAGAAGCGGCGACGGTTCCTACTGCGTTCCGGCGGCCGCTTCTACGTTTCGCCTCCGCCCCCGCCGTGGCGACCGGACTCGACCGGTCACACTCCGGGGACGCCGAGCGCGGAGAACCCGCCGAGGCCGACCGCCGCCAGCAGGGACAACACGATCGACGCCGCGAGCCACCCGACCAGCGCGATCCCGGCGGCGGTGATCCACCCGCCCCTGTAGCGCCACTTGATCACCGCGAGGTACGCGAGGTAGGTGAGCGCGGTCCCGAGCAGCGGGAGCCACCCGAACAGGGCCGACGCGACGAGCCACGCCAACGCTCCGATGAGCGCGGTCCAGACGGCGTGCTCGTAGCTCCGGGCGTCGGACAACGCCAGCGCGCCGACGTGGATCCCGATCCCCCCCACCAGCGCGCCGACGACGAACACGATGACCGAGTCGAGAACTGCGACCATACGTCGCGTCCGGCGGCCACCGTGGAAAACGTGGCGGGGTCGGTCACGCGAGGGCGACGAGGTCGGCCCGACGAGGGCTATGGGTTCGATCCGTCTCGGCCGTCGCCGTCCCCCGTCGCGTCCGAGCGCCCGGGATCGCCCCAGTCCAGCCTCGTCGTACACCACGGACAGAAGTCGAGGTCCGCGTCGAGGTCCTTCCCGCAGTTGGGGCACGCCGGCGCCTCGGCGGCGGCGGCCGTCGTCCCGTGCCCGCCCGCGTCGGCGGCACCCATCGCGGCGCCGGTTCGGGGCGCGCCGTCGGCACCGTCCACGTCGTCCGCGACGGCGGCGGCGCCCGACCGAGGCACGTCCGCGTGCTCGTGGGTCTTGCGCGCGAGGCGATAGGCGTCGACCGCGCTGGCGGCGACAACGAGCACCGGCGGCAGCGCCGCGGCCGGGTCCGCGATCGGGGCGCCCGTGTTGAGCGCCTCGATGACGTCCGGGGGGACCAACAGCAGGACCGCCGCGAACGTCGCCGCGAACCACGCGAACCCGCGAAGCCATCGGCGGAGGTACGCGTGGCCGAGCCCGGTGACCGCGAGCGCGAGGACGACCGCGAGCCACGGGCGCTTGCGACCCGTCGGGCCGCCGAGACGGGGGAGATCCATACCGTCGAGGGGGCGCGCACTCCTGAAAAATCCGCCGGTGGGCGCCCGAACGTCCCGCCGAAACGGTGCCATCTCGGCGCCGGCGCTTCTCTGGGAGCGACGAACACTAACCCGTGGGCGACCTCGATCGGGTCATGAGCACCGACGACGCTGCCCCGGCCGACGACGCGAGCGATCGACGACCGGTCACGGTCTACTCCGACTTCGTCTGTCCGTTCTGCTACCTCGGACGGGCGTCGCTGCGACAGTACCGCGACGAGCGCGCCGAGCGGGACTTACCCGAGGTGAGCGTGGAGTGGCAGTTCTTCGACCTCCGCGGACACAAGCGCGGCCCCGACGGCGAGATCCGCGACGACGTCGAGGACGGCAAGGACGAGGACTACTACGACCAGGTCCGCGAGAACGTCGACCGCCTGCGCGAGGAGTACGACGCCGGCGAGATGCTGGAGTTCGACGAGGTTCACGACGCCGACTCGTGGGACGCACAGCAGGCCGCGCTGTACGTCAAGCAGTCGTACGACCTCGACACGTTCCGCGCGTTCTACGACGCCGTCCTCGAGGCTCACTGGGAGGAGAGCCGCGAGATCGACGACCTCGACACCCTCGTCGAACTGGCCGAGTCGGTCGGCGTCGACGGCGAGGAGATCCGCGACGCCGTCGACGACGAGACGCTGGCCGAGGAGCTGGAGGCCCAGTTCGAGACGGCCCGCGAGCGCGGCGTCACGGGCGTTCCGACGTTCGTCGCCGACGGGCACGCCGCCCGGGGGGCAGTGCCCCCGGCGCACCTCCGGCGGCTGCTCGAGGGAAACTGACGGCGCGAGCACAAACGCGGTTGCGGTCGAACGGCTCACGGCCGTGATATCGGGCGGAGGAACACAATCCTATTTGTGTCCGTGCCAGTAACTGACTGTGTGAGCGACGACGGCACGGACGGCGGCGCCGACCTCGGCGTCCTCCGACACAAGCGCGACGCGACGCGGTACCGGATCCTCGTCGAGATCGCCGAGCGCCAGCCCGCGGTGAGCCAGCGCGAGATCGCCGACGCCATCGGGGTCACCGCGCAGGCGGTGTCCGAGCACCTCGGCGACCTGGCGGAGGGCGGCTTCGTCGACCGCGAGGGGCGCGGCCGCTACCGCGTCACCAAGGAGGGCGTCGACTGGCTCATCTCCCGGACCGACGAGCTCAGCGAGTACCTCGATCACGTCACCGGGGACGTGCTCGGCGACGTGGAGGTCGAGACCGCCCTCGCGGACGGCCCGGTCCGGGAGGGCGACCGCGTCGCGCTGTCGATGCGCGACGGGGTCCTCCACGCGCGAAGCGTCGCGGACGGCGACGCGGGCGACGCCGCCGCCGGGTCCGACGGTGACGGCGACACCGACGACGCAGACGGCGCCACCGCGGCGGCGGTCACCTCGGCCGAGTCCGGGCGCGACGTCGGGGTCGCGGAGTTCGACGGCGTCGTCGACTACGAGTTGGGCGCCGTCACGGCCGTCACGGTCCCCGGCGTTCGCGACGGCGGGAGCGACGCGGTCGACGCCGACCGCCTGCGGGACCTCGCGGGCGAGGCCGACCTGGTCGTCGCCGCGAGAACGGAGGCGCTGGCGGCCCTTCGCCGCATCGACCGCGACCCCGACGTGCGCTTCGGCACCGTCGACGCCGTCCGCGAAGCCGCCATGCGCGGGCTCGACGTGCTGCTGGTCGTCGTCGCCGGCGACCTCGCGGCACACGCCGAGGGGCTCCGCGAGACCGCCGTCTCCTACGAGGTCGTCGACGCGTCCCGCGAGCCGTAGTTGTTTTCGCGTTCGATAATCGGCGGCCTAGGTTGAAGTAGTCTGTCCGGAAGCCTTGGGTATGCGAACCGAGACCGCCGTTCGCGTCCGACTCGGCCTCGCGACCGCGGCCGTGCTCGCGGTCACAGCCGTCGCCGCGCTCGGCCTCGCCAGCATCGCGCTGTGAGCGTCGCGTCGGACGCCGTGAACGACGCGTCCGTCGTCGACGTGGTCGGCTACTGCTGGGGAAGCTCCTCGCCCTGCGGGACGCCCTTGGCCGTCACCGTTTCGCCGGTCATGTAGCTGGCCGCGTCGCTCGCGAGGAATCGAGCGACGTCCGCGATCTCCTCGCTCGTGCCGATCCGGCGGTCCACGTCGCCGCGATCGACCTCGTCGGCGGAGACGCCCATCTGCTGTTCGACGCCCGGCGTCGCCACGAACCCGGGCGCGATGCAGTTGACGCGCACGTCGCTGCCGGCCCACTCCAGCGCGAGCGTCTCGGTGAGGTTGATCACGCCCGCCTTCGCCGCGCCGTAGTGGCTCATGTACTGGGCTGCCCGTTGCCCGGCGACGCTCGCGAGGTTGACGACCGCGCCGCCACCGTCCGCGAGGTGATCGCCCGCCGCCTGCGTACAGTGGAACGTGCCGTGGAGGTTGATGTCGACGATGGTGTCCCAGCCGTTCGGGGAGATGTCGTCGAACGGCGCCATGAACGAGGCGCCCGCGTTGTTCACGAGCACGTCGATCCCGCCGAACTCCTCGACGGTCGCCTCGACGAGCGCGTCGACGGCGTCGCGGTCGGTCACGTCGCACTCGACGGCGAGACAGCGACCGTGGCCGTCCTCGGACTCCGCGGCCTCGTTGATCCCCTCGGCAACCGGATCGACGTTCCCCTGCTCGCGCGAGCAGACGACCACGTCGGCGCCGTCGGCCGCGAACTCCTCGGCGATCGCCCGGCCGATACCGCTGGAGGCGCCGGTGATCACCGCAGTCGAGCCCGCGAGCGAGAAGCGGTCGGCGAGGCTGGACGCGGCGTCGCTCACGCCGTCCACCCCGCGATCTGCGTCGGCGTCGTGGGCATCCGCGTGGCGTGCATCGTCGAGCCGTCCCGAGGCGGAGATTCGAACATCGCCCCCGACTCGGGGGGCGCGTCACATCAATCCCGGGGCCGGCGGGGACCGCGACCCGGACGTGTCCTCAGAACACCTGATCGGAGATGATGTTCTTCTGGATCTCGGAAGTGCCCTCGTAGATCTTCGTGATGCGCGCGTCGCGGTAGAAGCGCTCCGCGGGATGGTCCGTGACGAAGCCGGCGCCGCCGTGGACCTGGATCCCCTCGTCGGCGACCTCGACCGCCCGCTCGGAGGCGAACAGCTTCGCCATCGACGCGAACTTCGCGGCCAACTGGTCGTTCCCGTCGTCGTCGACGACCGAGGCCGCGCGGTAGGTGAGCGACCGGGCCGCCTCCACGTTCGTTGCCATCTCGGCCACCTTGTGGGAGATCGCCTGGTACTCCTTGATCGCTTGACCGCCCTGTTCGCGCTCCTCGGCGTACTCGACGGCCGCATCGAGCGCGCCCTGTGCGGCGCCGACCGCCTGCGCCGCCACGGAGGTTCGCCCACCCGCGAAGAAGGCCATCAGCTGGTAGAACCCCTGGTCGACCGCGCCGATCACGTTGTCCTCGGGGACGCGGACGTCGTCGAGCCGGATCTCCGCAAGGTCCGAGGCGCGGATGCCGAGCTTGTTGTCGATCTTCGTCGGCTCGAACCCCTCGCGGTCGGCCTCGACGAGGAACGCGGTGATACCGCGGTGGCGCTCGCCGGGCGAGGTCTTCGCCATCACGACCGCCACGTCGGCGATCGTTCCGTTGGTGATCCACATCTTGTCGCCGTTGAGTACCCACTCGCCGGCCTCCTCGTCGTGTTCCGCGCGGGTCTCGATGCCCGCAACGTCGGAGCCGTGGGCCGGCTCGGAGATGCACGAGCAGGTCGCGGCGTCGCCGGCGGCGACCTTCGGGAGCCACTCCTCTTTCATCCACTCGTCGCCGAACTCCTGGATCATCGTGGTGCCGAAGCCGCGCGAGCCGATGGCCGAGCCGATCCCGGGGTCCGCGCGCCACAGTTCCTCGGTGACGACTGCGGAGGTCAGCAGGTCCATCCCCGCACCGCCGTACTCCTCGGAGATCGTCGGCGCCACGAGGTCGTACGTGGCGGCCTCCTCGACGAGGTCGTGGGGGTACTCGCGCGTCTCGTCGTGCTCGCGCGCGACGGGGCGGATCTCGTTCTCCCCGAACTCCCTGACCACGTCGCGGATCGCCTCCTGCTCGCTCGAGAGTTGGAACGACATGGCGGGGGGTTCGAGTCCATCGACAAATAGCCACCGCCGGTTCCCAGTGTCGTACCGTCGTCCCCGAATCAGTTCGACAGGAACCCCCGCAGGTGTTCGCGATAGGCCTCGGTCCGGTCGTGAGTGACCCAGTGGTAGGCGTCGTCGAGGGGGACGACGGTCACGTCGGCGGCGACGGCGTCGGCGAGCCGCTCGGCGTTGTCGATCGGCTGGAGCACGTCGTCCGCCCCCCACAGACACAGCGTCTCGGCGGTGATCGCGCCGTAGTCGATGTCCGTCGTGTGGTTGGTGTTCGTCGCGACGGCGGCCCTCGATAGCGCCGGCCGGCCGCCATCGCGGGCCCACGGCGCCCGCATCCCGGCGACGAATTCGGGGTCGGCCTCCCCGTGGGCGCCCTCGGCGAACAGGAACGACATCTTCTCCTCGAACTCCTCGTCGTCCCAGCCCTCGACGACGCCCGGGACGCCGAGGGAGTTGATGAACTCGACCGGCCACGAGTCGAAGCACGCCGCGTTCGACAGCACGAGCTTCCGCACCGCCTCGGGGCGCGCGGCGGCGTAGCGAAGCGCGACCCCGCCCCCGATGTCGTGGGCGACGAGGGCTACCTCGTCGTGATCCGACTCGGCGACCAGCTCGGAGAGCACGCTCGTCTGGGCGCGTATCGATCGGTCGAAGTCGTCGCTGCGCTGGGAGTTGCCGTAGCCGACGAGGTCCGGCGCGATGACGTGTCGGTCCTCGGCGACCGCCGGTGCGATCCCACGCCAGAGGAACGACCACGTCGGGATTCCGTGGAGGAAGATCACCGGCGGACCGCCGTTGTCGCGCCCGGCCTCGTAGTACGCCACGTCGAGTTCGCGCCCGTCGACGACCGCCGTCGTCGTCGACTGGGCGGCCGTCCACGCCTCGTGGTCCGCGTCGAGTCCCACCATGGCGGCCCCGTCGCCCGCGGGGGACAAAAATCGGGGCGCCGGTCGTCCGCCGGCTCCACAGCGGTCCCCGTGCGGCGTCGAACTGCCGTCCGTGCTTACGCGTTCGGCTCGCCGTACCGGGTGACGTTCGCCAGCTCCGACTCGTCCACGTCCGAGAAGGCGTCCCGGGCGATGACGCGTCGGTGGACCTCGTCGGCGCCGTCGATGATGCGGAACTGTCGGACCGACTCGTAGAAGTCCGCGATCGGGAGGTCCTTCCCGATCCCGTTGCCGCCGCACAGCTGAAGCGCGGTGTCGACGATGTCCTGTACCGTGTTGGCGGCGAACGTCTTGCTCATCGCCACCTGCACCCGTCCCTCCTCGCCGCGGTCGATTCGGTCGGCGGCGTCGCGCACCATCGTCCGTACGGCGTGGAGCTCGGTCTCGGCGTCGGCCACGTCGTGGCGGACGGCCTGCTTGTCGGCGATCGGCCCCCCGAACGCCTGTCGCTCGCTGGTGTACGCCTTCGCCACGTCGAGCGCGCGCTCGGCCATCCCGGCGAACCGCATGCAGTGGGTGAGCCGCGCGGGGCCGAGACGCTGCTGTGCGTGGGCGAACCCCTCGTTCAGGTTCCCGAGGAGGTTCTCCTCGGGGACGCGCACGCCGTCGTACTCGATCTCCGCGTGGCCGACGCCGGTCACCTCGCCGCCCACGTGGGCGACGTCGCGGACGACGTTCACGCCGGGCGTGTCCGCGGGCACGAGGAACAGCGAGGTCCCCTCGTACGGGTGGGCATCGGGGTCGGTGCGCGCCATCACGATGAGCACGTCCGCCTCGGTGCCGCCGGTGGTCCACCACTTGTGGCCGTCGATGATCCACTCGTCACCCTCCTTTTCGGCGCTCGTGCGGATCATCTTCGGGTCCGATCCGCCGCCCTGCATCGGCTCGGTCATCGAGAACCCCGAGGAGATCTCGCCGGCGACGAGCGGGCGGAGCCACCGCTCCTGCTGCTCGTCGGTACCCAACAGCTCCAGCGTGTGCATGTTGCCCTCGTCGGGCGCGTCGACGCGGCAGGCCGCCGCGCCCAGCAGCGAGCGCCCCGCCGCCTCGAACATGGGGAGCACGTCGCGGAAGTCCATCCCCATGCCGCCGAACTCCTCGCCGATCTGCGGACAGAACACGTCGTACTCGCGGGCAGCCTCCCGGAGGTTCGCGAGCTGCTCGTCGCTCACGGGGCCGTCACCGAGCACCTCCCGCTCCACCGGGATGACCTCCTCCTCGACGAACGCTCGCGTCCGCTCGGCGAGCGCGTCCGCCGCTTCGCTGTCGTCATACTCCATACCATCGAGTTTGGGCGCCGGGGCAAAACAGTACCCCCGAACGGTCGCTCAAACCGCACGGCGGGGACGCGGCCGCGCCGCTCGCGACCCCCGGCGTTTTTCGTTGGGGGTGTGCAACTACCCCGCATGTCGGACAACTCCGAGGCGTACTTCCGCCGCCTCGTCGACCCGCCCGCGCTACGCGAGCGTCTGTCCGCCGAGTTGGGGGCGGTCGACGAGTTCGACGTACGCCGCCACCCGGAGGGCCACTCCAACGAGACGCTGTTCGTCACCTACGGCGACCGCGAGCTCGTGATTCGGCGGCCGCCGCCCGGCGAGACCGCCGAGACGGCCCACGACGTGCTCCGGGAGTATCGGGTGATGGACGCGCTGCAGGACACTCCCGTGCCAGTACCGGAGACGGTGCTCGCGTGCGACGATCCCGACGTGCTCGGCTCGGACTTCTACGTGATGGGCCGCACCGCGGGCGACGTGCTCCGGGACGACGAGCCCGAACGCTTCGCCACGCCCGAGCACCGCCGCCGCGTCGGCGAGGAGCTCGCCGATACCCTCGCGGCGGTCCACGCGGTCGATCCCGAGGCGGTCGGTCTCGGCGACTTCGGCCGTCCCGCCGGGTTCACCGAGCGCCAGGTGGACCGGTGGGCGAAGCAGTTCCAGTGGGCGTTCGAGGTGACCGCCGAGGACCGCGAGGTGCCGGAGATCGCCGAGGTGACGGAGTGGCTGCGTGACAACTGCCCGGTCGACCACGAGCACGCGCTCGTTCACGGGGACTACAAGCTCGACAACGTCATGTTCGCGCCGGGGACGCCCCCGGAACTGGTCGCCGTCCTCGACTGGGAGCTGTCGGCGCTGGGCGACCCGCTCACGGATCTGGGGTGGATGCTCTCCTTCTGGCGCGACCCGGGCGACCCGGCGCCGGCGACGCCGAAGCTGACCGCGACGTTCATGGAGCGCGAGGGGTACCCGAGCCGGCGCGATCTCGTCGCGCGCTACGAGGACGCGACCGGGATCGAGTACGAGCACGACCGCTTCTACCGCACGCTCGCGGTGTACAAGCTCGCCGCGCTGGGCGAGATGTTCTACCGGCGGTACCTGGAGGGGAACAGCGACGACCCGCTGTACCCGACGATGGAGACGCGGGTCCCGGCGCTCGCCGAGCGGTGCCTGCGGATCGTCGACGGCGAGGAGCCGCTGTAGGCGGGCGTGACCCCGACGGCGCCGACCGTTCGGGCGGTCCGCCCGCGCCGGCGTGTCACGCTGGCGCCACGCGAACTAAGTCGACGGCGCCCGTACGGAACGATATGACTCTCCGATCGAAGCTCGCCTCGACCGCGAAGTACGCCGCGCTCGGCGCGGGCGCCACCGTCGCCGCGACACGGGCGCTTCGTGCGAAGGCCGGCGAACTCGAGCCGCCGCTCGACGGCCGCCAACGGAGCTATCGCTGGCGAGGAATGGACGTGGCCTACACCGAGGCCGGCGACGACGACGACGAGACGCTCGTCCTCCTCCACGGGATCAACGCCGCCGGTTCCGCCGGCGAGTGGCGCGAGGTGTTCGACGCCCTCGCGGCGGAGTATCGCGTCGTCGCGCCCGACCTCCCCGGGTTCGGGCGCTCGGATCGACCGCCGCTGCGCTACTCGGCGGCACTGTACGAGGACTTCGTCCGCGACTTCCTCGCGGAGTACGACGAGCCGCGCGTCG
>Ga0207733_100216_pt1 | contig 52558 bp, 50 predicted proteins | sample A23P3SouthBayCA_FD_187735 | JGI IMG/M metagenome (GOLD analysis project Ga0207733, IMG submission 187735) | Aerobic enrichment media microbial communities from Eden Landing Ponds, California, USA - A23 P3 (SPAdes) | ecosystem: Environmental > Aquatic > Marine > Unclassified | place: Emeryville...
AGGACACTCGTAGAAGACGAGTTCGATAGACTCGGGGTGTACGCGTCGAGGCAACGAGACGTTCAGCCCGCGAGCACTAACAGTCCAAGCCACATTCATCTGATTCGCACTGTGACCCGATCTGACTGATCGGGTCCAGGCGCAAACTGGATCGCACGTATATACGGTCGTTCGACCCACCGACGCTGGCGTTACGACGGTTCGATTCCGTCGGTCGGCATGAAGGCGGCCAGAGCGGCAAGGAAACACCCGTACCCATCCCGAACACGGACGTTAAGCTTGCCTGCGTATCGGCCAGTACTGGAGTGCGCGAGCCTCTGGGAGATCCGATTCGCCGCCTCACCATTCATACTTCATTTCACACAGTCGGCGAGCGGTAGCCACGAGCCGGCTCGCCCCCATTCGGTACACGCGAGCGACAGCTTCTGTCGGCTGTGGGCGCCGTGCGGGCGCTCTCAGGGCGCCCAGCGGCCGGGAGGGGCTTCGGCTCCGACCGCTAGGCTTAAGCGCCGGACACCGATACTATCGAACGCGCCAAGGTGGCAGAGTCCGGCCTAACGCAGCGGCCTGCAGAGCCGCCCATCGCCGGTTCAAATCCGGCCCTTGGCTTCTCGCTGTGAGTACTCCGCGAGCAGCGGAAGCCACGTCGGTTTGACCCGAGAAGACGAGTCGCAGCGAGTCTTCTCCCGGTTCAAATCCGGCCCTTGGCTCTTCTGTTCGAGCAACGCGAGAATGAAGAGCCATCCGGCCGCGATTTGAAGCAGGGAACGGAGCGAAGCGGAGTGACCGAGGTTCACATTCGGCCCTTGGCTCTTTTCGGACGTCGGTTGCGCTCGCGAGTCGCCGCCACGGTCAGCCGTCGTCCGGTCCGCGCGCGTCGATACACTGTTGCAGCGTCTCATATGCGTCCAGTACCGTCCCGACGGTTCGGCCGCTCCCGAGGCCGCCTGCAGTGTTCTGGACGAGGAGGTTGGAGTGTGCGACTGCGTTGCGAATCTCGGTCACGTCTGCGAGTTCTCGCGCCGCCACCGTGTCGCTCGTAAATCCGAACGCTCGCCAGCACTCTTCGACGGCAGTCACGATGGCGGTGAGCGTGGAGAACTGGGCGTAGTGAATCTCGGCGAGGTCGATGTTGGCGTGCTGTGCCTGCTGGTGGCGAGTTTCGATCTCGTCGATTGCGTCCGGATGCACTCCGAGAGCGTCTCGCTCTTTCCAGTCGGGGGCGTGTGTCAGGATCGCGTCTCGGAACGACGCCTCGAGGACGGTGAGCCGGTCGTAGAGGTGGATATAGGCCGGCGGTGTGTTGAGGTCGGCGCGCGTCAGCACCCCAGTGACGCGGTTTCGTCCCCCGAGGTAGTAGTAGGGTCGGTCGTAGAGCGCGTCGAGCAGTTCGCCGAACGTGGCGTCGGCCGAGATGAGCGCGTCGAGCGTGATCGGCCGTGCGTGATCGCCGACCGTGTCGTCGTCCGTGGCGTCACTCAGGGCGTCGTGTTCGACGGAGCCGACCGGCTGGCCGCCGTCGACGACGGGTGCCGCGTCGTAGCCCCGGTCGGCGAACCACGCCCGCGCAGTCGACACCGTCTCGTCGGCGGGGAGGGTGTCCACGTTCCCGGTGGCGAGGTCGTGAGCCGTACAGTCGTCGAGCGTCCGTGTCATCCGTTCTGTGGCGTCGGACGAGCTACGAAAGTCTTCCCCCGGCAGATATATGCCCTATGAGAATCATTTCGATATCGAAAATGCCTAGTGGACATTTTACTGCCGCTGGCGGCTACCTCGACCACGGCGATGCCGCGGCGCTCTTCCCGGTCGAGCGCCTCTCGGCGACGGTCCACCGCGCCCGTGACGCGCACCTCGCCCTCGGGCGGGCCGACGGCGACGATGTGGTGGTCGTCCGGCCGACCGGCCTCGCGAGTAGCTACTTTCTCACCCAGCGACCGCTCACCGCCATCGAAGTCGCGAGTCTCGACGAGAACGTCGTGGTGCGACTCGGCGCGTCGGCGGGGCTCGACCTCGACACGTTCGAACTCGTACAGATCGGCCGGAGTCGGTCGATGCCGGAGAACCACAGCCTTCTCGAGTTCTCCGGATAGTCGCTGGCTGCGGCCGCTACTCCGCGTCTTCCTCGTCCGCCATCCACCGTTGCCCGTAGGAGCGGTAGCCGTCGAACTCGCCGCGAGAGATTTCGCGTTCGATCTCTTCGCGCGTCTCGTCGCTGATCCGGACGAGATGGCAGATCGGATGGCCGGGCAGAGCGACGGGATTCTCCAACACGCCGACGATGAGGCCGGTAAAGGGTGCCCTGACGACGTGTTCCTCCGTCTTGAAATGGTCCCTGATCGTACAGATCGTCTCGTCCTCGTGGACGAGTGGGTTCGGGCCCCACACCATCTCGACGAGGCCGCCGGTGTCGGCCCGAAGCCAGCGTTTCTCCTCGCCGGGCCCCATCACTTTCCGCCACTCGGGCTCGATAACCGTTCCCTCGGGGTCGACGCCGTATTCGGCGAGGACGCTCTCGACGCCGGTCAGTGCCTTCTCGATCAGCCCGGGCTGGAAACGCTGGGCCTTGCCCATCTCGACGGTGATCGTCGGAATCCCGTTTCGGGAGGCGACGGCGCGGAGTGATCCGGCGTCGCCTTCGCCAGAGAGGATCACGTTCGTTCCGAACGCCTCCGCGAGGCGCTCCGTTTCGGGGTTGCCGATGTCGGCGCGGGCGTGGTACATCGTCGTCCGGTTGCGGGTCGAGGTGTGGAAGTCGAGACCGAGGTCACACTGGCTCACGAATCGGGCGTACACGTGGTGGGCCATCCGCTCGGCCGTGTTCGACCGCTCCTTGCCCGGGAACGAGCGGTTGAGGTCCTGATCGTAGATGGGGAGGTAACGTTGCTGGGCCTGATAGCCGGGGACGTTCACGACGTGGAGGCAGACGAGCGTCCCGTGGATGTCGGCCGGGCGGTAGCGGGCTGCGACCTCCTGAAGGACTTTGACGCCGTTGAGTTCGTCGCCGTGGAGCGCCGCCGTCAGGCAGACTCGCGGGCCGTTCGCCTCGCCGTTGACGACTGTCACCGGAATCTCGACCGGATCGCCGAGGTAGGTTTCGCTCACCTCGTAGCGGAACTGCCGTTTCTCGCCGGGGGCGACGGCGGTGTCGTCGCCGAGTCGGAACGAGCGGGGCTGGTCGTCGGCCATGGCTCCCGATTGCGCGGGGATGGCGGTTAACTCCTCGCCCTCGCGATGTGGCGTCGTTTCGTGAGGATTGCTGATGATGACAGCAGCCCTTCTCAGGCGGCGTTGTCCGCTGCGGCGTGCTCGATTGCCGTCGCGACGGCTTCGTCCTCGTCGGCTCCGTCGTCGGCCGCCGCCTCGAACGCCGCCGTGAAGGAGTCCATCACGTCTTTCGCCAGTTCACGCACGTCGGTTTCGGTGGGCTGGACGTTCTCGACGCGGGTCGATTCCTCGCCGTCCTCGTCGACGATCCACACCTCGAAGTTGCCGTCCCGTTCCGGCGTGGGCTGGAACTTCACCTCGACCTCGACGGTCCGGTTTTCGTACTCGCGCCGCCCGGTCTTCAGCCAGCCGTCTGGAACTGCTCGGCTCATGAATCCTACTCTGTCGGTGATCGAAATAAGCGTGTTCGTCAGACGGATCGTTGTAACTGTTCACCGACGTACAACGAGTCGTATCAGTCGTCGGCGACCCGTTGTGCATCGGCCTGTGCCTCCCAGAGCGCGGCGTAGTCCCCGTCGGCTGCCAGCAGGTCGGTGTGCGCCCCCGACTCGACGATTTCACCGTCTTCCATCACGACGATGCGGTCCGCGTCCCGAATCGTCGAGAGGCGGTGGGCGATGACGAAGGCGGTGCGGTCCTCGATGAGGCGGTCGAGGCTCTCCTGAATCAGCTCTTCCGTCTCCGTGTCCACGTCGCTGGTCGCCTCGTCGAAGACGATGATCGCGGGGTCGTTGAGGAGCGCACGGGCGATGGCGAGGCGCTGTCGTTGCCCGCCGGAGAGTTTGACGCCACGTTCGCCGACGAACGTGTCGTAGCCCTCGGGCAGGTCGGTGACGAACGCGTGGGCTTCGGCTGCTTTCGCGGCCTCGACGACGCGGTCACGCGCCGTGTCGTCGTCGCGGCGTTCGGCCGCCAGCGCCTCCCGGTCGCCGTAGGCGATGTTCTCGGCGACGGTCCCCGAGAACAGGTAGGGGTTCTGTTCGACGACGGCAATCTCTTCTCGCAAGGCGTCGAGGTCCCACTCCCGAACGTCGACGCCGTCGACGCGGACGCCTCCGGCATTCACATCGTGAAACCGCGGCACGAGTTTCAGGAGCGTCGACTTCCCTGCGCCCGTTTCACCCGCGAGGCCGACGGTGGTGCCCGCCGGCACGTCGAGAGAGACGTTTCGCACCACGGGGTCGCGGTCGCCGTAGCTGAACGTCACGTCGTCGAAGGTTACGTCGCCGTCGACGGTGTCGGGTCGATAGGGGTCGTCGGGCGACGTGATCGTCGGCTCCTGACCCAGCAGGCCGAACACGCGCTCGGCGCTCGATTTCGCGAGCTGGTACTTGTTCGCGGACTTGCCGACGCGACGCATCGGGGAGTAGAGCCGGCGGAGATAGAGGAAAAAGAGCGCGAAACTCCCCGCGGTCAGCGCGCCCTCGACGCCGAGGATGTTGTCCATCCCGCCGATGTAGAGCACGAGGACGAACACGACGCCGGTGAGGAGGCGGAGCGCGGCGAAGAAGGCCCGGCGGATGCGCAGGGCGGCCACCTTCTCGTCGTGGTAGTCCTGACTCCGCTCGGCCACCCGGTCGCGTTCGAACCCGTAGCGGTTGAACGTCTTGATCACCGCCGCGCCGCCGAGGTTGTTCTCCAGCCGGGTGTTGAGGCGGGACACGGCCTCTCGGATCGACTTGTACCGCGGTTCGATCCACGTGAGGAAGCGACCGCTGGCGACGCCGATGAGTGGGACGGGCGCCAGCGCGATGGCTGCGAGTTTCGGCGAGTACGTCCAGAGGACGACGGCGATGCCGCCGACGGTGGCGACGACGCGGATCAGCTGTCGAAACTCGGTGTTGAGGAACTGCTCCAGCCGGTTGATATCACTGTTGAGGATGGACATCATCGCGCCGGTCTGGTGGTCGACGAAGAAGTCCATCGAGAGGTGCTGGAGGTGGTCGTAGGTGTCGTTGCGGAGGTCACGTTGGATCTTCTGGGCGGCCGACTGGAGGAGGTACCGCGAGCCAAAGCGCGTCAGGGAGCGGACGACGTACGCGAGCGCCGCGATGGCGACGAGGCGTTCGAGCAGGGCCGTCCGGGCCGCCGTGCCGACGATGGGGTCGGTGGGGAGGAGGCCGGCCCGTGCCAGCAGGCCGGGCTCGGCCGGGCCGAGGATGATCCGGTCGATGGCCGTCGCGACGAGAATCGGGGGCACGAGGCGGGCGAAGCGCGTACAGAACGCGGCCACGACGCCCAGCGAGACCCGTGGCCAGTAGGGGCGGGCGTAGGCGAGCAGGTTCACCATCGGGTGCCCGTCGACCGACTCGCGCACGTCCCCGAAGCTCCCGTGGTCGTCCGGCATCTGGCCGTCCTAATCGAGGCACGCTCAAGTAACGCACGTCTCGGGGTCGGGCTCAGGCCCGCCGCAGTTCGACACAGAAGACGGCGCCGGTCGGCTCGTTGTCCTCGATCCAGACCCGGCCGCCGTAGGTCTCGACGAGGTTGTCGACGAGATACAGGCCGAGCCCGCTTCCGGGGCTTTCGAGCCCTTTCTCGCCGCGGCCGAACACCTCTCGTTTGCGCGAGTCGGGGACGCCCGGCCCGTTGTCGGCGATGCGGACGACGGCCGTCTCCTCGCGGACCGTCACGTCCACGTCGATGTCGATGTCCGACTTGTCGTTGTGGAAGACGGCGTTGTCGAGGAGGTTCCCGAACACCGAGGAGAGGATGGAGGTCGCCAGTACGTCCACGTCGGGGAGGTCGCTGTCGCCGCAAATCTCGATCTCCTCCGACCGGTAGTCGAAGTTCGAGCGCACGCGGTCGATTTCCTGCCGGAGCACGTCGGTGAGTCCGATGGGTTCGAGTTCCGGATCGGTCGTCCCGAGAATCTTGGCGAGGTCGCCCACCGCCTCGGTGAGTTCCTTCGTGTGTGTCGCGGCGGTCATGACGCGTTCGAAGGCCTCCGCGTCCTTCTCGGGGATGCGGTCGGCGAGTTCGCCGCCCCACCCGAGCGCGACGGCCATGTCGTTGCGGATGTCGTGGCGGACGATCTGATTGAGGAGCGCGAGGCGATCCCGCTCGGTTTCGAGAGCCTCTTCGGCCTCCTTGCGGTCGGTCACGTCTTGTTGGAAGCCGACGAAGTGCGACGGCTCGCCGTCCTCGTCGTAGAGGGGGGCGATGGTCACCTGATTCCAGAACTGCTCGCCGTTGCGCCGGTAGTTTCGGACCTCGACGGTCACCGGTTCCCAGTTGTCGACGGCGCGGCGCATCTTCACCACCGTCTCGGGGTCGGTGTCGTCGCCCTGCAGGAACCGGCAGTTCTGCCCGATGACTTCCTCGATTGGGTAGCCAGTGATGCGCTCGAAGGCGGCGTTGGCGTAGATGACGGGGTTGTCCTCCAAGTCGGGATCGGAAATCGTGATGCCGACCGGCGCCTCGTCCATCGCCCGTTCCTTGAGGCGGAGGTCGGCCGCCGTCTCGGAGCGAGCGGCTAGACCGACGTATGTCACGATCACGTAGCGGTCGTCCTCGTAGTCGAGCGCCGTGTACCGGACGATCAGCGCCTCGCCGTCAGCGTCGGCGTGATAGGGGTACTCGCCGCTCCCGTCGGTGGCGTCCTCGAACAGCGATTGCAGCCGACCGGCGACGGCGATGGCCTGCTCGTTCGACGACTGCAACAGTGTGTCGAGATACGAGCGGTCGTCGTCGGGAACGAGCGGGTGGTCGTGGCCGGCCGTGAACGCGTCCCACGACGCGTTCGACTCGACGATCCGTCCCGTCTCGTCGATCACCGCGATTCGAGCCGGGAGCGTATCGAGGACCGCGTCCGTTAGCCCCGATGGCATACTGATATCGTCACGAACGACCCCTTGCGGGCCACGGTAATAGAGTTGTTCGCTCGCGACCGCCTCACGTAGTGTGGGATGTGGTGGCCCTCCTCGTGAAAACCCGGGCTTTTGCCGCGCCGGCCGTTGTCTCGACACGCATGACCGACACGATGCGCGCGGCCGTCGTTCCCGAAGCCGGTGCCGACTTCGAACTCGTCGAGCGACCGATTCCGGACCCCGCCCCGTCCGAAGTCCGGATCGCCGTCGACGCCTGTGGCATCTGTCACAGCGACGTGTTCGTCAAGCAAGGCACGTTCCCCGGTGTGAGCTACCCTCGGACGCCGGGTCACGAAGTGGTCGGCCGAGTCGACGCCGTCGGATCGGACGTACCGTCGTGGAGCGAGGGCGACCGGGTCGGCGCCGGGTGGCACGGCGGCCACTGTTTCACCTGCGACCCGTGCCGCCGTGGCAACTTCCTCCAGTGTGAGAACGCCGAGATCACGGGGCTCACGTTCGACGGCGGCTACGCCGAGTACGCGACCGTCCCCGCCGAGGCGCTGGCGGCCGTCCCCGACGACCTCGACGCCGTCGACGCTGCGCCTCTCCTGTGTGCCGGCGTGACCACCTACAACGCCCTCCGGAACAGCGACGCCCGCCCCGGCGACGTGGTGGCCGTCGTCGGCGTCGGCGGCCTCGGCCACCTCGGCGTCCAGTACGCCCACGCCGCCGGCTTCGAGACTGTCGCCGTCTCGCGGAGCCCGGAGAAACGCGACTTGGCGCTCGACCTCGGTGCCGACCACTTCGTCGACGCGAGCGAGGACGACCCCGCGGACGCGTTGCAGGAGCTGGGCGGCGCGCGAGTCGTCCTCTCGACGGCGCCGTCGGCGGACGCCGTCGAATCGGTCGTGGGTGGCATCGGTACCGACGGCGAGGTGATCGTCGTCGGCATCCCCGGCGAACCGGTGCCGGTCGACGTACAACACTTGGTCGGTACCCGTGGCTCCGTCTCGGGGTGGGGCTCGGGCCACGCCCGCGACTCGCAGGACACCCTCGAGTTCAGCGCCCTCCGCGACGTTACCCCCGTCGTCGAGCGGTTCGCCCTCGACGAAGTCGACGAGGCCTACGAGCGGATGGTAGACAACGACGCGCGATTCCGGGCCGTCCTCGACATCGCGTAGCGCTCGCCGGGTCGGATCTGGCTCTCGATCCGTCCGAACGATCACATGAAATCCGTTCTGCGGGCTCCTCGCCCCCGCTCCTCCAGTATCAGCCGAGATAATTCGTCCAACAGATATATAGTGATCAAACCGAGTCTCGGCGTTAGTTACCGAGAACCATGACTGTATCCCAGCAACCCGGGAACCCGGTGGCCGAGTTCCCGCTCTCGTTCGACCGGATTATCGGCCGCATCGGTGCTCCTATTTTCATCCTCGACGCCGATCACGAGGTCGTCATCTGGAACCGCGGGATGGAAGCCCTGACGGGGAGCTCCGAAGCGGACGCTCGTGCGGCCGACTCCGTCGGCGAGGCGTGGTATCAGGACGGGCGGCGGGCGAAGACGCTCGCCGACAAGGTGCTCGAAGCGCCGGAAGACGCCCACCGCCAGTTCGACGTCGACCGCATCGACGACGGCGACCACCCCGAGTACCGCGACCGGAGCACGTTCACCGACGCTCGCGGCGAGACGCGCCACATCGAGTTCAGTGCCTCGCCGCTGTACGACGACGGCGAACTCGCCGGCGTGGTCGAACTCGTCAAGGACCGCACCGAGGACGTTCGCCGGCGCGAACGCATCGAATCGCTCGTCGAGGAAGTCACGGCCACCATGCACGCCATTCAGGGCGGCCAACTCGGCGCGCGGGCCGAATTCGACGCCGACGAGTACATCGACGAGGAACTACTGACGGTCGTCGACTCGCTGAACGAGATGGGGGCGACACTCGACGGTCTCGTCGCGGACGTGGACGAACAGACCCGCGAACTCCGCGAAATCACCCAAGAAGTCGCCGACAGCGCGACCAAGATGGAGGAAATCGCCGACGAACAGGCCGACCGCACCGAGGAAGTGGCGGGCGAGGTGTCGAACCTCAGCGCGACCATCGAGGAAGTCGCCTCCACAGCAGACTCGGTCGCCGACACGAGTCGGCAGGCACGGGACCACGCCGAGGGCGGCCGCGAAGTCAGCGCCGAGGCCCGCGACGTGATGTCGTCGGTTCGAACGTCGAGTCAGGACGTCCGCTCGGACGTCGACGAACTCAGCGACACCGTCGACGAAATCGACGAAGTGATCGAGGTCATCAACGACATCGCGGACCAGACGAACCTCCTCGCGTTGAACGCCAACATCGAAGCCGCACGCGCCGACCGTGACAGCGACGGGTTCGCCGTCGTCGCCAACGAGATCAAGTCGCTGGCACAGCAGGCCCAAGAGCAGGCCGGTGAAATCGAGTCGATGATCGTCGACGTGCAACAGCGCACGGACCAGACGGTCGACAGCCTCGAAACGACCGAAGAACAGATCGACGACGGGGTCGCAGAGGTCGAAGCCGGGATGCAGAAACTCGACGAAATCGTCGAGGCCGTCGGGGAGGCCGTGGCAGGGATTCAGGAGGTGTCGACCGCGACGGACGAACAGGCCGCGAGCGCCGAGGAAATCGCCGCCATGGTCGACGACGCCCGCGACCGTGCCGAACGGGTCGCCGAGGAAGTCACGCAAGTCGCGCAGGCCGCCCAGCGACAGACCGAGAAGGTCGAAGAGATCGAACGCAGCGTCGGGCAGCTACGCGGCGATTCGCACTCCTGAACGATCTGCCGTCTCCGAAACGTATTTACTGACGGACTCCAGTCACGTTCGACTGCTCATGAACCGGAGAGCAACCCTCGGTATGTCGTTTTCGGAGCTGGTGATGGTGCGGATCGGCCACGCCGTCGGCCTGCTGTGCCTCCTGTTCATCCTGCCGGTCCTCCCCTTTGTCGCCGTCGGCGCCGCCGCCTCGGCGCTGCTGCGTCCCGACGCGGAGACGCCCGAACCCGCCTACCGTCCGGACTGGGCGGAGTAGGGCCGGAGCGTCGACACTCGCGCGTTCTGCTTCAGGTAGAGGCCGCCCTCGCCCACCGAGAGCGGCATCCGTGGCAGCGACGTGACCACCCGTGTCGGGTGTGACGCTCCCCGTTCCAGCACCGCCTCGCGGGTCTGGAGGAGTACCGATTCGTCGGCCGCCAGCGATTCGTTGTACGTGAGCAGATACGTCCCGCTATCGAGGTGCCACCACTCGTAGTCGTCCTCGGGGCGTCGCTTGCGCGTCTCGTGGGGGCGCGTCCGCGCCGGTTCGAGTTCGCCGCCCCCGAAGTCGACACGCCCCGCCTCGTCGACGACGGCCACCTCGCTCACGGTGAGGTCGATGCCCGCGTCGTGGACCTGTGTCTCCTCGTGCAGGAGGCCGTCGACCGCCGTCAGCAGGTCGGTACTGGCGTCGCTCATGGGGGATAGTGGGTCGCAGGCGACAAAAATCCCGGTTCGCTAGTGGTCGTGATCGTGGTCGTGGTCGGCGTGCCCGCCGTCGCCCGCGACCAGCGCGTCGGAGTCGCCGTCGATCATGTCCATGTTCTTCAGATTGTCCCGTTCCTCGAAGTCCTCGACGGCGTCGAGCACGTCCTCCTGTGTGAGCGTCGTCCGCTCCTCGGTGAGCGCCTCCAGCACCGCCTCGCGGAGCACCATCCGAAGGTCGCTCCCGGTGAGGCCGTCGGTGCGCTCCGCCACCGCCTCGGGGTCGAACTCCGCGATGTCCATCCGGCGGGTGATCACGTTGAGGATGTCGGCGCGCATCTTCCGGTCCGGCTTGGGGAAGTTGACGATTTCGTCGAAGCGTCGCCACGCGGCGGCGTCGAGCTGGTCCGGGTGGTTGGTCGCGCCGATCAGCAGCACCTCGTCTCGGATGAGGCTGATGTCGTCGATGCTCTTGAGCAGGGTGTTGACCGCCCGCTTGAGCGCCGCGTGTTCGTCCGAGCGGCGAGTCTTGGCGACGGAGTCGAACTCGTCGATAAAGAGGATACACGGCGAGAGCCGCTTGGCCACCTCGAAGGTCTTCTCGACGTTTTTCGCCGTCTCGCCGAGGTACTGGCTGGTGATCATCGACAGCTTCACCTCGACGAACGGCAGGCCGAGTTCGTGCGCGAGGGCGCGCGACGCCGTGGTCTTCCCGGTCCCCGGCGGCCCGACGAAGAGGAGTTTGCCGATCTCGCGCAGGCCGATCTCCGCGAGGTACTCCCGGTGTTCGATGGCCTTGACGATCTTCTGGATCTCGCCCTCCTGATCTTGCGTGAGGACGAGGTCGTCGAGCGTCATCTCGATCTCTTCGGGGGCGCGAACCTGCACCAGATCGAGCATCTCGGCGTCGTCGTCCTCGTCGAAGTAGGTTTCGAGCAGGCTGTCGATCCAGACGCGGTCGGCGTGGATCGGTCGGGTCTGTTCGCGCGCCTCCGCGAGCGTCACGTCCACGTCGTCGCGATTCTCGACCACCGACGCGAGCGTCGGGTTGGTCGCCAGTCGGTCGCGGTCGGCCCGCTCGACCACCCAGTCGACCGCCATGTCGGGCTGGGTGAGGGAGATGCGGCCGGAGAAGTTCTCCTTCTCGGTAAAGAGCAGGTCGGAAACCGCCTCCCAAGGGTGCTCGACGCCCGTCGCCTGCCGGGCAGTGCGCTCGGTCACGACGAGGGGGCGTTCGATCCCGCCGGCGACCGCCTCGTCGCCGTCCTCGTTCTCGTCGTCCTCGTCGGCCCAGAACACGCGCCGGTAGCGTGGCGGTAGATCGTTCTCGTCGAGGCTCCGGTCGTCCGTGTAGACGTGCGCAGTCAGCAGGAACTCGACGACTTCGAGAGCCGGGTCACTCATCCCTCCGCTGTTGACGTGGCAACCGTTTAAGACCGTCGGATTCGGGGACGACTCCGCCCTCCGCTCGTACGGACTGTCGTCCGTCGGTTTCGGCGGCCGCTACCCAAGGAAGGCGACCGACGGCACACGGGTACGGCAGTCCGCATCACTCCTCGGGGTGTGCGAACGCGAGCGCCTCCATCACCGACTCCTTGTCGCCGATGAAGGTGATGCGGTCGCCGTGTTCGAGCGTGCAACTCCCGTCCGGAACGATGGTCTCGCCGTTCCGGGCGATCAGTGCGATCAGACACCGTGGCGGGAGTTCCGGGCCGATCTCCGAGATGGTCTTCCCGACGAGTTCCTCGGAGGTGACTTCGATCTCTTGTACGTCGCCCTCGTGCCCGATTTCGCTCATCCAGTTGACGAGCGACGGCCGCTCGATGTAGTCGTCGAAGGCCATCGCCGTCGCGTCGACGGACGAGATGGCGCGCACGCCGAGGTCCTCGAACGCGTCGACGTTGTCGGGGTTGTTTACGCGGGCGAGGATGGTCTCGGGCGAGAACTTCGAGTCGGCGAGCTGGGCGACCAGCAGGTTCACGTCGTCGTCGCCGGTCGTCGTGGCGACGATTTTGGCGTTCTCCGCCCCCGCCGAGCGCAACACCTCGGTGTCGGTGCCGTCGCCGTGGTGGACGGTCAGTCCCGCGTTGCGAGCCTTCTCAACGTTGTTCACGTCCTGTTCGATCAGGACGACGTTCTCTCCGCGTTCTTCGAGGCGCCGGGCGAGGGTTCGTCCCACGTTTCCGGAGCCGATGATGATTACACGCATGGGTATCACGTCGAGGAATTCGGCGATCTGTCTGGCGAATCCTGCTTCAAGGGCGACGGTCAGGAAGATGACGAGGAAGACGGTGCCGACGAGGACGTTCGCCACCTCGGGCATCCCCTCCGCTCGGAACTCGACGGCGAAAAGCGTCGCGACGGAGGCGGGGATGATCCCCCGCGGCCCGACGAAGCTCATGAACAGCCGTTCCCCGCGGGTGAAGCGGTCGCCCCGCGTGCTGACGAACACGAGGAGCGGGCGGACGACGAGGGCGACGACGGCCGCGACGATCAGGCCGCCCAGTCCCAGCCCGAGCAGGTAATCGAACTGGAGCAGTGCCGCGAGCGCGATGAAGACGAAAGAGAGGACGATCAGCGTCACGTCGCCTTTGAAGTCGGTGATATCCTCCTCGTAGGGAATATCCGCGTTACCGAGCAGGATGCCCGCGGTGGCGACGGCGGCGATGCCAGCCTCGGTGGCGACTGCCTCCGCGGCGCCGTAGGCGACGAGCGCCCCACCGAGCACGAGCAGGCGGGCGTTCTGTGGCGCGTTCCCCGGCGAGAGGTCGACGTACCGGAGTGCGTAGAAGACGACGGCGGCGACGGCGAGGCCGACGACGATTCCGCTCCCGAGTCGCTGGGTGAAGAGAGCGAACAGTTCGCTCGAGGCGTGCACGTCCTCGATGACGGCCTCGAAGATGACGACGGCCAGAATCGCGGCCGTCACGTCGTTGACGATGCCCTCGGTTTCGAGGGCGGTCCCGACGCGATTCCGCACCGGCACGACTTCGAGGATGGGGGCGATGACGGTCGGCCCGGTGGCGACGAGGAGGGCTCCGATCAGCAACGCGACCAGCCACTCCGTCCCGAGGGCGTAGCGGACGGCGAGTGCCGTGCCGATCAGTGCGATCACGGCCCCGAGCGTCACGAGTTTGAACGCCGCAGCTGGCGCCGCGCGCAGGCGGTCGATCCGCAGGTGGAAGGCGCCCTCGAAGACGATGATGGCGACCGAGAGGCCGACGATGGCCGAGAGCGCGTTCCCGAACGAGTCGGGGCCGACGACGCCGAGCACTTCCGGGCCGAGGATGACGCCCGACGCCAGCAGAAAGACGACGCTCGGCACCCGGAAGCGATCCGAGAGAATCTGTGCGACGACGCCGACCCCGATCAGGGCGGCGACCAGCGTGATGAGATTTCCGCCGCCGGCGGCCATCAGCACACCTCCATACGTGACCGACGACGGGGGCGATACCGATAAAACCCGGCGTTTCGTCCCCGGATTACGGGCAAAAAATAGTCCGGACGTTCCCTTTATGCCGAAAAAACTGTCCGTACGGTCAGTCCTTCTGGTCGAGGTAGCCGAGCACGCCCTTGACGTTCAGCCGGTTCTCGGCGCGGGTCTTGCGCTCGCCCCACGGTTCGACGGTGTCGGCCGTCTCCACGAAGTGTTCGATCACCGCCTCGTCGTCGCCGAGTTCGGCCCGCTTCTCGCGCACTTGTGTTACCCAGTCCGTGAGCACCCGTTCGTACTCGGACATCAGGGCGGGGCTGAAGTCGGCGTCGCCGAAGTGGCCGAAGCAGATGCGGTCGGGGTCGCGCTCCGCGATGGTCTCCGCGTCCGCGAGACAGCCCTCCAGATCGAAGTTGACGGGCGGCGAGGTGGGGAAGAGCCGGTCGGCGCCCGGCGGTCGGATGCCGCCGGCGTCGCCGGAGAAGAGCAGGTCGTCCTCACGGTCGTGGAAGACGACTTGGTGGGGGGCGTGGCCCGGCGCGTGGATCACGTCGACCGTGCGGTCGCCGAGGTCGACCTCGTCGCCGCCCTCCAGTGCCGTGATGCGCTCTTCCGGAACCGGTTTCGGCTCGACGTAGTACTGCCACTGATCGCCGACGGCGGCTTTCGTCCCCGCGACGAGGCGCTCCGGATCGACCAGATGCCGGACGCCGATTTCGTGCGTGTACACCGTGGCGTCGGGGAACTCGTCGGCCAGAAAGCCCGCCCCGCCCGCGTGATCGAGGTGGATGTGGGTCGTCAGGATGGCGTCGAGGGCGTCGATACCAACCTCGTCGAGGGCGTCGAGAATCATGTCGACGTTGGTCCCGAGGCCGGTGTCGACGACGGCGGGACGCTCGGCGTCCAGAATGTACACCGACCCGTAGCCGGGCACGTCGTACGCACCCACGTCAACGTAGTAGAGATCGGTACCGCCGACGGCAGTGAGATCGCCGATAGCCATGGTCGAAGGCCGGCGGCGGCGGTGAAAAGCGTTCGGTCCCCGTCCCGACACGGTTTTGTCTCGCCCCCGAGAAGGGCGGACAAATGCTCAGCAGGCAGTACCTCCGGGAGAACCCGGACGTGGTGCGACGAAATCTCGAAGACCGGGGGATGGCCGACGACGTGGATCTGGACCACCTCCTCGAGATCGACGAGGAGTGGCGCTCGCTCAAGAGCGAGGGCGACGACCTGCGCCACGAGCGCAACCAAGTGAGCGACCGTATCGGCCGTCTCAAAGGGGACGGAAAGGACGAGGAAGCCGAGGAGGCCATCGAGCGCTCGCAGGAACTCAAGGAGCGTCTGGAGGCGGTCGAATCCCGCGCCGACGAACTGGAGGCCGACCTCGAAGCGGGGCTGATGGAGATTCCGAACGTCCCGCACGACGACGTGCCCGTCGGCGAGGACGAGAGCGACAACGTCGAGGAGCGTCGCCACGGCTTCGACGACCTGCGCGACCTGCCCGACGAGGTGACGCCTCACTACGACCTCGGGGAGGACCTCGACGTGATCGACGAGGCCCGCGGCGCCAAGACGACCGGCGCCGGCTTCTACTTCCTGAAGGGTGACGGCGCCCGCCTCGAACACGCCCTCATTCAGTTCATGATGGACGTGCACCGCGAACAGGGCTACGTCGACCTCTTCCCGCCCATCCCCGTCAAGTCCACGTCGATGGAGGGGACGGGACAACTGCCCAAGTTCGCGGAGGACGCCTACCGAATCGGTGGCGAAGAGACCGAGGACTACGACGACGACGACCTGTGGCTCTGCCCCACCGCCGAGGTGCCCGTCACCAACATGTACGCCGACGACATCCTCCTGCGCGAGGATTTGCCGCTGAAACACCAGGCGTACACGCCCAACTTCCGGCGCGAGGCGGGCGAACACGGCACTGAGACGCGTGGCATCGTCCGCGTCCACCAGTTCAACAAAGTGGAACTCGTCAACTTCGTCGAACCCGAGGACAGCTACGACCGCCTCGAATCGCTCGTCGACGAGGCCGAGGAGGTGCTCCGCCGACTCGACCTTCCCTACCGCATTCTCTCCCTGTGTACCGGCGACCTGACCTTCGCGTCCGCGAAGACCTACGACATCGAGGTGTGGGCGCCCGGCACCGACGCCGACGACGGCCCCGACCGAGGTGGCCGGTGGCTCGAAGTCTCCAGTGCCTCGAACTTCGAGGACTTCCAGTCGCGACGTGCGGGCCTGCGCTACCGCCCAGAGCGCCACGAATCGGCCGAGTACCTCCACACGCTCAACGCCTCGGGGACTGCCGTCGGTCGCGTGATGGTCGCCATTCTGGAGTACTACCAGAACGAGGACGGCACCGTCACCGTGCCCGAGGCCCTCCGTCCGTACATGGGCGGCACGGAAGTGATCGAGGGGCACGAGAAGGTGGGGGAGAGCGCCGTGGGCGCAGGCGACCGGGAGTAAGGACGCCCTCGACGGCGTTCGCTGCCGATCCGTGGCGCTACGTCGATGGCGGTGGCCGTGGGCGCAGGCGACCGGGAATGACCGCCCCCGGCCGTCGTGTGGCTAGTCGGTGTACGTCGTCAGCGACTCGATGCCGTCGCTCCCGACCTGATGCACGTCGACGAAGCCGAACAGGTTCTCGCCGTCGCCTCCGAGAAGGCGCCCCCGCGCGAACACCGTCCCACCTGCGCCCTCCGAGACGCACACCGCCGACAGCACGTGTTCGGTGTCGGTCCGGGGCCGGTCGTCCCGCATGAAGCGGACGAACGCCTCGCGTCCCTCGAACGTTCTGTCGGGTCGTCGTTGGACGAAGTCGGGCGCCAGCAGGTCGCGCAGGCGGTCGTAGTCGCCGCCGTCGATGGCGTCGTAATACCCACGTACCGCGTCGCGACAGTCCATACGTGCCGTTCCGTCGGCGGCCGCATGAACCGTTCGGCCACACCATGACAACTGTTTAGCATTTTCGGCGCGTCGGGGACGGTATGACCGACGACCGGACCACGGTGGCCATCGCCTGTCAGGGTGGGGGGAGTCACACGGCGTTCACCGCGGGCGCGTTACGGCGACTGCTCGACGGCGACGAGGGGTACGACTCCGTCGCGTTCACCGGCACCTCCGGCGGCGCGCTCTGTGCGTTGCTGGCGTGGTACGGGCTCCGGACCGACGGCCCCGCGGCGGCGCGCGCGTCGCTCGCCGACTTCTGGCGCGATATGGCGGCGCGTAGCCCCCTCGACTCGCTCGTCAACTTCGGCGTCGTGAGCGTCGCCCGCCTCCTCGACGCCGGCTTTCCGGTCGCCCAGATCAGCCCGGCGTACAACGCCGGCGCCCGGATGGCCCAGCGTCGCCTCCGGCGCGCCATCGAAGCCGAGGTCGATCCGGATACCCTCGCCGACCTCGTCGCGGCGGACGACCCGCCGGCGCCGAAACTGCTCGTGAGCGCCGTCGACGCGACGGACGGCACGTTCGAGATATTCACGGATCGGCCGGCGGAAGCGTCCGACGACCCCGATCCCACGACGGCGTGGCTCGAAGAACGGCCGAAACCCCTCTCTATCGACGCGGTCCTCGCCTCGTCGTCGGTGCCGACCATCTTCGAGGGGGTCCGGATGGCGGACGACCCGGGCGGTCCGGTCCACGAGTACTGGGACGGTCTCTTCTCGCAGAACCCGCCGATCCGGAACTTACTCGACGGCCCGGACCGCGCGGCGGGCAAGCCGGACGAAATCTGGCTGCTCCGCATCAACCCGCGGGTACAGCGTGGCGACCTCTCCACGCTGGCCGAGATCGCCGACCGGCGCAACGAACTCGCGGGGAGCCTGTCGCTCGCACAGGAACTCCACTTCGTCGATCAGGTGAACGACTGGATCGACGACGGCGTCTTGCCGCGGGAACGGTACAAGCCCGTCACGGTCCGCGAAATCGCACTCGACGAGTCGCGACTCGACGGCGACCGGTCCCTCCGCACCGCGTCCAAGCTGGATCGTCGGGCGGGGTTTATCGAGGATCTGATGGCGCTCGGGGCGCGGCAGGCCGACGAGTTCCTCGACGACCCCGACGCGTACCGGCTGCTGGGGCCGGCGTAGTCGACGACGATATATTCCGCGACCGCCTGCCACCGACGTGGACTGTCACGTGCGCTACGCGGGCGACGACGACCCCGAGAAATGTACGGCCCGCAAACTCGCCCGGTTCGACCTCGCGGAGCTTCACCGCTCGGACCGCGCGACGCCGTACGGAGTCGTGCTCAACCCCCACGCGGAGCGGGCGCTGTCGCCGGCGGACGAGACGGAGACGCTCGTCGCCCTCGACTGCTCGTGGGAGTCGGCGGGCGAGGCGCGCTTCTCCCTCCCCGGGGAGCACCGCGCGCTCCCGTACCTCGTCGCCGCCAACCCCGTCAACTTCGGCAAGCCGTTCCGACTGACGACGGTGGAGGCGCTGGCCGCCGGATCGGTCATCCTCGGTCACCGCGCTCACGCCGAGCGCCTCCTCTCGAAGTTCACGTGGGGCGAGACGTTCCTCGAACTCAACGACGAACCCCTGCGGCGGTACGCCGCCTGTGAGGATTCGGCGGACGTGGTGGCGGTACAGGGCGAGTATCTGGACCGATAGCGGACCAAGCGTTGATAACGTGCCGCCCCGAACCCGGAGGCATGCGCCCTCGACGATTGGTTCCCGTCGCGCTCGCGCTCGTCGGCCTCGTAGCCATCGTGATCGGCATTCGGCAGGGACTCGTTCACGTCGCACCGGGCTACGACGGCACCATCACGACCGGCTGGGGCGGCGACCTCAACCACGAGGAGCACTTGCTCGCCCGCCTCGCCCTCGTCGGCGTCGTCGGAACGGTCGCCGCCCGCTGGTGGCGACGCCTCGCCGTCGTGCCCGTGGCGACGGGTGGCGTCGTCCTGTTCTACGCGCTCCGGGCCGCGATGCACTACGCCCTCGACCCCGGCCTCTACGTCGAGGTGTCGGCGTACGGCGGCCCGACCAGATTCGTCCTCGGCGCCGAACCGTTCCTGCTCGTCGCCGGCGGCGCACTCCTCGTCGCCGCGGGCGTCGTCGAGTGGCGCGCGCGTCCCGACGGCGCCGACGGCGGTGCGTCCGCCGCCACATCGGCGTCTGCGCGGTAGCCGCACACCGCACACGGCAGCGTGTGACGGCCGCGCACGTCGCCTCGGTACGAACGGACGCCCTTTTATTCGCCCGTGTCGAAACGTCGACAATGATTTTCGAAGGCCTGCCGACCACACCCCGGTCGGAGGAACTCGTCGACAAGGCGTTCTCGCGGGCCGCCCGTTCGGGACGCGCCAAGTCGGGAGTCGAGGCCCAGCAGTCCATGTTGCAGACGGCGGGGAACATCCTCTCGGACAATCTGGAGAACGTGGTGACGGAGTGGCCGGATTTCGGCGTCGTCGATCCCTTCTATCGCGAACTCGCGGACGCAGTGTTGCGGCGGGAGATGGGAACCAGAATCGCCGACGACGGCACCGAACAGGTGGGCGTCGACGCCCTCCGCGCCAGCCTCTCGGAGGTGACGTGGGCGAGCCGTCAGGTCGAGGAGATCCAGCGGGAGTACAACCGAAAACTCCGGAAGACGGACGCCGAGACGGCCCGCAAACACCGGAAACAGGCGTTCGCGCGGATGGCCGACGTGGTCGAGGAAGTCGCCGACGACCTGCTCCGGGTGGGCGAGGCTCGGGACGCCCTCCGCGACCTGCCCGACATCCGCCCGGACGAACCCACCATCGTCGTCGCGGGCTACCCCAACGTCGGCAAGTCGTCGTTCGTGAACGCGGTCACCCGCGCCGACAACGAAATCGCGCGCTACCCGTTCACCACGCGCGGCATCCAGATCGGACACTTCGAGCGCGACCACATCCGGTACCAGATCATCGATACGCCGGGGCTGCTGGACCGTCCGGAGGCGGAGCGCAACGACATCGAGAGTCAGGCGGTGAGCGCGCTGGCCCATCTCGCCGACGCCGTCCTGTTCGTCGTCGACGCCAGCGAGGCGTGTGGCTACCCGCTAGAGGCCCAGCTCGACCTGCGCGACGCCATCGTCGAGCGCTTCGACGCGCCCGTCCTCACGGTCTGTAACAAGAGCGACCGCTCCCGTGCCGTCGAGGCCGACGCCTACATGAGCGTCACCGAGGGGGAGAACGTCGACGCGGTGCTGGATCTGGCGGTCGAGACGGTCGACTGGGAGCCGGATTTGCCGTCGCGCTAGGCCGCGGTGTACGTCACCTGTACGGTGGCCGTGACCGAGACGGGCGCCGGCTGGATGGTCGTCGCGCCGCCGCCAGCGGCGTCCTCGAACCGGGCGACGGGGTAGGGGACGAACTCCGCGCTCGTCGAGGCCTCGCGAACGCCAGTCACCGAGAGGTCGGCCGCGGCCGCGATGGTGTCCGCGTCCGCCCGAGCGCCAGTCATCGCGCGGTCGAGAGCCGTCGCCCGCAGGTCGGCCCGGCGCTCGTCGCTCAGCGTGAAGCGAACGCCGTCGACGCTGGTGGCGCCAGCGCCGACGGAGATGTCGACGATTTCACCGGCTCGGTCGGGCGCCGTCTCGATGGCGAGCGAGTGGACCGCGCGGTAGCCGACGACCCGCGACTCGCCGCGACTGTAGTTGTAGACGGGAGTGATGCCGAACGCCGTCGTCGTCACGTTCGCGTCGGGGACGTCCGCGTCGGAGAGCGCCGTCCGGACGCTCTCGACGCCGCTGGCCACCTGCGCGCGGGCGTCGTTCGCCGTGTCGGCCGTCGCCTCGACGCTGACGCTCACGACCGCCAGATCGGGGCCGGCGCTCACCGATCCGACTGCCGACACCGAGATGGTCGATTCAGTCGAGCCGTCGCTCGCGGCGGTCTGGAGTGGGGCGGTACAGCCGGCGAGGAGGACTGCGACGACGAGTGTCAGGGCAAGCACACGTTTCATGGGGGAGAGAGGACGGCGAGCGATATGAACTAGTACGTCTGTCGGGCGATAGCAGGTCTCGCGGGGCCCGCTGTCGCCGCCGCGGAGTCGCCCGCTGTCGCCGCCGCGGAGTTGCCCGCTGTCGCCGCCGCGGGATCGGCCACCGTCGCCGCCGCGGGATCAGCCACCGTCGCCGCCGCGGGATCAGCCACCGTCGCCGCCGCTGCCGCACCCCCTCCGTCGGCGCTCGTCCCCACGTCGACGACGACGTACTGGACTTCGACGGTGATGGGTCGGTCGGGCCGGAAGGGGGTGTCGTCGAGGCGTTCGATCCGCTCGGCGAGGCGGCTCGCGAGTTCGGGCATCTCGCGGCCGGGCGGGTGGCCGACGGTGACCGTCACTCGTTCCGGGCGGGAGAAGGGAAACGTCTCCTCGTAGCTGACGGTGAGCGAGAGGCGCTCCAGCCCCTCGTAGTCGTCGAGCACGTCGTCGACGGCGACGCGTACGTCCTCTTCGAACGACGCGGTCCGGTAAGTGCCGTACGTGACGCCCGCCAGCAGGCTGGAGAGGACGAGGAGCGCAACACCGAGCGTGGCGATGCGTTTCAGCGTCGCCGTCCGCGCCTCTTCCCGTCGGAGCCAGCTCTCCGGGCGATAGCCCGTGAGCCACAGCACCGCCAGCGCCGCGAAGTTGATCGACAGGAAGTTGACGAGGACGAGCACGAACGCCCCGGAGACGGTCCGGGGCGATCCCCACGCGAGACCGATGCCGACGACGGCGGTGGGGGGGACGAGCGCCGCGGCGATCATGACACCCACGAGCGCCGTCGAGACGCCGGTCGAGAGGCTGAGCGCACCGGCGACGCCCGCGCCGAGCGCGATGACCAGCGAGAGCACGTCGGGGACGAGGCGTTCGCGCACCTGATCCATGGCGAACACCTCCCGAGCCTCCAGCGGGACGACGTGGGCGGTCCGAAGGAGCATCGCGAACAGGGCCGCAGCGACGACGGCGAGCACCCCACCGGCGACTTGGAGTTTCACCCCGCGGAGCAGGAGTTCCCGGTCGTCGACGACCGACCCGGTACTCGTCGCCATCGCCGGACCGATCAGCGGCGCGATGACCATCGACCCCACCACTACGGCTGCGGAGTCCAGCAGGAGCCCGGCGGTGGCGACGACGGAACTCACGACGGTCATCACGACGAACGTCCGCCAGCTCGGTGCGAGCGAGCGCGCTCGCGCCGCGAGCTCCTCGCGGGCGATCCGGTCGCCGTTCTCCTCGTCTTCCTCGTAGCGTTCGACGAGGTCGTCGAACCGCCGCGAGATCACCGTCTCGGCGTCGAGGACGACCGTGTACGCGTCGCGGTCGAGACCCGCCTCCCGAAGTTCTTCGAGGACGGGTTCGACCGCCGCCTGCGGCAGGGGAAAGGTGACCGTCGCCGTGTAGTCGCGGTTGCTGGTCTCCTCGGTGACGACGTAGTCGATCCCTTCGTCGTCGAGCGCCCGCAGGATCGACTCGCGCTTCCCCGCGGGGACCATGACCTGAACCAGTCGCACGGGCGCATATCCACCCGCGCGGGCAAATAGTCTGCCCCACCCGCGGGCAGATGATCCGCCCTCACTGCTCCCGCAGTCGCGCCAGAATCGGCATCTCCGCGATCCGCTCGTCGTCGAGTTCGTCCCACCGAATCCCCGACGGCTTCGCGCCCGCACTCGTCCGGACGACCCGCTCCGGCGTCACGACCAGATCCATCGGCACGTCGTGATCCGCGGGCGGCGGCACGTCGTCGACGACTTGGCGCTCGTGGACGGTCGTGGCCGTCGTCGTCCCTTCGTCGACCAGATCGAACGCTCGGAGAACCGCGAACTCCAGATCGCTGTACCCCTCGCCTTTCCCGACGCGGGCGCCCGTCTCGTCCACCGCGACGCTCCCGCTGACGATCAGGTCGACTCGCTCCATCTCCTCGGGACCGGCCGGGTCGCCGTACTCGTCGATGCCACTCACCGTCGTCGCGGCGTCGTAGTCGTCGATCACGTCGGGATCGAGCCGGCGGAACGGGTGTTCGTCCCGTAGCCGAGGGACGGCCACGTACACCGTCTTGCCCGCCCGGAGCGCGGCGCGTCGGACCGGGAGCTGGGGGGCGTCGGGGTTCGCCTTGACGGTTTCCGCGGCCTGCCACTCCGCCGTCGCTGCGAGGCGGTCGGCTGCCTCGCTCGCCCCCGCGAAGTTGGGGATGCGACCGTGGGGCGGGAAGGGGAACCGCGCCTCGCCGCTCTCCTCCAACTCGTCCCACACGCGCTCCCTGAGTTGCCGTTTGTTCATGGCCGTTCGGACGGTCGAACCCTGCGGGTCGCCGACACCAATATTTATCGGCGCGCTGTGTGGGTATCGTCGTATGTGGATCGTTCGCGTTGGTTCGGTCGGCGCACGCGGCCGGCGGCGCTCGACCGACGACAGACAGGTCGGCACACGAGAGGGTCGCGATGGACGACGGTGAAGGCGCCGTGTCGCGTCGGCGCTTCCTCGCCCGGTGTGGCGCACTCGCCGCGGCTGGTGTCGGCGGCACCTCGTCGGCTGCTGCGCCCGTCTCCGCGCAGGCCGACGGCGCGTCGTGGCCGATGCATCGTGGCGACGTGACCAACACGGCGACGGCGCCGGAGACGGTTCCCACGGAGTCCGTCCGGCAACGGTGGCGGTTCGACGTGCGTGGCGAGTCCTTCGCTCCGCCCGCCGTCGTCGACGGCACGGTGTACGTCGGCTGCGGGAACGGCACGCTCTACGCCCTCGACGCGGCCACCGGCGAGCGGCAGTGGCGGGCCTCGACTGGCGCCAGCGTCGCCACCGCGCCGGCCGTCGTCGACGGCACGGTGTACTTCGGGAGCGACGACGCCAACGTCTACGCCGTCTCCGCGGCCGACGGGAGCGAGCAGTGGCGCACCTCCCTCGGTCTCCGCGTTCGCTCGTCGCCGACCGTCACCGGCGGCACCGTCTACGTCGGTGGCGTCGACGGCAACGTGTACGCGCTCGACGCCACGAGCGGCGACGAGAACTGGTCGTTTTCGACGAACGACCCGCTGTACGGCGCCCCGGCCGTCGTCGACGGCCTCGTCTACGCCACGAACGTCAACGGGACGGTGTACGCGCTCGACGCCGCCGACGGCCGGCGGTACTGGGAGGTGGCGCTGGAGGCCCGCGTCCACTCGCCGCCGTCGGTGGCTAACGACACCGTCTACGTCGCGACGGAGAACGACGGCGTGGTTGCGCTCACCACGCGGTTCGGCGAGCGACAGTGGTCGGCCGACGTCTCGGTGCAGTCCGAGTCACCGCTGGCCGTGACCGCCGACCGGCTCGCCGTCGCGGGCGCGAGCGGCACGCTCCACGTCCTCGACCCTGCCACGGGCGCCGAGCGGTATCGATACGGCGCCGGCCTCGACTGCACGTCACCCGTCTTCGCGGACGGCGTCCTCTGTGTCGGCACGAACGACCGGGTGCAGGCCATCGACGCCGCCACGAGTGCTCAGCACTGGTCGTACTCGGTCGACTCGGGGGAGTTGCCCTCGCTCGCCGTCGTCGACGGCGGCGTGTACGCGGCCGGTCAGAGCGGCACCCTGTACGCGCTCGACGGGGGCGCGGAGTCAACGGCGTCGCCGACGCCAACGTCAACTGCTTCCGCGTCCCCGACGCCGGCTGCCGCCGGGAACGGTGCCGGAGACGGGTCGTCGACGACGACGGCGACGCCCACGTCCACACCGACGGCGACACCCACATCGACGGCGACGGCGACGCCCACGTCCACACCGACGGCGACACCGGCCTCCGTTTCGGACCCGCTCGATTCGCTTCCCGTCGGTCGGGACGCCACGTTGCTCGCGGGGGCCGGCGGCGCGGTGACCAGCGTGTTGCTGTTGGCGTCCTACCTCCGACGGGGCGGGTCGGGCGACGACGAGGCGGCGAAGGCGGCCGACAGCGAGGTGACGATGCAGGCGCCGGACGACGACGACGAGACGTAGCGCGCGGAGCCGTGACACGCCGAGTTTAAACGCCGCAGCCGTCTACTCCCTCTATGTTCGAGGATCGCCCGGACCGCGACGAAGTCGTCCTCGTCGGCCGGTCGAACGTGGGTAAGTCGACGCTGATGCGGGAGCTGACGGGCCACTCGGTCTCTACCGGCCGCAAGCCGGGCGTGACCCGCCAGCCAAACCACTTCGACTGGGCGTCGGAGCGATTCATGTTCACCGACCTCCCCGGCTTCGGGTTCATGTCCGGCGTCTCCGAGGAGCGCCGCGAGCAGATCAAGACGGACGTGGTGCAGTACGTCGAGCGAAACGCCGACGACATCCTCGCCGGCGTCCTCGTCGTCGACGGCAAGAGCGTCATCGACATCATCGACCGCCACAGCGGCGAGGACGAGATTCCCCACGACGTGGAACTGTTTCACTTCCTGCGGGAACTGGAGATTCCGACCGTCGTCGCCGTCAACAAGATGGACAAGGTCGACGACCGGGACGAGCGGCTGGACGACCTGTGTGACCGTCTCGGCGTCCTCCCGCCGTGGCAACAGTGGCAGGACACCATCGCGCCCATCTCCGCCAAGCGGGGGGACATCGACGCGCTCGCCGACGCGCTGGGGACGCACTTCCACGAACAGAAACGGGACGACCTGCTGAAGTTCCTCTGATCGCCCGCCGGCGATGCATTACACGACTCGGTTGGTCAGCGACTCGCCCTCCCGCTGTCGCCGCAGGTTCTCGCGGACGATTGTCGCCACCCGCTCGTAGTACTCGTCGTTGAACCCCGCGGCGTGAGGCGTCACGATCACCTCGTCGCGGTCCCAGAGCGTCGAGTCGGCGGGGAGGGGTTCCGTCTCGAACACGTCGAGGCCGGCGCCGGCGATGGCGTCCGCATCGAGGGCGTCGACGAGGGCCGACTGGTCCACGACCGGCCCGCGCGCGACGTTGATCAGGTAGGCGTCCTCGCGCATGGCCGCGAACTCGGGGCTAGCGATCATGCCCTCGGTGTCGGCGGTCAGCGGCACCGCGAGGGCGACGAAGCGGGCGTCCGCGATAGCGTCGTGCAGGGCTTCGGGCGGGTACACCGTGTCCACGCCGTCGACGGGTACCGGCGTGCGCTTGACGCCGGTCACGTCCATCCCGAGCGCCGCGGCGCGGGTGGCGATGCCGCGGCCGAGAGTGCCGAGGCCGACGACGCAGGCCGACTCCCGGCGGAGGGGGAAGGCGTCGTCCCACGCGGGCTGTCGCCACTCGCCGCGCTCCTGATTCGACCGGTGGGCGTGCAGGCGGCGGGCGAAAGAGAGCATGAGGCCCACGGCTGTCTCCCCGACCACGTCGCCGTGGATGCCCGTGCTGTTGGTGAGGGCGATGCCTCGCTCCCGCAGGGCGTCGAAGGGGAAGCGGTCGACGCCCGCCTGAATCGAGTGGATCCAGTCGAGGCCGGCGTCGAGGAAGCGATTCTCGTACTCGAAGGTGACGAGGGCGTCGAGGTCGGTGAGGTCGTCGTCGCCGACGACGACGACCGACGGGCCGGCGTCGGCGAGGGCGTCGCGGAAGACGGTCGCGGGAAACACCGCGTCTACCGACTCGTGGACGCCGAGCGTCGCAATTCGGGACATGGCGGCGGATTCAGAGCCGTGGCTCAAAAGCTTGTCTGCGAACTCGGCTGGTCACACCGGCAGGAACGGTGGCTCGGGGAAATCCCTCGTCACAAGGGGCTCGGAGGGGGTAACCTTCGTCACGGCCACCAGCGGTCGTTGGTCGCGCGGCGTCAAGAACCCCGCGTCTCGACGCGGATCGGTCCCCCCGACTGCGCGCCGTCCCCAGCGTCCGCCCCGGCCTCCTTGGACGGCGGTCGCTATCGGCGTTCACCCGCGTTGACCCCGTTTTACCGACGTTAAAATCGGCTTAAATCCGGTTCAAACCGCCGAAAACCCGGGTTGACGGCTGTCGGGGTTCAATACCCCCCAGCCACACGCACCGAGCGCAGCGATGATCCGAAGCAAACTCGTCGCGGTCGTGTTCGCGGCGCTGCTGGTGACCGCCGGTACGGTCGCCGCGGCGCCCGGGAACGCGCCCGTGGATGTCGGTGCGGACGACCAGTACGACGACCACGCGGCCGACGACCACGCCGACGACGCGCACAACGCGTCGGACGAGGCGCCTGAGCCCGCGGACGCGCCCGCCGACGACGCCGACGAGAACGCGGACGACGACGCGGAGAACGCCGAGGACGGCGCGGACAACCGTGACGACGCCGCCGACGCCGGTGCCGACAACGCGGCCGAGAACGCGGACGCCGGCGCCGCCAACGCCGAGAACGCCGACCGTCGCGGCCCGCCCGCGGACCTGCCCGCGCAGGTGCCCGATCACGTCGCTCAGATTCACGACCTCATCCGGTCGTTCTTGGGCGGTGACCACGACGGCTCGCTCGGCGAGTCGGTGAGCGACGCGACGCCGGACGACGGCGACACCGACGCGAACGCCGCGTAACGCATGCCCCCGATCACCGCACTCGCGCTCGAGGATCGGCTCCTGACCTTCGTCGGGAGCGTCCTGATCGGTGGCGTGGCCATCCACGCCGGCGCGCTGATCGCCTCGGACGCGGAGAGTTACGCCCACGCGGTGCTGACTGCGATCATCGGCGCCCTCGTCTGGGCGCTGCTCGAACCCGTGCCGGTGATCGGCGGCTTCCTCGCGATGGTCGCGTGGATCGCCGTCGTCCGGTGGCGGTACACGGGCGGCTGGCTCCGCGCCGGCGCGACGGGCATCGCCGCGTGGGCGGCCGCCGTGGTCGTCCTCGCAGCCCTCGACCTGCTCGGCGTCGGCGCGCTGTCGGCGCTGGGCGTGCCCGGTGCCTAATCCCCGGTTGACGCTTCCGTTCCTCCGTTCCACGCCGCATTTTCCCGGTGCTCCGCCGCTACGTCCCGAATCCCGTCCACGTCGAGGACGCCGTGCTCGGTGACCACGCCGTCCACTAGCTCCGCGGGCGTCCGCTCGAAGATGGGGTTCGCGACGGTGACGGGCGCCTCGCCGTCGTAGAGGTCGGCCGGATCGCCCGTCTCGCCGTGCATCTCCTCGTCCGGCCGTACCTTGTCCGCGGCGGCGACGACGTACACCGGCACGTCCTCGCGGGCGGCCGCGAGCGCGAGACTCCGGGTACCTACCTTGTTGACGACGCTCCCGTCCGCGAGGACGGCGTCGGCGCCGACGAGGGCCGCGTCCACGTCTCGGCCCGCGAGTTCGCCTCCGAGCGCCGCGTCCGTCGTCAACGTCACGGCCAGTCCTTCGGCGGCCAGCGTCGCGGCCACGTCGGTCCCCTCGCAGGCGGGCCGGGACTCCCCGATCAGGACCGTCGGCTCCGCCGTGCGGATGGCGGTCAGAACCGTTCCCGACCGCGAGAGCGTGGCGACCGACTCGCCGCACCGCTCGGCCGCGAGCGCCGCGGCCGCGCCGTCGGCGTCGAGCGCCGCTTCGGCCGCCTGTTGTGCTCGCTCCCGCACCGCTTCCGGCGTCCACTCACCCGTCGCCATCACGCGATTGACGCGGTTGGCTAGGGCGGTCATGCTCGGTCGAGCGTCGCGGAGGTCACGGGCGACGGCCGTGACGGCGTCGTCGTCGTCGGCGACTGCCGCCCGATCCCGCAGGACTTCGAGCGCGCGGACCGAAATCCACGCCGAGCCGTGGGTCTCGTCACTCGCCACCGTCTCGACGGTCGGCGCGACGGCGGCGTAGGCGTCCCAGAGACCGGGGACGGTCGGGCGCTCCAGCATCGCGGGCGGCGCCACCCACTCGTGGACGGCGATTTCCTCGTTCGACTCGACCCCCCGGTCGTCGACCTCGAACAGGAACGGGTGGACGGTCCACGTCCGATCCCCCTCTACTACGTCGACGGGGTCGCCGGCGCGGACGAGCGTCGCGTCCGCTCGTCCAGTCTCCTCGCGGATTTCCCGACGGGCGTCTCGTTCGGCGTCGGTGGGGTCGCCCTCGACGTAGCCCGAGATCCCTGCCCAGCGGCCGGTGTAGGTGCCGACGGCGTCGCTCCGGCGGCCGAGCAGGATCGCCGTACGGTGGCGGAGAAAACAGGTGACGACGTGGGTCATAGCCGCCGTTCGGGGGCCAGCGACTCGACTCTTGTGCCGATTGGGACAACGATTTCCCCCCTCGCTACAACGGGCGCGTATGGAGCTGGCGATCATCAGCGACACGCACGTTCCCGGGCGGGCGAGCGGTATCCCCGACTGGGTGCGCGAGCGGGTCGAAGCGGCGGATCACGTCATTCACGCCGGCGACTTCGAGACGCCCTCGGTCGTCGATCAGGTCCGGTCGCTCGCCGGCGGGTCGTTCACCGGCGTCCGGGGCAACATCGACGGCGCGGACGTCGACCTCCCCGCTGTCGCCACGGTCGAGTGTGACGGCGTCGAGTTCGTCGTCACCCACGGCACGGGGGACCGCATCGGCTACGAGGACCGCGTCGCCGATGTGGTGAACGAGTACGGCGGTCCCGAGGCCGTCGGCGTCGCCGGCCACACGCACGAAGCGATGGACGAGGTTCACGACGGCGTCCGCATCCTGAATCCGGGGTCGGCCACGGGTGCCAGCCCCGCGACGGAGACGACGATGCTGACGGCCACCGTCGCCGACGGCAACCTCGACGTGACGCTCCACCGCGAGGAGGGCTGGTGACGCCGAGCATGGAGGTCTTCGCCGTCCCCGACCTTCCGGAGTTCTGTCCGGGCGACTCCATCCCCGAACTGGTCGGGGACCGCGTCGACCTCCGCCCGGACGACGTGGTCTGCGTGGCGAGTACGGTCGTCTCGAAAGTCGAGGACCGCGTCGCAGACCTGTCGGACTTCCCGGCGGGACCGCGCGCTCGCGAACTCGCCGCCCGCCTCGAACGCGTCACCGGCGACGAGAAGGACCCCCGGTTCGCGCAGGCGGTGCTGGAGGAGAGCACCGACCTCGTGATTGAGGCCCCGTTCCTCCTCACCGAGACGCGGTTCGGTCACGTGACGGTCAACGCGGGCATCGACCGCTCGAACGTGCCCGGCGGTGACCTGTTGCTCCTGCCCCGGCGGCCGAGCGAGAGCGCCGCCCGGATCGAGGCGGGCCTCGCCGCCGACCGCGTCGTCGTCACCGACACCTGTGGTCGTCCCTTCCGCCACGGCCAGCGCGGCGTCGCCATCGGGTGGGCCGGGACCCCGGCCGCGCGCGACTGGCGAGGCGAGCGGGACCGGGAGGGGCGCGAACTCGGCGTGACCGTCCAAGCCATCGTCGACGAACTCGCCGCCGCCGCCAACCTCGTCGCCGGCGAGGGTGCGGGCGGCACGCCCGTCGTCGTCGTCCGCGACTTCGAGTTCGGCGATCACGCCGGGAGCGACGCCCTCTTTCGGGACGTGGAGGGGGACTTCGTGCGGCAGGCGCTCCGTGGCTGGTCGTACGACGGCTAACTCCGACACCGGCAGGTACCGCACACGACGAACGGTTTTTCTCCGTCCGCCCCAACCGACGCACGGATGATCCCGACGCGCTCACCGACGCCCGCCGACCGCTCTCGGAGGTGGCACCGCCGCTGATGCTCGGCATCGAACTCACCCCCGAGCATCCGCTCGACCGACTGGTCGACCTCGGGACGACTGCCGAGGCCGCCGGCTACGACACCATCTTCGTCTCCAGTCACTACAACAATCGCTCGCCCTTCGCCGCGCTCTCGCGGCTCGCCGCGGCGACCGAGGCGGTGCGGCTCGGCCCCGGCGTCGTCAACCCGCTGGAGCGCCACCCCGTCACCCTCGCGGGCGAGGTGGCGACCGTCGCGGAGGCGAGCGACGGCCGCGCCGTCTTCGGGATCGGCCCCGGCGACCCTTCCACGCTGGGGAACCTCGGCCTCGCGGACGACCGGGGCCTCAGACCCGTACTGGAGGCGTTCAAGGTCGCACAGCGACTCTGGAACGGCGAGCGCGTCACCCACGACGGCACCTTCACCGCCGAGGACGCTGGACTCAACTTCGACGTGCCTACGCCCATTCCGACCTACGTCGGCGGCGAGGGGCCGCACATGTGCAAGATGGCCGCCAAACACGCCGACGGCCTGCTCTACAACGGTTCCCACCCCGCGGACCTGCGCTGGGCGCGCGAACAGGTGGCCGACGGCCTCGACGACCGGCTCGACGGCCTCGGCGACTTCGACCTCGCGGCCTACGCGAGCGTCAGCGTCGCCGCCGACGGCGAGGCCGCGCGCGAGGCCGCCCGGCCCCCGGTCGCGTTCATCGCCGCCGGCTCGCCACCGCCCGTCCTCGCCCGCCACGATATCGAGGCCGACCGCGCCGACGAGATCGGTAACCGTCTCGGCGCCGGCGACTTCTCCGCGGCGTTCGACCTCGTGACGCCCGCGATGATCGACGCCTTCTGTGCCGCGGGGACGGTCGACGAGGTGGCCGACCGGCTCTCGGCCGTCTTGGAGCACGCCGACAGCGTCGTCGTCGGATCGCCGCTCGGTCCGGATCTGGACGCGGCCATCGACCTCGCGGCGACGGCCCACGAGCGCGCGACCGAGTAACTGCCGACCGACAGCCGATAGTATAAGCCCGATGCGTCCGTGGGTGGCGGTGTGTCCGACCGCTCACTCGACGAGTTCGTGTCGGCGTCTCGGGACGCGACCGGCGAGTCCGACGACGCGCCGGCCGACACTGCCGACGACGCGCCGGCCGACGAGGAGTCAGTCGATCCGGCCACGCCCACGATGCGGTGGTCGACCGACCCCGTCGCCTGCGACGCCTGCGGCACTCCCGTCTCGCGGCGCTGGCAGGCAGGCGAGTCGTTCGTCTGCCCCGGCTGCAAGGAGTGGTAGCGGCCGCTGCCGACGCCGTCACCGACGGTTCGGGTGGCGTTCGAACCCGCGGGCGAGGTGGGCCTCGTCGATGGCGAGCACCGTCGGCCGACCGTGCGGGCAGGCGAAGGGTTGCTCGCACGCGCCCAGTCGCTCGACCAGGGCCGCAGCTTCCTCGTCGTCGAGTTCGTCGCCCGCCTTCAGCGACGGGTGGCACGCGAGGTCCGCGAGCAGGTCGTCCCGGCGCTCGGCCGTCTCGCCGCCGCGCAGGGCGGCGAGCGTCGACTCCAGTGTCTCCGGGTCGGCAACCCGCCCCAGCGGTGCCGGGACGGCCCGCACGCGGACGGTGCCGCCGCCGAAGGGTTCGCAGTCGAAGCCGAGGCGCGCGAGGGCGTCGGCGTGGGCCTCGACGGCGGCCACCTCGCCGGGGGAGAGCGAGCGCGTCGCCGGCGGGTCGAGCGTCGCCGACGGGATGCCCTCCGATTCTATCGACGCACGCAGACGCTCGTAGTTGATCCGCTCGTGGGCGGCGTGTTGGTCGATCACCAGCAACTCGCCGTCGCTCTCACAGAGCAGGTAGAGGTCGCGGAAGCGGCCGACGAACGTGGCGTCGCCGAGCAGCGACGGTTCGGAGTCGACCGGATCGAGCGCCGCTTCCAGATCCATCGCCACGTCCGCCGACCGCCGGAGGTCGACCGTCGCGAGGGCGTCCGCCACCGCGGTTTCGACCGCCTCGGCGACGGCGTCGGCTGCCCGGAGCGCTACCGTCTCCTTCGTCGGGTGGACGTTCTGATCGACCGCCCACGGCGGGAGTGAGACGGCGAGCACCGCGACGGGGTGGCGCTCTCCCGGCAGGAGCGACCCGTAGCCGCGCTCTATCGCGCGGCGGAGCGCCGGCACCGACACCGGCCGGCCGTTGACCGCGACGCGGACGTGCTCCGCCGACGCCCGCGTGACCGAGGGGTAGGCGAGCAGGCCACGGACGGTCACCTCGGCCGTCCGGTCGCCGACATCGACCGTCGCCGCGGCGTCCAGCGTCGTGCTCTCGCGGGCCACCTCGCGGCCGTACACCGAGAGCGCCGCGTCCACGAACTCGCCCGAACCGGGCGTAGCGAAGGTCCGCCGGCCGTCGTGGTCGAGGGCGATAGCCACCTCGGGCCGGAGGAGGGCGTAGGCGGCGACGCGCTCGCTGATCCGTTCGAACTCCGTCGCCGGCGCGGCCAGCGACTCTTTTCGCGCCGGGCGGTTGTGGAACAGGTCGTGAACCTCGACGGTCGTCCCGCGACCCCGGCCGGCGGAGTCGACGGTCACGCGGTCGTCCACCCCCACCCGCGTCCCTCGCGCCCCACCGTCGTTGGTCGTCAGCGTCAGGCGGGCCACGTCCGCGATGCTCGCCAGTGCCTCGCCCCGAAAGCCGAGCGTGTCGACCGCCGCCAGATTCCCGTCGGGCAGCTTGCTCGTCGTGTGGCGCTCGACCGCCAGTTCGGCCGCCTCGGCGCTCATCCCAGCGCCGTCGTCGACGACGCGAATTCGCTCGGTCCCGTCGCCCGCAACCTCGATTTCGACTCTGTCGGCGCCCGCGTCCAGCGCGTTCTCGACGAGTTCGACGACGACCCGCGCGGGACGGGTGACGACTTCCCCCGCCGCGATGCGGTCGACAGTCTCGCGGTCCAGTCGTCTCATTCGTCCTCGACCCGATCTTTCAGGTCCGCGAGCAGGTTCAGCGCCTCGATGGGCGTCGTTCGCGCGAGGTCGGTCTCGCGGAGCGTATCCGCGAGGGCGGCGTCGTCGGCACTGTCGCCGTCGTCGTCCGCCGCGTCGACGCCGTTTGCCACGCCGTCGAGCGTCACCTGCACGCCCTCGTCGTGACCGTTCGTCTCCCGGTCGCCGCCGACCAGCGCCCCCGCCCGCTCGACCACGGGGTCTGGTACCCCGGCCATCCGCGCCACCTCGACGCCGTACGAGGAGGAGGCGGGGCCCTCGGCGACGCGGTGGAGGAAGGTCACGTCCGTGCCGTCTCTGTCGGCCGCGAAATGCAGGTTCCGTACCCGGTCGTACGCGTCGGCCAGCCCCGTCAGGTCGTGGTAGTGGGTGGCGAAAAGCGCCGTCGCGCCCACCTCGTCGTGGAGGAACTCGGCGGTGGCGCGGGCGATGGCACGGCCGTCCGCCGTACTGGTCCCGCGGCCCACCTCGTCCAACAGGACGAGCGAATCGGGCGTCGCCTCGTGGAGGATGGACGTGAGTTCGGCCATCTCCCGCATGAACGTGGACTGGCCGCCCGCGATGTCGTCACTCGCGCCGACGCGGGTGAACACCCGGTCTACGACCGGCAGGCGCGCGGCGTCCGCGGGGACGAAACTCCCGACCTGCGCCAGCACGACGATCAGTGCCACCTGCCGCATGTACGTCGACTTCCCGCTCATGTTGGGGCCGGTGACGAGCGTCACGCTCCCCGGCGGCAGGGCGGCGTCGTTCGGGACGAACTGGTCCTGTGTCGACTCGACGACCGGGTGGCGGCCGGCTTCGATGTCTATCTCTCCACCGTCGTCGTGAAACGCCGGCCGCGCGTAGTCTCGGTCGACGGCGACGGCCGCCAGCGTCGCCAGTGCGTCCAGTTCCGCGAGGGCGTCCGCGAGGTCCTGTAGTCGCTCCGTCTCGGCGGCGACCGACTCGCGCACCTCGCGGAACAGGTCGTACTCCAGTTTGTCCGCCCGCTCGGCCGCGCCGATGATCTCGTCCTCCCGGCGTTTGAGTTCCGGCGTGTAGAACCGCTCGGCGTTTTTCAGCGTCTGGCGGCGCGTGTAGTCGTCGGGCACCCGGTCGAGGTTGGCGTCGGTCACCTCGATGTAGTAGCCGTGGACCTGATTGTGCCCGACCGAGAGGGAGTCGATGCCCGTCCGCTCCCGCTCGCGGGCTTCGAGGTCGGCCACCCACTCCCGGCCCTCGCGCTCGGTCTCTCGCAGTCGGTCGAGTTCGTCGTCGAACCCCTCGGGGATCACGCCGCCCTCCGTCACCTCGACCGGCGGGTCGGGCTGGATCGCCCGGGCGATCAGGCCGCGTACCTCGTCCAGCGGGTCGATTCGGTCGCGGAGGGCGTCGAGGCGGTCGGCTGTGGTGTCCACGTCGTCCAGCCCCGATAGCACGTCGGGCACGGCGTCGAGCGTCGTCTTCAGCGACCGCAGGTCGCGGGCGTTCGCCCGGCCGCGAGACACCCGCCCGGCGAGGCGTTCGAGGTCGTACACCTCGCGGAGCGCCTCGCGGACGGCGTCGCGGGCGAGCGCGTGCTCCGTCAGCGCCTCGACGGCGTCGAGCCGGGCCTCGATCCGGTCCCGGTCCACGAGCGGTCGGCGGAGCCAACCGTCGAGTGTCCGCCGGCCGAGCGCGCAGGCCGTGTCGTCCAACACGCCGAACAGCGTCTCGCTCGACCCCGCACCCCGGTTCTCGAAGAGTTCGAGGCTCCGGATGGCCGTCGCGTCGAGGCCGAGGGCCGCCCGCGGGTCGTAGCGCCGGATTCGCGTGACGTATTCGAGGGGGCCGTCGCCGCCCTGTGTCCACTCCGCGTAGGCGAGGACGGCGCCGCAGGCCCGCAGTTCGGCGTCACCCTCGACCACCGCGTCCGGGCGGGCGACGTAGGCCGACAGCCGCTCTCGTGCCCGCGCGGCGTCCATCGCCACGGCCTCGTGTTCCGTCACCATCGGCGCGACCGACAGCGACTCGCGGTCGACCGTCGCCGACGGCCCGACGAGCAGTTCAGCGGGCGCGAGGCGGTCGAGTTCCGCCAGCAGGCCCGCGTCGTCGTCGACGCTCGTTACCAGACACTCGCCGGTCGCGGCGTCGACGGCGGCGACGGCGCGGGTCGCTCCCTCGCGTGTCACCGCCGCGACGTAGTTTTTCGTGCCCGTGCCGAGCAACTCGTCGTCGATCAGGGTGCCCGGCGTCACCACCTGTGTGACCGCGCGGTCGACGAGCCCCGACGCCTCCTCGGGCCGTTCGACCTGTTCCGCGACGGCGACCCGGTAGTCCGCCGCCAGTAGGCGTTCGACGTACGTGGCGGCGTTGTCGATTGGGATGCCCGCCATCGGATAGGTGCCCGTGCTGTCCTCGCGGCGGGTGAGCGTGAGTTCGCACACCCGCGCCACCTCCGCCGCGGCGTCGCAGTAGGTCTGGTAGAAGTCGCCGTTCTGGAAGAGGAGGAGGGCGTCCTCGTACTCGGTACACAGGTCGAAGTACTGACTCAGCATCGGCGTCAGTTCGTCGCGAGCGTCGACCATGCCGTCCGGGGGGCCGGTGACGGCGTCGGCGTCGACGCTCGCGCCCGTGTCCGAATCCGCGTCCATACCCGCTACCGGGCGGTCGAGGAATAAAAACCGTCAGGTATACTGCCGGCTGTAAGTCGGTCGAGATGTTCGATACTGTGGCATAGCGAACATCTCGAAACGGTTACAGCCGATAGTATTAGCCAAACAGCCGTTCGAGCAGGCCCCGGTCACGCTTGCGCTCGGCGAGGAGGACCGAACACTCCACGTCGTTCACCACGTCGAGGACGAGCGTCCCGCGGACTAGCCGTTCGAGCAGGCCCCGCTCGGTCGCGCCGATGACGAGCAGCGTCGCCTCGGCGGCCTCGTCCTCGATGGCGGTCTCCACGTCCCCCGAGCGGACGACGAGTTCCGCGTCGCCGAGGCCGTGTTCGGCCGCCCAGCTTTCGAGGAACGCCTCGCCTTCGGCCACGTCGTCGGCGACGTGGAGGACGCGCACCTCGGCGTCGCGGGTGAGACGGAGGAGCGCCGCAACTTCGGCGGCGAGTTCGGAGTCCGGGCCGCCTGCGGTGGGGACGACGATCCGCGAGGGGTCGAGGCCGCGGTCCTTGAGCACCAGCATGTCGCAGGGCAGGGTGTGGACGAGTTCGTCCACCGTCCCCTCGACGCGGCCGGGGGCGCCGTGGGCGCCGGGGTTCCAGCCCATCACCACGAGGTCGGCGTCGTGGGTGCGCGCCGCGTCGAAGATCTCCTCGTAGGAGCGATGCGAGAGGATGGTGTGGGTCTCCACCTCGACGCCGAACGTCTCGGCGTCCTCGCGCGCCCGGTCGAGCAGGAACTTCGAGGTCTCGTCGATCTCCTCGGCCCGGCCTCTGGCACGCTCCAGTGCGGTCTGGTCCGGCACCGTGATGATGTGCGTGGCGACGACGGTGCCGCCGCGCTCCTTGGCGACGATGCTCGCGAGTTCGATCAGCTCGGCCTCGTGTTCGGGGTTGGCGAGCGGCACCATCACGCGGTACTCGCCGCCGTCGGGCTGGACGCTCGCCGCGGCGTCGACGGCGGCGTCGGGCAGCTCGTCGGCCCGGTCGAGGACGAACTCCGAGAGGACGCCCTGCTTCGTCGCCCTCGTGCGGGCGTAGCCGAAGTACCAGACGATGGCGCCGGCGACGAGGACGGCGCTGAGCGCGATGACCAGCGGCGCGATGAAGGCGATCAGGCCGAGGGCGGTGAGCGCGCCGAGGATCGGCACGACGGGGTACAGCGGCACCGTGTAGTCGGGGTCGTAGTCCGACGGCTGCACCTCCCGCATCACGATCAGCGCGACGTTGAGGAGCGCGTAGATGAGCAGGTGGAGGACGCTACCCATCGCCGCCAGCGTCTCGACCGTTCCGGCGGCGATGAAGAGGACGATCAGCGCGCCGGTGATGGCGATGGCGCGGTAGGGGGTGGCGAAGCGGGGGTGGATCTCGTTCAGCGACTCGCTGACGATGCCGTCCCGGCCCATCGCGAAGTTGATGCGCGAGGAGGCGAGGATGGAGGCGTTGGCGCTGGAGGCGGTCGCCAGCAACCCGCCGAGGAGCATCGCGATGGCGCCGACGGGACCGAGGAGGAGGCGCGCTACCTCGACGACGGCGATCTGTTCGCTCGGGAGCGCGTCGATGAAGCCCTGTTCCACCGCGGCCGCCATCGTCACGAGGACGAGCGCGTAGATGACGGTCACGAGGAGGACGCTTCCGATGACCGCCCGCGGGAGGTTGACGCCCGGATTCTTGATCTCCTCCGCGACGCTCGTGATCTGGACGAAGCCGAGGTAGGAGACAAAGACGATACCGGTCACGGCCATCGTGTCGCCGAACCCGGCGGCCGGCGGCAGGTTCGCGGGATCGGCACGGAGCGCGCCGTAGGCGGTGAAGATGGCGAGAATCCCCACCAGCACGATCACGATGACGTTCTGGAGGCGTCCCGTCTCTTTCGCGCCGACGTAGTTGATGGCGATGAACAGCACGGCGCCGATCAGGGCGATGATCTTCACCGGGTCGAGCGCGACTGGACCGATCCCCACCGCGCCGGTGAGGCCGAATATCTGCTGGATGTACTGCCCGAAGCCGACCATGTAGAACGCGGAGGCGAAGGCGAGGCCGAGCCAGTTGGCCCACCCCGCAACGGAGCCAAAGAGCGGGCCGAGCGCGTGGTTGACGTAGTAGTACGCGCCGCCCGACTTGGGCATCGCCGTCCCGAGTTCGCTCGCCGAGAACGCCGTCAGCAGCGCGATACCGCCCCCGAGGAGGAAGGCGACGACGGCGAAGGAGCCGGCCTGACTGATCGCGGTCCGGGGGAGGACGAAGATGCCCGCACCGATCATCGTCCCCACGCCGATGGTGAGGGCGGCGAGCGGACCGAGGTCTTTGGCGAGTTCCTCGTCGCTCACCGGCCGCCCTCCGCGTCGGCGTCCGGCAGGACGACCACCGGACGGTCGCTCCGCGTGACGAGCGCGTCTCGTACGTCGCCCGTCAGGAGGTCCAGCACCCACGACCCGCCGCGCGGGTGGAAGACGATGGCGCTGGCGTCGACGTCGTCGGCCGTCTCGAAGATCACGCCGGCCACGTCCCGCCCGTAGCGAATCTCGGTCTCCACGTCGAGGTCGTAGTCGGCGGCGCAGGCGCCGACGGCGTCGAACGCCTCCTGCGCTGCCGACTCCCGCTGTTCGACCCCCGCCTTGTCCGGTGCGCCGCCCGCTTTCTCGATGACGTGGACGACCACCGGTCGCCCGCCTGCGGCGGCGATCCGTGGGAAGGCCGCTCGGCAGGTCTCGACGGCGTCCTCTTCGCTCGCGACGGGCACGAGCGGTCGGGCGAGCAGATTCGACGTGTCACTCACGAGCCGTCACCTCTCGTCCGAATCGCGTCCACCGGCCGTTCATACCCTGTCACCGGGGCCGGACGACTATGACGCTTCCCCCTTCTCGTAGCGTTCGTCACGGTTCGCGCGTCGGGTCGCGCCCTCGCGAGCCGCGTGTGACGGCGTACTATAGCTGTGTCACCCACGCCCGGTAGTCGTCGTCGAGGCCGTACGTGACCTGCAGGGCGCGGTCCGCGAACTGCCCCAGCCGATTCGCGTCCGAGCGGGCGGTGATGCGGACGTTCACCCCTTCGGACTCCTCGGGCCGTTCGATCTGATCGATGCGACACTCGGGGAACTCCGAGAGGAGGTCCTTCAGCCGGTCGAGCTCCGCCTCGGTGCAGTCGAGGTTGAACGTCTTCTCCGCGAACTGGATCCACGGGACGGACGCAGGTTCTTCGTCGGCCTCGTCCACGCCCGGTGCGTCCGCCGGATCGACCTCGATGGTCAGAAACTGGCTCCCGCGGTTGCGGTGGGCGAGCACCGCCTCCGCGAACAGCTTGCGGCGCTCGGCCGTGTCGGCCGCGTCGAATCGGGTCATGTGTGGCGCTTGGATCCCCGTCGGCAAAAAGCCGCGCGGGTTCGCGGGCGGTTCGGTCACGGCGATCACCACGAATCCCTTTATTCCTCACCGCCCAACGCCCCACGCATGCCATCCGCACTGTTCGTCGTCAGCGAGGAGGGGTACTGGGGAGAGGAGTGTATCGAGCCGCTGACCACGCTCGACGCCGCCGGCGTCGACGTTACGGTCGCCACGCCGACCGGCGGGCCGCCCGTCGTCGACGAGCGGTCGGTCGACCCGGCGAACGTCGGCGAGGAGACGGCCGACCACGTCTGCGAGGTCCACGAGTCCGACGACCGGCTGAACGACCCCGCCCAGATTACGGAAGTCGACGCCGCCGACTTCGACGCCGTCGTCTTTCCCGGCGGCCACGGCACCGAGTGGGACATCAATCAGGATCGACACGCTCGCGCCCTGCTCCGCGACGCCGTCGAGGGCGAGGGGAAGGCGCTCGCCGTCTGTCACGCCGTCGGCATCCTCGCCTTCACCCGCGACTCGGACGGCGACTTCCTCGCCGCCGGCCGGGACGTGACCGGCTTCCCCAACGCGTGGGAGGAGGGCATCGTCGACGAGCGCGACCTGATGCCCGACGGCCGGAAACTCCCGTACTGGGTCGAAGACGAGGTGAAAGCGGTGGGCGCGAACTGGGACGCCGAACTCGATTCCGACACCTCCGTCACGGTGGACGGCGACCTCGTGACCGCCCGTGGTCCCGGTTCCTCCGCCGAAGCGGCGCGGACGTTGCTGGCAGAACTCGGCATCGAGGCGCCCGGGGCGTAGCGCCGTCGGTCGTCCGCCGTCGGCGAAACAGGCCCTACCGCCGGCGTAGATTCCGACCGTATCCGAACGCCTTTTGCCGTCGCGGCCTTCGCTCGGGTAGATGAATACGCTGCTGTGGGTGCTCGTCGGCGTCCTCGTCTACTCCCTCGTCGCGAAGGCCCTCCAGATCCGGGGCTACCTCCCGTCCTCCGTCCGCTTGCAGGGCCCCATCGCGACGATTCACACCCGTCGCGGACGGGCCCTCCTCACGCGTCTCTCGCGACCGAAGCGCTTCTGGCGGGCGTACAGCAACGTCGGCGTCGGCGTCGCGCTGGTCATCATGGCCGGGATGTTCGTCCTCCTGCTCTTTCAGGCACTGACGATCCTCCAGAACCCGCCGGCGCCGTCGGCGGTCAATCAGCCACAGAACTTCCTCGTCGTCCCCGGCGTCAACGACTTCCTGCCGCTCGCCGTCGCCCCCGAAATCCTCTTCGGCCTGCTGATCGGCCTCGTCGTCCACGAGGGTGGCCACGGCCTGCTCTGTCGGGTCGAGGATATCGACATCGAGTCGATGGGCGTCGTCTTCCTCGCCTTCATCCCCGTCGGCGCCTTCGTCGAACCCGACGAGGAGAGTCAGGCGAACGCGAACCGCGGCGCCCGCACTCGGATGTTCGCGGCCGGCGTGACCAACAACTTCCTGCTCACCGCCGTCGCCTTCGCGCTCCTCTTCGGCCCCGTCATCGGCGCCGTGGGCGTCGCCCCCGGCGTCGCAGTCGACGGCGCCTACCCGGGGTCGCCCGCGGCGACGGCCGGCATCGACCACGGTGACCGCATCACGGCCGTCGCTGGGACCGAGGTGACGACCGAACGCGACCTCGACGACGCCCTCCTCGCCGCCGAGGACCGCACCGTCGCCGTCGAAGTCGACGGCGAGCGGACGGTCCGCATCGAGCGCTCGCTGACGGTCGTCGGGAGCGTCGGCGGCAACCCCGCGAACCTGACCGTCGAGGACGACCCCATCCAAGTGACGGCCGTCAACGGGACGCCAGTCCGCACGCGTGGTGAGTTCCGCGCCGCGGTGGCGAACAGCACGTTCGCCCGCGTCGAGACGACGGCGGGCGAGCGGACTATCCCCGTCGGGGCGTACGTCACGCGCGTCGCCGAGAACGGCCCCCTCGCCAACGCCAGCGCACCCACGAACGCCTCTCTCATCGTCACTAGCATCGGCGGCGAGCGCGTCACGTCCTCGACCGATCTGGCGCGCGTCCTCGACGGCTACGACCCGGGTGATCGGGTGCCCGTCCGCACCTATCAGGACGGCGCGTTCGAGACGTACACCGTCACCCTCGGCGAGAATCCGCGGGACGGTCGGGGCTTCGTCGGCGTCGACATCTTCCCCGGCACGAGCGGCCTGCTGATCACCGACTTCGGGGTCCGCACCTACCCCGCTGGCACCTATCTCGAACTGCTCGGCGGGTCGGACGGCACCGACGGCGGTGCCTTCTCCGGGCTGGTCGACTCGCCGTTCGCGCTGGTCTACGTCGCGCTCGTCCTCCCGCTCGCGTCCGTCGTCCTCGGCATTCCGAACTTCCCCGGCTTCACGCCCGCGGTGACCAACTTCTACGTCGTGCAGGGGCCGCTCGCGCCGCTCGGTGACGGGGTGTACATCCTCGCCAACACCCTCTTCTGGGCGGCGTGGGTCAACCTCCAACTCGGCCTGTTCAACTGCATCCCCGGCTACCCGCTCGACGGCGGGCGCATCCTGCGGATGGGTACCGAGGCGGTGGTGTCCAGACTCCCCGTTTCGGACTCTGCGCGCGTCGTGCGCACCATCACGACCAGTATCGGGTTGACGATGCTCGCGTCGCTCGTCCTGATGATCTTCGGGCCGCGGCTGCTCTAACACCTCGACCTTTTGCTGCGCTCACTCGCTCCGCTCGTTCGCTGGCAAAAGCTCGATTAACAGCCTGCGGACCTCCTTACAGTCGGCCCTTGGACCGCTCGCTCCCTCCGGTCGCTCGCGGTCGGCGACGTTCACCGGAACCACCTCACTCCGGGTCGCCGTCCAGCGACTCTCCGCAGTACTCACAGGCGTCGTCGGCTGGCGTGCGCGCGCCACACGACGGACAGTTGACGCGCCCAGTGGTCGACTCGTCCCCGCCGTACAGCGCCCGTACCTTCGCGAACTGGAGGGCGATGGCCGCGAAGACGAGGGCACAGAACGCGAGCAGGAGCGCCACGCGTCCGACGGGGCCGCCGAGTTGCAGTGCGCCGCTCGGATGTGACATCGTCTCCCGCGTTCGCCTCGCGGGCGGATAAACACCCTCGGCGCCGTCGTCGCCACGGCGACGTGTAACACGCAACTCCCATACTCCCCCGGGTCCAACGGTCGCCCATGCGCGAGCCACCGCAGACGGACGAGGGCTGGTACGTACTGCACGACTTCCGTCGGATCGACTGGTCGGCGTGGCGTGACGCCCCCGAACGGGAGCGCGACCTAGCCGTCGAGGAGGGCGTGGAGTATCTCGAAACGCACGAGTCGGTCGACGACGCCGACGACGGCGCCTCCGCCGTCTTCGCCATGGTCGGGCACAAGGCCGACCTGCTGATCGTCCACCTGCGCCCGACGCTCGACGCGCTCTCGACAGCCGAGCGCCGGTTCGACCGGACGGCCCTCGGCTCCTTCACCGAGCAGTCCACCTCCTACGTCTCCGTCACCGAGGTCAGCGGCTACGTCTCCGACGCCTACTTCGCGGAGGACGAGGAGGAGGTCGATCAGGGTCTCAAACGCTACATCGAGGGCAAACTCGAACCCGACATCCCCGAGGACCAGTACGTCAGCTTCTACCCGATGAGCCGCAAGCGGGGCGAGCAGGACAACTGGTACGACCTGCCCTTCGAGCGCCGCCGCGAGATGATGAAAGAACACGGCGAACACGGCCGCGAGTTCGGCGGTCGGGTGAAACAGATCGTCGCTTCCTCCGTCGGTCTCGACGACTGGGAGTGGGGCGTGACGCTCTTCTCCGAGGAGCCGACGGACCTCAAGGACATCGTCTACGAGATGCGCTACGACGAGGCGAGCGCCCGCTACAGCGAGTTCGGCCCGTTCTACGTGGGCCGCCGCTTCCCGCCGAGCGACCTGCCCGCGTTCCTCGCGGGGGAGACGGTGCCGACCGGCGAGGCACACGCCCACGGGCACGGCGAGGGTGGGGGCCACGGTGAAGACGGCCACCACGGCGAAGGCGGCCAAGACCATGCCCACGGCGACGACACTGCCGCCGACGAGGACGGCATCCGCGGCGAACTCGAGGATCTGAACATCTACGCCGGCAAGCCCCACGGCGAGGACGTGTACGCGACGGTGCTCTACTCCGAGGCCGACGCCGACGACCTGTTCGAGGAAGTCGACGGTCTCCGCTCGAACTTCGACCACTACGACACGCACGTCAAGACCGCGGTGTACGACGCCCTCGACCGGGACCGGCGGGCCGTCGTGAGCATCTGGGACACCGCGAGCGCCGCCGACACGGCCGCCGGCTTCCTCTCCGAACTCCCCGGCATCGTCAGTCGGGCCGGCGAGGAGTCCGGCTTCGGCACGATGGGCATGTTCTACACGGTCAAGCCGGAACACCGCGAGGACTTCGTGGAGAAGTTCGAGACGGTCGGTGGCTTGCTGGCGGACATGGAGGGCCACGGCGAGACGGATCTGATGATCAACCTCGAAGACGAGAACGACATGTTCATCGCCAGCCAGTGGCGCTCCCGCGACGACGCCATGAACTTCTTCCGCTCCGACGAGTTCTCCGACACCGTCTCGTGGGGCCGCGACGTGCTCGCGGACCGCCCGCGACACGTCTTCCTCGCGTAGGTACGTCTTCCTCGCGTAGGTAGTCGTGCGCGCCTCGCGCGCACACCCGAACCCCTTTGGGTGCCCCCGACTTACCACGCCTGAAATGACGAAGCGACACGTCTCGCTCCCCGCCGAGGCCGACGCGGGCGTCGGGGAGTTCGTCGACTACGTGGACGAGCGACTCTCCTCGGACGAGGACACGTGCGAGGTGGTACAGGACGTACTGGTCGACCTGTTCGGGGACCGCGAGGCGTACGAGCGCTGGCAGGACGGGGGCGACGTGTCGCCCACCGAGCGCGTTCGCCTGCAGGGGTACGACCCCTGTAACGCCACCCTCGAGAGCGAGTACTACGCGGAGAAAGACGAGGACCGCTTCCAACGGTCGAAACACCTCCAGTGGCTCTGGCGGCAGTTCGACGCCACGCCCATGGCCGACAACGTCGAGTTCGCGCTCCGCTTCCGGCGGATGCTCGCCGACCACCTCTTCGCCGAGTGTGGCGACGACTGCCGCTTCTTCAAGGGCATCACCTTCACCTACGGTCACAACATCGCCGTCGGCGACAACGTCGTCGTCCACGACGACGTCCACCTCGACGACCGGGGGCGACTGACCGTCGGCGACCGCGTCTCCATCTCCGACGGCGTCCACATCTACAGCCACGACCACGACATCGTCGACCAGACCGAGGTACGCAACTACCACACCGTCGTCGGCGACGACGCCCGCGTCACCTACGACGCGATGGTGAGCGCGGGCTGTCGGGTGGGCGAGAACGCCGTCGTCGGCGCGCGCGCCGTCGTTCAGGGCGACGTGCCCGACCACCACATCGCCGTCGGGATGCCGGCCAAGAGCGTCCGCATCAAGCCCGGCTGGGACGAGGTGGCTGCGCCGCTCGACGCCGGCGGCGAGAACCGGAAGGAGGAGCGTCGTATCCACTACGACCTCCCCGACGACCTCGACGTATTCGACGAGTTCCAGCGCGACCTCTCTCCTCCGAAGTAGGCTTTTCCCGATCCAGTCCTACCCTCCGGTATGGACCGCCGACGCTACCTCGCGACCCTCGGGACCGCCGCCGCACTCGGCGGGTGTGCCGGACGCTCGGGCGGTGCGGGGTCGAACGCAGACGCCACCGATACGCGGACGGAGGGCGGCGTCGCCGTCGAGACGCTCGCCACCGACCTCGAGATTCCGTGGGGGGCCGCCTATCGCGACGGGACGCTCTATCTGACCGAGCGTCCGGGCCGGATCGTCCGCCTCGTCGACGGCGAAATCGAGCCCGTCGTCGACGCCGTCCCCGGCGTCGAACACGTCGGCGAGGGCGGCCTGCTTGGCCTCGCCTTCCACCCGACCGAGCCGTACGCCTACACTCACCAGACCTACGAGACGGCGGCGGGCGAGACGGCCAATCGTCTCGTCCGTCACGACCTGACCGACGACTGGGCTGGCGAGCCGCTCCTGACCGGGATTCCGGGCGCCTCGATCCACGACGGCGGGCGCCTCCTCGTCCACGACGACGCCCTCTACATGACCTGTGGCGACGCCGCTGACGGCGCGAACGCCCAACAACGCGACGTACTCGCGGGGTCGGTCCTCCGGGTGACCCTCGACGGCGACCCCCACCCCGACAACCCGTTCGACTCCGCCGTCTTCAGTTACGGCCATCGCAACCCACAGGGCCTCGTGGTTCGTGAGGGAACGCTCTACAGCACCGAACACGGCCCGCAGGTCGCGGACGAAATCAACGTCCTCCGGGCGGGCGAGAACTACGGCTGGCCCGAGGTGCGCGGGCCGAGCGACGACGACCGGTTCGTCGATCCGCTCACCCACTACTCGCCCACCATCGCGCCCGCGAGCGCGGCGTTCTACGACGGTCCCATCGAGGCGTGGCGGGGGGACTTCTTCTTCGGGACGCTCAAGGCCGAACACGTCCACCGCGTTCGGTTCGAGGGGGCGGGCGAGTCGGCCACCGTCGTCGAACAGGCGCGGCTGATCGAGGGGGAGTACGGCCGGATTCGGACGGTGTTCACCGGACCGGCAGGTCACCTCCACGCCGTGACGAGCAACCGCGACGGCCGGGGGTCGCCCGCCGCAGCCGACGACCGCCTGCTCCGGTTCGTGCCGGCGTGAGTCGTCCTCGTGCCGTCGCGATCAACGTCGGCGCCAACACCACGCTCCCCGGATTCCGCGGCCCGGTCCGCCCCGACGGCCGATTCGCGTACGTCCCCATCCCCGAACGCGAACCGACGGATGCACCGGTGCCGACGTACGGCGACCTCTCCTTCCCGCTCGACGTGGACGTATCGGCCGTGGCCGACCGGCGAGTCCACCTCGACCCCGAGTTCGCGGGCGTCCACGGGTCGACGACGTACACCTACGGCGACGAACACGGGGTGAAGGCCGGCCCACTGTCGACGCTCGATCCCGGCGACTCGCTTTTCTTCTACGCGACGCTCTCGCTCGGTGGGGAGCCCGACGACGCGCCCGACTTCCCGCCGGAGTGGGGTGCCTACCTGATCGGCGAGTTTCGGGTCGAGCGGGCGATCACGGGGGCGGCGTATCGGGACCTCGGCGAGGGCGAGCAGGCACGATTCGCGAGCAACGCCCACGTCAAGCGCGCGGACTTCGACGCGGAAGTGCTGGTGGCCGGGGGCGAGGACTCCAGTCTGCTGGATCGGGCAGTGCCGCTGAGCGCGTCCGAGGCGGGCGCGACGGCGGGGCCGCTCGTGACCGACCTGTCGAACGACTCGGGGGAGGGGCCGTGGTGGCGGCGAGTGTTGCGGTTCGACGCCGCAGCGACGACGGCGTTGCGGGCGGCGGTGGCGGAGCGACAGCCGTGAGCCGTTCGAGAACACCCCGAGCTCGGTCTGCGTGCGCTCCGAGCACGCGGATTTCGTGTTGCTCTGCTACCCGACCAGCCGTAGAGCGGATCGACGATCCAGCGTTCGGGATTGCGGCCACTTCGCGGGCGCCCGTGATTCTCGGCAGATAAGAATCCGGATAAGGTTAAACAGATTACACGAAAAACGGCATTGGTATGCAACGTTCGCCCGTAGTCTCAGTTCTAATAGCTGTGGTCGTCCTCGCGAGTTCGGTGTCGCTGGGGGCCTTCTCCGCGGCTACAGCCGCCACGTCACCGACCGATACGGCTACTGACCTCTCGTCGAGTGATACGCCGGCCGCCGTGTCGAACGCCACACTCGACCGGCTTCGCGACCGGCTCCACCAACAGAACCGGACCGTTCAGACCCTTCAGGATCGTCTCCGCGAACAAAATCGAACACGAGACCGGCTCCATACACAGTTCGAACAGACGAACAGAACGTACGCCCAGATTCGCGAACGGTACCGCCACCAGCGGCGACTCGTGAACGGGCTGGCGAACAACACCTCGAACCAGAATCAGAGCGCGACGGCCCAGCAGCTCCGCCAGCAGCTCCACCAGCAGAACCAGACGCTGGCGCAGATGCGAGTTCAGTTGCGGGCACAGAACCGGACGCTCGCGCAGTTCGGGGATCAGATTCGACGGCAAGAGCGGCTTCAGGATCGGCTCCACAACGACACGCAAGACTGTCTTCGACTCCTCGACCGCGCCCGCAATCAGACCGGTTCGGATCGAACACGGACCCTCCTCCAGCTCCGTGAGCGCCTCCACCAGCAAAATCAAACCGTCGTGCAGCTCCGCGAGACGATCAGAGCGCAGGAGCGACTCCGCGAACAGCTCCGCGAGCAGCTGCAGACGCAACAGCAGTCGGCGACGACCTACCGGACCCAGATTCGTCAGCACCGAGAGAGCGCCCGACAGTATCGGCGCCAGGGTGATGGGTCGGGACGACGGGGCGACGGATCGGGGCAGCGGGGCGATGAGACCGGCGGCCGTGGCGGTGCAGGGAGTGCCTCGCTCGACGAGACGCATCTCTACAAGCTCACGTTCCCGTCGGGAGATCGGTTCGCACCAGCCATGGACGACGAGTTGGTCAACGTCACCGACGCTCAGGAGCGGGATCTCGCTGACTTCGAGGACGCGACGACCCAGCAGAGCGATACGCTGGACAGCTATCGGGAGACGGTTTCGGAGCTACAGTCGGATCTCGACGCGGTCAGTCAGACCCTGAACGAGGGCATAGCAAACCTCGAAGACATCGAGGACGTGACCCCGACTGCGACAGACCCGACCGAACGGCCGACGAGAACCGAAACGACGGCACGTCCCGATACCGGGACCGCCACGGAGCAGCCGACTACCTCGCCACCCGGCTTGCCGGGGTTCGAGGCGCCGATTGCGTTGATCGCTATCCTCGCGACGGCGTACCTTCTGTCCAAACGTCGCTGACTCGGCTGCTCGCCCGCTCGCCTCGCTCTCGAACCAGATCAGACCCGCTCGGTCAGTTCGAACGATGCGCCGTTCGGGAGTCCCGCGAGGGGAGCGAGTGGGACGGTGGACGGCAACCGACCGGAGAGTGCCTCCGCTCCTCACTCGGGTCGGAAAATGCGCCGTCCGGGAATTGAACCGGAGCCCGACGGTCACCCTCGCTTCGCTCGGGTGCTGCGACTGGCAGGGTTCAATTGTCCTCCGGCGATTTTCCTCACTCGGGTCGGAAAATGCGCCGTCCGGGAATTGAACCCGGGCTAGTGGCTTGGGAAGCCACTGTCCTACCACTGGACCAACGGCGCTCTGTGCGTTCCAACGTTGACCGATGGATCGTATAAATACATCGGATGCGTGACTGCGGGCGTGGGTCGTCCGATACGACTATTCTCGCAGCCACGGTATCACATCGCATGCAACTTCGACGCTGGACGCCGCTCACGTTCCTCGCTCCGGATCGGTACGTCGACCGCGACGACTGGTGGCGGACCTTCGACTTCCACGGGTGGTCGCGGTCGGTGTACGAGTGGACGGAAGATTCGTGGAACGGATTTCGGGACTTCGCCCAGCATCCGCGTGCGTGCGTCGAGTCGGGCCGCGGCGACTGCGAGGACTACGCCCTCGTCGCCCTCGCGTCGGCCGTCGCGCGGGGTCGCCCCCGCGTCGGCATCGCGTTCTGCTGGGAGCTCCCCTACCCATGGCCGACGCACGTCGTCGCGTTCGACGACGAGTTCGTATACTCCTCCGGCGACATCACCGAGACGAGTGTCGACGAGTGGGTACGCCAGTCGCGGTACTCGTTCGCGGTTCGGCGACGGCTCCGGCGTCCGGGCTGAACGTCGGTCCGGCGAACGAATTATATCGTCGCCCATCGTAGTCCGCAACTGACATGACGGCCCAACAGTCGTACGCGGTGTACCTGACCGAGGAGGCGAGTATCGGTGGCGGTGACCACCTGCAGGCCGACAGTATCGACTTCTACGACTCCGGCGTCTGGGTGACCCACGCCGGCGGCCGGGACTTCTTCCCGTACGGACGCGTCCTCCGCATCCGGGAGGGTGTCGCTGACGCCGAAGGCGACACCGGGACGGAAGCCGACACTGCCGAGGCCGCCCAGCCGGCCGGGGAGCGTCGAGATGCAGCCAGCGGGACGGCCGGAGCGGTCGACGAGACGGAACTGGACGTGGAGTAGGCGATCCGACGAACGCGACGAACTGCCGGTCCGGTCGGTTTGCCTTCTTCTGTGCGGACGCGCGTCCATCGGATTCGCCGAACGCGAGAGTATTTCAAAGCGGCAACCGTATCGATGCCCGATGAGTGACGAATCCGCCATCGTGGCCGAGTCGGCACCGCTCGATCTGCGTCTCTCCGAGGACGAACTGGCGTCGACGCGGGAGCACATCACGGCGTTCATCGAGGACGTGGTCGCCCGCGCCGGTGCCGAGGGCGCGGTGCTCGGGCTCTCCGGCGGTATCGATAGCACGTTGACGGCACACCTCGCAGTCGAGGCGCTTGGCGCGAGCCACGTCCACGGCCTCGTGATGCCCAGCGACGTGAACGCAGCGGACAACATGAGCGACGCCGAGCGTGTCGCCCGTGACCTCGGCATCGAGTACGACGTGATCGACATCGGTCCGATCTTCGACGCCTTCGTCGACGCCTTCCCCGGCGAGGCGACGGACGAGCGGATCGAGACCGATCCGCTGCGGACGGCCGCCGGGAACGTCAGGGTGCGGATTCGGGCCGTCCTCGACTACTTCGTCGCCAACGCGGAGAACCGGATCGTCCTCGGGACGGGCAACCGGAGCGAGGCGCTCACCGGCTACTTCACGAAGTACGGCGACGGCGCGGTCGACTGCCACCCCATCGGTAACCTCTACAAACAGCAGGTGCGCCAGCTCGCAGCGTACGTCGGCGTCGACGACGATCTCGTGCACAAGACGCCCTCGGCGGAGATGTGGCTGGGGCAGACCGACGAAGACGAGATGGGGGTGGGATACGACACGCTCGACGCCATCCTCGCCCTCCACGTCGACGGCCCGCTCTCGCGCTCGGCGACGGTCCGCCACCTCGACGTAACGGCCGAACAGGTCGAACGCGTAGTCGACCTGTACGAACTGAGCGCGCACAAACGCGAAATGCCACCCGCTCCCGAGCCGCTGTATCTGTAGGTCGATGCGTCCGGCGGCGCACCGATAGTCGACCGGCAGGACCACGCGCTGGCCGGCGTTTCCAAAGGTCTTTGCCTCTCCCACCACTACCAATCGGTAATGGACAACGCCGTACGGGCCCGGCGTGCCGCCCGCGACGCGCTCGCCGACATCGAACCCGAACGGCTCCGCGAGGTGCTTCGCGACCGGCTCGCGGACGCCTCGATGACGCCCAGTGTCCTGACGTTGCTGAGTGCCCGTGCGCTCGATTCGAGCGTCGACGCCGCCCCCCTCGCCGAACGGGCAGCGGGCGTCCAGCTCATCTACGAGGGCCTCCGGCTGACCCGGACGCTGGCCCACGACGAACCCTGGGCCGACGGCGAGAACGACGCCGCCCGGCAGGCCGACCTCGACATCCTCGCCGCCGACGTGCTCGTCTCTCGGGGGTTCTACCTCCTCGCGCGGACCGAGACGGCCGAGCGTGCCGTCGAAGTGGTTCGGGCGTTCGGCCGGGATCAGACGCGTCGCCGCGGGGCCGACGCCGACCGTGGGACGCTCGACCGCAACCTCGAAGCCGACGTGTTCGCCCTCGCCGTCGCCGCCGGGACGACTGTCGTCGGCGTCGAGCCGGGCGACGAACTCCTCGACTACGCCGGTGGCCTCGCCCGCGAGTTCGAGGGTGACCTGCCGCCGCCCGAAGCTGCCCTCCCCGACTCGACGGTCGACCGCATCCTCGCGCTCGCCGGCGGCGACGCCGCCCCTTCCGCCGCCGACCCGTAAATCGAAACGCCTAAAGACGGTTCCGGCCAAGCGATGTACGCGTGCCTGGGTAGCTTAGCGGTAAAGCGCGTCCTTGGTAAGGACGAGAGCCCGGGTTCAAATCCCGGCCTAGGCTTGCGCCTGCGGCGCAGACTGTAATTCCTACACGGAGGCGCTCTAGCATAAGTTTACCGGCGATTAGAGACGCCAATTCTACCCGTCTACCGGCGTCTTTTGCCGGCAGAACGCGCTGGGAAAGGACACCCGCGAGCGCAGTCGCCTCGGGGCGTGGTGCGGTTTTCGGAAATGACGTGAGTCTCCGTGGTCGGGTGACTGGACTGTAAGGCGCGTCGCTCGACTTCGACCATATCACAGATGGCCAACAAGACTTTGTCTCAAAGTATCTTCCCAACAAGTGTGCCCTCCACCCGACGTGACCACCTCTACCGAATCGGCACGACGGCTCTTGGAGTAGCACTTGCTGGCTGTACTACCGTCGCACCGCCGCTCGCTGACGACGGTGAGACCACAGTCACGATTACGTCTGTCACCACCCCTTCTGGGCTTCCGATCCGACCTGACGTTGAAGTCACCCGCTCTTCGGCTACGGAGGAGTACCCGCCGCAACTCCGCACCACACTCACCAACATCACGGAAAATCCCGTCGTGATCGGTGACATCAGAAATGCACACTTCGAAAATACGTTCGACGAGTCCAGCGAGTACGTTTTGATACCCGACGACTCGGGCTATGGAAACGCAGATCCCGGCTGTTGGCGTATTACGGGCGGAGTTGGGCACGCCGCTACCTACCAGACGGTCAAGATTCTACCTGATGAGCCAAGCTCCCGTCTCGTGAATCTGTTCGCCCACGGCGAGAGCGAGAACTGTCTTCCAACAGGCACGTACAACTTCAGCACGCTGATGAACGTGTCCCAAAAAACAGGCAAGGGAACTCAAGGAGTCAGTTGGGGTTTCGAGATTCGAATTATCTGAATCCCAACCAGCATATGTTGATCGTAAAATTCTCTCACCCTACGCTCCCGATCCGCTGAGTGGCCTATAGATAATCACAGGTGTGTGTTCTCCCACACCCTCACAATCCACTCAGAGGACGGGGGGTGAGGAAACTTTACGACTCTACCCACGGGAAGCGCAGAGAGTCGGGCCAGACGTACTCGCGCCGTAGCGTGAGCGCCTTCGGGTTGCGTCCGTCGCCATCACCTTACCAAGAGGTGCCAGCGGA
>Ga0207733_100218_pt1 | contig 52228 bp, 53 predicted proteins | sample A23P3SouthBayCA_FD_187735 | JGI IMG/M metagenome (GOLD analysis project Ga0207733, IMG submission 187735) | Aerobic enrichment media microbial communities from Eden Landing Ponds, California, USA - A23 P3 (SPAdes) | ecosystem: Environmental > Aquatic > Marine > Unclassified | place: Emeryville...
GTCGAACTCGACGAGCATCTCGTCGCCCTGCACGTCGTCGGAGACGTTCTTGTAGTAGGCGACGTTGTAGATGGGCTCACAGCCGCCGGTGGTGTTGCCCACCATCGAGGTGGTGCCCGTCGGCGCGATCGTCGTCGTGTTGTGGTTGCGGATCGGGTAGCCGTCCGCCCAGTCCTCGGGGTCCTCGCCGACGTACTGCTCGAACCAGTCGGCGTAGCGGACGGGGTCGGCGTACTTCGAGTCCTCCCAGTCGTTGAAGACGCCGCGCTCCTCGGCGAGGTCGTGGCTGGCTGCCTTCGACCCGTGGTTGATGTGGGTCATCAGCTCCTCGGCGATCAGGTTGCCCGTCTCGGAGCCGTAGCGGACGCCCAGCTGGATGTACAGCTGCGCCAGCCCCATGACGCCGAGGCCGATCTTGCGCATGTCGCGGACCTTCTCCTCGATCTTCGGGACGGGGAAGTCCGACATGGTGACGACGTTCTCGAGGAAGCGCGTCCCCATCTCGATGCGGTAGTCGAACGCCTCCCAGTCGATGGCGTCCTCGAGGAACGCCTCGACGGCCGCGGACTCGGAGTCGTACTCGTCGCCGTGCTCCTCGACCCACACCCGCCAGTCGGGCGCGTCGAGATCCGCGAGCGTGGAGAGGTTGATGTGCCCGAGGTTGCACGCCTCGTACTCCTCAAGCGGCTGCTCGCCGCAGGGGTTCGTCGCGAGGATGCGGTGGTCGGGGTGCTCCTCCACGTCGAAGCTGTGGAGCTTGTTGATGCGTTCGAGGTAGACGACGCCCGGCTCGCCGTTCTCGTGGGCGCCCTCGACGATCTGGTCCCAGATCTCCGCGGCGGGCACCGACAGCACCTCGCCGACCTCGACGTACTCCCCGAGGCCGAACATGTCGTACAGTTCCTTCGTCTCGGGGGTGGCGACGTGGGGCTCCTCCGTGCGGGGGTTGGTGAACGTGAACTCCTCGCCGGCGTCGAGCGCGTCCATGAAGTCGTCGGTGACGCCGACGGAGATGTTGAAGTTCGAGAGGTGCCCCTCGACGGCGTTGCGGAGGTGCTCGGGCACCTTCCCGTCGTCGTCGATCAGACCGCGGGCCTCCTCCAGCGCGTCCGCGAACGACGTGTGCGTGAAGTCGTCGGGGTCGTTGAGCCGGAGCGTGTTCGCGAGGCTCACGTCCTTGTTCTTCGCGTGGAGGAACTGGATCACGTCGGGGTGCGAGACGCGCATGACGCCCATCTGGGCGCCGCGGCGCGCGCCGCCCTGCGCGATCGTCTCACACATCTGGTCGAACGTCCGCATGAACGTGATCGGCCCCGAGGCGATGCCGCCCGTGGAGCCGACCGAGTCGCCGTACGGCCGGAGCTTCCAGAACGCGTACCCCATCCCGCCGCCGGACTGGAACACCTGGGCGGCCTCCTTGGCCGTCTGGTGGATGTCGTCGATGTCGTCGGCGGGGGAGTCGACGAAGCAGGCCGACAGCTGCTGGAGCTCGTCGCCGGCGTTCATCAGCGTCGGCGAGTTCGGCATGAACGAGAGCCGCTCCATCAGTTCCTGGAACTCGTCGGCCGTCTCCTCGACGTGCTGGCGGACGTCCTCGGGAAGCTCGGGGACGATCGTCTCGTAGGCGAACTTGTTGACGTTGTGGACGGTCAGTTCGGTCTCGGCGTCCTCGTCGTCGGCCGTGACACCCGCCCCGAACACCTCCTCGGCGAGTTCGTCGCGCCGCGGGTGGTCGGGCTTGATCTGGTCGGGCGTGACCGTGACGGGCTCGTCGGCCCCGTAGACGGCCTCCGCGAGCGCGACGTTGCGACCGACGCGTTCGAACAGTTCCTCCTGTGTCTCGTCGGGGTTCCCGTCCGCGTCCTTGCGGAGGTAGCGGGCGGGCAGGATGTTGTCGTAGGCGTTGGACGTGAGCCGCTCCCGCAGCGTCTCCCCCTCGGTTCGTTTGATCGGTAGTTCGAGTTCGTCGGCGTCGAGGTCGGCGCGACTCATTCGTCGCGCTCCCCCCGCTTCTCGCCGACAGATCGGCAGACGTCGGTGTGAATATCGTGGCGTTCCATTGTGGTTCGGACGGACGTTCTGTATCGGACCCACGCTCATAAACGGCGTGGGTTCCGGTAGAGTTGTGTTAGTTCAAGCGAGCTTGACATGGGCGCGGCTTACCGGTATGAGTCCAAGCCCGTCTGATCGGGTCCGTATGGACGTTGAACGAGCGTCGGTATAAGGATGTTCAGAGCGGGGTGAAAGTGATCACCGATCGGACTGGATCGGGACCCGGAGGGACGGGGGAGGGCGCACGGGTCCGCCGCCGGGCGGTCGTGAACTCGACCACGGAATCGGACGGCGAGTCGACCGCCGGACGGGACGGCGACGCGGCGGCGACGGCGCCGTTGGTCCCCTCCGGGCCGACTCGGGTGTCCGACGGACGGGGAAAGGGATACCACCCCCGGACGAGTAGGAACGGCGTGACAGCCATGAGTTCCCCGACGTTCGCCGCGGCGACCGCGCTGCTCCAACTCCCCGGGCCCCTCGACTCGACACTCGGAACAGTTTTCCTCGCGCTGGCCGGGTTTCTGGTCGTCCTGTTCGTCGGGCGGATCGTCCTCAGAATCGCCTGGCGGCTGGCGCTGATCGCGGCGTTCGCGGTCGGGGTGTTCCTGATCGTGACGACGTACCTCGTGTGAGCCGTCGGTCGCCCGGCCGTCCCCGCGACCTCGGCCGCGACGGCACCGGACTCGGCCTCGGGGATCGTCGCGCGCGCGTCGCCGAGGCGCACGGGTGGAGCGTTCGCATCGAGGACGGCGACCGCCTCGGTGGCGCCCGGTTCGTCGTCGAGCCGTAGCCCGTCCCCTCACCCGCCCGCGTGTCGGCGGCCGCGGACGACACGCAAGCCGTAAGCCGCCGGCGCGAGCACGGTCGACACGACAGATGCTCCTCACGCTCGAAGGGCTCGACGGGAGCGGGAAGACCACCGCCTGGGAGGCCCTCCGCGACGTCTACGCCGACGCGACGTTCACTCGCGAGCCGACCGACTCGTGGTACGGCGACGCGGTCTACCGGTCGCTCGGCGAGGACGACGCCGACCCGCTGGCCGAGCTGTTCCTCTACGTCGCCGACCACGCCGACCACCTCTCGCGGGTGGTTCGGCCGGCGCTGGCCGACGGCGACCTGGTGATCTCCGACCGCTACACCGACTCACGGTACGCCTATCAGGCCGCCAGCCTGGCGGACACCGACCTCCAGCGTCCGCTCGAGTACATCCGCGGCATCCACGGCGCGTTCACCCGCGAGCCGGACGCGACGATCTATCTCGACGTCGACCCGGAGACGGCGGTCGCGCGCGCCGGCGCGACCGACAAGTTCGAGCGCGCCTCCTTCCTCGCGGAGGTGCAGTCGAACTACGAGCGCCTGATCGACGCCGAGCCCGAGCGGTTCGTCCGGGTCGACGCCGCCCGCTCGCCCGAGGAGGTCCTCGACGCCGTGGAGGACGCCGTCGAACGGCTCGTCGAGGCACACGGCGACAGCTGAGGCCACGGGAGCCGGACTCGCACCCGTTCGTTTTTCTCCGACCGGTTCGTGCTCCGGACATGTCGCGTCGCGACCGCGGTCCAGTCGGCGGACGACGCGAAGTCGCCGCCGTCCTGCTCGCGCTCCTCCTCGTGCTCGCCGGCTGTGCGGACGGGGTCGGCGCCGGCGACGACGCCGGCGGCCGGACGGTGAACCCCGCGCTCGCGGACACGCCGACGGCGACGCCGACGCCGTCGGGTGGGTTCCCTGCCGGCGTCGACCGTGGCGGCGTCACCGTCGAGCGCGTCGTCGACGCCCACCGCGCGGCGCTGGGGAACGGCTCGTGGACCGTCGCGTTCACGCGGACCGTCATCGGACCGAACGGGACGGTCGAGCGGAGCCACGCGCGAACGTTGGTGAACGATTCGCGGACCCTCTCGACGTTCGAGCGCGTCCGTGACGATCACCGCCTCACGTCGGCCCACTGGAGCAACGCGACCGCCGGTGCGAGTCGACGGGAGGACTGGGAGGGTGCGGTCAGTCTGGAGGGGCGGCCGGGGGATCCGGGGGTCGCCACGAGGCTCGATCCGACCGGCGGCGCCTGGCTGTACGCGGCGTTCCTCGACACCGACCCCGAGTACGCGGGCACCGAATCGACCGACGACGGGACCGTGACCGTGCTTCGGGGGAGGGCGGGTCGGATCGAGCGGTCCGGGCTCCCCGACCGAACGTCGGTCCGACTCCGTACACGCATCGACGCCGACGGCGTGATCCGGTCGCTGACGCTCCGATACGAGGTGTTCCTGGGCGACGACCCCGGCGTCGTCGAGATCGAGATCCGGACGACTTCGGTCGGTTCGACGACCGTCCCTCGTCCCGAGTGGGTCGATCGTGCGCTGGCGAACGCGAGCGCCGACGGGGAGACGGCGACCGGGACGACAGAAGCGCCCCCGGACGGGTGAGAGACGACGACATCGGCCCGCCGACGCGACTTCCCGCCGATGCGGCTCCGCGCCGGAGCACGGCGACTTATTCCCTCGGCGGCCGTGTCGACGGTATGTCGAGGCGTCTGCTCGTCGTCGTGGTCGCCCTGGCTGTCCCGCTGGCGGGCTGTGCCGGCGCGCTCGGCGGCGGGGACGGCGGCGACGCACGCACCGTGAACCCCGCGCTCGGGGAGACCCCCACCGCCTCTCCGACGCCGACACCCGAGCCGAGCTACCCGCCGGGCGTCGGCCCGGAGGAGGTCGACGCGACGCTGCTGGTGGCCGCTCACAATGCGGAGCTGTGGCGTGCGAACTCGACGGTCAGCTTTCGCCGGACGATCGTGGCCGCGAACGGAACGACGCTGGCGACGCGCCGCAGCGTCACGGACAGCGTCGACGACCGGATGCGCTACCGCGTGGTGACGGCGGGGTCGGTCCCGGGCGAGCCGCCGTCGGCGCTCCGCTCGTTCGCGTTCTGGCGCAACGAGAGCCGCACCGCCGTCCGCACGGTGACCCGCGACGGCGTCGTCTCCGTCCGGGCGACGGACAGACTGCCACGGACGGCGCAGTCACCGGACGACAGCGGCGAGGGACTGCTTGCGGCCGCATTCGCCGGGACTGCCCCCCGGCTCGTGGGGACCTCCGTAGAGGGCGGCGACCGACTGTTTCGGCTCCGCGCCGTCCACGACCGGCTGGACGGGACTGCCCGTGGCTCAGTTCGAAATCTCACACTCACAGCTCGGGTCACCGAGTCGGGCGTCGTCCGCGAGTACACGCTCGAATACACCGCCACCTACCGGACCGGGAACCGGACGGTCACCGCGGTCACGACCGAGCGATTCCGGGTGAGCCGCGACGGGGCCGCCGCCGCGCCGCCCGACTGGGCCGTCGACGCGCTGGCGAACGCGAGTGACGGCCGCGCTCCGACCGCCGACTGACCGCCGAGCGGCCGGGCGGGGCGATCCGCCACGTCGACTTATCTCCCGGCCCGTCGTAGGCGCAGTGTGGTTCGCCCCCTCGTCGTCGCCGCCGTCGCGCTCGTGCTGGTGACCGCCGGCTGCGGCGCCGGAGGCGGCGGCGACGGCGGCCGGACGGTGAACCCCGCGCTCGCGAGCACGCCGACCGCGTCCCCGACGCCGACAGCCGAGCCAGAGTACCCGCCCGGCGTCTCGGCCGACGCCGTCGACGTGACGACGCTCGCACGGAGTCACGACCGGGCGCTTCGCGACGTGAACTCGACTGTCCGGTTCCGGCGGACCGTCCTCGCGGCGAACGGAACCGTGCTGTCGACGCGCCACAGCGTCGTCAAGCGGGCGGGCGCCCGGCTCAAGGGGAGCTACGTCCGGAACGGAAGCGTTCCGGGGGAGGATGGGCCGCCGATCCGTGCGTTCGCGTTCTGGACGAACGGGAGCGTCACCGCGCTGCGAACGGTCGGCGACGACGGCGGAGTCAGCTACCGGGCGGTCCCGGGGCGGCCGCCGACGGTCGCCAGCACCGACGACAGCGGCCAAGGAGAGTTGCTCGACGCGTTCGACGGGGCGAACCCACGGATCGCCGACACCGTCGCGGTCGCCGGGGAGCGGCTGTTCGTGGTCGTCGCCGAACGCGACCGGCTCGAACGGAACGGGCATCGGGCGGAGAACTTCAGCGCCACGGCGTACGTCACCGAGGACGGTATCGTCCGCGGATACGAGGTGCGCTACACCGCGGTCCACGGATCGGAAAACGGGTCGGTCACCGCGACCGTCGTCGAGAGCTTCGGCGTGACGACCGGGGACACCGACGCCGCGCCGCCGGCGTGGGTCGACACTGCACTCGCGGCGAGCGCGGAGAGCGAGACGGACCCTGCGAACGAGAGCACACCCTGAGGCGGCAGGGGAGTCGCCCGAGGACGGGCGACCACCCGACGGAGAACCGGCCGGCTACTCCGCCGCCGGGAGGTCGTACTCCTCGGGTGGCGGGACGTACAGCAGGTCGATCGTGAACCCGAGCGCGAGCGGAACCCCCACGAAGACCGCGAGGAACAGGCCGGCGGCCCCCTCGAACAGCGGGGACTGGATCACGGCCCCCTGGATCAGTCCGAGCACGAGCAGGACGACCGGCGAGACGAGCATCGTGTACGTCACCCACCCCCACTGCGTCTTCAGCCGGATACGGAAGAAGCGCGAGAGCACCGCCACGACGAGCGTGTTCACCGCGAGCGCGACGACGGTGAGCACCAGCGCGAGCGCAGAGACCATACCTCGCCTTGGGGTCGGGCGCTCTTTGGCCTGTCGGGGACGGTGCGGGTCGACGCTCGCCCGGACGCCGGCGCGACGCCGACCGCCGCCGCGCTCGCGACCGTCCCGCCGCCATTTATGCCGGATGCCGCGGCAGGTGGGGCCATGAGCGACGACGTGACGCGGATCGTCGGGGCCCGTGACCTCGCCGAGACGCGCTTCGACGACGAGGACGCCCGCGCGGCCCTGCGCGACATCGTCCGCACCCGCCGGTTCGACGAGCGCGCGCTCGCCCTCCAGCGGCGCGGGTGGATGAGCGGCTACCCCCCGTTCGAGGGGCAGGAGGCCGCGCAGGTCGGCGCCGCCCACGCGATGCGCGAGGACGACCATCTGTTCCCGACCTACCGCTCGAACGCCCTCCAGATCGCCCGCGGCGTCCCGATGAGCGACATCCTGCTGTTTCGACGCGGGTTCCCCGAGTACCACTCCGACCACGACGTCCCCGTCTTCCCCCAAGCGGTACCCATCGCCAGCCAGATCCCGCACGCCGCCGGCGCGGGGATGGCGGCGACCTACGCGGACGAGGACTGGGCCGCGCTCGTGTGCTTCGGCGACGGCGCGACCTCGGAGGGCGACTTCCACGAGGGCCTGAACTTCGCGGGCGTGTTCGACGCCCCGACGGTGTTCTTCTGTGAGAACAACGGGTGGGCCATCTCGCTGCCCCGCGACCGCCAGACCGCCAGCGAGTCGATCGCGGTCAAGGCCGACGCCTACGGCATCGAGGGCGTTCGGGTCGACGGCAACGACCCGCTCGCGACGCGGGCTGTCGTCGAGGACGCGCTGGCGAGCGCCCGCGACGGCGACCCTGTGCTCGTCGAGGCGCTGACGTACCGTCGGGGAGCCCACACCACCGCCGACGACCCGAGCCAGTACCGCGACGGCGACCCGGACCTCCCGGAGTGGCGCGTTCGCGACCCGCTCGACCGCTTCGGCGAGTGGTGTCGCGAACAGGGGGTCGCCGACGACGAGTTCCTCGAAGAGGTCACCGACGCGGCCAACGACGAGCTGGCGGACGCCGTCGAGACCGCCGAGGCGGTGCCGCGACCGGCGCCGGAGGAGATGTTCGACTCGCTGTCCGAGGACCTCTCCCCGGACGTGCGCCGACAGCGCGAGGCGGCGCGCTCACACGCGGAGGAGCACCCCGAGGCGTACGAACTGGATCGATAGCTCGCGCCCGCCGCTCCCGCCGGGCCCGCCGCTCGTGTTCGTACCCGGGGCGCTCCCCCGCTGCTCGTGTCCGCCGTTCCGATGCTCGTGTCCGTTACTCCGTCATCGACACGTACGTCCGCGTGTCGGTGACGCCGTCGATGCCCCGGACCGCGTCGGCGACGGTGTCGAGCACGGTGTACATGTCCGGCGCGTCGACCTCCGCGACCACGTCGAAGTCGCCGGCGACGACGTGCGCCTCCGTTACGGTCTCGATCCCGGAGACGGCGTCGGCGACGCCCGACGTGTCCGCGTCCCCGCTCACCCTCACCATCACGAACGCGTGAACCATACTGTGTGAACAGATACCACAGTAAAAAGCGTTCCTGCGAGCCGGAGACAGCGTTATGTTCTCCCGTGGTGATTGGTAGCACATGCGTTTCATCGTCATCGGATCCGGCCGCGTCGGACTGCGAACGGCTCGGGTGCTCCGCGAGGAGGGGCACGACGTGACGGTCATCGAGCGCGACGCCGACCGGGCTGACCGAGCCCGGGCGGACGGCTTCAGCGTCGTCGAGGGGGACGGGTCCCACGAGGAGGTGCTGGCGAGGGCCGCCGTCGAGCGCGCGGACGCCGTCGGGGCGCTGACGGGGGACCTGAACACGAACTTCGCGGCGTGCATGATCGCGAAGCACCACGGCTGCCGCACCGTCATGCGTATCGACGAGGACTACCGCGAGGAGATCTACCAGAAGTACGCCGACGAGGTCGACGAGATCATCTACCCCGAGCGGCTGGGCGCCATCGGCGCGAAGAACGCGCTGTTGGGCGGCAACATCCGTGCCATCGCCGACATCGCGGAGCACCTGCAGGTGCTGCTGTTCACGATCCCCGAGGAGTCGCCGATGCGCGGCTACACGCTCTCGGAGGTCGAGTTGCCCGCGAACGCGCGACTGCTGGCGTTCGGCAAACGCGACGAGCCGATGGGGATCCCGCTGCCGGACAACTCCCTGGAGACGGGCGACCGTGTCGCCGTCCTCGCTGACTTCGGGGTGCTCGACGACGTCCGTCAGCTGCTGGTCGGCGACGACGCGGGCGGGACGGTCGCCTCGGCCGCGAGCGCGGGAGGTGGGGTCTGAATGGTCGTCGCGTACATCATGGTGAAGGCCGCCTCCGGCGACGCGGACCGGATCCGCGGGTCGATCCGCGAGCTCGACGGCGTCGTCGAGGGCCACATCGTCGCCGGCGACATGGACTTCGTCGTGAAGGTCGACGTGGACGATCCGACCGACGTGAAACGGGTCGCCGCCGACGGGATCCAGGGCATCGCCGGCGTGGAGGACACTCGAACGTACATCGCGATGGGGTGACCGTCGCGAGCCGGATCCGGCGACCGTCCCGCCCCCAAATCGCTTCAAGACCGCCTCAGAACACGCCGTCGCCCTCGTCGCCGCCGGCCGCGCGGGCGCTGCTGATGAGTCCCGTCACCGGCTCGCCGTACTCGTACCCCGGGATCACGCCCTGCACGTACGTCCCCTCGACGAAGTCGACGACGGCGACCGCGTCGTTCAGCCCGCGACGCTCGTTCACGTCCCGGATCGACTCCGTGACCGTCACCTCGTCCCCGTCGCGCTCGACGGTCAGATCGAGGTCGTGCCCGGCGGCGGTCACGTCGCCGACGGCCGCGATCCGGCGCTCGAAGGTGTCGAGCCAGCCGTCCTCGACCACGTCCGCGACCTCGTCCTCGGTGACGGCCGAGAGGGTCGGGACGGAGACGGTCACGTCGAACTCGATCCGACCGTCGTCCGCCTCGGCGACGGCGATCGCGGCGTCGAACGGGGTGGAGGTGACCGCGAGCGTGCCGTCCGGTCCGTCGCCGCTGACGGCGTCGTGATCGTTGGCGGCACGGCGGACGCGTCCGGGGAGGGAGGGGTCGTCGGTATCACTCATGCCCGTTCGGAGGGCCGGCGGTCGGATAAGCGGCGCGCTCGTGGCGCCGTCGCCTCGGCATCGGCACGTCGGAGCCGCCACACCGGTCCCGTCCCGTCCCGCCTCGCCTCGTCCCGGCTCCGTCGCCGGCGCCGGCAGTCGCCGCCGGCGAACGGGAGCCTTTAGCCCGCCCAGTCGAAGCCGCGGGCATGGCCGACACCTTCCACGACACCGACGCGCTCGTCGCGGCGCTGGCGGACGCCGACTTCGACCGCCCGCCGGCGCTGGTCGCCAACGCGCACATCACCGGAGTGAGCGTCGCCCGCGCGCTCTCGGCGCACGACGTCCCCGTGATCGCGCTGGATCGCACCGACACCGGACTCGCGCCGCCCTCCGAGGCGGTCGACCACGCCGGGCAGGTCACCTACCCGCTGGACGACGCCGACGGCTTCCGTGCGGATGTCGAACGGATCGCCGACGCCCTCGACCACGAGCCGGTCGCGTTCGCCTGCATGGACGAGTGGGTGCGCGGGTTCGCCGAAACGGAGCCCGCGGGCGTCCGCCTCCCCTTCTCGGACCTGGCGGGCGTCGAGCGCGTCCTCGACAAGTCGAACCTCTACGCGCTGTGTGAGGAGTTGGGCGTGCCGTACCCCGAGACGTACGAGGTCGGCGAGCACGAGGTCGAGCCGATCGTCGAGTCGCTCCCGTTCCCGTTCGTCGTCAAGCCCGCGCACAAGCGGAAGTTCGAGGAGGCGTTCGGAACGAACGTCATCGAGGTGACCGACCGCGAGGAGTTCGCGGACGTGGTCGCCGAGGCCGAGGAACACGGCGCGACGGTGCTCGCACAGGAGAAGGTGAACACGGAGGCGGGGCGCGACACCTCGCTCGCGAGCTACATGCCGCCGGACTCCGCCGAGCGTGACCCGCTCGCCGTCGTCGGCAACGCGGCCGTCCGGTTCCCCGCGTTCGGCACGTCCTGTCTCGTCGAGCGCGTCGAGGAGCCCGCCGTCCGGGAGCACGCCCTCGCGGTGCTCTCGGAGACGGGGTACCACGGCATCAGCGAGTCGGAGTTCGTGTACGACGCCGACCGCGGGGAGTACGTGCTGCTCGACGTGAACACGCGTCCGTGGAAGTGGATCTCCATGCCCGTCGCCGCCGGCGCGAACCTCCCGATGGCCGCCTACGCCGACGCCGTCGACGACGCGGAGTACGAGGCCGAGGCGGCGGCCGACGGCCCGCGGGACGCGCGCTGGACGTACCTCCCGGACTACATCCAGCGGTGTCTCACCGACGAGGCGTTCTGGGACGTGCTCTCCGAGGACGACTGGGCGAGCCTGTTCTCCGGGGAGTTCGAGGGGGACGGAGAACTGACGACCGGCCTGTACCGCCCGAGCGACCCGACGCCCGCGGTGAAGTACCTCACCGGCGAGTTCACCGATCGGGAGTACTACTGTTCCTGCTGAGGTCGACGGACGGAGGGCTCCGCGAACCCCGGACACTCACGTCGGTAACGGCCGATAGCAACATGCTGCGAATCAGACGTTAGGCCTGCAGGAAGATGAGGAGTAAACCGAGCACGATGAGTGCAATCCCTATCGGACGAGTTCTCGACACTAACGAGTCGGCGGGTTCGACCGTCGATGGGTCAGTCTTACTGTAGACGGTGTTCATACGCACCTGTAGCAACGCCCACTTGTATGGCCAGAGAGCCCCGGGGAGCCCGAGGAGGACGCAAATCACGCCGAAGGGGCTGATATAGATCATGCCCTGTCACCGCCTTCCGGTCACAAAAAGGCTCAGTATGACTGATCAATGGTCGGTGTTTCTTTCCTCGGGAGAACCGCCCGAGAGCCAGATGCAGCCCTTATATCTCCCACTCTCCGCATCCGGAGAAGTGACGAAAATGCCGAGGGGCGCGAGAATGACCTGATAGGAAGGTACTGCATATTCAGCACCCGGTTTTGTCAGCCACAAAGACTTTTGAAAGTGCTAGAGGATTAGTACTGCCAAGCACAGTCCCAGATTCTGTGGTTTCCTGAATAACTGTCAAATACTCTTCGAAACTATAATACATAATCATATAACATGTTCCGCGTAAATGGATAATTCGTCTGCAGACTCAGTAGTTGGGATTGACGGTCTCCCACCACTCTCTGTCGGGAATTTGCTACTTTCCCTTACTGGGTTACCGTTGATCGTGGTTTTACTCGGCGTGACCAATGCCGAGATTGACACGATCTACACGATGGGAATCCATTGGGCATTAGCGATCATCGTCCTCGGGATCGCGGTAAGGGGGGAGGGCCTATCGTTGCACCAGATGGGGTTCCGGCGACCGTCGCTTATCGATATTGGGTACGTCCTTGTGACATCCGTTGCAATTATTCTCGTGTACAGCGTAACGCCACCGCTTATCGAGGCTCTCGGATTGCCGACAAGTCAGAGCGGTGGTCTCGTAGGTGGAAGTACTGGGTTCGGCGTGGCGATTGCTTACGCAGTGACGATCGGAATCGTCGAAGAAGTCCTCTATCGAGGGTATCCAATCGAAAGACTCCTTGCTTACACGGATAGTTCGCTCGTCGCCGGTGGGGGCACGTGGTTCGTGTTTACTGCCGCACATGCGGTGAATTGGCCAGTTGGGAGCCTGCTTCAGACATCGTTGGTTGCCGCCGTTCTTACTGTCGTGTACCTTCGACGGCGAACACTGGCTCCTGTCATCGGGGCACACGTTCTCGTATGGGTGTTCGTGGCGCTCGGACAGTTCTACGGGTAGTCGTCCAAACAATCCCTCCGCTGCAGCGACCAACCGTTTCGAACGGAATCCTATCTGAAAAACAGAGTTTCAAGGAGCCGAGACTCTGTTGAAATCTTATTAGTTTGACACTCTAGTTACTGAAACAGTCGTTAGGTAGGAATAGTGTATCTATCACTGAAAGGGAGTTCCGTCCGAACTCCGATGGGTCGATGGAACGGCGCTCAGAGTACCCGAAGCCGCGCCGTCCAGAACTCCGCGAACGCCTCCTCCAGCGCTGCCTCCGGCTTCCCGGTCGCGTCGCTCGACGCCGTCCGGTCGGCGTACTCCGCCAGTCGCTTCACCACGCCCCGGTCGCCGACCAACACCACGCGATCCAGATCCGCCGGTAGGCTCGCCAGCGCCTCGCGGCACTCGTCGAGGTGCTCGTCGATCTGCTCCTCGCGGAGCCGCTCGTAGCGCGCCTGCGAGAAGCCTCCCTTGTCGTGCTCGTCCATCACGTCCGTCCGGACCGTCCGCAGGTCGACGCGCTCGTCGCCCTCGTACACTCCCAGCCCGAACGTGTCCGAGCGGAGGAGCCCGAACGCGAACCGCCCGGTCGGCCGGAACCAGGCGTCCTCGACCCGGAAGGAGTCCGCCCACTCGCAGAACGGCTCGGGGTCGAGCGCCGGCACGAGCGCGCACGACACCAGTCCCGCGTCGTCGGCGTACACCAGCGTCGGCGCGGCCCGGCGCACCAGCGACGCGCGATCCTCGAGCGCCTCAGACACCGCCTCGGGCACGTCGCCGTCGTCGGCGACGAACGCCGACAGCGCCCCCTCCGGACTGGTCTCCACGCTCCGCAGGCGCGCGAGCACCTCGTCGCGGCGCCCGGGCCGCAGCGTCTCGATGGCACGGAAGTCGACGGACTGCTCGGCGTCCTCGGCGGCCGCGCGCTCCAGCCGGTCCTCCAGCTCCGTCACCCGCGTCTCCAGTTCGTTGACGCGCTTCTCGGCCGCCTGGCGCTTGCGTGCGGCCTCGCCGCGGCGCCGCTCCTCGGCCTCCATGCGCGCGACCGCGTCATCGCGCTCCCCCTCCAACTCGGCGATGCGCTCTTTGAGGTGTCTCCTGCCGAGGAGTCGGTCGATCATACGCGAGACGGCGCACGCCCGAGGCAAAAACGGTGCGGGGATCGGCCGACGCCGCGATCGACCGGCGACGCGGTCGGCGGTCGCTCAGACGTACTCCGCGGGATCGCCGGTGTTCCCCTCCCACCCGGTGAACTGCATCAGGTCGCGGGCGCGCTCGGCGTTGGCGAGGAACACCTCGCTGCGGCCCGGCAGCCGGAACTTCAGGTCCTCCGGCACCGCCGGCTCGGGAAGCGCGAGCGTTCCGGAGGGGACGTCCTCGTCGCCGACCACCGGGAAGTGCTTGGTCCCGACCTTCATCACGAGCGGGTTGTCGAGGCGGGTGATCCCCTCCTCGTCGCCGTACAACTGTTCGTTCACGTGCTCGTGGTCCGCCCGCTTGATCGCCGCCCCGTCGCTCCCGCCGGGCTGCACGTACATTTCACCCAGGTAGTAGCCGTGTGAGAACCGTTCGAACATGCGGTACACCAGGTACGCCGCCGCCCACCATGTTAAGAGTTAGCACGAACCATTAAGTCGGACCGCATTCCGAGAAGTCTCGGTTCTCATTCGGCGAGAATCGGACGGGCACGAGCGTCCCGACCCGCCTCGACCCAGTCGGGGCCAGTTCGACCCAGTCCGATCCGCTCCGATCCGTTGGGAAGCCCGGGGCCCACGCCGACACCGACGCCTTGAGGGACGCCCACGCGAAGCCTCTGGTATGTCCGACTTCCAGCGGTTCGGTCTCGGAACGTACCAGCTCACCGGCCCACAGTGCGTCGAGAGCGTCGCGACCGCCGTCGAGGCGGGTTACGACGCGATCGACACCGCGCAGGGCTATCAGAACGAGGCGCTCGTCCGGGAGGGGATCGAGGCCGCCGGGCGCGACCCCGAGGAGCTGTTCGTCGCGACGAAGCTCAAGACCGACAACCTGAGCTACGACGACGCCTACGACACCGCCCACGAGTCCGCAGCGCGTCTCGGCGTCGACTCCATCGACCTGCTGTACGTCCACTGGCCGATCAACAGCTACGACGCTCCCGAGACGGCCCGCGCGTTGAACGATCTCGTCGAGGAGGGCACCGTCGACCGTGTCGGCCTCTCGAACTTCCGCCCCGACCAGTTGGACGAGGCGCGCGAGCACCTCGACGTGGAGATCTTCGCCCACCAAGTCGAGTGCCACCCGAAGCTCCAGCAGGCGGAACTGCGGGAGTACGCCCGCGAGGACGGCCACTGGCTCGTCGCCTACTGTCCGATCGCGCGCAACCAGGTCGCCGACGTCGACGAGATCGTCGAGATCGCCGCGGCCCACGACGCCACGCCCGCGCAGGTGTCGATCGCGTGGCTGCTCGCCCACGACGAGCTCGCGGCCATCCCGAAGGCGACGAGCGAGGCGCACATCCGGGACAACCTCGCGGCGACGGAGCTGGAACTGACCGACGAGGAGGTCGCGACCATCGACGACCTCGACGAGGAGCACCGCATCGTCGACTTCGACGAGGCGCCCTGGAACCAGATCGACGCCTGAACGGTCGCTCGGTCGCTCTCGTCGATCCACGCCCGCCGACTTCCGTTCGTCGTCAGGATGCGGCCGGGTCTGAACCAATTTTTACTTTCACTCCGGACAAGGCCGATAGTTAACTTCGAACGGCGCCACCGTTCGGACACGATGCGACGACCCCCCGACGAGGACGACGCACGGGCCGAGCCGGTCGGTCCGGCGTCCCGACAGGTGTTGGCGGTCGCGGTGGTGTTCGCGGCGCTCGGCGGCGCGCTCGTGCGGTTCGCGACCGTCGAACCGTCGCCGGGCGTCGTCTGGGCGGCGCTGTCGGTTGTCGTCGTCGCCGCGGCGGTCGTGCTCTTCGGCGGCGACGCGGTGCGCACGGCGCTTGGCGTGTTGGAGCGATGAGCGCCCCGAGCCGCGGGTTCGGAGCCCCACCTATCCAGTGTTCTTCATGCCCGCCGCGATCCCCTTCACCGTGAGCCGGAGCGCCCGCTCCTCGGCGTCGGTGAGATGGGTGCGCGAGAGCAGGTCCACCTGCAGGAGGTTCAGCGGGTCGACGTAGGGGTTGCGGCGCTGGAGGCTCTCCGAGAGCCACTCGCGGCGGACCAGATCGTCGTGGCCCGTTATCTCCCGGACCAACTCGACGGCGCGATCGTACTCCGCCTCGATCCGCGGGAAGAACTCCTCGCGGAGGTGGTCGGGCGCGAGGTCGGCGTACTCGGCGGCGATCCCCAACTCCGTGCGCGCCAGCGACAGCGCGACGTGGTCGATCGTCGTCCGGAAGAACGGCCACTCCTCGTACATCTCCCGGAGCGTGTCGATGTCGCCGCCGTCGGACAGGTACGCGTCCAGCCCCGAGGCCGACGAGAACCAGCCGGGAAGGATCGCGCGGCTCTGGGTCCACGAGAACACCCACGGGATCGCGCGGAGGTCCTCGACCGTGCGTTCGCCCGACCGGGAGGCCGGTCGCGAGCCCATGTTGAGGTCCTCGATGACGGTGATCGGCGTCGCGGTCTCGAAGAACTCGACGAAGCCGTCGGTCTCCAGCAGGTCCTGATACGCCTCACGGGCGCCCTCGCCGGCGGCGTCCATCGCCGCCTCCCACTCCTCGTGGACCTCCTGTGCGTTCCCCTGCAGCGCGCGGAGACGGGCGCGAACCTGTGCGTCGAGCATCTGTTCCAGTTCGCGCTCGGCGACTCGGGGGTTGGCGAACTTCTCGGCGATCGCCTCGCCCTGCTCGGTGAACTTGATCTCGCCGGTCGCCGTCTCCGGCGGGAGCGCCAGCATCGCCTCGTTCATCGGGCCGCCGCCGCGGGAGATGGAGCCCCCGCGACCGTGGAACAGCCGCAGCTCCACGCCGAGTTCGTCGGCGACCTCCGCGAGCCGGCGAGCGTTCCGATGGAGGTCCCACGCGGCCGCCAGCGGGCCGTTCTCCTTGTTGGAGTCGGAGTAGCCGAGCATCACCTCCTGCACGTCGCCCCGGGCCGACAGCGCCGCGCCGTAGGCGTCGTTGTTCACGAGCGTCCCGAGGATGTCGCGGGCGTTCGCCAGCGCCGACGCCGTCTCCAGCAGCGGCACCACGTCGAGCCCGCAGTGGTCGGGGAGGTCGACGACGCCCGACAGGTCCGCGAGGTACAGCACCTCCAGCACGTGGGAGGGCTCCTCGGTCATCGAGATGCAGTAGGCGTCGATGGCTTCCTGCCCGTACTCGCGGTGCCACTCGGCCAGCGCCCGGAAGCGCTCGCAGACGCGCTCGCTCGTCTCGGAGAGGTCCCCGTCGGTGTCGAGGCTCCCGACCGAGTCGCCGACGACGGACTCGGTGAGCGTCTCGACGCGCTCGGCCTCGTCCATGTCGTGGTAGTCGATGCCCTCGCGGGCGAGCACGTCCCCGACCGTCTCGGTGTGGTTCTCGCGGTGGTCGCGCAGGTCCAGCGCCGCAAGCGAGAAGCCGAACGTCTCCACCCGGCGCACGAGCGGGTCGATCCGCTCCTCGGCGGTGGTGTGGTGACCGTTCGCCCGCAGGTCGTCCGCGAGCGCCCGCAGCGACTCGGCGAGCGCCTCGGCGTCGTCGTAGCCGCCGGGACGGAGGTCGTCGACCCGCTCGACGCGGGCGTGGATCGTGGTCACGGCGCGCCGGTACGGCTCCGCCGGATAGCGCTCGTCCGCTGCCTCGGCGACGCCCGGCACCGCCTCACGGTCGGCGGCGACGCGCTCGCGGAACGCGGCGGTGTGGGTGAGGCGGTCGCCCTCGTGGCTGAGCGCGCCGTTCACGTCCGCGAGCGCGTCGAGATAGCGGTCGAGCACCGCTCCGCGCTGGGCGTCCAGCGTCTCGGTCGTCACCTCGGGCGTGACGAACGGGTTCCCGTCGCGGTCGGAGCCGGCCCACGACCGGAAGTCGAGGGTGCTGCTCGCGTCGGCGGCGTCGAGTTCGGAGTGGGCCTCCGTGACGCGCTCCGCGAGGGCGGCCTCAGCCTCGGCGGCCACGTCGAACAGCGTGTTCTCGAGATACCAGCGCACGTCGCGCGCCTCGTCGGTCGGCGTGGGGCGCCGCGGGCGGACCTGTCGCGTCGACCACAGCGTCTCGACCTCCGACTCCAGGTCGCGATCCAGTTCGTCGAACTCGCCGTCGGTGAGGCGACGCTCGTCCAGGTCGCGGAGGACCTCCGCCACCCGGCGGAGCTTCGCTTTCACCGTCTTCCGTCGCGCCTCCGTCGGGTGCGCCGTGAACGTCGGGACGACGCGGACGTCCTCCAACACCTGTCGAGCGGTGTCGGCGTCGACCGCGGCGAGCGCCTCGGCGGTGCGGTCGAGCCCGTCGCCGAGGTCGCCCTCGTCGCGACCGCGACGGACCGCGCGGACCCGCTCGCGCTCCTCGGCGACGTTCACCAGTTCGAAGTACGTCGCGTACGCCCGGGCCACCGTCCGCTTCGTCTCCGGGCTCAGTCCGGAGAGCCGTTCGCGGACCGGCTCGCGCGACGCCGCGTCGCCGCGTCGGTAGTCGATGGAGTCGCGGCGGACCTCCTCGACCGCGTCGAACGCGTCCCTCGACGTCTGCCGCTCGAGCACCTCCCCGAGCAGCGCGGCCAGCTCGCGGATGTCGCGACCGACATCCCGCGCATCGAATGACATACACCCACATGCACAGCGACGGTGAACAACCCTCCCGATAGGGGGCAATATTGCGAGACATTCCTTCACGATCGAGTAAATGGCCGATTCGACGCGGTCGACACGCGGTTCGTCGATGACGGAATCGGGTGTCCCGTCGGGCGTGGCTGTGGCGCCCGGCGGGACGTGGACACGGAACCGGCGACACGGTCGGCGCGACGCGGTCGCCGGTCGATCGACGGGGTCGACGCGACAAGAAACCCGCTATGAGCGGTATTGAGGGCTCCGTAGCGCTCCGTGGCCGTCGATTCGGGGGCGAGGGCGCCGGTACGGGTGCGGACCCGAGTCCGCGGCGGCTCCTCAGGGATCTGATCCCCCGATCGCACGCAACAGAATCGACGGCAGACGGCCGGGTTCGCCCTTTCGTCAGGCTTTTGCGTGGCGCCTCCCGAGAGGGAATCATGAGCGCAAACGACGACAAGTACCCAGGCGAGTCCGGCCGTCGCCGGTTCGTCAAGGGCGTCGTGGGCGGAGCGGCCCTCGCTGGCGTCGGGGCCACCGGGTCGGCCGCCATCAACAGCCTCACCACCTCCCCGGGGGCCGGCGGGGGGGCAACCGAGGCGATGGCCATCGAGAACATCGCGGGTCCGGCGCCGCGCGGCATGCCGCAGATCCCGATCGAGGTCCAGAGCGACGGGACGATCAAGGGGGTCTGGCCGGAGGTGACCCAGCGGACGGTGCAGGGGCGAAGCATCAACGTTGCCGAGACGGAACTCGGCGGCAAGACGTACTCCTCGGAGTGGTACCAGTACTGTGGGGTCGAGACGTACGAGGGGATCCAGCCGAGCTACGAGTCGGACAACGTGTTCTACATCGGCGGGTCCCCCGGCTTCGAGTGGCAGAACGAGTTCGGCGAGGGAACCCCCCTCAACGTCGACATGTTCGACGACTACGAGACGTGGGGCAACGGCGTCGGCGTCGAGGGTCTCGGCAAGCCCGGGACCGGGAACTGGCGCTCGCAGGACACGGAGGACACGATCCCGATAAACGTCCTCCGCTCGCCGGTCATCGAGGAGCTCGCCGCCAGCGGCGAGGCGCAGGCCCCCGACCAGGACGAACCGTACACGGTCACGGACGACGTGCAGACGTGGCTTCAGGCGTCGACCTCACAGGGCGTGATGGCCTGGCTCAACAAGTGTACGCACTTCTGTTGTGTCCCCGGGTTCAAGGCGGAGGGCGGCGCGAAGTTCGAGGCGTCCAACGAGGTGTACTGTCCGTGTCACCAGTCGGTCTACGAGCCGTTCAGCATCGTCCCGACGCTGTTCACCGCGCGACCCCGCCCGAACGGATAGACGCGGTCGCCGTTTCCGGACCCGGTCCCCGGAGCGACCGTCCCTCCGACGCGCCCCCGCGACCACGTCCCATCCCGACCGATCCCACCGACGCCTTTTCCGTTCGCTCCGCCACTCGACAGGTATGAGCGAGGACTCCGACGATCCGACCGACCGGAACGACGACCGCGGCGCCGACCGCGACACGACGGCCGACGGGTCGCGCGCGGCGGGGACGAGGAACGCCGACACCGACTTCGAGCGGGAGTTGGCGAGGGCGCGAGCGCTGCTCGAGGACGCCGACGACGAGGTCACCGCGGTCCACGTCGGCGTGGTCCGCGGCGACCGGGTGAACTCGACGGCCGCCCGCCGCGGCGAGGGCGAACGGGCGGGACTGGAGACGCTGACGCTGCTGGCGTCGCACCTCCGTACCGTCGCCGACGAGGCCGGCGTCGACCACGACGTCGTCGCCGCCGACGCCGCCCGCCTCGCCGGCGAGGTCGAGACCCTTCCGCCGGACCGACCGGACGCCGACGAGTAGCGCGGTCGCCGCGCCGACCCGGACGTTCCCCTGCGCACCACGGCGGGGAGCGACCGCCACGTCGACCTCCCGGCGGCGTCGCCCGCGACAGCCTTATTGCGATGCACACTTTCGTACATCGTACTACCAACACCGACAACGGTGATTTACAATGAGTATACAGGACCACATCGAGCGCGTGACCGAGGGGGGAGACCTGACCGTCGAGGAGGCGCGTGCGGCGTCGACGGCGGTGTTCGAGGGGGCGACCGACGCGCAGATCGGCGCGTTGCTGGCGGCGCTTCGCGCGAAAGGCGAGACCGAGGCGGAGATCGCCGGGTTCGCACAGGGGATGCGCGAGGCCGCCCGGACGATCGACCCCGACCGGGAGCCGCTCGTCGACACCTGCGGCACCGGCGGCGACGACCACGACACGATCAACGTCTCGACCACGTCGGCGATCGTCGCCGCCGGCGCGGGCGTCACCGTCGCCAAGCACGGCAACTACTCCGTGTCGTCGTCGTCGGGCTCCGCGGACGTGCTCGAGGTGGCGGACGTCGAGGTCGACGCCGAGCCGCCGGCCGTCGAGGCGGCCATCGACCGCGACGGCATCGGCTTCATGCTCGCGACGGTGTTCCACCCCGCGATGAAGGCCGTCATCGGCCCGCGACAGGAGCTGGGCATGCGCACGATCTTCAACGTCCTCGGCCCGCTCACCAACCCCGCCGGCGCGGACGCGCAGGTGTTGGGTGTGTACGATCCGGACCTCGTCCCGGTGATCGCCGAATCGCTCACCCACATGGACGTCGAACGCGCGCTCGTCGTCCACGGCGACGGCATGGACGAGATCGCCCTCCACGGGCCGACGACCGTCGCCGAGGTCGACGGCGACGAGGTCGCCGAGTTCACGCTCACGCCCGACGACCTCGGGCTCGACTCGGCGACGGTCGACGCGATCGCCGGCGGCACGCCCGAAGAGAACGCGGCGGACCTGTCGGGGATCGTCCGCGGCGACGTGACCGGCCCGAAGCGCGACGTGATCCTCGCGAACGCGGGCGCCGCCGTCTACGTCGCCGGGCTCGCCGACTCGATCGAGGAAGGCACCGCCGTGGCCGCGAACGCGATCGACGAGGGGGACGCCGCGGAGACCTTCGAGGCGTTGCGGAGCTGATGGTCCGCGTGAAGATCTGCGGCGTCACCAACGGCGCCGACCTCCGCGCGGTCGCCGACGCGGGCGCCGACGCCGTCGGCGTCATCTCCGAGGTGTCCGTCGACACGCCGCGCGAGGTCGACCTCGCGCAGGCGGCGGAGCTGACCTCGACGGCGCCGCCGTTCCTCACGACGGTGCTCGTGACGATGCCCGAGACGCCCGAGGACGCCGTCGACGCCGTTCGAACCGTGACGCCGGACGTGGTCCAGCTCCATGGGGAGTTCTCGCCCGACGAGATCGGCTACATCCGCGCGGAGACCGAGGCGAAGGTGGTCCCGGTCGTCGACTACGACGAGCCCGAGCGAGCGAGGGAACTCGACGAGGCGGCCGACGCGCTGCTGGTCGACTCCACCGGCGACGGCGGCGGCGGCGGCACCGGAGAGACGGGCGACTGGGGGGCGGCCGCGGAACTGCGTCGCGATCTCGTCTCTCCCGTCGTGCTCGCCGGCGGGCTGACCCCCGAGAACGTCGCCGAGGCGGCCGCGACCGTCGAGCCGTTCGCCGTCGACGTGGCCAGCGGCGTCGAGCGCTCCCCCGGCACGAAGGACCACGCCTCCGTCTCGCGGTTCGTGCGCAACGCCGGGCGCGCGCTCGGCGAGGCCGAGGAGGTGTACGAGTGACTCACGAGGGCGAACAGGGCGAGGGTGAACGAAGCGAACCCTCTCCGCTCTCACGCTCGCGCGAGGCGTTCGTCGACCTCGTCGACGGCGCCGACGGCCCGTGTGTGGTCCACGCGACCGCCGAGTTGGACATCGACGTGGAGCCGCTGACCGCGTACGCCGCGCTCGCGGACCGGTCGGAGCACTCGTTCCTGCTGGAGAGCGCCGAGAAGGTCGCCTCCAGCGACCCCGACGGCGCGTTCGCGCCGAGTTCGCGCGATCGCGGCGGCAGCCGAGGCGACGGCGGCGACGCGAGGGGGGACGGCGGCCGCGACGGCACCGCCGACCGCCACGCGCGCTACTCGTTCGTCGGCTACGACCCCGAGGCAGTGATCGCGGTCGGTCCGGACGGCACCGACGTGGAGCGGCTGGGACCGGCCGCCGACTACGTCGACGTGCGCGGTCCCGACGCCGGCGACGCCGTCGACCGCGTTCGCGGCGCCCTCCCGGACGTGGAGCGCGTCGGGTTCCCCGACAACGACCGGCAGACGCTCGACGGAGGTCTCGTCGGCTTTCTCGCGTACGACGCGGTGTACGACCTCTGGCTGGAGGAGGTCGGCGTCGACCGCCCCGACCCCGTGGTGCCGGACGCGGAGTTCGTGCTCACCACTCGGACGCTCGCGTTCGACGACCGCGAGGGGAGCGTCTCGCTCGTGTTCACCCCGATCGTCGGTCCCGACGACGACCCCGGCCCGGTGTACGACCGCCTCGCCGCCGAGGCCGCCGACGTGGCGGCGACGCTTCGCGACGCCGACCCGCCCGAGGCGGGCGGCGTCCGCGTCGACCGCGAGACCGCCGGCCCGCGCGAGGAGTACGAGCACGCCGTCCGCGAGACGAAGGAGGCCGTCCTCGACGGCGAGGTGTATCAGGGCGTCGTCTCCCGGACGCGGACGCTTGAGGGCGCGGTCGACGACCTCGGTCTGTACGAGTCGCTGCGGGCGGTGAACCCCTCGCCGTACATGTACCTGCTGCGCCACGGCGACCGCTCTGTGATCGGCGCCTCGCCGGAGACGCTCGTCTCCGTCGACGGCGACCGCGTCGTCTCCAACCCCATCGCGGGCACGATCCGCCGCGGCGCCTCGCCCGTCGAGGACCGGCGGCTCGCGGGCGAACTGCTGGCGGACGGGAAGGAGCGCGCGGAACACACCATGCTCGTCGATCTGGCGCGCAACGACGTGCGCCGGGTGAGCGAGGCCGGCAGCGTCCGCGTCGAGGAGTTCATGAACGTGCTGAAGTACAGTCACGTTCAGCACATCGAGTCGACGGTGACCGGGAGGCTCGCGAGCGACGCGGACGCCTTCGACGCGACGCGGGCGACGTTCCCCGCGGGCACCCTCACCGGGGCGCCGAAGGTGCGCGCGATGGAGTTGATCGACGAGCTGGAACTGGAGCCGCGGGGCGTGTACGGCGGCGGCGTCGGCTACTACTCGTGGACGGGAGACGCCGACTTCGCCATCGTGATCCGGACGGCGACGGTGGCACACGGCACCGTCGCCGCCGACGCGGACGAACTCACCGTCCGCGCCGGCGCCGGGATCGTCGCCGACTCCGACCCCGCCGCGGAGTACGAGGAGACCGAACAGAAGATGGCGGGCGTGCTCGACGCCGTCGAGCGGATCCGGGTGGACGGAGGCGCTCCGGAGGACTCGGACCCCGCCCCTGAGGGCTCGGACGCCGCCGACGCGCCGGAGGTGGAGGAGTGAACGTCACCGTCGTCGACAACTACGACTCGTTCACGTACAACCTCGTGGAGTACGTTTCCGACCTGCGGATCGGCGGGGAGTCGCCGGACATCTCGGTCCTGAAGAACGCCGCGACGCTGGAGGCAGTCCGCGACGCCGACCCCGACGCGCTGCTCATCTCGCCGGGGCCGGGCCACCCGAGGAACGACCGCGACGTGGGCGTGACGATGCCCGTGCTCCGGGAGCTGTCCCCCGAGGTTCCGACGCTCGGCGTCTGCCTCGGACTGGAGGCGGCCGTCCACGAGTACGGCGGCGCCGTGGGCCACGCGCCCGAGCCGATCCACGGGAAGGCGTTCCCCGTCGACCACGACGGGGAGGGCGTGTTCGCCGGACTGGATCAGGGCTTCCGGGCCGGTCGATACCACTCGCTGATCGCCACCGAGGTTCCCGACTGCTTCGCCGTCACGGCGACGACCGACCACGACGGCGAGGAGGTCGTGATGGGCGTGCGCCACCGCGAGCATCCCATCGAGGCGGTGCAGTTCCATCCCGAGTCGGTGCTGACGGCGGTCGGCCACGACGTGATCGAGAACTTCCTGCGCGGCGTCTGAACGGTCGGTGAACCGCTTTCGGCCCGTGTGAGCGCCGGACGTGAGAGCCGGCGCCGATCCCCTCCGGCTTTTCGGTCCGCCTAAAGATCGACGAGCTTTTATTTGTTTAGGCGAGCCAAAAACCATGGACGTGAACAGACGACAGGTGCTCGCGACGAGCGCGGCCGCGCTGGCGGGCGGGCTCGCGGGCTGTGGTGCACAGGGCAGCGCGGAGAGCGAGACGGGTGAGGACACCGAGACGGACGCCGCGACCGCGACGGGCGACGGCGGCCCGACCGCGGCGAACTCGATCGGCGTCGAGGCCGCTGTCGCCGCCGAGTGGAACGCGATGCGGGCGCGCCTGTGGGACGCGTACGCTCTCGGGGTGGGCGGCGATCCCAGTTCGGGCGCGGCGGTCGCGCAGTCGGTGTTCGCCCGGTTCGAGCAGTCCTCGGGCGAGTACGGCGCACACGAGATGCTGGAGTCGACGGACGAGGCCGCCTACGAGGAGTTCGAGGAGGCGCTCGGCGAGCTCCGTACCGAGGGACTCGGCGCCGGAAACGTCGAGCGTGCCCGGGAGGAGGCCGTCATCGCCGACGAACAGCTCGCGTCCGCCCAGCGCGCCCTCGTCGGCGAGACGCTGGCGAACGCGCTCGACGCGCAGCTGTTCGGCGCCGCCGCCGCCGACGCCGGCATGCTCGCGGCCGGCGGCGACATCGAGGGCGCGACGACCGCCGCGGAGGACGTGCTCACGCGCTTCGAGGACGCACCGGCTCACGGGGCACTGGAGTCCGCAGACGGCGAGTCGTACGAGGCGTTCGAGGGCTCGCTCGAGACCGCCGGCGGCGCGAGCGACGCCGGGACCGTCTCCGAAGCGGCGACCGCGGCGATGGAGGCCGCACTCGCCGGAAGCTACGCCATCGCGGGCGTCGAGCACGCCGCGGGTGCGGGCCACATGGCCGTGCTCCAGGCGCGCGGGTGGGACGCCGCGGCGCTCGCGAGCGCCGGCGGTCCGACGACCGACTACGCACACGCCGCGTCGCTGACGCTGTACCGGGCGCGGGCGTACGACGCCCGCTGGCTCGCCGCGCGTGACGAGACGGACACGGCGGCGACGATGGTGCGGGACACCTTCGCCCACTTCGAGGGCGCGCGAGCGCACGAGGCGCTGGAGGAGGCCGATAGCGGAGCGTACGAGGGGTTCGAGGCGGGCCTCTCGGACCTGCAGACGGCCATCGAGGACGGGAACTCGTCGGGGATCGACGACGCGGTCGCGGCCGTCGACGAGAACCTCGTGACCGGCATCGAGGCGCTCGCGGGTGACGACGCCGCCCTGTTGGAGGCCGGCTTCTTCCGTACGCGTCTCGCGGACGCGTTGGAGCTGTACGAGCAGGGCCAGAACGACACGGCCGCGAGCCTCGCGCAGTCGCTGTTCGAGCGGTTCGAGGCGAACGAGCTCGACCTCCACGAGTCGGTCGAGGAGACGAGCGAGGAGCTGTACGCCGCCTTCGAGGAGGAGCACCTGAGCGGGCTCATCTCGGCGTTCGAGAACGCCGACGACGACGGCGTCGATACCCACTACGAGGGCGCGCAGTCGACGCTGTCGGAGTTCGCGGTCGAGGCGGGCTCGACGGCGACCGTCGGCGGCGTCGAGGGCGCGTACATGGCCGCCCGCGGCTTCGACGCCGCGGCCGTCGACGCGCTCGGGAACGACGGCCGCGCGCAGTCGATCGCGCAGGGTGCCTTCGAACACTTCGAGGCCGGCGCCGGCGGCTTCCACGAGGCCGTCGAGGAGGCCGACGAGGAGATCTACGAGGCCCTCGAGTCCGCCCTCGGCGGGATCTCGACGGCCGCCGGCGCCGGCGACCCGGTGTATCCCGAGTCGAAGGCATTCAACGGGGAGGCGGTGGCGGCCGTCTACGCGGTTGTCGACGCCGCGGGCGGCAGCGGCGGCGACGCGGAGGCCGCAGCGAACGTCCTCCAGTCGGCGTTCGCGCACTTCGAGGAGGCACGCGTTCACGAGTTGATCGAGGCGGCCGACCACACGGCCTACGAGACGTACGAGGTGCAGCTGAAGGCCGCTATCGAGGCCGCCAACACCGGCGGCGACGTCGCCGCCGCGATCGACGCGTACGCCGACGCGACGCTGTGGGCGCAGTTCGCGCTCGTCGACAGCGTCGAGGAGCTTCCCATCTCGCTGCGCCTGCCCGGCGCCGGCGGCAGCGCCGGCGGCGGTGAGGGCGACTCCGGCGGGGAGTCGGACCTATCCGGAGGCCCGAGCGTCGTCGAGGGCGTTCCCGAGGACGCCGACCACGTCGTCGACGTGCGGGCGGTCGCGTTCGAACCGCAGGAACTCACCGTCTCGGCGGGCGACACCGTCGCGTTCGCACACCGGGCCGGCGAGGCTCACACCGTCGTCGCGTACGAGGACGGGATCCCCGGCGGGGCCGAGTACTGGGCCTCCGGCGGCTTCGACTCCGAGTCGGCCGCTCGCGAGGGCTGGGAGAACGGCGAGGGCGCCGTCCAGTCCGGGCAGTCGTACGTGCACACGTTCGAGACCGCCGGCGAGCACGAGTACTTCTGTACGCCACACGAGGCCGCGGGGATGACCGGCACGATCGTCGTGGAGTAGTCGACGCGTCGACACGACAAGGCCTTTCAGTCGACGACGAGGACCACGCAGTATGGTCCCCGACCTCCCCTCCCCGAGCAGGCGCGCCGTCCTCGCGGGCGCCGGGCTCTCACTCGCCGGCGCGACCGTCGGCGTCGGCGCCGTCGCCCCGACCGCCCTCCCCGACGCGGTGACGGACCGGGCGTCGAAGTGGCTTCCCGACCCGACCGACCACCGCTGGCATCCGCCGATGAGCGAGGCGCACGCCCGCGACGCCGTCGAACGGCTGGTCGCCGAGGTCGAACGGGGGCGCGACCTGTGGGACGAACTCGACACCGACGAGCGGTTCACCGGCGACGGCGGCTGGCTGGAGGACGCCCGTGAGTACCTCCGCGAGGGACGCTACCGCGAGGCGACGTTCTACGCCACCGGCGGGATGCAGTTCGCCGCCGAGGACGTCGGCTTCGCGCTCGCACGCCTCGATCGGCCGGACGGCGATCCCGATCACCTCGCCGAACGCGGCGCGGCGATCCGCGAGCGCGCGGACCGGGTCCTCGACGGGATCGACGGCTACCCGGTCGTCGACCCCGGCCGCGACCTCGGCTGGTATCACGAGATCGAGCGACGGGTCCGACTCGTCCGGCTGGACGCCCACGGGCCCGACCCGGACCGCGACCGCGGCTACGACGCCCGCGAGATCGGATCGATCCACGCCGGCAACCGACAGGCCGCTCAGCGCGTCCGCGACGCCGAACACTACCGCGAGCAGCTCGACGACCTCGTCGGCGACGACGCCGACCCGTGGGCGGACCGGATCGCACGGATCGACGGGCGGTTCCGCGAGGCGATCGGCGAGTTCCCGAGCAGGGGCGACCTCCGGGATGAGATCGACGCGATCGAGGACGAACACGGCCCCGGACCGTATTACACGGCCCGTTGGAAGCTCGCGATGTGGTGTTACGACACCGACTACCTCGTCGCCGACTGGGACGAGGGGCTCGCGCTCGTGAACGCCGTCGAGGCCGGGCAGGCGCTCGTGCAGCGGCGCGCCCACGACCGCGCTGTCGACGCGCTGGTGATCGAGCCGGACGACCGCGGCTTCGACTCGGGACACGTCGTCCGCGAGAAACGCGCGGCGATGCGGCGGTTCCGGCGGGTCGTCGGCGAGTCGCCGGCGCCGTTGCTGTCGATCCTGGCCGAACGGGCCGGCGAGGACATCGACGTGGCGGAAGTCGGGTTCGGGGGGAGCTACGAGCGGCCGCGCTGGCGCGACCGGGTCGACGCCTACTGCTACGCGTTGATCGCTCGGATGAAGCTGAAGGAGTATCCGCGGATCCACGGCCGCTTCGGTTCGGAGTGACGACCCGAGCGACGACCGAAGCCGAAGGAATTGTACTACCGTCCACACATCCGATCATCGATGGAACGGTTTCGGACGCTACGTGGGACGTGTTCCGTGGACGACACTGTGACGCTGGAATCGAGCCCTCTCACACAACTGCGCCGCGTGTACGACGGGAGCAAACTCGTGTTCGGGCTCCTCGTGGCGATCCCCGCCTATCTCGTCGTCAGCATCGCGATCGACTCGTGGATATTCGTTCGCTTCATCGGGGTGCTCGGGCTCGTCGGCGGCCTCATCGGGGGCGGGCTGGCGGTCGTGACGCTGAAGGCGGTGTCGCGGCTGACGGGGACGACGACGCGAAACGAGGTCCCGCTGGACTGGGTCGCGTACGTCGCCACGGTGGAACACGGGATCGTTCGGCCGAACGAACTCAGGATCGCGTATCGGGACCCCGAGGAGGAGCGCCTCGAACGCCGGGTGGTGTGGATGCCGCACCGCTGGATGGACGAGGCGGGCGAACTGGAGGCGGCCCGGGACGTGTTCGCGGCCGCGGGCGTCAAGGTTCGAACTGGGTGACGTGCCGCCGGTGGGGGTTCGACCCGGCCGGCATGGACGGTGGTGCGTCACCGCATGTAACGGTGCCGTCGCCGCGGTCGGGTCCGTCGCGGGCTATCGGTCGACCGTGACGCTCTCGATCGTCACGTCCTCGCGGGGCTCGTCGTTGCGTCCGGTCGGCAGCGAGCCGATCTCCTCGACCACGTCCATCCCGTCGACGACCCGTCCGAAGACGGCGTGCTTGCCGTCGAGGTGGGGCTGAGCCGCCAGCGTGATGAAGAACTGCGAGCCGTTCGTGTTCGGGCCGGAGTTGGCCATCGAGAGGACGCCGGGACCGTCGTGGGTGAGGTCGTCGTGGAACTCGTCGTCGAACTCGTAGCCGGGGCCGCCGCGGCCCGTGCCGGTCGGGTCGCCGCCCTGGAGCATGAAGTCGGAGATGACGCGGTGGAAGACGACGCCCTCGTACAGCGAGTCGCCGCGGATCTCACCCGACTCGGGGTCCTCCCACGTCGTCGTCCCGACGGCCGGCTCCTCGCCGGCGGCGGGGTCGTGCTCCGCGAGGTTGAGGAAGTTCTCGACCGTTCGGGGCGCGCGGTCCGCGTACAGTTCGATCTCGATGTCGCCGTGTGTCGTGTGCAGCGTGACGTGCGGCAGGTCGTCGCTCATACTACCGTACAGACCGCGGAGGGGGGAAAGTCGTTCGACTTCGGCCGCGGCGTCGACGATCGGAGCGGCGACCGCTCGCGGTCGTCGGTTCGATCGGGAGCGGTTCCCGCGGGAGGCGGCCACAGCTACAAGCCGCCGGCCGCGGAAGTCCCGTCATGGCTGACCACGAAGCCGAGCGCGTCACGCTCGCGCGCCTCCCGTCGGGCGTCGCCGTCGAGACGACCGTCCACACGTACACGCCCGGCGGGGACGACCCCGCCGGCGACGACGCCCCGACCGTCTACGTGCAGGCGGCCCAACACGGCCGGGAGATCAACGGCGCCGCGGTGTGTCGCCAGCTCCACGACGACCTCGTCGCCGCCGACCTCTCGGGTGTGGTCCACGTCGTCCCCGTGGCGGACCCGCTCACCTTCGACACCGTTTCCTACACGACACCGGAGGCGTACGACTCGGTGAACCCGAACATGAACCGCTGTTGGCCCGGCGACGCCGCCGGCACCCTCCACGAGCGCATGGCCGCGACGCTGTGGGAATACGCCGGCGACGCGGACTTCATCGTCGACCTACACACCGGGAGTCGGGACATGCTCACCCACACGGTGTACCTCCGGGGCGACGCGGAGTGTCGGGCCCTCGCGGAGGCGTTCGGGACGGACCTCCTGCTCGCGGAGAACGCGGGCGAGGACGCCGACGAGGAGTGGGCGAGTCGGAACTTCGGCGGGAAGCTCCGGGTCGCGGCGACGCGGGAGGGGATCCCGAGCGTCACCCCCGAGCTCGCGCACAACAAGGAACTCGTCGACGACGCGATCGAGACGGGCGTCGAGGGAACGAAACGCGCGCTCCGGCACGCGGGCGCCCTCGGCGACGCCGAGGCGAGCGATGCGAGCCGAGGCTCGTCGGACTCGTCCGACGGAGACGGCGGCGTTCCGGCGTGGGACGGGACCCGGGCGCGCAACCACCTCGGCCGCGTGACCGCGGACGCGTCCGGGCTGTTCCGCGCGGCCGCCGACATCGCGGTCGGCGACGAGATCGTCGAGGGGCGGTACGTCGGCGAGGTGTACGACCCGACGACCTACGAGGTGCTGCAGGAGGCGACCGCCGACCGCTCGGGCGTCGTCTACTCGGTCGCCCGCGAGGCGACCGTCACCGCGGGCCAGACGCTCGTGGGGATCGCGATCCGGCTCGACGAGGAGGAGCGGGAGGTCGATTGAGGCGCGATCGACGGTCGGACCGGGTCCCCCGTCGATGCCGACCGACGGCTCAGCCGCCGACGGCGACGACCGAGGAGTCGCCGTCCCCGCGCCGCAGGAGGACGACCGTGAACCCGCCGGCGGCGACGCCGAGCAGCGTCATGTAGCCGAGGAAGCCGACGTACCACTCCACGCCCAGCAGGCCGGGCGTCCACCCGATGAGCGCCGGCAGCGACGCGCCGGCGGCCTGCGTGACGAGCGCGACGACGAGCGCGACCATCCAGCCGCCGATCAGGAGGCGACACACCTCCCGCCACGGGGCCACGGACGCCCCCTTCGCGAGCAGGCCGCCGACGCCGACCGGGACGTACAGGAACGCGAACCCGAGCGCGAGCGGGAGCGCCGCGGCCTCCGGCGGCAGACCGAACCCCGCGCCGACGCCGGTGAAGACGGCGACGAGCGCCAACATCGCGCCGAGGGCGCGGTCGTGGCCGATCAGCCGGCCGAGGACGTACGTCGAGAGCGCGAGCAGGACGACCACGGCGCTGGCCGCGAGGAAGAACAGCTGGTACAGGCTCGCCGATCCTACGGACACGCGTGTCCGGGCGCGGGCACGGTACAAAAGTGTGGCCCGCCGCGTCTCAGCCGTGAGAACGGGTGAGTGGCGGTCGCACGCACGGCGCGATCACGCACCCGCGCCCGGTTCATGGGCGGAGCGTTCTTCGTGTCGCTCCGCTGTCCCTCCGCGGTCTCGATCGCTCCGCTCGCTGAGACCGCGCTCCTCAGAACGCGCGGAGGTCCTCGAGCACGCCCGCCGCGGCGCCGTCGTCGATCGCCTCGTGTGCGAGACTGAGGCCCTCGTCGATGCTGTCGGCGTCGCCGCCGGCGTAGATCCGGAAGGCGGCGTTGAGCGCGACCGCGTCCGCCCAGTGGTCGTCTCGTTCGCCCGCGACGACCTCCTCGGCGAGCGTCGCGGAGTCGACGGCCACGTCGTCGACCTCCAGATCCGCCTCCTCGAAGTCCATGCCGTACTCCGGCGTCTCGATCTCGTAGTCGGTGAACGAGTCGCTCTCGCTGCCGCCGTCGCCCGCGTTCCACTCGGCCACCTTGGTGTAGCCGGGGCGGATGTCGTCGTACCCCTCCATTCCCTGGAACATGATGACGCGGTCGAGGTCGTGGAACTCGCTCTCGACGAACGTGTCGACGACCTTCCTCGCGAACGCGAGGTGGTAGAACGATCCGAGGTGCGTCGAGGCGCCCGCGGGGTTCGCGAGCGTCTCGATCGTGTTGACGAACGACCGCACGCCCAGCATGTCGCGGCGCTCGAACAGGTCGTCGACCGCGGGGTTGAACGCCGGCTGGTAGTAGAAGCCGAAGCCGGTCTCGTCGACCATCTCCGCGGAGTCGCGCGGCGTCAGCTCGGTCGCGACTCCCAGCTCGTCGAGGACGTGCTTGTAGGCGTCCTGCTTCTGGGTGGGGACCCGGTCGCCCGAGTGGACGACGACGGGCGTGCCGGCGCCGGCGGCCACGATCCCCGCGGCGGCGCCGAGGATCGCCGTCTCGCCTTTCCCGTCGTAGTTGGCGCCGCAGTCGACGGGGTCGACCTCCGGCTCGGCGTACTCGACGCGCGAGCACATCTCGTCGACGTACGCGGCCAGCTCCTCGGGGTTGTTGCGCTTCCAGCGGTTCGCCAGCCAGAAGGCACCCAGCGTGGTGTGGTCGGGCTCGCCCGCGAAGATCCGCCGCATCGCCTCGGTCGCCTGCGCGCGAGTCATGTCGTCCGCCGACTTCGGTCCGGAGCCACAGACCTCGGTCATGAGCCGCTTGAGCGGCCACTCGCCGAATTCCTCTGTCTCGTCCGTGGTCGCCTTCGCCATGCAGGGCCGTTCGGGCGCTCGCCGCAAAAACGACGTGGTTGAGCGGACGAACCGAACGGGATCACGGGCCGGCGGACCGACACGGGGCCCTTCCCTCGCGGGACGGTGCGTTCGTGGTCGCTACGCGCCGCCGCCCGCCGTGTCCGTCCCGTTCGCCGTCCCGGTCGGGGTCGCCGTCCGGGCGGCGTCGCCGGACTCGCCGCCGGCGTCGCCGCCGGTCAGGAACTCGACGACGTACGCGAGGAACTCCTCGTTGTCGGCGACGTTGTACCGGTCGGCCCGGACGAACGTCGAGTCGCCGACGGCGAGCACGCCGTCCGTCCGCACCGCGACCGGGTACCGCGCCGTCCGGTCGCTGTCGGACAGGCGGCCGCCGCGGTCGAGCCGGAGGACGACCTCGCCGTCCTCGAGCGGGCGGACCGTCGCCGCCGTGTACAGCGCCACGTCCTCGCCGACCCCCTCGGCGTCGTCGGCGGGGGAGGCGATCGGGTGCTTGTAGTTGCCGTCGTTGGCCGACTGGTGGTACACGTACCCGGTGGAGAACGACAGCCCGAACTCGGCGCCGAGGTTCGACACCTCGCTTTCCCGCTCGGTCGTCGAGGTGCCGCCGATCCCCGCGGTCACCCGGACGCGGTTGGGTTCTCCGAGCACGAGCACGCGACCGCCGTCATCGGTGAACGACCGGAGCGCGTCGGTGTCCGTCCCGTCGTACGCCGCTCCGGGGTCGATCACGACGAACGCGTCGGCGTCCGAGAGCGCCGGCCCGAGGGGGCCGCGGTCGTGGTACTCGACCTCGTAGCCGGCCCGCGTGAGCGTCCGGTACAACGGCTCGATGTCCGCCCGGGAGAAACGATTGGCGTGCGAGCGGTCGATCACGACCGTCCCGGAGCCGGAGACGTCGGCCTCCACGTCGCCCTCCGCGGGGATCTGTGCGACACCCAGCTCCGAGACGGCGTACTCGCTGTTGTTCAGGCGTGCTGGGTCGGCCCCCGAGCTCGCGAGCAACCCGGGAACCGCGCCGAGGGCGAACGCCACCACGACCGCGACGGCGAGGGCGACGACGCCGCGTTTCGCCCACTCGTCGCGGCCGAGCGGGCCGTCCCCGCCGTCGGAGCCCTCATCCGGGCGCATCGCCCACCTCGGTTTCGTTGCCGGCCGTCGCGTTCGTCGGGGTCACCCGGCGAGCCTCCACCGCCCGGAGGTCGTCCGCGTCGAGATACAGCGGCGACACCATCAGGAACGTCGGGCCGCCGTCGCCGTCGCCGACGAGGTACTCCGCCGAGACGATCGTCCGGTTCGGCGCGTCGCTGGCGAGGTAGCTCGAGCGCGAGAGGAAGCGAACGCTCGCGTTGTCCGGGCGGAGCACCCGCACCTCGTAGTCGTCGAGGCCGGCACGCCGGGCGGCCTCGTGGATCGCCGCCTCGCGGTCGCCGATCCGGTCGGCGAGCCCGACGTCGACGGCCTGGGTGCCCGAGTAGACGCGGGCCTGTTCGAGCTCCGCCCGCGAGAGCTCCAGCGCGTCGCCGCGCTGTTCGGTGACGGCGCCGACGAACGCGCGCTGGAGCGACTCCATCACGTAGAGGAACTCCCGCGCGTCGCCGCCGGAGAGCTTGTTCGGGCCCGTCGTCCCGACGACGTCGTTCGGTTCGAGGTCCTGGGGTAGGGTCGCGACCACCCCCACGCTGCCGACGACGCTGGCCGGCTTCGCGTAGATCGTGTCGGCGGGCGCGACAGTGTAGTAGGCGCCGGAGGCGGCCGAGGCGTCGACGCTCGCGACCACCGGCATCCGCTCGGCCGTGCGCTTCGTCTGGAAGTACAGCGTCTCGCTCGCGGCCGCGCCGCCGCCGCCGCTGTTGGCGACGACGACGACCGCGTCCACGGAGGAGTCCTGTCTCGCCTGTGTCAGCATCGCCGACACCGCGGCCGCCGACTCGCCGTCGATGGTCCCCTCCAGCGGGACGACCGCGACCGTTCCCTCGGTCGCCGTCGCGGCGTCGTACGCCACCGGCGCCGCCGCGACTCCGATCACGACCCCGAGCGCGACGACCACCACGTACGACCGACCGAGCCGTCGGGCGACCCGTGTGGCCAAGCTCATCACGTGTATTGGTACCACGTGTCAATCAATCAAAAATCCCGGGGACACGGAACGAAACCTCTAGGTACGCCGCCCCGTTACACCCGGTAATGGGTAGCGCCGAGCGCGACGGGACGGAGGGAGCCGACGGGGGCGACCACACGGACGACTGGCGCGCCGGGCTCGACGACGTCGACGCGCGACTGATCGACGACTACCAGAGCGGCCTCCCGGTCGAGGAGCGGCCGTTCCGCGCCGTCGCCGACGACCTCGGGATCGAGGAGGACGAGGCGCTCGACCGGGTGAGGCGCCTGCGCGAGCGCGGCGTGTTCCGGCGGTTCGGCGCGGTCCTCAACCCGCCGGTGATCGGGTCGTCGACGCTGGCGGCCGTCTCGGCGCCGGAGGACCGCTTCGAGGAGGTCGCGGAGGTGATCAACGGCTACCGACAGGTGAACCACAACTACCGCCGCGACCACGAGTGGAACCAGTGGTTCGTCGTCACCGCCGCCAGCCGCGAGACCCGCGATCGGATCCTCGCGGAGATCGAGGAACGGACCGGCTGTGAGGTGCTGAACCTCCCGATGCTGACCGACTACTACATCGACCTGGAGTTCCCGGTCTGGAACGACGACGCGTTCGCGCGGGAGTCGCTCGACTCGACGGACGCGGGGGCGACCCGGATCTCCGAGAACGCGACCGGCGACCTCTCCGAACTGGACCGTGCACTCCTCGTGGAGATTCAGGACGGCTTCCCGATCACTGCGACGCCGTACCGCGACGTGGCCGAGGCCGTCGACGCCGACGTGGACGACGTGCTCGCGGCGATCGAGCGTCTGCTCGCCGACGGCTGCATCAAGCGGATCGGCTGCGTCGTCAACCACATCGTCACCGGCTTCCGGAACAACTGCATGGTCGTGTGGGACGTGCCCGACGACCGCCTCGACGAGTTGGGGGAGTCGGTGGGTGAGCTCCCCTACGTCACCCTCTGTTATCACCGACCGCGCCGGCGTCACCAGGACTGGGAGTACAACCTCTTCACCATGGTCCACGGCCGCGAGGCCGACGCCGTCGACGCGAAGATCGACGAACTCGCCGCGGAGTACCTCCCCTTCGACCACGAGCGGCTCTACTCGACGGCGACGCTGAAACAGACCGGCGCGCAGTACGAGGAACTGGTCGGGGAGTAGTCGCGGCCGGCGAGTTACCGTTCCGCCGCACCCGTCCCTGCGCGGTCGATCCCCTCGAGGTCGATCCGCCCCTCCGGCATCGGCACGCCCTCGAACGGGTCAGCGCCGTCCGCGAGCAGGAGGCTGCCGTCCAGATCCGCGTAGTCGAGCAGCGGCCCGAGGTGACAGCCCGCGGCGATCGCGGCGTTCGACTCGACCATACAGCCGAGCATCACCTCCAAGCCGTGCGCTCGGGCCGCGTGGACCATCCGCCTCGCCTCCAACAGGCCGCCGCACTTCATCAGTTTCAGGTTCGCGATGTCGCAGCGGTCGGCGATCCGTGGGATGTCGGCGAGCGTGACGCACGACTCGTCCGCGGCGATCGGGAGGACGGAGCGCTCGAAGGCGTCCCGCAGCCCCGCCGGGTCGCTCGCGGGGATCGGCTGTTCGATGAACTCCACGCCCAGATCCGCCAGCCACTCGCTCTTACGGGCGGTCTCGCGGGGCGTCCACGCCTCGTTGGCGTCGACGCGGAGGGTCGCGTCGGGCGCCGCCTCGCGGACCGCCTCGACGACCTCGCGGTCGCGATCCGTGCCCAGTTTCAGCTTCAGGGTCGAGTAGCCGGCCTCGACGGCGGCCGCCGTCTTCTCGCGCATGGTCTCGGTGTCGTCGATTCCGATAGTGTAGGAGGAGTCCGGCGCGTCTCCGGGGTCCAGCCCCCACAGTCGGTAGAGGGGGACGCCGAGCCGTTTCGCCGCCAGGTCGTGGACCGCGATGCTCACCGCACAGCGGGCGGCGGGGTTGTCGGCGACGACACGTCGCATTCGCTCCTCGATCTCCGCGAGCGCGTGCGGGTCGCCGACGGTCTCGACCTCGGCGAGCAGGTCCGGGAGCACCGCGACGACCGTGTCGGCGGTCTCCCCGTAGTGGGCCGAGGGCGCGGCGGCGCCGACGCCGGTCATGCCGCCCTCGTCCTCGACGCGAACGATCACGTTCTCGGCGGCGACGGTGGTGCCCCGCGAGATGGTGAAGTCGTGTTCCAGCGGGAGCGAGACGCGCTCGAAGGAGGTGGAAAGCGAGGTCGCGGACATCACCGGATCGCCTCCACGACCTCGTCGGCGCCGAAGCGGATGAGATCCGTCGCGGGCGCGTCGACCCCGTCGGCGAACTCCGCGACCGCCTCACGGGCCTCGTCGTCGTCCGCGATGTCCGCGGTGTTGAGCGCGCCGGCGACCACCTCGGCCCCGTGGACGGGCGCCGCCAGCGACTCGTAGAGGTCGACGTACTCCTCGATCGGCGGGAGCGCGGTGTCCTCGTAGCCGTGGATCGCCTCGCGGCCGGCGGCGTGACACAGGACGAGCTCGTCCGCCATCGCGCCGTGGAGGATCCCGCAGGTGACCGCCGAGTAGGCGGGGTGGACGATGCTCCCCTGCCCCTCGACGACGAGCAGGTCGTGCTCGTCGCCCTCCTCGAGGATCATCTCCTCGACGGCGCCGGCCGTGAAGTCCGAGACGACGCGGTCGACGGGGTTCCCCCACCCCTCGATCATGATCCCGGTCTGTCCCGTGGGGATCGCACACGCGTCGATGCCGGCCTCCCGAGCGGCCTCGACGATCTCCATCGTCGCGGTCATCTTCCCCACCGAGCAGTCGGTGCCCACCGTGAGGATCACGTCCGCGCTCACCTCGTCCGAGCGCCCCTGCGCGACGGTGAGGTCGTCGTGGGGGTTCCGTACGTCCCGGAGGCTGACGCCGTGCTCGGCGGCGAGTTCGGCGAACTCCTCGTCGTCGTTCAGGAAGTAGTGGAGGCCCGAGACCACGTCACAGCCGGCCTCGATGGCCGCGCGCACGTCCGGGCGCCACGACTCGTCGAAGCCCCCGCCGATGGGTGCGATACCGATCACCAGCGCGTCCACGTCGCCGGGCACGTCCGCGAACGCCTCGACGATCGGCGCGTCGGGCACGTCCGACAGGTGGTCGGCGACGCGCTCCCCCGGACGGTCGCGGTCGAGGACGGCCGCCACCTCGTAGTCGGCGTAGCGGAGCACGCCGTTGGCGGTCTTGGATCTGTCGGGAAACTTCTCGTGGGCGAGGACGGCGACCCGATCGGTCATGACGGGGAGTGTGCGACCGCGGGTGATAAATCGGACCCACGCGGTCGGAACAACCGGAGACGGTGGGCCGTCGGCGCGCGCGGGCGACGGCGGGGTGGGGACGGGACGGACGACGGCGACCACGCGGTCGACCCACGGACGACCGCGGACCGCCCGGTCCCCACCGACAACGGCCGACCCGAGTACAGGCACGACCGACCGACTCCACCTCGTTTACCACCCCACGACCACACAGGCCGATCAATGAGCGACGGGATCCACCTCAACCTCTTCACGATGAACTCCGTGGAGCACGTCTCCCCGGGATCGTGGACACACCCGGCGGATCGCTCCGCCGAGTACACGGACAGGGAGTACTGGACCGACGTGGCGAGAACCGCCGAACGCGGCGGCTTCGCGGCGGTGTTCTTCGCCGACGTGCGCGGGATCTACGACGTGTACGGCGGCGACCGCGAGACAGCCATCGAGCACGCCGTCCAGACGCCCTCGAACGACCCCGGCTACCTCGTGCCCGCGATGGCCGAGGTGACCGACTCGCTCGGGTTCGCGGTCACGAAGTCGACCACCTACACCCACCCGTACCAACTCGCGCGGGAGTTCTCGACGCTGGATCACCTCACCGACGGCCGCGTCGCGTTCAACGTCGTCACCTCCTATCTGGAGTCGGCGGCGGCGAACCTCGGCCTCGACGAGCGCATGGACAAGGGGACGCGCTACGACCGCGCCGACGAGTTCATGGACGTCTGTTACGCGCTGTGGGAGGACTCATGGGAGGACGACGCGGTCGTCCGCGATCGCGAGTCGGCCGTCTTCAGCGACCCGGGGAAGGTCCACGAGATCGACCACGAGGGCGAGTTCTTCGACGTGCCCGGCCCGCACGGCTGCGAGCCGTCGCCGCAGCGCAGCCCCGTGATCTTCCAGGCGGGGTCCTCCGACCGCGGGCGGGACTTCGCCGCCGCCAACGCGGAGGCGGTGTTCTGTTCGCAGCCCACCGAGCACGGCGTCCGCGAGTACATGGAGGACCTGCGCGAGCGTGCCGCCGACCTCGGCAGGGATCCCGACGGCCTCGCGTTCTTCCCGGGCGTCGTCCCCGTGGTCGCCGAGACGGAGGCGGCCGCGGAGGCGAAGTACGAGCGCCTGCTGGAGACCGTCGACGTGGAGGCGACGCTCGCGCTGCTGTCGGGCTTTCTCGACATGGATCTCTCGGAACTCGACCCCGATCAGCGGATCGAGCACATCGAGACCGACGCGATCCAGGGGACGATGAACGCGTTCACGAAGTCCGACCCGGACCGGGAGTGGACGGTCCGTGAGGTCGCGCAGTTCTCCGGGCTCGGCACCACCTCGCCGGTCGTCGTCGGCACGCCCGAACAGGTCGCCGACGAACTACAGTACTGGTACGAGGAGGTGGGCGTCGACGGCTTCAACGTGAAGGAGGTGCTTCGTACCGGGAGCCTCGACGACGTTGTCGACCTCCTCATTCCGGAACTGCGCTCGCGCGACCTGCTCGCGGAACCGACCGCCGGGGAGACGCTCCGCGGGCGACTCCTCGGCGACGGACCGCGGCTCGCTCCCTCGCATCCTGCACGCCAGTGAGTTGACATCTCCCCACCCTGAAGGGCGAGTTTTAGCCTTGCAACTTACATAACTGAACGCCGTTCCGTCCGAAACGACCGCGACTGCCCTCGCCGGAACGTACACGCGGCACGTCCGGCGGTTTCGATCAGGGACGGTACGGCCGGCGGCAACATCGTTAAGTACCCACATCCGTTTGTCTCAGGTGACGCTTCGTCTGGAGGGCCGAAGCGTCAGCGGGGACCAATTCAGGGCGGAACGCGCGCCGCTCTTTTCACCGGCGCGCGTTCCTCCCATGTTTCACACTCGGTAGCCGTGGTTCCGTCTCGTTCGGAGCCGTTCGGAGATGTCCGGACCCGTCGGTCCGTCGAGAGTACACGAGAAACCGACGGGGACGTGGAAACCGCGGCCGGCTACCCGTCCGTCGGCGGGTTGCGGAACACGCCGTCGGCAATGGCGACGGCGCCGACGAGCGACCCCGCGGCGCCCGTCACGCGGAACGGGAGGCCGAACGCCACCGTCGCCACCACGGCCGTCGCCAGCGCCGCTCCCACGAGTGCGAGCAGCGCGTCCGGCCTGGAGGGGGCGTCGGTCGGAAGCACGGTAATTACATCTCATTACAGATGCAAAGGCGTTCCGGCCGGTGCCACGGCGCCGGAACGGCCGTCGCTGAGGAGGCCGTCCGTAGCGACGACTCCCGGACCGATCATCACCGGAGGGGTTCGACGGCGCCGGTCGACCGCATTCGAAGCGACGGATGCACCGCTCACGGCCGTTCGAGTCTGATGCGAGGGAAGGGATTTGAACCCTCGGACCCCTGAGGGAGCGGATCTTAAGTCCGCCGCCTTTGGCCAAGCTCAGCCACCCTCGCGCGACCCGTCGTTTCGCCGGACGGTGCAAGTGGATTTCGGTCGCCAGCCGGGGATGCTTGCTGCGGCTCCGGGATCGAGGACAGCCCTGCGGACAGCGACGGATGAATACGTGTCCGGGTCACTCGTTGTCGTCGTGAGCGACACCACCGACGGAACGTTGGATGCGATCACACGGCGGCGGGTCCTCGCCGGCGCCGGCACTGCGGGCGCGATCGGCCTCGCCGGCTGCACCGGCGGGTCGGGCGGCGGCGGGTCCGAGCCCGATGCTACCGGAACGGTCGACGGCGAGTCGACCACCGAGGGGACCGGCGGCGGGACGCTGAACTTCGCCCAAGCGAAGTCGCCGCTGGACTTTGACCCGCTGAAGGCCAACGACGTCCCGTCGCTGCAGGTCGTCGAACAGCTCTTCGACAGCCTCTACACGTACGGCGAGGGGACCGAGCTGGTCCCGCAGCTCGCCGCCGGCGAGCCCGAGGTCAACGACGACGCGACCCAGTACGTCGTCCAACTCCGCGAGGGAGTCACGTTCCACAACGGCGAGCCGATCACCGCCGAGGACGTGAAGTACTCCTTCCTCGCGCCGGGCCGGGAGGAGACGTCCAACGGGTCGGAGTTCACGATGATCGACTCCATCACCGTCGTCGACGACCGGACGGTCCAGTTCGACCTGAAGTTCCCCTTCGGACCGTTCCGCCACAAGCTCGCGTGGGCGCCGGTCCCGAAGGCCTACCGCGAGGAGAACACGGAGTCGTTCAACCGGAATCCCGTCGGCTCCGGACCGTTCACGCTGGAGTCGGCCACCGAGGGCGACGAGGTCGTCATGGAGCGCTGGAACGAGTATCACGGGGACGCCCCGAGCCTCGAGCGGGCGGTCTTCAGCCCCGTCGAGGAGCCGACGACACGGGTGACGACGCTGAAGAACGGCGAATTCGATATCGTTCAGACGGTGCCGCCGAAGCTGTACTCGACCGTCGAGAGTCAGGAGGGTTCCTCCGTCGCCGAACGCCAGGGGCTGGGCTACTACTACCTCGCTTTCAACTGCAACGAGGGCCCCACCGCGGACCCGAAGGTCCGTGAGGCCATCGACTACGCGGTGTCGATGGATCAGGCCGTCCAGAACTACATCGAACCGGCGGGCACGCGCCTGACCGCGCCGATGCCCGACACGGTTACCGACGCCTGGGACTTCCCGACCGACGAGTGGAGCGACATCGCTCACGACAAGGACGTCGACATGGCCGCCCAACTGCTGGAGGAGGCCGGCGTCCCCACGGACTACTCCTGGAAGATCATCGTCCCGCCGGACGACAAGCGCGAACAGATCGGCGTCTCGGTCGGCAACGGGCTCCAGGAGGCGGGCTGGAGCAACGTCGAGGTGCAGCGGCTGGACTGGGGGGCGTTCCTCGACAAGTACTCCACCGGAAACGAGGACGACTACAACATGTACACCCTCGGGTGGGTCGACGAGTTCGACCCCGACGGCTACCTCTACTACATGTTCCACCCCGAGGTAGAAAGCGAGACCAACGGCTGTTACTACCGCAACGAGGACGTCGCCGACAAGTTGACGCGAGCGCGACAGTCGGCCGACCGTGAGGAGCGCAACCGGCTCTACACCGAGGCGACGACGACGATACTGGAGGACCGAGCACACCTGCCCGCGTACAACCTCAAGAACAGCTTCGGCGTTCGGGACACCGTTGAGGGCTTCCGACCCCACACCGTCGCCGGGATCAACCCGCGACTGGCCGGGGAAGACATCGTCAGCCTGAACGACTGAGCGTCCTCACCAGTCGACGCTCAGCGTCCCGTCGCCGTGCGGGTCCGGCGCCAGTTCCTCGTCGGTGCGCCGGTCGACGACGTGGATACACCCGACGTCCTTCTTCGCGGGACACACCGCCGCCGCGCGGAGGTTCTCATCGAGTTCGTCCTCGCCGACGTAGTACGACTTCGGCCTCGCCATGCCGCTCGTGATGTCCATCTCCCAGTTGTCCGCGACCTCCGCGCACTTGCCCGCGCCGAAGCAGGCGTTGGCCTCGAAGATTATCTTGTACGGCTTCTCGTCCACCGGCGGCCCGTCGCCGCCGACGTCGCTTGCGGTCTGTACCTCCGCGTCGAGGTCGCTCATACCGAGCCTACCGGCCGGGGCGACTTTCCTCTGTCGATGCGGGGCGCCGGCGCCGGTGATGCGCGTCGGGCGGTCCCCACGGACCCCGGACCCGCCGCCGCGTTTTTTCCGCCGGCCCGCGAGCGGGGCGGTAGTGACCGATGCCCCGGAGGACACGATGCGTGAGCGGGCCGGGACGAGCCGGCTGAAGCTGTGGATCCTCGTCGGCGCGAGTCGGCGGACGGTCACCGTCGCGCTCTTGGGTATCGTGTTCCTGCTCGTGTTTCTCACGGCCGTGTTCGTCCCGGAGTCGGCGACGCTGCTGCGCGACGGCGACCCGATCGAGTCGGCGTTCCAGCCGCTCATCGGCGGGGTGATCACCGTCGTCACGCTGGTGTTGACGCTGAACCAACTCGTGCTCTCACAGGAGTTGGGCGCCGTCGGTGATCAGCGCGAGCGAATGGAGGGTGCGACCGAGTTCCGGAGCGACGTGGCCGACGCGCTCGGCCGCGACGTGACGCCGCCCGAGCCGGCCGCCTTCCTTCGCGCGCTCGTCGTCACGGCGGGCGAGCACGCCGACGCCGTCGCCGCGGCGGGCGCGGGCGACGACGAGTTCGCGAGCGACGCCGAACCGCTCCTCGACAGCGTGCGCGGGAACGCCGAGGCGGTCGCCGACGACCTCGACGGCGCTCAGTTCGGGACGTTCGCGGTCGTCTCCGCCGCCCTCGATTTCAACTACTCGTGGAAGCTGTACGAGACACGCCGTCTGCAGTCGGACCACGACCTCACGGACGACCGGGCGACCGCGCTCTCGCAGTTGGCGGACGTGCTGGAGCTGTTCGGTCCGGCGAGAGAGCACTTCAAGACGCTGTACTTCCAGTGGGAGCTGGTGAACCTCTCGCGAGCGGTGCTGTGGGGTGCGATCCCTGCGCTCGTCGCCACCCTCGGGGCCGTGCTGTACCTCCCCTCGCTCGTCCCCGCGCCGCCGGCGACGGGACCGTACCTGATGGGGCCGCTGCTCGTGAGCCTCGCCGCGGCGATCGGGCTCCTCCCGTTCGCGATCCTGCTGTCGTACGTCCTCCGGATCGCGACCGTGACGAAGCGGACGCTCTCTATCGGCGCGTTCACGCTTCGAGAAACCTCGGCCCGCGACGAGTGAGACCGCGACGCGACCGCGTCTCCCCGTCCCCGATCGGTCGACTTGGCGCCTCTCGTGTCAGTTCGAGGCGTCCGCGTCCTCCTCCTGCTGTAGCTCCTCGAGCTCCGCCTCGACCGCCGGGTCCGCCGGCGCGTCGGCCGCGGCCTCGTCGTCCGTGGCGTCGACCTCGACGTCCTCGCCGTCCGTCGACGACTTCCCGAGTTCCGACCGCAGCGTCTCCAGTTCGGCGTCGACCTCGCGGTCCGTGCGGCCGGAGCTGAGCTCCCGGTCGATCTCGTCCTCGTCGGAGAGCGCGTCGTCGAACGCGCCGGTGTCCTGCAGTTCGTCCATCGCCTGCGAGCGCGCCTCCATCTCCTCGGTGCGCTCCTCGGCCCGCTCGATCGAGCGGGCCACGTCGCCCATCTCGTCGCCGACGCCGGACATCGCCTCCGAGACGCGGGTCGAGGCCTCCGCGGCCTCGTAGCGCGCCTTCATCGTCTCCTTCTTCGTGCGGAACTCCTCGATGCGGCCCTGCAGTTCGTCCTTCTTGTCGACCAGCTGGTCCTGGGTGTTCTGCAGCTCCGCGATCTGCGTCTCCAGGTCCTCGATCTGGTTCATCTTCGACTTCTTCTTCTCGAGCGCCTTGCGCGCGAGGTCGTCGCGGTCCTGCTGGACCGCCTCTCGCGCCTGCTCGTTGTGCTTCTCGACGTTCTCCTCGAGCCGGCGCTTCTGTATCTCCAGGCGCTTCTTCTGGGTGGTGAGGTCAGCGATACCCTGTTTCACGTCCTGCAGCTCGTCGCGCATCTGCTCGTAGCTGTAGTCGAGCGATTCCGACGGATCCTCCGCTCGGTTGAGGAGCGCGTTGACCTTCGAGCGGACGACGTAGGAGGCGCGAGAGAGGATTCCCATGCTCTCGGCTAGGACAACTGGCCGTATAAATCTCACCCGACCGAGGGGACGGTCGACGCCGTTTTGCGGGCGCCGCCCCCAGCCGGACGCGTGACCGACGTACTCGTGCCGGGCGGACGCGACGTGCGCGCCTCGCTCGACCGTGGGGCCGCGTCGGAGACGACCCCAGCGGACGCGACCGCCGCCGGCGACGCGGACGCCTGCGTGGTCGCGTGTCCCCCGCATCCGCAGCACCGCGGCCACCGCGGCGACGAGCGGCTCCGTGCGGTCTCGTCCGTCCTGACCGCCGGTGGCCTCGACTGTCTCCGCTTCGACTACGGCGACTGGGACGAGGGATACGGCGAGCGCGCCGACGCCCGCAACGCCGTCGCGTGGGCGCGCGAGCGCTACGACCGCGTCGGCCTGTTCGGCTTCAGCTTCGGGGGCTGCCTGGCCCTGCTGGTCGGAGCGGAGGGCGACGCGGACGCCGTCTCGGCGCTGGCGCCGACGGCGCGGCTCGCGTCCGACCTCGACGCCGTGGCCGCGATGACGGACATCGACTGCCCCGCACAGGTGGTGTACGCGACCCGCGACGACACCGCCGACTGGGAGCCGGTCGTCGAACGCGCGCGGGAACTCGGGTTCGACCGCCGCGAGTTCTCCGCCGACCACTTCTTCGTCGGGCAGGCGGGGAAGGTCGGCGACGCCGTGGGGGAGTGGCTACTCGACGCGCTGTGAGGCGTCCGCGTCGGTGGCGCCGTCGCCCGCGCGGTAGCCGACGGCGAGGTTGACCACGACCGCGGTGGCCGCGAGAGCGAGGACGAACACCCAGAACGCGGCGCTCGCGGCCCCGGCGAGGCTTCGGGTGAGGGCGTACACCGCCGCCGCCGCGGCCCCGGCGAGCGCGAACGGCGCGAGGAACGGCGCGTCGCTCCAGGCGCCGCCGGCGTTGCGGTACTCGACGGCCGCCGCCCAGACGTTGCCGACGGTGAACCGAAAGATCACGACCCAGAACAGCCCGTTGATCACGAACAGCAGGAGATCCGGCGCCCCGATACCGGCCGGAAACGGGGCGCTGCGGGCGACCGAGAGTCCGACTCCGACGAGAAAGACGGCGAGCATGAGCGCGTGCCAGGGTCTGAGTCGGTCGCGGACGCGGTCGTGGAGGGCCATGCCCGGGTCTCGCACTGCGACGACAAAAGCCCGTCGTCAGTTGTACTCCCGCCAGCGGTAGCCGCACTCCTTGCACTTGAAGAAGCGCGTCGGCGGTTCGTCGGCGGCGCCGGTCTGTTTGATCGTGTACCACGCGACGGTGTGGCCGCACTCGTCGCAGATCACGTCCTCGGAGGTGGGTTTCCCCTCGAAGTTCGCGCCCTCCTCGGTCTCGATCACGTCGTCGTCGGTCTGGGCCTCAGTGGAGACGAACTCGGCGGCGCGCTCCTCGTCGCGCTCGGCGGTGGCGCCGCAGGCGGAACACACCATCACGCCGTCCTCGGTCCGCATCATCGACCCGCACTCGTCACAGAACTGCATCGTCGAGGCTTGCGCCCGCGACCCGGTATGCGTTACGCGTCGAAGCCGTCCGCGACGGGGCCGTCGTCTCCCTCGTCCGCTCGGGAGTCGCCCCGCCGCCCCCTCGCTGTCGAAGCCCCGTCGCGTTCGGTCCCGTCGCCCGCCTCGCGACCCGCCGAGAACGTCGGTCTCCCCTCGTCGGTCACCATCGGGCACCCGCGGACGCGGAACCGCTCGGCGTCGACGACCTCCAGGATGTCGGTATCCTCGTGTTCGCACGCCACCTCCGGGGGTGCCGTGAGGTACGGACACCGCTGGCAGTACTCGCGCTTGTCGAGCACGTGCTCGGAACGTGCGTCGGCGGCGTCGGCGTCGACGGAAACGGTGTTCGGCTCCGCAACCGCCGAGGACCCGGTCGACGCGTCCGCGCTCGGCGCCCCCGCGGCGCCCGTCTCCGTCCCGGATCCCTCGCCCGAGAGCGACGCCCAGAGGTTCTCCCCGTCGAGGTCACCCACGTCGACCTCCTCGAACGGATCCTCGCCCGGATCGGGGTCGTCGTCCGCGCGCCGTCGTCGGCGACCCACCTCCCGAGCGAGGCGGTCGAGCGGCGCGTCCCCGTCACGCTCCCCGCCGGCGGCGGAGTCCCCCGCCGGGACGTCGGCCGCGGGGTCGTCCGTCTGGAACGGGTTCTCGACCGACGGGGCGTCGCTCGGGTCCGTGTCGTCGGTGAAGGAGTCGTTGCGGTCGGCGTCGTCTTCGCGGTCGTCATCGGACGGCTCCTCAGCCATCCGCGTCCTCCTCGAAGACGTCGCCCGGGTCCGCCTCCTCGACCGTTTCGCCCTCGAGCGCGGGCCGATCGCCCACGGTGAGCGACGCCGACCCGAAGAAGCCCGAGGCGGGCTCGACGGCGTCGAAGGTCGCCCCACAGTGGGGACACTCCGGCGCCGACAGCAGTCCGACCCGTACCGTCGACCCGCAGGAGTCGCACGCCGCCGTCGCGATGCCGTGACGGTTCGCCTCCGCCTTGAGGTCGGCGGCGGCCCGGCGGGTCGCCGCCTCCGTCTCCATCGCCGAGACGCGCGTGCGCAGGTCGGCGACCGCCCGCGCCAGCGCCGAGAGCTTCGCGTCGTGCTCGTCGGCGGCGTCGGTGAGGTACTCGAGCACGTCCTCGTAGTTGGCGAACCCCGCCTCGAACGTCCCCTCGAGGTCGTCGAGGTCGTCGCCCAGCGCCGCGACCTCCTCGGCGAGGTCGGCGTCGGCCGACTCGGCCGCCTCGCGAAGCTCCGGGTGGTCGTGGTCGTCGTCGGCCTTCGCGTCCGCCTCGCGTTTGACTTGGACGACTCGCGAGCGAACGTCCGCTATCTTCTCGTCGAGGTCGGCGTCCAGCTCGTCGACGCGGTCCTCGAGGAGATCCAGCCGGGCCGCGTCGGGGGCAGCCCCGTCGGATCCCGCGTCGATCGCACCGTCGGTGAGCGACTCCGGGTCCGGGAGCGAGCCCTCGTGTTCGTCGAGGAGGCGCCACAGCGTGACCGCCCGAGCGAGCACTTCCTCGGGCGGACGACCGGTCTCCTCGGCGTGGGCGAACACCCACTCGCGGAGGACCTCCGGGAGTCCCGTGATCTGCTCACCAGCCATTCACCGAGACGTAGCCGCCCGGCGTGTAAATACTACCGCCCCGGTTATCGGGGCGAGTATTCGGTGTCCGATCCGGGGACGTGGCGGCGAGGCTGGCGGTCGACTACCGGATCTTTCGGACGTCGCTGATGTCGAGACCGCCGTCGTGGATCTCCGTCTCGAACCGGACGATGTTCTCCGACTCGAGCTGGGAGAGCACGCCCCGGAACTCCCGGACGACCATCGTCCGCGCGCGCTTCGAGCCGCCGGACTCCCAGCTGAACTGGAGCGTCCCGCTGCTGCCGTCGACGAGCTGGCCGAGCTGTCGGTCGGTGATCGTGTCGGTGTTGACGAGCGCGAGGAGCAGTCCGCCCCACGAGTGGACCGCCTTTGCGAGCCCCCGGACGAGCATCGCGACGTCCTCCCACTCGACGTCGCCGCCGGAGGCGCCGACGAGGTCGGTGATCGAGTCGATCACGACGAGGTTGCCGGCCGCGTTGTCCGTCAGGTACTCGCCGAACGCCGTGAGGACGCCGTCTCGGTTGCCGGCCCTCCCCATGTCGTGGATGGTGCTGGTGGCGCCCATGTACCACTCGCGGGGGATGGACGACAGCTGGAAGTACTCCGGCGAGAGGTCGACGAAGTCGATCCCGTCGACGGCGGCGTCGACGATCTCGTCGGCCATCGTGTAGCGCAGTTCGCGCTCGACGTAGTCGGCGTCGGTGGTGAACGAGAGGTAGTGGACCTCCGGCGGAACCGTCACGGCGTCGTCGAGGTCGCCGTAGTAGAGGTCGAACGTCTCCTCGTCGACGCGGGAGAGCGCGTTCATCGCGGCGCTCGTGTAGACGAACTCCCGGGCGCCGGCGCCGGACTCCCCGGCGACGAGCACGACGCTGCCCTCGGGGGCGCCGCCGCCCAGCACCGAGTCGAGTTGGGCGACGCCGAACGGGATCCGGTTCATGCCTCCCCTCGCTCGGGCGCGCGCTTAGGCGTTGTGCCGGTCGGCGCGTATCTCGGCGCCCCGGTTCCGCGGCTCGACGACTCGCACGTCGCCGCCGACGCCGGCGGCCGCGAGCGCGGCCTCCCCGGCGTCGCGCGCGTCCCCGGCCCGTCCGGCGTCGGTGACGCCGTAGACGGTGGGCCCCCACGACGACTGCCCGGCGCCGTACACCGCCGGCGATTCGGTCAACTCGGCGACCACGTCGCCGACCGGCGGGCGATAGACGCCGCCTTGCTCGTCGGCGAACCACGCGCCGTTGAGCCGACCGATCTCCTCGACCGCGGCGCCGAAGCGCTCGGCCGAACCCTCGGCGATCGCCGGGAGCAGGCGTCGCTGGATCACGCCGGCGACGCGGTCGGCGACGGCGGGGTCGGCGTCCTCGACCGCGCGCCGGATGGCGGAGTCCTCGTCGTCGCCCGCGCGGCCCGGGTCCGCGTCGGGAACGACGAGGAGGAAGCGCCAGTCGTCGGGCACGCGGTGGCGCGCGGCGACAGCGGGAACCCGCCAGTCGCCGTCGGGGGGAGGGTCGGCCGTGAACCGACCGGTCGGGTGGCCGGCGTCGAGGACGAAGCCGCCCCCCTCGAACGTCGCGACGCCGACGCCGGAACGACCGCCCCTGCCGAGCGCCGGCGCGCGCTCCCGTACCGCCGGGTCGAGGCCGTACGCCCCGGCGACGCCCGCGAGCGCGGCGAGCGCGAGCTGGGTTCCGCTCCCCAGCCCCATGTGGCGCGGGAGTTCCGCCTCGACCTCGACGCGTGCGCCGTCGACCCCAAGCAGGCCGCACGCGCGCTCGGCGTAGTCGCGGACGGCGTGGTGGTCGGCCTCGACGGCGTCGGCCGGCGCGACCCGCAGTCGCACTCGAGGCCCCTCGAGGCCGACGCCGACGGCGCCGTAGAGCCGCTCGTGCGCCAGCGAGAGGTTGACGAAGCCGAAGTGCAGGCGCGCGCCGGACTCGACCGTGACCGCTCCGGGAGCGTCGTCGCGTCGAGTGGCTGCCGGATCCGGCATCGCGTCTCGGATCGGCCTTCGAGGAACGACGGTGTGTCGGTTTCGACAGCGGACAATACGGACGGCGTTTGCTCGCTGGCAGGGACGCCGAGTCGGTCGGCACGAACGCCCACGCCGGCCCGTCGACATCGACGGGGGGTCGCCGCCGAGGTCGCGGATCCGCCCCCGGTTCGCTCGACGGTCGCTCTCACGGAGTCGACGCCGTGGTCGGAGCGGGATCTTGTCGGGCCGCCGCGAGGCCGGTCGAGTTCGTGGCTCTCCACGGTGAAACGCTTATGCGGGATGGCGCACCACTACCGCCATGTACGACGCGATCGTCTTCGACAACGACGGGGTGCTCGTGGGGCGCACGCACTACGACGTGCTCCACGAGGCCGCCTGGGACGCCTTCGAGGCGCTCTCGGTGGCCGATCCGGACCCCGAACACGTCGAGTCGATGGTGGTCGGCGTCTCGCCCGGGCAGGTCGAGGAGGTGTGTGACACCTACGACCTCACGCCGCGGGAGTTCTGGGCGATGCGCGACCGGACGGCGTTCGAGGCCCAGCGCCGCGAGGTCCGCGAGGGCAACAAGCGCCTGTACGACGATATCCACGTGTTGCGAGACCTCTCGGCGCCGCTGGGCATCGTCTCCTCGAACCAACACGAGACGGTGGAGTTCCTCCTCGATCACTTCGGCGTCGCCGACCTCTTCGACACCGCCTACGGCCGCGAGCCGACCGTCGAGAGCCTCCGCCACAAGAAGCCGAACAGCCACTACATCGACCGGGCGCTCGCGGACCTGGACGCGGAGACGGCCCTGTTCGTCGGCGACAACGAGTCCGACATCGAGGCGGCCGACAACGCCGGCATCGACTCGGCGTTCATCCGCCGCCCACATCGCGAGGACTGGACGCTGTCGGTGACGCCGACGTACGACATCGACGGACTCGACGACCTTCAGGCGATCGGCACCTGATCGTCGGCGCTTTCCCCCCGCCCCTCGATCGCCGCGTGTGCACACGGATCTCCGTCTCCCGCCCGTCGGCCTCGGCACGATGGGCCTCGACGGCGACGAGGGCGCCGCCGCGGTCCGGACGGCGCTCGACGTGGGGTACCGACACCTCGACACCGCGCAGGTGTACGGGAACGAGTCGTCCGTCGGCGCGGGGCTCGCCGCCGCGGTCGAGGCGGGCGTCGTCGCCCGCGAGGACGTGACGGTCGCGACGAAGACGTGGATCGACCGCCTCGCGCCCGACGAGGTTCGTCCGTCGACAGAGGCCGGTCTGGACCGCCTCGGCGTCGACGCGGTGGACCTGCTGTACGTCCACCGACCGAAGGGTGGGTACGAACCCGCCGGCACGCTGGCGGCGTTCGACGCGCTGGTCGACGACGGCCTCGTCGGGCACGTCGGCGTCTCGAACTTCGAACGCGACGAACTCGAGGAGGCGATCGATCTGCTCGACGCCCCGCTGGCCGCCCACCAGACCGAGTACCACCCGCTGTTTCGGCGGCCCGCGCTCCGCGAACACGCCGTCGAGCACGGCTACCCGCTGGTCGCGTACTCGCCGCTTTCGGGCGGCCGCGTCCGGGAGGTGGAGGCGGTGCGCGCCGTCGCCGAGAAGCACGACGCGACGCCGGAGGCGGTGAGCATCGCGTGGCTCACCGACAAGGAGGGCGTCGTCACGGTTCCGAAGGCGTCGAGCGAGGCGCACCTGCGCGCGAACCTCGCGGCCGCCGACCTCGACCTCGATCCCGAGGACCACGAACGGATCGACGGGATCGACCACGAGGAGGAACTGTTCCCGGAGTAGTCGACCGTGGGTTCATGCGTCTCGACGCCCTTCCTCCGGTATGAGCGATTCAGCCGACGCGACCCCCGAGCCGGAAGAGATCCCCGACAGCGACGAGGAGTGGCGCGAGCGACTCACCGAGGAGGAGTACGAGATCCTCCGCGAGCGCGGCACGGAGGCGCGCTTCTCCGGCGAGCACGTCGACCGGAAGGACGACGGCGTCTACAAGTGCGCGGGCTGTGGCACCGTGATATTCGAGTCCGAGACGAAGTACGACTCCGGCTGCGGCTGGCCCAGCTTCTACGCCGCCGACGAGTCGACGGTCACGCTGGAGGACGACGACCGCCACGGGATGTCCCGCGTCGAGGTGAAGTGCGCCACCTGCGACGGCCACCTCGGCCACGTCTTCCAGGACGGCCCGGAGCCGACGGGCGAGCGCTTCTGTATCAACTCCGTGGCGCTGGACTTCGAGCCCGAGGAGTGAGCGGGAGTCACCGCTGACCTTTTCTCGCGACCGACCGACGCGGTCGACATGACCGACGAGTCCGTCGACTCGCCGACGCTCCTCCTTGCCCACACCGTCGGCCCAGACCGTGGCGCCGACCTCCGCGACCGTCTCGTCGACGACGGCCTCCCCGCCGACCGCGTCGTCGCCGCGGCGACGCCCGAGGAGACCGACGACCACGTCGCCGACGCCGACGGGGTCGTCGCCGGCCGACTTCCCGAGGACCTGCTCGACCGCGCGGACTCCCTGCGCTGGGTGCAGGCGCTGTCCTCGGGCACCGACTACCTCCCGGTCGACGACCTCGCCGACCGGGGGGTCGCGCTTACCAACTCGGCGG
>Ga0207733_100220_pt1 | contig 52111 bp, 49 predicted proteins | sample A23P3SouthBayCA_FD_187735 | JGI IMG/M metagenome (GOLD analysis project Ga0207733, IMG submission 187735) | Aerobic enrichment media microbial communities from Eden Landing Ponds, California, USA - A23 P3 (SPAdes) | ecosystem: Environmental > Aquatic > Marine > Unclassified | place: Emeryville...
CGCGTTGCACCGTATTCATCGGTTGCGACGACGGTCACGGTTTGATTGCCCGACTCGGCAAACGTGTGGTACACTTCGTGGCCGCGAGCCTGGCTGCCGTCGGGAAACTCCCACGTGACGTTCGGGGTGCCGACCCGGTCGTCCGTGGTCGCCATGAGCCGACTCTTGTCGCCCTTGATGGGCCTGCCGATGGTGTGGACCGAGACGTTCGGCGGGCCGTTCTCCGCAGTCTGTAGTCGAACGGTTCTCGTGTCCGTGTGTCCCGTCGGGTCCACGACTGTCAGTCCCACCTCGTGGGTCCCCGGGGTCGTGAAGTGGTGTCGAACGCGGGACGTGTTCGTCTCCCGTTCGATTTCCCCGTCCCCATCGAAGTCCCATCGGTACGTGGCTACCTCGTGATTGTCGCTGCTGCCGCGAGCGTCGAGAATCGCTGGTGCCGTGGTCGCGACGTATCGTGGCGAGGGCTCACTCAACACGGCATCCGGCGGCGTCGTATCGACGGCTGTGATGCGCTCCGTTACGGTGACGAGGTTGCCGTCGTAGTCGAGCACTTCGACGGTGGCGTTCGTGCGTCCAGGTTCTGTGAAGACCGTTGTGACGGTCGGGCTGGCGGTCTCTTTGTCCCGTTCACCGTCGCCGTCGAAGTCCCATCGATAGGTTCCAATGCCGTCGTTATCCGTCGCATCGACCGTGAGGGTGACCTCAGTGACGCCAACTTCCGCCCGGGATGGCGTCCCGTCGACGGTGGCAGTCGGTGCACGCTGGTCGGTCAGCCTGGCGTAGCCCTCCGTGGGGTCGCCATCCGGGGTGTAGCCGGCCCACGGATCCTCGACTGTTCCAGCGACGAAGTAAAAGCCGTTGCCGGCCGGGAGAATCGTCTCGACGTCGAGGAGGGGAGCATCCATGACCTCGGTGTTGTGATGTTCGAGCGTTCCCGGGAAATCCCCTGCACCCTGGTGCACTCTCACCAGGCCAGCGGGACTGCCGAAGTAGACGCGGTCATCGTGAGACAGGATCGACTGTATCGAGTGCGCGTCCAGACCGTGGATGCGCCCGCTGTCCAGAACTGATCCATTCGTAGCCAGCGAGACGACGGTCCCGTTGTTTGCACCGACGAGGTAGCCGTCGGCCCGCCGTGCGAGGGCGGTCACGGCGCTGAGATTGCTCCCCTGCGCCCCGCCACTACTGTTGGTTGCCAACGTCCGCCGCCAGAGGCATCTCCCGGTTCGATCGAGCCGGTGAACCGCCGTGTCCTTCCCGATGACGACGTACCCCTGCCCTTCGATCGATCGGACGACGTCACGGAACCCATCACTTTCGTGATAATCCTTGCGCCACTGTTCGGTCCCGTCCCGATCGATCCGGATGGCGAGGCTATCGGACGAACTCGTCTTGCCGACCGCGAGGTATCCGCCATTCGGCGATCGCACCAGGTCCTCGAATCGACCGGCCCCGTACGTCTCAAAGGCCGTCCGGTTGCCCGTCGCGGAGAACCACGCGGCCCACGTCCCGCCGCCGTGCTGGACGGAGTCGTAACTGGTCACTCCGGCGACGACCACGCCACCGCCCGGTCGCCGTTCGACGGCCGCCGCCGAGTACGCACTCCCGTTGAACCAGTACCGCCACTGGGGTTCCCCCGACGCGTCGATAGCCATGACTACCCCCTTGCTTTGTTTCTCGTCACTACCCACCGTGTCACCGACAAGGACGTATCCGTCGCCGCTGGCGACCGCGTCGTTAATGCGGAAGAACGTCCCTTGGCCGTAGCGGCGCTGCCAGACGGTCCGGTTTGACTGCTCCCCGGCGCTGGTACTCGCCGCCACTGCTGGGAGCGTCGACTCGTCGGATTCGGCCACCGCCGGAGAGGACGGTGAGAGCACGCCGGCACTGATTCCACTCGTCACGAGGAGCGGGACCAGCAACAGGACGACCAGCGTGCGTCCTGGCCGACGTGGCGGTGACATGAAACGACAGTTTCGCTGGCATGTGTTAACTATTCTGTCCGCGCGCCGACCGATCGCGAGGCATTTTTGACGGTCGATTACCTATGACGGGTAATGACCGAATCACCCGGTAGCGACCCCGAGCGCGCCTTCGAGGACCACGAGGCGTTCCGTCGCGTCACGGATCCGACTCATAACGGTGAGCACGACCGCGCGGCGGCCTACGCGGTGACGACCACAGCGTTCGACGGGACGGCGGCGGTCCCGGCCGCCAGCGCAGCGCACCCCACGTACGAACTCGTCGTCAGAACACCGACACTCGAAGCGGCGACGAGCGACGCAGTCGGCACCGCGGTCGCAGTCGGCTGGTTCGAGACCTTCCGCACCCGTCTGGGTGACGCCCCGGGCGCGACGCGGCACGACGTCTCCTTGACGGCGTTCGGCGTTGCCGAGGACGGCAACGAGGTCGTCGTCCGGTACGAGTTCGAAGAATCTAATCCCCGGATCGCGGCACAAGTTGCGAAAACGTTTACCGAATACGTCGAAGGCACGTACGTTGAGGGCGTCGTTCCCGGGTACGAGTACGAAGGCCCCGTAGCGGACTTAATCGGACAGGCCTCAGCACAGGGAAGCGAGAGGACCGCTGGCGGCACCCCGCTGTAACGGTGAGCTAGTCCATCGCAACGTACGTCTGGGTGTCTTCGATACCGTCGATCTCCTGGATTTTCGTCGCCGCCACGTCCTTGACGGCGGCCGGCGTCTCGACGACGACCTTGGCGATCAGATCCACGTCGCCGGCGACGATGTTGGCCGATCGAACGCCGTCGATGGACTCGATTTCCCGTTTCAACCGATCGGCGTCCCCGGTGTGAGCTTTGATCATCACGTAGGCAGTGACCATCTCAGGCCCCTCCCAGCGCCGTCGCAGCGTTGCCCTCGCCGGCGATGATCGAGCGAACATCACCCAGGACCGAGAAGTCCGCGAGGATAGCGAGGGTGTCCCCCTGTTCGAGCGTGTCGTCGGGGGTCGGCAGCCGGAGCGGTTCGTCGCCGGAGCTAAAGGCCAGGAGTGACGCGTTCGCCGGTAGTTCGAGTTCGCTGATCGAGTACCCCTTCATCGGCGACTCGCCGGTGATGGTAAACTGGACGAGCTGGAGGTGCTGGGCGACGTCGGCGACGGCCTGGATGTCCCCGCCGAGCATGGCGTTTTTGGCGGCGATGGCTCCGAGTCGCTCTGGATAGATCACTTCGTCGACGGCCTTCGCGTAGCGTCGGTAAATCTCCTCTCGGTAGTCCTCGTCGATACGCATCACCGTTCGGCAGCCGTGTTCTTTGGCGATCATGCAGGCGACGAAATTGTCGTTCAGATCACCAGTCAGGGCACCGACGGCGTCCGTCCGCTCCAGATCGGTCAACGTGAGCGTCGATTCCATCGCACCGTCGCCCTCGATGACCTGAAATCCCGCCTCCTGGGCCCGCGACGCCGTCGTCCCATCGTTTTCGATGAGGACCACGTCGTGACCGCTCTCGTCCAGGACCCGCGCCGTCCGCAGGCCGACGCGGCCGGCACCCATGATAACAAATCGCATGGTAACCGCTAAGAGGTGTGGGTGGATAAAACTAGCGCGGCTCGACCGGTGGGCCACACAACGTTTAACGTGGCAGAGGTTGACATACCACGTATGGTCAGCGCCTTCATCATGGTCAAGACCGCTGCCGGCAAATCCGACGAGTTACTCTCCTCCATTGCCGGGCGGGAGGGCATCACTGAGGCCCACGTCGTCGCGGGGCAGTACGACATCGTGGCGGAGGCGACCGGTGAGGAGGTGTACGACGTCTTGCACTCGGTGGCCACTGGCGTGCGAAATCTGGAGGGCGTCGCCGACACCCGGACCTACATCGCCCTGGAGTGATCGGTGGCGGACCGACCGGACTCGTGAGCCGGGAGCCACTACAGCTACCGGCGTTCGTTCAACGCTTCGACGCCGGGTTTCCACTCGCCAGTACTCCGCCTCGATCGTCTTCCGACGCGCCCAAGACACTCCACGACGAACCGCCCGTATGGTCAGTGCCCTTGGGCTCGTCGGCCTGACGATCATCATTCTCGTCAACACGGCCATTACCGCCCTGATGACCCGATTCTTCCGGGTCCGGCTGGACACAGATTGGGGGACCGTGATCTACACGGCACTGCTGGTGCCGATCGTCCTCTTTCTGTCGCTGCTCGTCCTCTCGGGGGGTCTGGGGCTCGGGAGCGACCTTGGCAGCCGCGCAACCGTCGTCGGCCTGACGATTCTGCTGCCACTCCTCCTCGGGATCACGTTCGACTTCTTCTGGATGCCAGCGCCGGACGACGTCGACGTCCCGGATCGGCGGTCGCGTCGCTCACCCTGATCGACCCACGGAAACGCTCACCCCAGCAGGTCCTCGACCGCGTCGAGCACCGCGGCCTGGACTGCGTCTTCGGACCTCGTCGCGTCGATGCGAACGAAACGCTCGGGCTCGGCCGCGATCAGTCGCTCGTAATTGTCCCGCACTGGCTCTAAGGCCGCCACGGTCTCGAACTTGTTCGTCGCCCCACTGCGCTCGGCGGCCGTCTCCGGATCCACGTCGAGGTAGATCGTCGCGTCCGGCGGGCGCGTCCAGGGTTGGTGTATTCCCTGGACGAACGCCATCGCGTCGTCGAACTCCGTTGCGAGCGTCGCACCCTGGTACGCAAAGCGCGAATCCGAATACCGATCCGAGACGACGACACGGTCATCGGCAAGCGCCGGTCGGACCGTATCCGCGAGGTGGGCCGCGTGGTCGGCCGTGTAGAGGAACAGTTCGGCGAGCGGGTCGGCGTCGTCGTCCGCGATCGACCGGTTGACAGCCTCGCCGTACCACGATTCCGTGGGCTCGCGCGTGAATCGTGCGTCGGACGGGAGGACTGCAGACTCCCGGAGCGCCGCCCACGCGCTGGATTTCCCACTCCCGTCGAGTCCCTCCAGCGTCAGTAACATACGCTGGCCGTCAACGCGGGGGTACGTAAACGCGCCGACGACGGGCGACCCGAAACAGCAGCAGCGTCGGCCGCTCCGACGGCCACCAGCACTGTCGTTCCGGTGCAGGGCAGACACGTGCGTTCTCAGTCCGTGGGCATCTCCCAGTGCCGGACTCGGCCTGGTGACGCCACTAGTCGCACACCGCTTTTAAACGTTCTCGTGGTGAATGTGTAGGTATGAACGTACTCGTTACTGGTGGAACTGGCTTCGTCGGTCGGTACCTCTGTGCGGAACTCGTCGACCGCGGACACGAGGTCCGGACGATGGACCGGACGCCCGAACCGTCGGCCGTGCCCGACGCCGTGGAAACGGTCGCCGGTGACATCACCGAGTACGAGGACGTGGCCGGTGCCGTCGAGGGCCAGGACGCAATCATCAACCTGGTCGCCCTCTCGCCGCTGTTCAAGCCGAAGGGTGGCAACGTAATGCACGAGCGGATCCACACCGGCGGTACCGAGAACTGCCTCCGCGCCGCAGCGGAACACGACGTCGAGCGGTTCGTCCAGCAGAGCGCGATGGACGCCGCAGTCGACGCGTCGACGCACTATCTCCGGGCGAAAGGCCGGGCGGAAAAACTCGTCCGCGAGAGCGACCTGGATTGGACGATCGTCCGACCGTCGATCATCTTCGGGGAGGGTGGGGAGTTCGTCAGTTTCACGATGAAGCTAACGACGCCGTACGTCACGGGCTTTCCCGGCGGCGGACGGACGCCCTTCCAGCCCATCTGGGTCGAAGACTTCGTCCCGATGCTCGTCGACTGTCTCGAGGACGACGAGCACGTCGGCCAGACCTACGAGATCGGCGGCCCCGAAGTGGTCACGATCGGCGAGGTCGCACGCCTCGGCCACCGCGCGAACGGGCGCTCGCTGAAAATCGTCCCCATTCCGATGGCCCTGGTCGGTGCCGGCGCGAAAGTCGGCGACGCGATTCCACGCTTCCCATTCGGGGTCGACCAGTATCGCGGATTGAAAGCCGACAACACCACCGACGAGAACGCGATCGGGGCGTTCGGCGTCGAAGAATCCGACCTCACGAGCCTGGCAAGTTACCTCGGACTCGACAATCGGCAGACGTCGAGTCCACGCGCCGCGAAGAGTGTCAGTAATTGACACGGCCACTTGATTTCTCGCTGATGATAGTAGGGCACAAGGCTTATGCGTTCCTTACTTCTTACCACTTTAAAGCGGAGTCTCGCAATCAATGAAACTCGCGATGATCGGCTTCGGGCAAGCCGGCGGAAAAATCGTGGACAAGTTCCTCGAGTACGACGAGCGGACGGGATCGGGTATCGTCCGATCCGCCGTCGCGGTCAACACCGCGAAGGCAGATCTGCTCGGTCTAGAGCACGTACCGGAGGACAACCGCGTTTTGATCGGTCAAGCCCGAGTAAAGGGGCACGGAGTTGGGGCAGATAACGAACTCGGCGCGGAAATCGCCGAAGAGGACATCGACGAGGTACAGGGGGCGATCGACAACATTCCGGTCCACGAGATCGACGCGTTCCTCATCGTCGCCGGTCTCGGCGGCGGGACTGGCTCCGGTGGTTCGCCCGTCCTCGCGAAACACCTCAAGCGGATTTACACCGAGCCAGTGTACGGCCTGGGCGTCCTGCCCGGTGGCGACGAGGGTGGCATCTACACCCTCAACGCCGCCCGTTCGTTCCAGACGTTCGTCCGGGAAGTCGACAACCTGCTCGTCTTCGACAACGACGCCTGGCGAAAAACGGGCGAGTCCGTCGAGGGCGGCTACGACTTCATCAACGACGAGATCGTCAAGCGATTCGGGGTGCTGTTCGGTGCGGGCGAGGTCGAACACGCCGACAACGTCGCCGAATCCGTCGTCGACTCCTCCGAGATCATCAACACGCTGGCTGGCGGTGGGGTCTCCACCGTGGGCTACGCTTCCGAGGACGTCGAGGTCGGCCAGAACAGCGGCGGACTCCTCTCGCGGTTCACTGGTGATTCGGACACCAGCGACATGGACACGGCCAACACCACGAACCGCATTACCAGTCTCGTTCGGAAGGCAGCACTCGGGCGGCTGACGCTTCCTTGCGAGATCGAAGGCGCCGAGCGCGCCCTGCTCGTAATGGCTGGCCCGGCCCACCAGCTGAATCGGAAGGGAATCGAGCGCGGCCGGAAGTGGCTCGAGGAGCAGACCGGTTCCATGGAGGTCCGCGGTGGGGACTACCCGACGAACGACCCGAAGGTCGCAGCGGCGATCCTCCTGTCGGGCGTTCACAACGTCCCCCGGATCAAGGAACTCCAGCAGGTGGCCATCGAGGCCCAGGACAACATCGACGACATTCGCGACCAGAGCGAAGAAAACTTAGAGGAGTTGGTCGAAGACGACGAAGATGAACTCGATCCACTCTTCTAAACTCCACGCACTCGCTCTCTGTCTGGTGCTCGCTTTCGCGGCAACCGGCACAGCCGTTGCGTTCGACGACAGTGCCGAGGGCCTGCAAGACGAGTACGAGGTCGGTAGCGACGCCAAGGTCACCTACACGCTCTCCGATCCATTTACCGACGTTTCCAACCAGTACACCTTGCAAGGTGAGACCCAGCTCCGGAACGTCAGCTGGACGGTGACCGTCTATCGTGCTGGCTCGCAACTCCAGCAGCAAACCTACGGCGGGCAGAATTTCTCCCAGGCGATGGACGTGAACAACAACGGTGACGAAATTCGCGTCCAGTTGGAGGGCACCACGCCGGCCATCGAGAACTACACCTACGATCCGGCCGAGACGTTCACGGTCGCCGAGCTCACCCGTGTCAGCGGCGACAATCCAACGACGTTCCGCACGGACACGGCCCACCACTACACGGCCGATAGCCAGGCAGCACGCACCGCGATCGACGACGCCCAGGCAGCCATCGAGGCAGCTGGTGGCAACGAGGACGCCGAACGCCTCGTCGGCAACGCGATCAGTTCCTACAGGGCTGAGGACTTCGACAACGCGATCGACCTCGCGGGGCAGGCCCAGGAACGGGCAGAACAGGCCCAGAGTGCCGCCCAGCGGAATCAGCTCATCCTGATGGCCGTCGGCGGCCTGATCGTGATCGGTCTGCTGGTCGGGGGCGTCCTCTACTGGCGCTCCCAGCAGGACGAGTACACCAAACTGTAGATGGAGGTCCTCGTCCCCTTCGCCGCTTCGGGGGCCAAAACGCGGCTTTCTCCCGCGCTTTCCGCGGCCGAACGCGATTCGTTCGCCCGCGCGATGCTCGCAGACGTTCTGAGCGCGCTCACCGAGACGGCCGACGCCGAGCCGACGGTCCTCGCGACGGGCGAGGTCGACTGTGATGCGCCCGTCGCCCAGGACGATCGCGGTCTCGACGCGGCGATCAATGAGCGTCTCGCGGACCGCAACGCCGACGAGCCACTCGCCGTCGTCATGGCCGACCTCGCGCTGGCGACGGCGGACGCGCTCGATCGGCTGCTCACCGCGGAGGCAGCGGTCGTCCTGGCGCCCGGTCGCGGTGGTGGAACGAACGCACTCCTCACTCGTCACCCCGAGTTCCGGGTCGACTACCACGGGGCCTCGATCGACGATCATCGCGCGGCAGCTGGCGCGATCGACGCAACGCTCACGGAGATCGATTCGTTCCGACTCGCGACCGACGTCGACGAACCAGCCGACCTCGCGGAGGTACTTCTCCACACCGAGGGCGCCGCGAAGGACTGGCTCGTGGACGCCGGCTTCGAACTCGTCGTCGACGGGCGCGTGACAGTCGAACGACGCTGACCGATCGCGGTCTGAACGCTTTTACTCCGCCGGCGTCCATTGCCAACCGTGATCCCCGGCGCCGCGGAGTACGACCTCGACATCGAAATCGACGAGACGGCCGTCGAGCGCCTGCTCGCGGTGGGTCCCGACGACGTTGACGCCGCGCCGGAACTGTCCTTCGCCAGGAACGTGTTCATTCCTCTGACGACGGCCTGTCGGTACACCTGCACGTACTGTACGTACTACGACCCACCTGGCCACGCGGAACTCATGTCGCCGGCGGACGTCCGGGAGACGTGTCGGCGCGGGGCCGATGCCGGCTGTACGGAGGCCCTGTTCACCTTCGGGGACGACCCCGACGACCGGTACACGGCCATCCACGACCAACTCGGGGAGTGGGGCCACGACTCCATCCACGAGTACCTGCGCGAGGCCTGTGAGATCGCCCTCGAGGAAGGACTGCTTCCCCATTCGAATCCGGGCGATCAGACCAGCGACCAGATGGCGACCGTCGCCGACGTGAACGCCTCGATGGGCGTCATGCTCGAAACCACGGCTGCAGTCCAGGCCCACGGTGGGCCACGGGCGAAAAACCCCGGCCAGCGACTCAATACCATTCGGAACGCCGGCGAACTGGGAATGCCATTTACTACCGGTATTCTCGTCGGCATCGGTGAAGACTGGACGGACCGCGCAGAGAGCCTCCTCGCTATTCGGGCCATGCAGGAACGCTACGGGCACATTCAGGAGATCATCGTCCAGCCAGTCGTCGAAAACGACCGCTGGCAGGGTGAGACGCCCACGCTCGACACGCTCCGCCGTGTGACCGCGATGGCTCGCGTCGCGATGCCCGACGCAGTGAGCATCCAGACGCCGCCGAATCTCGCACCGGCCCGTGACCTCCTCGACTGTGGCATCGACGACCTCGGTGGCGTCTCCCCGGTCACCGTCGATCACATCAATCCGGAGTACGAGTGGCCAGCGCTCCGGGAACTCGAAGACATCGCTGCGGAAGCTGACGTCCCATTACGCGAACGGCTCCCGGTCTACGAACGATTCGTCGACGACGGGTGGCTCGCCGAACCGATCACTTCCGCACTCACGGCGGACGATCCGGCCGGTGAGCGGTTTCGCTCACACTTGCAGTGCTCAGGAGACCGTCTCGGTCGTACTGTGTGATCCGAGGAACTTTTTGAACACGGTGGCCTCGATTTTCCGCAGGTGATCGCCGACCGTCCCTGGGGAGACGGAGAGGGCACGAGCGAGGTCGGCCTGAGTCGCTTCCCGGGGGTTCTCGTAGTAGCCAAGATCGAGTGCCGTCGACAGGATTTCTCGTTGTCGCTCCGTGAGGCCGTGAAACACCGTCGCGTCCCCGGGGCAGTACGGGCCGGTTTCGAGGATGGTGTACTCGACGTCCAGCGGCAAGGAGGCCGTCGCGTCCGTGAAGACTTCCACCTCGCCGACCAACGTCACCACGATTGAGTCCTCGACGAACTCGATCGGCGACTGGATGACGAGCGGGAATCGATCCTTCCACTCGAGCAATCGACGCCCGGCGTGGTTGGGCTCGATGTGGGCGAATACGTGGGGTCTCTCCCCCTCGCTCAGGCAGTAGGAGTGAACGGATTCACTGGCCTCGAGCACCGATCGGTAGGCCGACGGGTCCCCGCCAATGGCGCGGAGAAAGACGAGTGAGCCGTCGTCGAGCAACTCGGCGGCTCGAATGGGTCCGAGCTGGACACTCTCCGGCACCGTCGCTCCAGGCAATGCGTCGATATCTGCCCCCTCGACGTCGATTTGCAGTGTGACGTACCGCACTGTCTTCCATTGACAAGGTTCTAATATAAAATGGCTCGTATCTGCGGCACAAGTGGTATCGGCTCTCCACGTCTCTGTGTATTCGCCCGGAGATCCCCGTCCAACCCTCCGGGCAATTTCGTGACATCAGTGTTCTACATACACCGCCAATGAACAGGTTCTCCGTCGAGCGGGGCTCGACGCGTCGGTGAAAGAGGATGGATGGTCCGGCCGCTCGGCGTGGACTCACTCGGCGAGGAGTGGCGTCCCGTCGGCCTTCGGCCCGAGCGTCGGTCCCACGGGATCGGCCGCTGGATCAACCGGTCGACGCTGCCGATAGTCCGTCGATCGCTCGACCGGCACGCGGCCGATGGCGTCGATCATCTCGACGTAGTCCCGGAAGGACCGGAACTCGCCGTGCTCGCCCCCGGCACGCGTCGTGATTTCCTCGGAGAGGATCGTCCCCATGAAATCGTCGGCGCCACAGGACAACAATTTGAGCCCCTTCGTGTCACCGAACTTCACCCAGGAGGACTGGATGTGATCAACATTGTCGAGAAACAGCCGCGAGACGGCGATCATCAATTCGTCTTCGGCGTCGCTCGCGCCACCCTCGACCATTCCGCGCTCGTACAGCGGCGTCTGCTGGTGGACAAAAGACAGGGGAACGAACTCGGTAATCGCCCCGGTGCGATCCTGTAGTCGCCGAATCTTTGCGAGGTGTTCGACCCGGTGCCGTTCGTTCTCGACGTGACCGTACATGATCGTCGCGGTGGTGTCGAGGCCGACCCGTGCCGCGGCTTCCATCGCCTCGAGCCACTCCTCGCTCCCGATCTTGCCGGGACAGATCACGTCACGCACTTCGTCGAGGAGGATCTCCGCGGCAGTCCCGGGCACCGAATCGAGGCCTGCGTCGGCCAGTCGGCCGTACACGTCCTCGTAGTTCCAGTCGGTCCCGCGCCGGCCGTGGTAGGCTTCTTCGGGCGTCATTGAATGGACGTGGACGCCGTCGACGGCCATCGCCCCGATCTGTTCACAGTAGGTGCCGGGGTCGACCTCGTACTCCGCCGGTGGCCGGTAGTTCAGATCGCCGCGGTCGCTCGCTTCCAACAGTTCACGGTGCTCCCCGTCGAGCGCGAACGCCGGGTGCAGTCCCGAGACCGAGGTCACCTCGTAGACACCCTTTTCCACGGCGTCTTGGACGATCTCGCGCGACTCGTGGGGCCGTTTCGTAAATCCGCCGTGGTCGCCGTCGTGGCTCGTCCGGAACTGCTCTGAGCGGTCCTTGAAGTTACAGAACAGACAGCCGGTGTTGCATGCCGTCGTGACGTTGTTGTTGAGATTGGCGACGAACGTCACTTCATCGCCGACGACCGCCGCCCGTCGGCGGTCTGCGGCTTCGAGGACCAGTTCCTTGCGCACCGGGTCGATGCCGTCACGATCGGTCCCGGTCGTCATGAGTTCGACGCCGTCCTCGACCGTCAGCCGCTCACCGTCCCGAGCCTTCGCGAGTGCGTTCTCGAAGGACTGGGCAGTGACTGGCTGCAGGTCGAAGTCGTACCGCTCTCGCGGCACGTTCGCGGACCGTGGGGCCTCCGCCATTGGCCGAAGCGAGGATGCAATGAGGGAAAACGGTTGCGGCAGTCGACGACGCACGCCAACGCCACCTACGGCAGAACGCCGGGGATGATCCCGCTGGCTTCGACGATGACCCAGGCGACGAAGAGGAGATACGCCAGCAAGAGGACGTATGCCTCCCGTTGCGTGAGGGAGAGATCGGTTCGTAGCGCAGTGAAGAGGAGAATCGTCGCCGCGGTGAGGACGGCGAACATCGGCACGGCAGTCGCGAAGTCGACAGGGAGTGCCCCGGCGAGCAACACGCCGACCGGAATCGCGACGAGCAGGTCGAAGGTGTTCGAGCCGAGCACGTTCGCCAGGCTGGTCACGCCGCGGTCGGCCTGGGCCGCGCGCACGCTCACCAGCGTGTCTGGCAGGCTCGTGGCGGCAGCGAGAACGATCGCGCCCATGAGGAACGGGTCGACGCCGAAGGTCTCGCCCGTGCTGGCGACGGCCTCGACGAGAAAGTGGACGGCGACGAGGATGGTCGCCAGGCCGGCCAGCAGCCGGCCCCACTGTCGGCGGGCGGCGATCCCCTTCGCCGCGGCCGGATCGGGCTCGTGATCCGCGGTGTCCTGGGCCTGGATGAAGACGTAGAGGCCGTACAGTGCAAGGGGGATTACTGCGAGGGGACGAGTGACTGTGCCGGCGAGGGTTCTCCCTGGTGCCGGGTAGTAAATCACCGCGAGCGCGAAGGTAATGAGCAACACAGAGACGGCAAGCATGTAGAACTGGGCTTCCTTGTACACGAGCGTCCGGCTCGATTCGATCTCGTCGTCGGTGACGACGCCAGCGACGGCCGGAATCACGAGGACGTTGAAGATCGCGGACCCAACGATCGCACCGACGCCGAGGTCTAGCGACCCCTCGACGACGGCGGCGAACACGACGGCGGCGAGTTCCGGCATACTCGAACCGACCGCGGCCACGATGGCACCCTGAATCACCAGCGGGAGGCCATAATACGTCGAGAGCCGTTCGCTGGCGCTTTCGAGCAAGTCGCTGCCGATCCAGATCGCGATCGTCGTGAGCACGATGACGACCGCGGCCAGCGGTAACCCCATCGTCATAGTCGGGCCAAATCGGGCCAGGGATAAAACGGTGGGCGGCCCTGCGTCGCCGGCCGCGGCCTCATCACGCTCAGGCGACCTCCTCGCTTGACCCAACGGGTGGCGACGGGGCAAAGGGCTTCCTGGCCGGCCCTCGAACGCCGGGGTATGGACCGAAACGTCGGCGGTCGTGATCGCCGGCTGCGAATCCTGCTGGGAATCGCCCTCTTCGTGATGGGCTATCGACGGCGAGAGACGCTGTCCGGCAAACTCCTCGCACTCGCGGGCCTCGATCTGCTCGCGACGGCGCTCGTCCAGCGCTGCCCGCTCAACGCACTCGTGGGGATCGACACCTGTCCTGGCCGGTCCTAACGGTCGACGTGCGGACGCGGGAGCCTCGCGGCGCTGTGGAAAGTGCAAACCTCTTAGTCGCGCCGCTGAAACGCGCATGCAATGACGAGCGTCAAGGAGTTTCGCGTCGCCGAGCCCGCGACGAGCGATTCGCTGGGCCGTGGCGCCTTCGAGTTTACCGACGACTACTCGGTGTTCGACTGGGGGAAGATGCCCGACGAGATTCCCGACAAGGGGGCCTCGCTCTGTGCGATGGGCGCGTACAACTTCGAGTTGCTGGAAGACGCTGGCGTCCCGACCCACTACGAGGGCGTCGCGGTCGGCGACGAGACCGTGTCCCTGACGGCAGCGCTCGACGCCGGGGTCGCGCCGGAGACGATGGCCATCTCGCTCACCCAGGTACCCGAGCTTCCGTTCTCCGGCCCGGACGCCGGCTACGACTACGAGGCCTTTCACGCCGCAGCCGGTGAGAACTACCTCGTCCCCCTCGAAATCGTCTTCCGGAATCAGGTTGGCGTCGGCTCCAGCCTCCGCACGCGCACGGATCCTGCGGATCACGGTCTCGACTACGCAGAGTGGCCAGAGAGTGTCGTCGAACTCGACGAACCGATCGTCGAGTTCTCGACGAAGTACGAGGAACAGGATCGGTACCTCGGCCGCGCCGAGGCCGATGCGATCGCTGGCGTCGCCGACGTCGACGCGCTCGAAGCAACTGCGCGCGAAGTGAACGCGATCATCACCGAGCGCGCTGCGGACGCCGGCTTCGTTCACCAGGACGGCAAGATCGAGTGTCTGTACTACGACGGGGAGATCCGTGTCGCCGACGTCGTCGGCACGTTCGACGAGAACCGGTTTTCCTACGACGGCCAGCAGGTCTCGAAGGAAGTCATTCGCCAGTATCACAAGCGAACCCAACCGGACTGGGTCGCGGCCGTCAGCGAGGCAAAATCACAGGCCGACGCCGAGGGGGTCGCCGACTGGAAGTCCCTCTGTGCGGCTTCGCCCGATCCACTCGACGAATCGGTGATTCGGGTCGCGCGGGACCTCTACTGTGCCGGGACGAACGCCTACGTCGGCGAGCCCGTGTTCGATGCACCCTCGATCGCCGAGGCCGTCGCTGCCGTCGGCGAGTTGTAGTCCCGGGCGCTCAGGCGATATCGCGGCTGGTGTCGACGCCGACCCGCTCGGTGAGTTCGAGGCGCAGGGACTCATCGAAGGCGGCGCCACCCCTGAACTTCGGCACCGTCAGCCGGTTGCGGATGGATTCGTCCTCGACGGTCGTCTCCAGGTTCAGGACCACGTCAGCCATGTACGTCGTCAAGGTTCGACCCGCGGGTATCGCCCCACCAACCAGGCCGTACAGGACTGCGGTGCCACCGGTGGTCTCCATCCTGTTCCCGAGTTCGGCCAGGAACTCCCGATACTGGTCGTGGCCGGCGGCTTCGAGGACGTCGACCGGGTCGACGACGACCAGATCCTGATCGACGTACTCCCGGACGTAGCGGATCGAATCCAGGATTGGCGTCTCGCAACTGACGTCGTAGATGGTGAGGTCAGCTGCGTTCACGCCGTTGTCTTCCATGGCTGTGCGGACGGATGATGCTGGCCGTTCCGTGGAGATGTACGCGGTTTCCTGGCCGATCGCCAGTTGTGAGAGGAGGAGCTCGGACTGACTGTCGGGTGCCGCCGTCAGTGTCGAGAGCCCGCCTCGTGGCAGGCCACCATCCAGTTTGCGATCGAGGGCTGGAATCCCTGTGGCAAGGCGGTCAGCCATCGGTCATCACCGCTGGTGGAGTTTTGCCTGGATCTTCGGGAGCGTGGCCCGACCCATCGACACTCGCCACCCCACCACCTCGATCACCCGAAAACCTTCCGTTTAGCGCTGCTCGCATCTCTATCGCAAACGAGTGGTGGCTACCCAGATAGTAAGTAATCGACTAGTGAAAATTTCCAGATAGGTATCGATTGGTCCCCCATCGTGCCCGGCGCTCGTCGTTTTGGCAACGCAGCCCCGGTCGCGCCGGTCTGGCTTCGGGCGACGTAGCGGCCGACTAACCGCCTGTTGTGGAGGTACCCTCAGGCCGTACAGTCGCTCGTTCGAGGTCAGTTACACCAGCGCAGATCTCCGCCTCCGTCTCCGAACGGTCCCACAGCGAATCGGTGCTTTCCCTGCCTTGGACCAGACCGAAGATCGTCGTCAGTCGTCGCTCGCTTCGGCTTCGTCGGTCTCGTCCTGGTCGGCGATGTAGTCGCCGAGGCCGTCGATCGGCCGGTCCGGGTTGTTCTTGTCCAGGGCCGTCGGCGCGCCGAGTTGTGCCTCGGTGTCGTCCGGATCACGGAGTGTGGTGCGCCCGCGATGGACGGTCACCGCGTCGTCGAGGTGGAGTCGCATGGCCTCCAGGAGCGCCTCGGCTTCCAGCGGCTGACCGATCTCCTGGAGGGCCCCTTCGTCCGCGTCGTCGGGGACGTTGAACGCCCGCTGGGTGATGATCGGGCCCTGGTCGAGGTCCGTCGTGACGTAGTGAGCGGTGACGCCGGCGATCCGCACACCCTCCTCGATGGCCTGCATATACGCCGCTGCACCGGGGAAGGATGGCAGGAGGCTCGGGTGGACGTTGATGATACGACTCTCGTACCGGAAGACGACGTCCGGGCTGAGAATGCGCATGTACCGCGCCAGCACGATGAGGTCGACGTTGTACTCCGCCAATAGCTCCAGTAAGTGTTCCTCATCAGGGGTCCCCTTCTCGTCGCCGATGTGGTGGAAGGGAACGTCGTACTGCTCGGCCAGCGGTCTGAGGTCGGGATGGTTTCCGATGACCACGTCGACGTCAGCGCCGAGGGTCCCACTCGCCCACGCCTCGAAGATGGCCTCCAGACAGTGACTTTCCTTCGTGACGAGCACCGCGATGGACTGGGTCTCGCGATCGGAGGGAAATCGCACCTGAACGTCGACGCCCAGCTCCGCACCGAGGTCGTTGAGGTCCTCGCGGAGTTTCTCCTCCGTCGTCACCATCTCCCCGGTGTCGACGTGCATCGTCATCCTGAAGACGCCCTCGCGGACGGCCTGATCGAGGTCCTCGATGTTGATGCCCCGCTCGAACAAAAGCGAGGTCACCTCGGCGATCAACCCCGTCTCGTCCTCGCCGACGACGTTGATTTCGGTGAACTGACTGGTCATCGCGCCCACCTTGCGAACGTTTGGGTGCTCATTGGTGGGCCTTTTTCGAGCGCGGGCAAAAGACTTCGTGGTCCGGTCCGAGGCCTTCGGAGGATCGATCGATGGCGTGTCACTGGATCGACCATCCGAGCATGACTGCGATCCGTCCTCGCCCCCGCGTCGGGCGATGGCTCGGTATCGGAACACCGCACGGCGTCGATGGCCGCGCCTAGCGGGCCGTTTTGCACACCCACTGCCAATCCCCCACCTGCTTCGCTCACACGGTGCGAACTCGGCGCGCCTCCCAATCGCGCCTCGTCCGTGTGCGCCACGGCGGAAGAATTGCTATTAGATGTCGAAATGATGGTAATACGATATCAAAGAGAACTCTCCGTGATTGTCTCGCCAGCAGTCTCCGCAACGAAGCGTCCTCCGGCGACGCCGGGGGCTTCCCGCTGATCTGGGCGTCTCGCTGCCAGTTGCTCAATGGCTGCCCACGCCCGACTCCTCGCTTTGAGAAACCTCGCTCAACGTCAGGTCGCGCGTTGCGCGTGGAACGGTCTAAGCGAAAACTTATACGAGCGACCCGCAATGAACGGGATATGGGCCTGATGTCGTCGGTAGTACGGTAGTGGGGGCCAGCAGTTTCCAGGCTTCTCGAATTGACAACGACCGATCAGGCATGCGTTCAGTATACATATGACCGATCTTCCAGAGAACTACGAGCCAGAGCGCGTTGAGGAGCGGTGGCGCGACGCGTGGCAGGACATGGACGTTTACGAGTACAGCGAGGGAGACGACGCAGACGGCGACGAAGGCGATGGCGCCGAGTCCGAGGACGGCGCGACCGAGTACATTATCGACACGCCGCCGCCGTATCCGACCGGGAATCTCCACCTCGGCCACGGGCTCCAGTGGTGTTACATCGACTTTGCCGCCCGCTATCACCGCCTGCAGGGCGACGACGTGCTTTTCCCCCAGGGGTGGGACTGCCACGGGCTTCCGACCGAGGTAAAGGTCGAGGAAAACGAGGGGATCCACCGGACGGACGTCCCCCGCGAGGAGTTCCGTCAGCTCTGTGTCGAGCACACCGAGGACCAGATCGCGGACATGAAGGCGACGATGCAGGAGCTTGGCTTCTCCATCGACTGGAACGCCGAGTTCCGGACGATGGACCCGGAGTACTGGGGCAAGACCCAGCAGTCGTTCGTGGAAATGGCCGACTCGGATCTCGTGTATCGGGACGAGCACCCGGTCAACTGGTGTCCGCGCTGTGAGACGGCGATCGCTGACGCCGAAGTCGAGACCGAGGAGGGCGTCGCCGGCACGCTGTACTACGTCACCTTCCCCGGCGTGGAAAACGACGACATCGAGATCGCGACGACGCGACCGGAACTGCTCGCGGCCTGTGTCTCGATGGCCGTCGATCCCGACGACGAGCGCTACGCGGATCGCATCGGCGACACCTTCGAGGTACCGCTCTTTGGCCAGGAGATCGAACTGATCGCCGACGACGACGTCGACGGCGAGTTCGGGACCGGCGCGGTGATGATCTGTACGTTCGGGGACAAACAGGACGTCGACTGGTGGGCTGAACACGACCTGGATCTTCGTCCGGTCTTTACCGAGGACGGCCACCTCAACGACCTCGCCGGCGACTTCGAGGGCCTCTCGATTGCGGAGGCCAAGACCGAGGTCGCCGACGCACTCGACGACGAAGGCTATCTCAACGACAGCGAGGAAACTTCCCAGAACGTCGGCCAGTGCTGGCGGTGTGACACGCCGATCGAGATCCTCTCGAAAGAGCAGTGGTTCGTCGAGGTCGACCAGGACCTCGTCATGGAGAAGGCCGAGGAGGTCGAGTGGATCCCCGAGCACATGCACCAGCGCCTCGTCGAGTGGGCCGAGGGCATGGAGTGGGACTGGGTGATCTCACGCCAGCGCGTGTTCGCGACGCCGATTCCGGCCTGGCGCTGTGGCGAGTGCGATCACTGGCACATCGCCGACGCCGACGAGTTGCCGGTCGAACCCACCGAGGCAGCCCCCGACCTGGGGGCGTGTCCCGAGTGTGGGGCCGAGGATCCCGAGTGGCACGGCGAGACGGACGTCATGGACACGTGGATGGACTCCTCGATCACGCCGTTGCACCTCGCCGGCTGGCCGAACGAGACCGCACTCGAAGAGTTCTCGCCGACCGCCCTCCGCCCGCAGGGCCACGACATCATTCGGACGTGGGCGTTTTACACCCTCCTTCGCGTCGGTGCGCTCACCGACGAGAAGCCGTGGGACGACATCCTCATCAACGGGATGATGTTCGGCCCGGATGGGAACAAGATGTCCAAATCCCGGGGCAACGTCGTGTCGCCGGACGACGCCGTCGACGAGTTCGGTGCCGACGCCGTGCGGCAAGCACTCGCGCTTGGTGGCCAGCCCGGAAGCGACGTCCAGTACGCCCCCAAGGAGGCCACCTCGGCCTCGCGCTTTGGCACCAAAGTGTGGAACATCACCAGGTTCGCCGCCGAACACCTCGAAGACGGCCGCGAGCCGATGGCCGATCCGGCGTACCGGGACGTCGACGAGTGGATCCTCGCCAAGTGCGCGCGTGTGGCCGACGACGTCGCCGACCACATGGACGAGTACCGCTACGATAGCGCGCTCCGCGAGGTGCGCGAATTCGTCTGGCACGACCTGGCTGATGACTACCTCGAACTCATCAAGGGCCGCTTGTACGAAGGCCGTCCGGGCGAGCGCGACGCTGCCCGCCAGGCGCTCTCGACCGCACTATCGGCATCGCTCACGATGGTCTCACCGTTCGCGCCGTTCCTCGCCGAGGAGGCCTGGGACGCACTGCCCGAAACCGAGGGGAGCGTCCACGAGAGTTCCTGGCCCGCGATCGACACGACCAGTTTCGAGGCGGACGCCGAAGCAGTCGGCCAGATCATCGCCGACGTCGCCGCCAGCGTTCGCGGCTGGAAGTCCGACGAGGGCCTCGCGCTCAACGAGGAACTCGAGAAAGTCGAGGTGTACCCCGACGAGATGCCGGAGTCACCGATCGACACCTACGATCTCAGCGAAGTCGTCAACGCGCCAGTGTTGATCGAACGCGGGGTACCCAACGTCGAACTCGTGCCAGTCGACATCGACATCGACCACTCCATCGTCGGGCCGGAGTTCCGTGACCGGGCGGGCGCCGTCGTCGCGGCACTGGAAGAAATGGATCCAGCCGAGGTCCAGCGCCAGCAGGGCCGCCACGGCGAGATCGAGGTCGATCTGGGCGAGAGCGAGTCGGCCGGTGCCGACGCGGAATCGGTCGCGGTCGTGTCCGGCGACGCCGTTACGGTGCACGAAGACCACCGTGCCGAGGGGGGCGAGGAGGTCGCCGTCGTCGAGGGCGAGACGGCGACGATTTTGATCTACCCCTGATCGGCAGCATTGTCCGCAGCTGCTGAATTCGGAGACGGGTTTCCTGTGGCGACGTTCGTGAGCACGGCGAGTGTCGCGTATCTGAACTGCCGGGACCGCGCAAAGCCACCGCCGTGGCCCCGGTTGGGAGTGATCGACCGGAGCACCAACTCGGAAAGCGGGATGAACGACTATATCACGATTTATTTTTTACTCAGATCCGGGTAAAAATATCAGCAAAGTATATTAGTCTCATTCGAGAGGGTCCTCGTGAAGATCTATGACAGAAAGGTCAACCAACGGGGACACCACAGAGTCAGCGAGCGGACGAAGCAATCGAACGAGCGGCGTACCGCGTCGACGTGACGTTCTGAAGTCCGGTGCTGGCCTCATTGGGGTCGCCGGATTGGCCGGCTGCCTGTCGGGAGACGGCGGTGGCAACGGCAACGGGAACGGGAATGGGAACGGCAACGGCAATGGGAACGGTAACGGAAACGGCAACGGAGACGGGACCGAGACCGACGAGGGGACGGAGTCCTCGGGTGGGACCACGAACATCGCGATCGTGTCCAGCCCAGCAGGCTTCGGTGACCAGGCGTTCAACGACCTGGCACTCCAGGGCCTCCAGACTGCGGCGGAGGACCACGACATCGAGATTCAGCAAGTCGAAGAAACCAACCAGTCGAACTACCAGACGGTCCAGGCCCAGCTGGCGGAGAGCTCGAGTCCGGACTACGACCTCGTCGTCCTGGTGAGCTACAACCACACGCAGGCACTCCAGACCAACGCCGAGGAGTATCCGGACCAGAACTGGATGCTGATCAACGCTCACGTTGACCAGCCCAACGTCGCTGGCTACACGTGGGCGAACCACCAGATGTCGTTCCAGGCCGGCGTGCTCGCCGGGACGATGACCACGCGAGAACTGGAACACGAAGGGAACTCACTGAACCCGGACAACGCGACGGTCGGGTTCGTTGGCGGTGTGGACGGGTCGCTGATCAACGCCTTCCAGCGCGCCTACGAGGAGGGCGTCGCGTGGGTGAACGACGACGTCGACGTTCGCGTCGGCTACATCGGGAACTACTCCGACACGCAGACGGCCAACAACATCGCCACGTCCCAGTACGACGCCGGCGCGGACATCGTCTATCACGCCGCTGCGGCGGCCGGCCAGGGCGTCTTCCAGGCCGCACAGGAGTCCAACCGCTTCGCGATCGGCGTCGACGCCGATCAGTCCGTGACCCTGCCCGACTACCAGGACGTCATCATGGGCTCGGCCGTGAAATACATCAACGAGGGGACCCGCGAGGTCGCCAACGCCGTCGTCGAGGACAACTGGAGCAGCGTCCAGGGCAACAACGTCCTCGGCCTCGAGGACGAGGCCGTCGAGGTCGTCCTCGGCCAGGCTATCGGCGAGAAACTTCCGGACGTCGTCACCGAAAACCTCGAGGCCTCGCGCCAGGCGATCCTCGACGGCGACGTGACGGTGCCGTGTAGCGCTGGCGGCTGCTAGAATCGGGACGATCGACAAAACGCCCACATCATTTACGCTGTTATGCATTATCACACGCCATGAGTACCGGGGATAGAGTCGCCGTCGACCTGCAGAACGTCACAAAGCGGTTCGGTGACGTGGTCGCGAACGACGCCGTCAGCCTGACCCTCAAAGCGGGGAGCGTCCACGCACTCGTTGGTGAGAACGGGGCTGGCAAGACGACGCTGATGAACGTCCTCTACGGTCTCTACGACCCCGACGACGGACGGATCGTCGTCGACGGCGAGGAGCGCGCCTTCGACTCGCCCCGTGACGCGATCGACGCGGGTATCGGCATGATCCACCAGCACTTCCAGCTGGTGGACAACATGACGGTGCTCCAGAACATCGTCCTGGGACACGAGCCGTCTTCACGCGGCCTCGTCGACGACGCGGACGCCCGCGATCGAATCACCGAGATCTGTGAAACGTACGGGTTCTCCGTCCACGAGCACCTCGATACGCGGATCGAGGACCTTGGCCTGGGCGTGCAACAACACGTCGAGATCGTCAAGAGCCTCTATCGCGGCGCCGATACGCTCGTCCTCGACGAGCCGACGGCCGTGCTCACCCCACAGGAAGTCGAGGGGCTGTTCGAGGTGATGGCCGAACTCACCGCCCAGGGCCATTCGCTCATCTTCATCACCCACAAGCTGGACGAGGCCATGGAAGCGGCCGATCACGTGACGGTGCTCCGGGACGGGAAGGCAGTCGGGACCGTCGGCGCCGGAAAAACCTCGCGGAGTGATCTGGCGCGAATGATGGTGGGTCGCGACGTGCTCTTTGACTTCCAGCCACGCACCGGGACGCCAGGAACGGTCACGCTGGGCGTCGAGGAACTGCGCGTCAGCGACGAACGGGACCTCGCGCAAGTTCGAGACGTCGATCTCACGGTCCGCGAGGGTGAAATCCTGGGTATCGCCGGCGTCGAAGGCAACGGCCAGTCGGAACTCGTCGAGGCGATCACGGGGATGCGAACCCCGGACGCCGGGAGCGTGACCCTCGACGACACGGACATAACCGACATGAGCCGACGGCGCCGCATCGAGGCCGGGATCGCCTACGTCCCCGGTGATCGCCAAGAGGAGGGACTGGTGCAGGACTACGACCTCGTTCGGAATGCATTGCTGGGCAACCAGACGATCGAACCGTACGCAAACGGGCGAATTCTCGACTGGCAGGCGGCCAGCGAGCACGCCGAGCACATCGTCGAGGCGTACGACGTGCGGCCACGAAACACGCAGGCTGCGGCAGAGTCACTCTCCGGCGGTAACCAGCAGAAGTTCGTCGTCGGCCGCGAACTCGAACGCGACCTGACCCTGCTCGTCGCGGCCCACCCCACCCGGGGCGTGGACATCGGGTCGATCGAGTTCATTCACGAGCGACTGCGTGACATCCGCGACGAGGGCGTCGCGATCCTGCTGGTCTCCTCGAAACTCGACGAAGTCCAGAAACTCTCCGATCGAACCGCGGTCATGTACGAGGGCGAGTTCGTCGACGTGGTGGATCCGGACGCGGTCACCGAACACGATCTCGGGCTCATGATGGCCGGCCAGCCGATCGATGAATCGACGGACACCGCCCAGGACACGGAGGCCCAGCCGTGAGCCGAACTGGGCTGGGGACCGTCCGCGCCATTGCCGACCGGATCGCGGACCGGATGCTCAGCGCCTCCGTCCTGGAACGGCTCGCACTCGCGGTGGCCTCGACCATCCTGGCGCTTCTGATCGGCGCCATCATCGTGGCCGCCTCGGGCTACGACGCGGTGGAGTTCGTCTCCGCGCTGGTGTTCGGTGCCGTCGGCAACCTCTCGAACATCGCGTTCACCCTGCGCCAGTCGACGATGCTGATACTGACAGGCGTCGCCGTCGCGGTCGCCTTCCGTGCTGGCGTGTTCAACATCGGTGTGCAGGGGCAGTTCGTCGTCGGCGGGCTTGCTGGGACCCTCGCCGTTCTCGTTCTCGTCCCGCTCTTGCCGGCGGGTGTCGCCACCGGCGTCGCGATCATGGCACTGGCAGCGCTCGCGGCGATCATCGCCGGCGGTGCCTACGCCGCTCTCCCCGGCATGATGAAGGCCTACGCCGGCGCGAACGAGGTCATCACCACGATCATGCTGAACTTCATCGCGGCCGGCGTCGTCTACTTCCTGATCGACGCCTACCTGAAGCCACCGGGCGCGGCTGCACCGAACACGGCCGCCTTCCCCGACTACGTGGACCTGCCTGGCGTCGCGTTCGGGAGTCCATCGTTTTCGGTGATCGGGCTGGGGATTGCACTCCTCACCGTTCTCGTCGTGTACGTCCTCATGGCCCGGACGAGTTTCGGCTACGACCTCGTGACGAGTGGTCACCAGGAACCGGCCGCGAAGTACTCCGGCGTCGATCCAAAGCGGATGATCGTCCGGACGATGACCATCTCGGGGATGGTCGCTGGCCTCGCCGGCGCGATGTTCGCGATCATGATTCTGGGGTACTACAGCGATCCCAACAGCTTCCCGACCTTCGGGTTCGATGCCATCGCCGTGAGTCTGCTCGGTGCGAACAACCCACTGGCGGTCGTGCCCGCGGGCATTCTCTTCGGCGGGCTCGATGCCGGTGGACAGTACATTGGCTTCACGCTCGACGTCCCGAGTGAACTCGTCGATGGGGTTATCGGGCTCATCGTCCTGTTCGTCGCGGTGCCGGAACTGTTCCGGATGGCTGGCCGCTACACGGGCCTCGGGGGTGAGCACCAATGAGCGTCGCCGAGGGCGTCGACCGACAGCGACGACTCATCCTCGGGTTCGTCGGGATCGTGCTGGCTGCCATCCTCGCCCTGCTGGTCCTGGATCTGCCGGGCTCGGATGTCGTGACCGTCGGGGCACTCGAACGGGCGATCCAGGCGGCGACGCCGATCGCCCTCGCCGCGATCGGTGGGCTCTACGCCGAGAAAAGCGGCGTGTTCAACATCGGGCTGGAGGGATTCATGATCTTCGGCGCGCTCACCGGCGCCGCCGCGGCGTGGATTATCTCCGGGAGTGGGAGCGTCAGCCAGGCCGACCTCTGGTTCGGGCTTCTCGCCGCCGCGGTCGTCTGTGGAATCTTGACGATCATCTACGCCATCCTGCTCGTCCGCTTCGAGGCGGACCAGATCGTTGCGGGGCTGGCGGTGTGGTTCATCGGGCTCGGCTTTGGCCCCTTCGCCGCAACGGTCGTCTGGGGTGGCGTCAGCAGTCCGTCCCTGCCGAACATCGATAACCTGACCATCCCGGTGCTGGCCGACGTCCCGGTACTCGGGCGACTCTTCTTCGACGCCTCGCCACTGGTGCTGGCGACCATCGTGCTGGCGGTCGTCTCCTGGGTGGTCCTCTTCCGTACTCGATACGGCTTCTGGGTGCAAGCGGCCGGGGAAAACCCCGAGGCGCTGGATACCGCCGGCGTCGACGTGAATCGCGTCCGCTACGCGACGGTCGTCTTCTCCGGTGTCATGGCCGGTATCGGCGGGGCCGTCCTGTCGATCGGTCTCGGCAGTGGCTTCACGGGTACCGGCGTGACGATGGTGGATGGCCGTGGGTGGATCGGGATCGTGGCGTATCTCTTCGGGAACTACAATCCACTGGGTGCCTACGGCGCCTCGCTCCTCTTCGGTGCGATGGACATGCTCCAGATCCAGTTCCAGACGATCGGCATCGCATTGCCGGCAAGCATCACTGGACTGTTCCCCTACGTCGCCGTGCTCATCGTCCTCGCGGCGGTCGGATACACTCGTGTCCCGGCCGCCGTCGGTGAGCCCTACGACAAGGAAGAGTAGGCCGCGCGCGATACACTTTTTATCGTTGCCTCGAGAATCTTCGCACCGTGACCGTTGAGGACGCCACGCTCAGACAACAGCTGAAATCATTCGGTCTCTCCGATAAGGAGGTCGACACGTACGTCTCGCTGCTCGGCCACGGCGAGGCGAAAGCGAGCGTCATCGCCGAGAGTGCGGGCGTCTCCAAGCGATACGTGTACAACGTTCTGGGGACCTTCGAGGAGCGCGGCCTGGTCGAAGTCAACGACCTCGAAACGCCGACGACCGTCCGTGCGGTCGAACCCTCCAGGGTCATCGACCAGTTTACCGACCGGCTCTCCTCGCTCGAAGACCGCCTCGAAGCCGAGTACGATCCCGAGCCGCGGGTCGAGCGCCGCTACGAAGTGCTCAAGTCCACCTCGACGGTCAGAAAGCGCATCCAGACCCTCCTGCGGCAGGCCGAAAACGAAGTCACGCTGTCGGTCCCGGCGTCGCTCGTTCCCGAGATCGCCGGCGACCTGGAGGCGACGCTCAACCGGGGCGTCCTCACGGTCGTGCTTGTCACCGAGGACGAGAGCTGGTCCGGGGACGTTGCCGCGTTCGATGGCCTCGGGAGCGTGGTCCGATACTGGGAGGAAATGGGCCCGACGTTCGCCACGGTCGACCGGCGGGAAGGACTGTTCTCGCCACAGGATGTCGTCACCGGTGCCGAAACGGATCAGCAGGCCATCTCGTTCACCGAAGACCAGCTATCGCCCGTCGTCGTGGGTTCGTTTCTGGGTAACTACTGGCCGGTCGCCGAGCAGGTCTACGTCCACGAGCCAACGGAACTCCCGGTTACCTACGACCGATTCAGACACGCGGTCTTCGACGCGACGCTCCACGAACGCCGCGGCCGCGACCTTCTCGCGGAAGTCTCAGTCAGGCCTGCGCGATCGGTCGAGGAGTACCGGACGGTACAGGGGCGGATCGTCGCGGTCAACCAGGGCCTGGTCGAACCGACGAACAACTCCATCCCGATCGAGCATTCGTTCGTGATCGACGATGGCGAGGAACGGTTCACGGTCGCTGGCCCCGGCGCGTTCATGGAGGATTACGAAGCGACGAGCGTGACCATCGATGCGATGGAGACCGCTTCGGAGACGGTCACCGAGATGGTCGCCACTTCATCGAGACTGGGTGAGGACGGCGACCAGACCTAGCTGGATCGATCTCCCGAGAAGCGTACGATCGGCGATGTTTCCGCCTGGAACGACGAATCTCGCAGCGTTACTCGTCCGCGTCCGCCTCATCGTCGCGCATGTCGTCAAGCCGCGATAGCAACTCGTCCTGACTGGCGTCGGATTCGAAGCTCACCTCACCGTCGTGGTCGTTTTCGTGGACGGAGACCGCTTCGTCGTCGTCCATGTCCGTATTCTGGTCTTTCTGTTCGGATTCATCGTAGCTCCCAAAGCCCATACACGAAGGTTTGCGGTGTGCGGGGAAAAACCCCGCGGACACACGGCAAGCGTGCGGTTACGTCCCACTCGATGGCGGTTCTGACCCCGGCTGCATCCCTCAGGCTGCCAGGGCGATGTCGAGGTATAGCATGACGATGACGCCGCCCATCAGGCCCATCGTCGCGACGCGCTCGTGGCCACGCCGGTGGGTTTCCGGGATGATTTCGTCGGAGATGACGAACAACATCGCCCCGGCGGCAAAGCCCATCGCGTAGGGCAACAGCGGCGCGACGAAGACGACGGCGATGGCACCGAGCACGGCCACTGGAATCTCGACGACACCAGACCGGAGCCCCGCGAAGACGGCGTACGTGCGTCGGTCCAGGCCCGCGTTGACGGCCGCGACCGAGACGGCCAGTCCCTCCGGAATGTTCTGAATACCGATCGCCAGCATGAGTGCCAGCGCACCGCCGACGTCCTGGCCGCCGCCGAAGCCGACGCCGACCGCGAGCCCCTCCGGGATGTTGTGAAGCGTGATCGCGAGCACGAAGAGGACGACGGGCGCGAGTTTTTCCGGATCGATTCCCGGCATCGACGCCCCCGGATTCGCGGCGTCGGGCCGTCGGCGTCCGGTCAACAGGTAGTGGGCGTGCGGGACGATGGCGTCGGCCTGGTCGAGAAAGAGGGCGCCGAGGCCGACCCCCACGAGCACCGGAACCGGGTTCCCGTTGGAATACTGCTCGATTCCCGGAATGATCAGGCTGGTAAAGGCCGCTGCGAGCATCACTCCGGCCGCGAAGCCAAGCGCCGCGTCGAGTGCCCGCTCCGATGGATTCCGCCAGAGGAGCACGAGCGACGCCCCGAACAGGTTCATCGTCGCGATGATAATGCCGCCGGCGAGGGCCTGGACGACTGGGTCGGCGCCGACCAGTTCGACGAACACGTCCGGGAGCGATTGCAACACGTGCCACCGTGCGGTCCCGCGGGTCTTGAAACGTCGGGGCGTCGGTTCGTGAGCCGCGCCGCCCCAGACACCGGCGCATATCCGCATGACCACTTCCGACGGCAGTGGTGCCCGTCGTGGCCCTGATCCGCCGCCCGTAGTGGTCCCTTTCAGCCAGAATGCACCGTCACCGGCCGGATATCTGGCACTTCTCTCGATGGCAGGTCACACCGATAGCACCCCTGCGTCGGTAAGTAAGCCTGAAATAATAATCCGGCTGGCGGGTACCGTCCGTACTATTGGGACTCCCGCTATGGATCAGAGCCTCACCACCGCCGTCGGCGTCCTACCGCGGGACGACACCGCGGGCACCACGCCGATCGATTCGGGGCCAACGCCGTCCCCGGCAGTCAGACGCGAAGGGAGCGATATCGGCCTGCCGAGGAGTCTCGCCGTCGTCCTGGCCGCCCTTCTCCTGCTCGTCACGGTGGATCTCGCCCTCGCGGGGCTCGGCGTCGGGCCGACGGTCAGTGCCGGCTACATGCCCAACGGATCGGCCGCACCGGTCCAACTCTCCGACGCACCCGTCGATACCGGAAGTGGTGCCGAGAATGCCAGTGTCCCGACGACGCCAGTGGGTTTCGATCCAGCCAGGCCGGACGCGACGGCGACGCCGACCCTGATCGAACCGCCCACCGACACCGCTGGCGACGACTCCGCCGGCGACCGTTCGGGGGGCACCTCGAACGCGGATCGATCGACGCCGACTGACACGCCGGCACCGACCGAGCGAGCGACCGAGTCGCCGACGAACCCATCGCCGTCTGGCACACCAACACCGGCGACCACGCCAACGACTCCATCCGATCCCGCGACGCCATCGCCCACCACGAACGACTCGAACGCGGCGCCCACGCCAGCACCGGCATCGGAGACCGAGCAGTCCACGGACGTCGACGACGGCACGCCACAGTCCGGCCCGCCGGACGACGGGGCCGGTCCCCCACCGTGGGCGAACGACGGGGGAAATCGACAGGCGGGTGATGGTCCAGCCGTCGCCGATGACGGGCAGCGGCCGACCGAGGCGGTACGTGAGGAGCTTTCTGAGGCGCGCGAGGAGTTCGCCGAACGCTTCGACGGTGTGGGGGAGCAGGACGATGAAGACGATGCAGCGGCCGAGGCTACGGATACTAACGATGCTGTTGAATGGGATTTCGATCGCCGGGATTCGGACGACCGGGAGGTAGACGATGACGTGGACGACGATGGCGATGACCACGGGGATGACGACGAGTCAGATGCCGACGGAGCGGATGATAGTTCAGACGACGAGAGCGATGATACCGCCGATGACGAGGGCGACGATGCGGCGGACGAGAATGGCGATGACGACGATGAGGCGGAGGACGACGAGGATTCCGATGAGGAAGAGGAGGATTCCGATGAAGAAGACGAGGAGGAAGAGGGGGAGGAAGACGATGACGAGGACTGAGCCACGTGCGCGGCCGCCGTTCGCGCTCAGAGCGGTTCGCCCGTGCCGAGAAGCCGGCGCATCTCCAGGGCGTCAGTGAAGTCCGTCCGGGAAATGATCTGGCGACCGCCTGGGCCATTGACGAAGGCAGCCGAGGCGCGCCTGGAGTCGAGTGCGACCAGCGCATCGAAGGCGGGTGTCGTCCAGTCGAGTTCCGGGAGGTCGGACGTCATCAGGTCGTCGACGGTGGTACTCGCACGATCCTCGGGCGAGAGGCGTTTGAAGTCCGCGACGGTGACGATGCCGACCGGGTCCCCACCGCGCGTGACGACGAAACTCGTCTTCCGGTCGGCGAACATCCGATCCACCAGTTCGGTCACCGAGGTCGACACTGGGACCGTCTCGCTCGCGTCACCGGCGAGTTCGCCGACGGTGATGCCGTCGAGCAGTTCACCCAGCAGCACCGCCCGGGACTCCGTCGTGGCGGCCCCGTAGATGAACACGGCGAGGATGAGCAACATCGGGCTGAAGTTGAGGACGCCAACGACGGCAAACAACAGCGCGAACCCGCTGCCAATTCGGGATGCAATCTGGGTTGCCTTCCCGTACGGACGATTGCGCGCGAGCAGCGAGCGCAGCACGCGGCCACCGTCCATCGGAAACGCCGGGAGCATGTTGAACACGGCGAGGATGACGTTGGTCACGCCGATCCAGCCGACGAGGAAGGTGACTGGCTGGCCCAGGTCCGGCAGGACGAACAGCGAGCCGATACAGAGCACGCCAACGAGAACGCTGACGACGGGCCCGGCGATGGCGATCCAGAACTCCTTTTTCCACTCCTTGGGGATCTGGCCGAGACTCGCCAGGCCGCCGAGGATCCAGAGCGTGATGGATTCGACTTCAAGATCGTAGCGTAACGCCATGTACGCGTGCCCGAGTTCGTGCAGTGTCACGCTGACGAACAGCCCGACCGCGGCGAGGCCACCGATGATCCAGGGCAAGTTACCCGTTTGCAACGCCGCCGGGTCGATGGTCGTCCCGGCGACGCCGTTGACGAGCGCTGCGTACAGTTCCAGTTGTGCCCCACTGCCGAGCAACCAGGCGAAGATCGGCAGCACGATCAGGAGTGAGATGTGAATCCGGATCGGAATCCCCCAGACCCTGCCGACGTGATAGCCGCGCATGGGAATCCATGGATGTCGTGGCGTAATACCGTTGGGACTCGGTCACCGCCGCCCGTGGTGCGGTGGATCTCGCCTCCCGACGCCACTGGCCGACTGCGGATGCCTCACCGGGTTAGCCAAACAGAAAGAGCAAGAGTGTGAGCGTCACAACGCCGACGATGGTCGTCGCGAGGACGTTCGCCGAGGCGAGGTTCGCGTCCCCGCCGAGTTCGCCGGCGTAGATGTACGTCACGACGGCACTCGGCGTGCCGAACATCACGACGGCCGCGGCGATCGTGACCGGCGGCGCGCCGAGGGCCGTAAACACGAGGAAGGCGATAGCGGGCATCGCGAGGACCTTTAGCCCGATCACCGAGCCGGCGATCGGCAGATCACCGCCCGCAACGTCGACTTTCAGCGAGGCACCGATACAGAGAAGCGCGAGCGGCAGCGCACCCTGCGCGACGACACTCAACCCCTCGATCGCCGACGTTGGCGGGGTCCAGGCCACGGTTGCGACCGCTGCCCCGGCCGCCAGCGTCAGGACGATCGGGTTTTTCGCGAGCCGACCAAGCTCGCGACGCGGGTCCGTCGTCGTGCCGTTGATCCGCACCAGCGTGGTCGTCGTCACCAGCGTGTGGGTCAGCGCACCGATGCCAAGGATCACCGCCGCCTGTCCGGCCGCTGGACTGCCGAGCCCCGCCGTCACCAGCGGCAGGCCGAGGTAGCCCATGTTGGAGTGAAAGGACTGCACGATGGCGACGCTCCGGCGGGAATCGACGGTGATGCGCTGATGAACGAGCCAGGCGAGTCCGAGCGTTGCGGCCATGGTGAGCCACACCCCACCCAGCAAGTCGAGGGAAGCGATATCGGCGGGATTCTGATCGTACGTGGCGGTGAAGATGAGCGCGGGTAGTGCCACGTAGAACGTCACGGCGTTGAGGAGGGCGGTCCGCGGTGGCGTGAGAATTCCCGTCCGGCGGGCGAGGATGCCCAGGCCAATGATGCCTAGCATCCCCAGGAGCCGGAACAGGAGGTCCATATCCGTCGAAATCGGCTGACACTCTTGGGGGCTTCGCTTCGCGGGGCGCTCAGGCGAGGCTCGCTCGCCGCGCGCTGTCGAGCGCAGTGGCTCGACAATCAGTGACACATCGTCGCCCTTTCGGACGACGCCCGAACCAGGGCGGTCGGAAAATCCACGGGCAGGATTCGACGGCCTGCACCGTGGGGCGTGGGTGTGGGGTGGGTGGTGGTCGCGTGCGCCGTCCCGGTACGGTCTGCCGCTGGGATCACCGGCGACGGCAACTGTTCCGACGAGGCGAGGGGTCGTTATTATATTCAGGTTAGCAGTCCGCTGCCTTCGCTTACTCCGGGTGGGAGACCTGCAACGGAACGCAAGAGTCAGAACGGCCCCGGTCGATCGGCCCCTATGGTCGATTGGTCCGTCTATCTGGTCACCGACGCCGAGCGTTCGGCCGGTCGAACGACGCCGGCGGTCGTCCGGGCGGCGGTCGACGCCGGCGTCGGCGTCGTCCAGTTGCGAGACAAAGGAGAGAGTGCTCGCGACCGACTGGCTGTCGGCCGGGAGCTCCGCCGGATCACGAACCGTGCGGACGTCCCGCTGATCGTCAACGACCGCGTCGACCTGGCACTGGCGCTGGACGCCGACGGCGTTCACCTCGGCGACGACGATCTGCCCGTTCCGGTCGCCCGCGATTTGCTCGGCGCGGACGCCATCGTCGGCCGGTCGGTGTCTACCGTCGACGATGCACGCGATGCGGTCGCGGCCGGGGCAGATTACCTCGGCGTCGGCGCCATCTACCCGACGGACTCGAAGGCGGACATCGACGAGGCGGAGTTTGCCATCGGCTGCGATCGACTTCGCGAAATCGCCACGACCGTCGACGTCCCCATCGTCGGCATCGGTGGCATCGATCCCTCGAACGCCAAGAACGTCGTCCGGGCTGGCGCAGACGGCGTCGCCGTGATATCGGCGATCACCGGCGCCGAGGCTCCCGCCGCCGCCACTCGCGCCCTCCGGGACGCCGTCGAGAGTTCCCGGGACGCTGACTGACTGTCGGTTCTCTCGCAGACGGGCCGCCAGCCAGCGGTTCGATAGCGCGTGTTCGCAGGCTACACCGCGTCTTCCCGACATCGCTCCTTGCCGATACCTTTCTGTCGGTGGGCCCGAAAGCACGGGTTGATGGCTCCCGATTGGACGCCCGCGGACCGGCCGGAAATGACCGATGCTGTCGTCGTCGTGACCGGTGCCAACAGCGGACTCGGCTTCGAAGGGACGCGATTGTTCGCCGAGGTGGGGGCGACCGTCGTCATGGCCTGCCGGACGCAGGATCGTGGGCAAGCTGCTGCGTCGAAACTCCGTGACCGCCTCCGGAACCCGGACCTCCGCCCCATGGCCTGTGACCTCTCGTCGCTCGATTCCGTCGCGTCCTTTGCAACCGAGTTCCGGTCGTCGTTCGATCGGCTGGACGTGCTCTGTAACAACGCCGGCGTCATGGCGATTCCGCGCACCGAAACGGCCGACGGATTCGAGGAGCAGTTCGGCGTCAATCACCTCGGTCACTTCGCGCTGACTGGTCACCTCCTACCCACACTCGCGAACACGCCCGGTGGGAGTCGCGTCGTCACCCAGTCCAGTGGCCTCCACGAACGGGGGACGATCGATTTCGATGATCTACACGGCGAACGCGAGTACGACAAGTGGGCCGCCTACGGCCAGTCGAAACTCGCCAATCTGCTGTTCGCCTACGAACTCGACCGTCGGACGACGGCGGCCGGCCTCGACGTTACCAGCGTCGGGTGCCACCCCGGGTACGCCGCGACCGACCTCCAGTCGCGGGGTCCCGAGCGGGCTGGTTCGCGAGTTCGAGGGCTCGCAATGCGGCTCGCAAACACACTCTTTGGGCAGCCACCGAGCCGCGGCGCCGAGCCGATGGTGTACGCCGCGACTGACCCGACAGTCGATGGTGGGGCATACGTCGGCCCCGGTGGCCTGTTCAACATGCGCGGCCATCCATCGATCCAGTCCTCCAACGAGGCATCATACGACGAGGCCGACGCCGCGCGCCTCTGGGAAGTCTCCGAAGCACTCACCGGCGTCGAATACGACTTCGAGGCGTCGAGTCAGGCTGCGTAGGTATCGCCCCGCTGCGCGTGATCATCGTTTCGTCCGCTAACGAATCCCGGTGGATTGACGGGCACTTCCAACCGAGGAGCGTCCGTGAACGAACGCGGACACGTCGAAAATGCGGTGCTGTTGAGCGTGGGCCTGGCAACGATGATCGAGGGCGGTCTGGTGGTTCCCACGCTCGCGACCCTGGCAATGATCGGGATTCCAGTGACACTGGGTGCGCTGTTTCCCGACGTCGACACCTCTTTTGGAACACACCGGAAGACCTTCCACAACATCCCAACGCTGCTCGTCTTCGTCGCCTTCCCGATCTATCTCGACAACCTCCACTTCGTCTGGATCGGCGTGGCCACTCACTACGTGCTCGATTTGCTGGGCAATATTCGTGGCATGGCGCTGTTCTATCCCTGGCCGGTCGAGTACGACGTCCCGGTTGGCGTCGCCGTCGATAGCTACTGGGCCGATTTGGTGACGGTGCTCGTGACCGTCGTGGAATTGATCATCGTCTACGTCGTGATCCAGTACGACCTCCACGGACGGATGCTCGACCTCCTCCCGGTGCTTCCGCTCTCCTGACGGCGCAGTTACTCCTCACTCTCCGCGCGCTGGCGCCACCGTTCGTGCATCCGGCGTTCGCTGATGTGCTGGGCCCCGTCGGCGAGGTCCCCTCGAACTGTTCCTTCGAACTCGTCGATAGTATCGAGAAAGCCGTCGTGGAACGCCTCGACGAGTTCGTACGTCCACCGCTCGTCGAAGACGCCAGCGGGCAACAGATCGTCGCGGAGGCGGTCGGCAAACTCATCGTGACCAGCAGCTGCGAGGAGCGAACGAGCTTCTTCGAGGTGGTCCATGCCGTTCCCGATTTCGTGGTGGCATTCGAGCAGTGCGCCGAAGCCACGGTGGGCGTGCTCGACGCCAAGCTGGAGTTCGTGCAACGCCTCTCGTTCGGTCTCCGTGAGGGTGTCCGCGGTGTCCATGGGATGGCTTGGCACCCCGGCGGTGAAGATGTTGTGCTGTGTGAGACTGATCGACGCAATTCCGCAGGTTCTGTGAACCAGGACGCGGTGTAAGACGTCCCAGATATTCATCGCAAACGGACAGGTCGAGATTTAGGAATAAGCGCGATAATTACTGTCCATTCGTTCGAAATGTGCAAGATGTGCGTCGGACAAGCGTCAGACAACTACCAGTCATATACTTGATGTGGTGGAGTATCTCCGGGTTGATAAGAATCTTGAGACGATTGATAATGCGTGAAAGTTGGCTAAAGTGCCTTCTGGCGCGTGTTCGAGAAACGATGATGCCCAATATGACATATCTACTGGCAGGCTGGGGCCGCAGGATCCGTGGCGACAACTACTAAATCGCGGTGGTGCAAAGTGGGGCACACGACCAGCATGGCCGACGAGATTCGCGTCTCGGACGAGGACGATATCTCCCTCCCGCTGATGGAAGTGCTGACCGGCCGGGGATTCATCACTGGCAAGTCCGGCAGCGGGAAGTCAAACACGACGAGTGTCATCGTCGAGGAGATTCTCGCGACCGGCCAGCCGATGCTCATCATCGACACCGACGGCGAGTACTGGGGCCTCAAAGAGCAGTACCAGATGCTGCATCTGGGCGCCGACGACACCTGCGACGTGCAGGTGACCGCGGACCACGCCGAGATCATCGTCACCCTGGCGCTCGAAGAGGAGATTCCGACGATCCTCGACGTCTCTGCCTTCCTTTCCTCCGAAGACGCCACGACGATCATCAACCGCGTCGTCACGGAGTTGTTCCGCCGCGAAAAGCGCACGCGCAAACCGTTCCTCCTCATCGCCGAGGAGGTCCACGAATACATCCCGGAGGGTGGCGGGCTCGACGACGCCGGCGAGACGCTGATCCAGGTGGCCAAACGCGGCCGGAAACACGGCCTCGGCCTGCTTGGCGTCTCCCAGCGGCCAGCCTCCGTCGACAAGAACTTCATCACCCAGTGTGACTGGATCGTCTGGCACCGCCTGACCTGGAAGAACGACACCAAGGTCGTCGGCAAGATCCTGGGCAAGGACGCCGGCCAGGAAGTCCAGCATCTGGACACCGGCGAGGGAATGTTGATGACCGACTGGGACGAGCAACTCCGCCGGACCCAGTTCCGCAAGAAGCGAACCTACGACGCGGGGGCGACGCCTGGCATGGGCACCTTCGACCCACCGCCGCTCGTCCCGGTGCCCCGTGAGATCCTCGGCCGGTTCGACAAACGAGCGATCGTCGACCCCGAAAAGCGGATGGACGACGGTCCCGCCGACGAAGAGACGGCGACTGACGAGGCGACCGCGGACGCGTCGGCGGATGGCGACGAGGACGCCCCTGCTACTGGCGCCGAGACGGACGACCCCGACGCCAACCCCGAGGACGCGGACGGAGAGCCTCCCGCCGCTGAAACACAGGCGGTCCCCGACGAAGCCATGGATGCGGACGAGGGGGGTGACGGTGGGACGGACGGCCCGCAGGAGAAAGCGACCGAGCCCAATCAGGAGACGCTGGCTGACAGTACGTCCGGCGAGGGGAGCGTCGAAGTGGTCGAATCCAACGGTGGTGCCAAGAGTGCCCCGGCGGAAGTCGTCCCCAGCCAGCGCCAGCCACGCGAGGCGCGCCCGGTCGGCCGGGCGCCCCGGACCGGCACGCCGAACCAGCCGATGGTCGTCGAGTTCGGCGAGATGTTGCTACACGTCGGCCGCCGGACCAGCGACAAAATCGGGTCGCTCGTTCGCCGCGCGGGCACGGCCCTCACGGCGCCGTTCAGCGGGAAGATCGACGACGACACCGTCGAAAGTATCGACGCCAGCGACGCGGTGATTTTCCTGGTGCTGGCCTTTGGATTCGTGGTCCTGATCGTGGCCCTGGTTTCGGTCCTGACCTGAGGGTGCGCTCCTCGGTGGCGAGGGCGACACCTCGTCGAGGCCGCCGGATCGCACACAATGCTTATGTCGGGTGGTCACGGTGTCTTGCCCAACTGTGGACCGTCGCAATCTCACACTCTACGTCGGCCTCGTCGCGCTCGCCACCCTCTCGGTGACGGCAGCGATCATGGGCATTCGGGCACTGATCGAAGGCGCGGCGATGGAAGTCGGCGCGCGCATCCCCTACTACGTCTTCTTCATGGCCATCGTGGTGACCCTGCTCGTCTTCCTGCTCGAACGCGAGATCGACGACGGCTGGAAGATCATCTCCACGTCCCTGGCGATCGGCGTCCTCGCCTTTGCGCTCTCCTTGCTCGGCGTCGAGGGCGCACTCTTTGCCTACGAGAATCCCGATCAGGTGCTCTCGAACATCACCTTCTACTTCATCTCGGCCGGACTCCTCTGTACCTCGATCACCTACTGGGCAGTGAACCACTGGCGGGAATTCATCTCTTCGGGGCGGACCGGCGTTCGACGGTAAGCGCTCGATCTGTTTCGAGTGACGAAGACGCGACGGATCCAAAATCGCTACTCACGCCTGGCCCACCCGCTCGATAGAACTACTGAGTAACGCAACTAGTAGACTGTAGAAACGCAGCCGCTGAGAGGCGTTGAAAGCCCCGCGGCGCTCCGCTCGGTGCGCCGGCTGCGCTCCTCGGCCTTCGGCCTGCGGTGCTTGACCGTCGCGCCGTCCCGGAGCGAGCGCGCGGCGGAGCCGCGCGCTGACGCAGCCGGCGCGGCCGGCTGCGCGCCGCGCCCCTTTCAGTCCACCCGTATCGGCTGATTTGACCAGCTACGTGGGTGGGACTGGAAGGGGCGAGCCGCCTCGGTCCGTCCCGGGCGAAGTGAGCGCGCGCAGCGAGTCCGGGACGGTCGAGCGGCTCGGGGCTTCCAAGTTCTCAACAACTGCAGTTCCTCAGTCGGATCCTCGCTGCTTTCCTCATTAGTTGCGTCTAGCAGTTTCAGTCGTCGCTTCGTGCCACGAGGCTGCCCACTCCTTTACCCGCCGCGTTCGACGGCGGCAAACTCCGATTCGAGCGGTTCGAGCCGGGAGTCCGCCAGCAGGACGGAGGTCGTCTCCTGGGTCGGCACCGAGAGCCCGATTTCTTTCGTCCGACCGTAGCGGCCTTTCGAGACGACGACGGCGGTGACGATACCGAGCATGTCGAGTTCGCTGATGAGGTCGGTCACGCGCCGCTGGGTAAGCGTGTCCATGCCGACGACGTCACAGAAGTGGTCGTAGGAGTTGTACACCTCGCCCGTGGTGATCGTCTCGCCGTTACCACGCGTTTCCAGGTGGATGATCGCCAGCAGGACGAGTTTGCTCTGTGTCGGCAGCGTGCGCACGGCCTCGACGACGCGGTCGAGTTCGATCTTCTGCTGGGCCTGGCGGACGTGCTCCTCGGTGACGGCGTCGACGGTCGAGCGCTCTGCCAGTTCGCCGGCCGTGCGCAACAGGTCCAGTGCGCGGCGCGCGTCCCCGTGTTCCTGGGCGGCGAAAGCCGCACAGAGCTGAATGACGCCATCGGCGATCGCCTCGGGTTCGAAGGCGACGGAGGCCCGCTCGTCGAGGATGTCCTGCAGGTGGCCGGCGTCGTAGGGCGGGAAGACGATCTCCTCCTCGCCCAGGCTGGATTTGACGCGGGGATCCAGAAAGTCGGTGAACTGGAGGTCGTTCGAGATGCCCATGATCGACACGCGGGAGTGTTCGAGGTCGGCGTTCATCCGCGAGAGGTTGTACAGCGTGTCGTCGCCGGACTTCTCGACGAGTTTGTCGATCTCGTCGAGCATGATGACGACGACGCGCTCGCGGTAATCGACGGCCTCGAAGAAGGCGTTGTAGACCCGATCCGTCGGCCAGCCGGTCATCGGCACGTCCTCCTGGATCGCCTCGCGGTCGGCTTCGAGTCGTTCCCGTTCCTCGTCGATCGCGGACCGATTCGCGTATCGGGTTTCGGCAAGGGTGAGCCGCCCGGCTTCGAGGTCCGCAAGCGTCGTTTCGAGGGCGTCGAGTCGGTCCTGGACATGCCGCCGGTTCCGCTCGATGAACTCGTTGGCGAGGCGGGCCAGCACCCGGTACTGGGTGTCCGTCACCTCGCAGTTGATGTACTCGACGATACAGGGAACGTCGTAGGAGTCAGAGGTCTCCTGCAGTTCGTCGCTGACGTAGTTCGCACAGGCGGTTTTTCCGGTGCCGGTCTTGCCGTAGATGAGAATATTCGAGGGCGTGTTGCCACGCAAGGCCGACACCAGGATCGAGGCCATGTCGTTGATCTGCTCGGTCCGGTGGGGCAGGGATTCGGGCGTGTAGGAGGGCCGCATGACTTCCTTTTCGCGAAAGATCGCCTCCCCTTCTAGCATGTCCTCGAAGAGGCCACTCTCACCATCGTGGCCAGCCTCCGCGAGGACCGACTCCCGGACCTCCGTGTCGAGGTCAGTCCCGCCGGTGGCGCCGTCCTCACCACGACCGCCGTCCGTCGACGGCCGGTCCGCCTGGGGGTGTGTATCTCGCCCGTCGTCCATTCGTCCACTCCTGCCGGGTGGGCCACGGAGACGCGTGGCCGCAAGTCGTACCCCAACGAGAATGACTCGTGACATAAATTCTTCTGTACCGACAGCACTGACGCTGGGTCGACGCTCGCCCACTCCGCGCCCGCTCGACGGTCCCCAACCCGAGCCAAGCGCGTTTCGATCCCAGTTTGGCTCGGCGATCGATCGCTCCCGGTCAGGCCCACAGGCTAGGTTTACCACCGTGGGGCGTGTCGGTTCAGATGGAGTGTGACAATGTCTGGCAAATCCATACTGCTGCTGGCGGGGGATTACGTCGAAGATTACGAGATCATGGTACCGTTCCAGGCCCTGCAGATGGTGGGCCACGACGTCGACGCGGTCTGTCCGGAGAAGACGGCCGGCGACACCTGTCCGACCGCCGTCCACGACTTCGAAGGGGCCCAGACGTACAGCGAGAAACCGGGCCACAACTTCGAGCTGAACGCGGATTTCGATGCCGTCGATCCGGCCGACTACGACGCACTCGTCGTGCCCGGCGGGCGCGCGCCGGAGTACCTGCGGACGTACGACGAGATCATCGAGATCGTGCAGCACTTCTTCGCGGCCGACAAGCCCGTGGCTGCCCTGTGTCACGGCGCGCAGATTCTGGTCGCGGCCGACGTCGTCGATGGCTGTACCTGTACCGCGTATCCGGCACTGAAATCCGACGTCGTCGGTGCCGGTGGCACCTGGACCGACGAGGTGACCACCGACGGCAACCTCGTGACCGGTCAGGCCTGGCCGGACCATCCCGAATGGCTCGCCCAGTTCCTCGACGTGCTCGGGACGAACGTCGAGCACGCTCAGGCGGCCGCGGCCGACGACTGAGAACTGCGCAATTCTTTTGACGCGATATTGACCGACGTCGCCTCACGCCGACAGGTCGATTTCGTCACCGATCGCTGGCGCGCTCGCGGTGAATCCCTTCTCGCGCAACTCGGCGGCGAACGCCGCACAGCGGTCCCCGTGATTGACGAGCACGGGCGCGTCGTCGTACGCTTCCAGCACCGAGAGCAACCCGTCCCGGTCGGCGTGGGCCGAAAAGTCGAAGGCCTCGACCGTAGCGCTGACCGGCATCACACGACCATCGATTTCGGCCCGTCCGGTGTCCAGTAGCTCCCGACCGGGCGTCCCCTGGACCTGGTAGCCGGTCATGGCGACGGTGTTCGTCGGGCTGTCGGCGATCTCCGGGATGTACGTCATCGCCGGCCCGCCACCGAGCATGCCCGCTGTCGTAATGACGAGGTTGTTCTCCCGGGCGATCCGACGGCGCTGGCCGTCGCCGCCGTCGACGAAGCGCGCGTTCGAGATGGCGTCGCTGAGCGCGTCGTGATCGCGAACGAAGTCGGGGTGCTCGCGGAGCGTTCGCGTGATCGATTTTCCCATGCCATCGACGTAGGGATCGAGGTCGTTCGCCGCACAGACACAGAGCAGTTCCTGCGTGCGGCCGATGGCGAAGGCCGGGACGATGGCGGTGCCACCCTCCCAGAGCGTCGTCCGGACCCGCTCGACGAACCGCTCTTCGATCGCCGACCGATCCTCGTGGACAACGTCGCTGTATGTTGATTCACACACCACGACGTCCGCCGGCGGTCGTTCCGTGGTCGGCGCCACGAGTCGCTGCTCGATTGTGCTGAAATCACCCGTGTACAGCAGGCGCGTCTCGCCGTCGTCGACGAGCACGTGAGCACTCCCGGGGATGTGCCCGGCGTTGAACAACGTGATTTCGTAGCCGGCGGTCGTGAAGGACTCACTGTCGCCGTAGCCGTGGGGTTCGGAGACTTCCGTGAGGCGGGCGACGTCCTCCCGAGTGAACGGACAGAGCGGGCTCTGGCCGTGGAGTTTCAGCGTGTCGCGGGCGAGTGCCAGCGTCAGATCTCTCGTCGGTGGCGTCCAGTGGACTGGCGGGCGAGCGCGGCCGGACAGCAGTGTCGGGACGGCCCCGCCGTGGTCGAGGTGGCCGTGGGTGACGACCACTGCCTCGGGATTCAGGGTGTCTCCACCGCTTGCCCCCGCACCCAGTGGGTACGACGGCGGGGAGTCCGTCGTCATGCCACAGTCCAGCAGGAGTCGGTCGTCGACGAGGATGGCACTCCGGCCGACCTCGCGCGCACCGCCGAGAAACCGCAGCTTCATTGGTCGATACTGACCATCGTGCGGTATCCGTCCACCGGTATCGGGTCCGGTGGGCCAGAGGGTGCGGTGGGACCACATCGTAGAGGGGGCCCGGACGACCGACGAGCGGATCGGTGCTGTTTTTCTGGGGAACCTGATATGGGCGCCTGTGTCTCCCGCCCGGTACAACCCGCTCCGAGGGTTTCTCATGCTCGTCGGCCTGGGGCTGGCGCGTCTCGGCCTGATCGAGCGACGGCGCGTGGCCCGGACGACCGACCTCGCGTGGCCACGCATCGTCACGGGCATCGCCCGGATGTCGAAAGCGACCGTCGACGTCGCGATGGTCGGGCTCGCCGTCGGGCCCATAGCGATCGCCGGGCTGGGCTTTGCGACCCCGTTCTGGACGCTCGCGTTTGCCCTCGGCGGCGGGATCGCTGGCGCGACGATCAGTCAGGTGTCCCAGCGATTCGGTGCCGACACTGCGGATGGGGTGACCGCGGCCGTCGTCACCAGTGCGATGCTCGTTCTCCTGGTGACCGTGCCGATCGCGGTGGTCTGTTGGTTGGTCCCCGATCTGTTGATCGGACTGGTCGGCTCGGATGCCGCGGCGATCGCTCAGGGCGCGACGTACCTCCAGATCGTCGGCCTCGGCATTCCCTTCGCGGGACTCAACCTGGTCGCGAGCCGCGCACTCGTCGGCGCCGACGACGCCTGGACCCCGATGGTACTGCGGGGCGGCGGCGCAGTAGTCAACGTCGTGCTCAACGCCATCCTGATCTTTGGACTTCAGTTGGGTGTCGCCGGCGCGGCGATGGGCACTCTCGTCTCGAACGTCGTCATTCTCGTGGTGTTTGCCGCCGGTTTCCTCCGTGGCGGGTTGCCGATGATCGGTTCGTTCCCTGTTCGCGTCCGCCTGAACGAGCCGTTTGTCGAGCGCGCGATGCTACGAGACCTGGTCGAAGTCGGCGCGCCGCTGACTGCCACCGGCGTCCTTCGCTTTGGTGGAATGTTCCCGAAAATCGCTCTCGTGGGCTTGCTCGGGCCGAACGTGACTGCTGCATACGTCGTGGCAACGCGTATACGCGCACTGATGGACGCCCCCAACTGGGGGTTCAGCCTGGCGTCGAGTAGCCTGGTCGGCCAGGCCCTCGGGGCGGAGGACGAAGCAGCGGCGACGGCCTGGGCGACTGCGGTCTTGCGTCACTCCGTGGCGATATACGTCATCGTCGCCGCGACGGTGTTCGCACTCGCCGGCCAGATCGCGCGGCTGTTCGTCGCGGAGCCGGCAGTCATCGCGCTGGTCGTGCCGATTCTCGGTGCCGCCTGTGTCAGCGTCGTGTTCAGTGGTGTCGAGGGTGGGGCCCTCGGACCGTTACGCGCGAGCGGTGACACGCGCTGGCCGCTGTACGGACAGCTGGTCGGGATGTATCTGGTGGCGCTGCCGGTCCTCGGCGTCGGCGTCGTCGCGAACGTCGGGTTGAGCGCCGTCATGGCTGCAATAATTCTCGAAAAAGCCGTCCCCGCCGCCATTACCTACTGGCGCTACCGCTCGGGCGCCTGGCGCGCGATCAGTCGCCAGTATCGTCCCGAGCCGACGGCGTCGATGGATTGAGAGCCCGAAGCCTGCACCACCGATCCGTTTCACTTTCACTCCGGGTGGCTGGCGGTTATACGGTCACCGCCGTATTGTCCGATAGGGAGCACGACGTCACCAGGCGTCGTCGCCGCCCGCGCACCTGCCATGTCACACGCAACTGTCCTCGGCGAGTGCCCGGAGTGTCGGGAACGGATTCCCGAGTACAAACTCCTGATCGAATACGACCGGGACGACGGCCGCGAGGCCTTCGCGGAGTGTCCGTCCTGTGAGAACGTGGTTCACCCTGCCTGAGACCACGACCGTCGAACGTTGATTGCTTCGTCCGGTGGACACCACCGGACGTCGTTCCCCGACACCCGATCAGCGGTTGCCTCGTCGCTTTGCCCGGCTTCGAGCGGCCCGACGAGCACACCGGTCGGCACGTGACACGGTACCGCACCTCCATAAACAATTATTATAGATCGGCCCCAAGGTCATCCTGTATGGCGACACGACAACCGACCACGACATATCACACGTGCAGTTGTGGTGAACAATTCGACACCACGTCGGACCTCCTTGAACACGCACGCAACGAACACGGGCTTTCCGTATTTTAACCCCCGGTCGGTTTTCTCCCCGCTCGAACGTTTTCAGCGCTTCCGTCCCCACAGCGACCGGCCCGTTCGTTCCTGATGGCTCCCCAGCCGTGGCGGTCGCTCAGGCGACGTCAGGGCGGACCTTGAATCGCTCGTAGCCCCCGTGAGACAGTTCGAGGGCGCCGAGCCACCAGTTCCACCGTTCGATGAGCGTGTAGTCGTCGGGCGCGTCCTCGAGGTGAGTGAGGACGGACTCGGCGGTCACCCGCATCTCGAGGTCGTCGGCGAGCTGGCGGCTATCATGGAGGTCACCGGCCTGTCGCGCGACGATCCGTGCGGTCGTCTCGCCGGCGTCGAAGTGCTCGGCCAGGACGGTTGCGAGGTTCGAACGATCCACGCGTTCCACTACGTCACACTCAGTAATGAGCATAGTCCCGCTAGGCGGTGGTATCCACCGACTTCGGGCACCCTGGCGACCCCGAGCGCGGGTATCAGCGGTACTGGCGCGGACAAGTGGGTCAGTGCGTCGAGTCCCTGGGGCAGTTTCCGAAGGGTCGCAGGGCTGACGGCCGACGAACGGCGAGCGCCGTCGCGGCTTGCTCGCCTGGGGACGCCACGAATCCATATCGCAGTCGCTCACGAAGAGTAGCGGCTGAGGGGAGTAAGCCCCCTTCTGTTCAGCTCGGCATTCGGCTCAGCATTCGCGCCTGACGGGCCAGTGGCCCGACGCGGCCGGACTACCATAGAGCGCGAACTTGCACCGGCGAGGTTTCGCCGTTCCATCGATGCTCTTCCGTCGGGCCCGCGGCGAGGCCGCGTGCCATCGTGGCGGCCGTCGAGCCGCCACCGGCCCTCGGCGGGTTAGCTCCCCTTCCCTTCGGGCGGATGCCCTCGGTCGGGGTTCGCACGCCTCATCGGTCGGGAAGAGCCGTGTCGTTTCTGTTCCAGAGCCGGCGGTCTCCCGCCCCGGGCTTGTGCCCGGTCGCCTGTCCGGCGGGTGGGGGGACTTTCCTCATAAGCGCACGCGACACCGGGGATACCGGTGCCGGCTTGCTCACGGGGGCCGAGCTCCCTCTGCCAGAATAGTTTAGGAAACTCCAGGGATTAAGCCTTCCCACCGCCGGCTCGCGCTGAGGGATGGGGCTGCCCGTTGCCATGATCGACGTTAGAAAGCGCCTACTGCCTGGAAGAGCGCCAGGCCCCCGCCGAAGAGTGTACAGCTTCCGAGAACGGCGATTTCTTCACGCGTGAGATCAGGGGTGGCCTGCGTGGGCCCGATTGCCATAGACACATCCTGACGAACCACTCACATAAGTCTTGATACTGCTAGACTCGGTGGCCCTGCAATCGCGGAGGGTCCCGCCGGTTCAGGCCCTGCTGCCGGATTCCTCGTCTTGCCACTCGACCATCGTGGCGTCCGCACGGGCACGGTCACTGGCGGCGTCGATGTCGAACTCGCGGACGACCTCGCCGTCGCGGACGAGTGGTTCGAGCAACGCAGTGCCGTCTGCGGGCCCCGGGCGGTCGGCCAGGCCGATGTGGTGGCCGCCGTCGGGGGTGCGGTAGACGCTTTTCTTCCCGGTGAGTTTCCCACGCTTGGCGGCCGGTTCACCGTCGACTTCGACGATGTCCAGGGCGAAATCGAGCGGCTGCGCGTTGCTCACGTAACTGCCCACGCCGAAGCCATCGGCGACGTCACGCAGTCCGCGGAGTTGCGCGGGGCCGAGTCCACCGGAGACGAAGACGTCGACGTCGTCGTATCCGTGCGCGTCCAGCGACCACCGGACTTCTCGGACGATGTGCCGGAAGTCACCACGACGCGACCCCGTCGTATCGATCCGGACGCTTTCCAGATCCGGAATGGTCGCCGCCGCCCGAATCGCCTCGTCGACTTCGTCGCTGTAGGTGTCGGTCAGTGCGATACGGGGCACGGACGCGTCGACGGCCGAGTCGAACGCCTGCCAGGCAGCTTCCTGATTGCCACGGCCAAACAGGATCATCAGCGCGTGTGGCATCGTTCCACTGGCCGGTTCACCGAGTATCTCCCCCGCCGCAACGTTCGAAATCCCGTCGAGCCCACCGACGAGCGCGCCCCGTTCGACCATCGCCCCGATGGATGGATGGACGTGCCGGGTTCCGAAACTATACACCGGTCGATCACCGGCCGCCCGTCGCGTTTCGAGGGCCGCCGTGGCAACGCCGGTCGCGTGGGACGTGAACCCGAGCAGTGCCGTCTCCAGTCGCGCGAACTCCCGGTACGGCCCTTCGATCCGCAGTGCCGGGCCGCCGTCGAACAGGCGGCCTTCCCGGAGGGCATCGACGTCGACCGCACGGTTCTCGAAGAGGGCACCAGCGTCGCGGACGCCGGCGAACACGTTCCAGCGCCCGGTGGGAAACTGGCTCGCAGTCAGTTCGGCGACGACCGTCGGATTGCGGTCGGCGTACTCTAAGGTCTCGACGGTCCGGTCGAAGTAGGCGTCGGTCGCGCGGCCCGACCGGATCGCGTCGGGCGAGACGATGTCGAACGGCGAATCGGGCATGGTAGAGGATTCAGCGTGCCACGCGAAAAAGACTGGGCGTCAGCGCTCGGGTCGAGTGGCGCGTGGGCCGCCCGCGGACCGGACCCACCGGCTCGCCGGTCACACGTCGGAAAACCCGTCGAGATCCGACCGCTCGGGCGCGTTGACCACCGTCACCGTCGCGCCCTCGACGGTAATTCGGAACGCGTCGGCGTACTCACCGTCGGGGATTCGATACGTGTCAGCGGCCACCTGCTGGCCGCCCCAGTGGGTGATCAGGCGACGCCAGGCGTCTGCGAACTCCGACGCGTCGCCCTCGCTCTCCCACGTCGAACGCCAGACGTAGGCCAGTTCCTGGTCGCTGTCGCCGTCCGCGGGCTGGTACGCGACGAACCGATCACCGGCCCAGCCGTCGGCCGGTTCGATTCCGTAGTTGAACGGCTGGCGGAAGTCGACAGTTCCGTTGGGACGGACGTTCAGGAACTCCTGTGGCTGGACGACGGTCTGCTCGTTGTACTCGTCGTACAGCGTGTAGCCGAGGCCGGCCGTGATCGCTGACTGGCCGAGCACACCGTAGTTCACGCGGCCCGGTGGCTCGATGCGTTCCCAGTCGGCATCGACCGTACCGACGGAGACGTTCGTCGGTTCCCACTCGGGGTAGCGATCCGCCTCGATCACCTCCGTCGCGCCGTCGGGCAGGTCGGCGTAGGCGCCGTTGACCGCGTCCCACCCGCCGCGATCGTGGAGCGATTCGACGAAGGTTGGCCCTTCGCTGTAGGGGAAGTACTGCAGGATGTAGATGCCGAGGTGGATATCGCCACCGCCGCCACCGCCGCCGCTCGTCGTATTGGCCGAGATGCACGACCACGCCGCACCGCAGTTCCCGGTGTAGCGACGTTCGGTGAACGAGGCGTCGCCCTCGACGAGACCGTTGCGCCCCTGGTAGGCGTCCCGCGTCCGGGCGCTACTGTTCCCGAGGTCGAAGTGCTGGTCCTGGAGGGCGTGGACGAGTTCGTGGGCCAGGGTGCGCTCGCTCGACAGCGTTGGTCGTTCGGATTCGGAGACGATGACGATGGCGTCCTCGCTCGGGCTGTAATAGCCGGCCACGGTCGAGCCGCGATTTTCGTCCTGCTCTTCGATCGATGCCGTCTCTTCGCCAACGAGGAACAGCGCCTCGAACTTCGCGTTGTCAAAGCGCTGGAGTGCCTCGCTCTCGTTCCCACCGGTCTGGTCCCGGTACGTCGAGCGATTGATTACCTCTACGGGCACCGACTGCTCGAACTCCAGACCGCGAACCTTCTCGACGCGGGCCATCGACCGTGCGACCGTCGCGTTGAGTTCGCTCTGATTGAACCCATTCTCCGGCGTCACCGATATCTCGTCGTCGTACCAGTACCCGTTCTCCCAGCCGAGTTGGTCCGTCTCGGGTTCGCCGGCCGGACTGCCGTGGCCCGGGACCTGACACCCGGCGAGAACGACGAGGACGAGGACGAGGAGGGCGCGACGCATTTGCTGGCAAGAAGGTCCAGTGCCAGAAAAACCCCGCGGCAGCGGCCGCCCTCCCTTTCGGTCTGGGGCCGTCACGGGCGCCATAACACCGACACGTGCATTCGCCCCGTCACGACTCCCGATCCGCGAGATAGCGAATGGTCTCGGGGGAACATCCTCAAGCCCTCCCGGCACCTACCCTGGGACGATGAGCGAGCAAGCGCGCCGCGAGGAAGCAACCAGGGTTGGTCTCGCCTACGCGCCGGCTGACGAAGAAATCGCCGACGGACTCGACGCCGATTCCTTCCGGGCGTACCTCCGCAAGGCCCACAGTGGCCCGGTCAGGCTCGGCGAGGAGTGGACGGAGTTCGTCAACTGTGGCTGTGGCTCGACCCGGGACGTCACCCTGACGGTCGTCTCCCTGACCGACGGGGAGGCCGTCGGCGAGAGTACCGAGATCAGCTACGAACCCGCCACCTGATCCACAACACAGCGTGCCACGTGCAAGCGGACGCTGGCGAGACCGCTCAGACGACGATCTCTTCACTCCACGTGAACAGCAACCAGAGATTCCCAGCCGTGACCATGGTCCCCGCCGCGGTGAGAATGAGTGGTGGTCCGTAGAAAACAGCGGTTTCGCCCGCGAACGCCGGCCCAGACGGAGACCCCGAGACAGCCGAAAAAGGACAGGAGTTTGAGCCCGAGATAGCCGCCACCGCCGAACGGAGTTATCGCCCCTGCGACGACCGGATTCGCCTCGACGTGGTACGGACTGAACCAGAGCAGGGCGATGGTCGTAACGACGTCACCGACGCCGTCCGTCGATAGCGCCAGCAACCAGACGTGGACGAACGAGTCCCGGGAAAACTCGTTGCCGTCGAACGTGTACCAGTTCGGAACGAACTCCTCGACCATCGTTCACCCGTACAATCATGTTCTGTGTGTGGAGGAAATTGTTGCCGCAGCCGGTTGCCGCGTCACTTCCCGGCAAGCAGCAGGGGAGTGAAACGGTGAAGGGGCCGGGAATGTCGCGCGCTCAGTCCCACTTCGCGGCGGGATTGGTGACCGCGCCGTTGGCCGCGGAGTCGAAGTCACGGCAGTACTTCGCGAGGACGCCGCTGTCGTAGGCCGGTTCCGGCTCGTGGTCTTCCAGTCGCTCGGCCATTTCCGCCTCGCTCAGATCGACGGAGAGTTCGAGTTCGTCGATGTCGATGGTGATCGTATCGCCATCTTCGAGCGCGGCGATCGGGCCGCCGACGAAGGCCTCCGGCGCGACGTGACCGATCGAGAAGCCACGGGTCGCCCCGGAGAAGCGACCGTCGGTGAACAGGGCGACGTCCTCGGCGTGGCCCTGGCCCGCGACGGCGGAGGTGACGCCGAGCATCTCCCGCATGCCGGGCCCACCGCGGGGCCCCTCGTTGCGAATACAGATCACGTCGCCGGACTCGACCTTATCCTCCTGGACGTACTGCATGGCGTTTTCCTCCTCCTCGAAGACCCGAACCGGTCCCTCGTGGCGGAGGTGGTCTTTGCCCGTGATCTTGATGACCGCGCCGTCGGGCGCGAGGTTCCCGGTGAGGATGCGGATGGCACCCTGCTCGTTTTTCGGTTCCTCGACGGTGTAGAGGAAGTCCGCATCGATATCGCCGATCGGCGTCGGATCGATCGCGTCGAGTTCCTCGGCAATCGTGTTGCCGGTGACGGTGAGCGCGTCGCCGTGGAGCAGCCCCGCCTCGTGCAGTGCGTTCAGGACGACCGGGATGCCGCCAACCTCGTGGAGGTCGTTCATGACCCGCGAGCCACCGGGCTGGAGGTCCGCGATCTTCGGCGTCCGCTTGCTGATCTCGTTGAACGCCTCGATATCGAGGTCGATGTCGGCTTCGGCCGCCATCGCCAGCAGGTGAAGCACTGCATTCGTCGAGCCACCGATCGCGACTTGCAGGGCAATCGCGTTCTCGAAGGACTCCCGCGAGAGGAAGTCGGATGGTCGCCGGCGTTGTTCGACGACCTCGACGGCGAGTTCACCGGCACGCGTCGCTTCCTCGTACCGCGCTTCGTGTTCGGCCGGTGGCGACGCTGCGCCGAGCGGCGAGAAGCCGAGTGCCTCCGCGATGGAGGACATCGTGTTCGCCGTGAACATCCCGCCACAGGAGCCGGCGCCGGGACAGGCCTGTCGCTCCATCTCGTCGAGTTCTTCCTGGGACATGTCGCCGGAGGCGACGGCGCCGACGCCCTCGAACATGTTCTGGATCGTGATCTCGCGGCCGTCGTGCTCGCCGGGCATGATCGAGCCGCCGTAGAGGAAGACCGAGGGAAGGTCGGTCCGGATCGCGGCCATCATCATCCCCGGCATGTTCTTGTCACAGCCACCGATCGTGACGAGACCGTCCATCCGCTCGCCGAAGGCGACCAGTTCCACGGAGTCGGCGATGACTTCCCGGGAGATCAGGGATGCTTTCATCCCCTCCGTCCCCATCGAAATCGCATCGGAAATGGTGATCGTGCCGAATTCGATCGGCATGCCGCCCGCCGCGTCGATACCATCGTAGGCCGACTCGGCGAGGTCGTCGAGGTGGACGTTACACGGCGTGATGTCGGCCGCCGGATTCGCGACGCCAACCATCGGCGAGGAGAGGTCCTCGTCGTCGTAGCCCATTGCCCGGAACATGGCGCGGTGTGGGGCCTTATCCCGGCCCTCCGTAACTGCCGTACTCGGCAGATCGGGGTCTTTCTCCGCGCGCTCGAAACCGTCCTGCTCGCTCATATCACCTTCCTCGCAGTGGCGAGTGATAAGCCCACGGACTCCCGTGTACGCGTTCACATGGAATCACAGGAGCCGGAGTACGCGGTGACGCCGGACAGATCTCGCCCGGCCGGAACACCGCTATCGCGGATCGGAGAATTCGAAGGCCGCGCGTTCCACCGACGCGCCGTCGTTCCGTGGGGACCCAATGCGCACCTCGCCGTCGATCTGTAGCTCGCCGAGTGCCATCTCCGCTGCCGTCTTCGCGTCGTCGACGCGCCCACGGGTCGTGAGTCCCCAGACCGTCGGTCCCCAGGAGGACTGCCCAGCGCCGGTAATGACCGGACATTCCCGAAGCTTCTCGACGAAGCGACCGGCCGGTGGCCGGTAGACGCCGCCCTGTTCGTCGGCATACCAGGCGCCGTTCAGTCGGCCGATCCGGGCCGCCGCGTTGCCGAACCGTCTCGCGTCACCCTCGGCTGCGGCCGGCAACAGTTCCCGCGTGAGCACCCCGGCCACCTCGTCGGCGATGCCGGCGTCGGCACGCTCGACGGTGTCGCGCATCTTTCGATCCTCTTCGGGACCGTTGTGGCCCGGCCGTGCGGCCGGGATCACGAGGACGAACCGCCAGTCGTCGGGCAGCTCGTGGCGCGAAACGACTGCCGGTACCGACCACGTACCGTCGGTCGGTCGATCCGAGGTGAACCGCTCGGTCGGGTGGCCCGAGTCGACGACGAACCCGCCGCGCTCGAACGTCGCGACGCCGACGCCGCTGCGCCCACCACGCCCCATATCCGGTGCGATCGCTCGGGGATCCACCTCACGGTCGTACGCCTCGGCAATGGCGACCAGCGTGGCGAGGGCGAACTGGGTGCCGCTGCCCAGGCCGACGTGGCGATCGAACTGCTCGCGGACGGAGACTTCTGCACCCTCGACGTCGAGGAGGGCTGCGGCCTGCCGCGTGATCCGCTCGAATCGCTCGTCGGAACAGACGATGTCGTCCGCCTGGGCGGCGTCCACGACGACCGCTGGCTCGGCGAGCGAAACGCCGATGCCGCCGTACAGCCGTTCGTGCGCGAGTGACAGGTTGCCAAAGCCAAAGTGCAACCGCGCGGTCGCCGTCACCGTAACCATGCACGCCGTTGCGCTGGGATTGTCATGAAGGGTTGGGTGCTATCGAGTACCGAGTCCTCCGTGTTCTATTCGTTGGGCCCAGACGCCGTCGTCGTGACGTCCATCGCGGGGCCCTCTCGTTTCCAGCGTTGATGCTGGCGGGACAACGGTTAAGCGGATCCGTCGGACAGTGACACCATGGATCGGCTCCCCTTTGGCATCCGCCAACTCGACGCCACGATCAAGGGTGGAGCGCCAGCGGGGAGCGTCGTCCTCCTCTCCGGGGAGGCTGGCGCCGGCTCCCGCGAGTTTATGCACACCTGTGCGGTGATGAACGGCCTCGCGCAAAGTGACCCGGAGCTTTTCGACCTCTACTACGGTGATCTCTCCGCGGAAGCGATCTATCCGGACGCCGTCCACTATCTCTCCGTTACCACGGATCGGGAGACGCTCCACCGGGAGATGCTGCTGGAGATGGACGACGAAATCGTCGATAGCGGGCTTGAGAGCGTCACTTTTCACGATCTCTCCGAGCGGTACTTCCACCCGACGCCGGTTCCACGGGACTGGTACACCGAGGCGACGCGGACGATCAAGGACCTCCGCAACGACGGCCAGCGGCAGGATTTCATCGCGGCGCTGGGGGAGCAACTCAGCGCCATCGCGCCCAATAACCTCGTTATCATCGACTCACTCACCGATCTCGTCAGTGCGGCGGGTGCCACGATCGAGTGGACCGACATCTTCGTCCTCCTGAAAGGCTTACAGAAGGCCAGCAGTGAGTGGAACGGCCTTATCCTCCTGCCGATCAACCACGACGCGATTTCGGCCACGCGGCTGGGCCAACTCAGCGAAGCTGTCACCGGCACGATGCGCTTTGCCTGGGAGAGTGGCGGGTCGACGC
>Ga0207733_100222_pt1 | contig 51843 bp, 53 predicted proteins | sample A23P3SouthBayCA_FD_187735 | JGI IMG/M metagenome (GOLD analysis project Ga0207733, IMG submission 187735) | Aerobic enrichment media microbial communities from Eden Landing Ponds, California, USA - A23 P3 (SPAdes) | ecosystem: Environmental > Aquatic > Marine > Unclassified | place: Emeryville...
TCGAAGAACAAGGAGTTGATCGACAGACCGCTGAACGAGTAGCAGAGGCAATGCTCAGGGGGTTTACTGACTGGTGATCAACCGCCGAAGTAGTACTAAGCGCTGACAACTAACTACCGGGCACTCGCCCGGCCTTTGCCGCATCCTTCCTTTCTTTCGACGCACTACTCCGACAGTGGCGATGCCGTCTATCCCGCGATCGGGTCGCCGACCAACGACGACGTGTGACCGGACGGCAGTGGCTCACTGACACCGAACGGACACGGCACGATCGCGTGAGTGCTTGCAGCCGTCTCGTTCGTAGTTCGTAGAGTCGAGCAGCCGCCCCGCCACATCCACGACTCGAGAGGTGGTCAGTCGGCGGGTAGTTGATCTGCGACCTGCAACAGGGTGGCGACAGGAACCGCAAGCGGCGAGGAGAGCGCGAACTAGACATGGGACGGACACAGCTGTTCGACGAGTGTAACGGCTGGCAACCGCGATGAGTGCGATACCAGTCAATCCACTACTGGGATTCCATCAAGATGGTCTGAACGACAGAGCAATGAACTCCTGCCGACGAGCGTCCGACCCCGCAGTGATCACGCCATTAGTGCAGTACGGATACGACACTCGAGGAGACATATACAGCCCAAAATCGGTTCACACACGACACACGAGAAGCGGCGACTGGGATGCAGTGACTTCCAGGAGTCGCTACCGAATCGAGCACACAACACAGTTGCCGACCGCCTCGCGAACCACCCACGATGGAGACGACCGACAACAGCGAATCGTTCGTCGGCCGCGGTTCGTATCGCTCGAGGACAGCACCCTGCCGACCGACTCCGAGACCGTGTCTCGGAGCCCGGTGTAAGTCCCGTCGCTCGAGACCACTGCCTCTGAAGACCGCACACGGACGGCATCCGAAGCACGGAGGTCGGCAACCCGTTGCCGACGGTGGCCGACGTGTCAACAGCCACATCGATGGGACGGACTCGAGGATCTGGTCGAGACGTGCGAACGGACGCAAAGTGCGTGGATCGGCTGCGAGACCGTCGAACAGCACGCTCCTCGAGTAGGCCTAATAACACCCACCACGGGCAGTCTCATTCACAGCTCTCGAATCGATATTCGACTCACCGCCCGAATGGACGACTCAATGTCGAGAGAAAGAGCGAGGGAGTTACCTAGAGATGTCGACCGTCGCGACGACACGGTCCCACAGCGACCGGGACTGGTCGTATCTGGCCCACAACAGCATCGCGGGCGGCAGTGCGACGATCGAGGTGATGAACGAGTAGGCGACGCTCAGGGCCATCAGCAAGCCGAAGTCGCCCAGAACGGGAGTGATCGCCAGTGCGAGTGCCCCGGTCCCCAGCGACGTCGTGAGCATACTCCCCATGAGCGCGCCCCCGGTTCCCGAGAGCGTCGTGACGAGCGCCGTGAGCGCGTCGTCGGCCGCTTTGAACTCATCAATGAACCGGTGTGTCGTGTGGACGGAGTAGGCGATCCCGAGACCGACGGAGATCGAGAGGATCGTCGCCGTCAACGCGTTCAACGACATCCCGAGATACCGCATCGTGCCGATCAGGAACGCAATCGCGATCAGGATCGGGAACACGTTGACGATCCCGAGCAACGGCTTGCGCTCGAGTGCAGCGTAGGAGATCACGAGGAACACGGCGGTCAACCCGACTGCGAGGATTAGCCCCTCGACCGCTGACGCGAAGATCAGGTCGGTCACCGCGGCGAAGACGACGATATTGCCCGTCGCCGTCGCTGTATACCGGAAGTCGTCCGCGAATTCGGCAGCATCCGTGGCTGCCTCTTGCTGTGACGCGTCGGAATCGATCGCGTACTCGACCTGTGCGCTGCGCCGATCCTCGGTCAGGTACTGTTCCGCTGAGGATCCATACGGCGACGCGAACAGCTCGTCGTAGATCACGTCGAGATTCCGGTCGGGGATCCCGTTGCCATCACGATCGTTCCGCTCGACGAGGGCAGCGAACTCGGGATTCTGGTCGGCATAGGCCTGGATGACCGTGATGATACTTCGGGCATCCGCCTCACCGCCCTCGCCAACGGCGAGGTTACTCGGTGGGTCGTCGTTCGGGCGTGCCAGAGCCTCGAGAGCGTGGTCTTCCTCGAATGATCCTTCGACGTATATCTTCACGGACTGGTCCTGATTCGTCGCGAACTTCTCATCGAGGAGATTGATTGTTTCAGTTACCGTATACTCGCCAGGGGCGAGTGGATCCGGGACGTATTCGACATATGCTGGCTGTTCCTCTGGCGGCAGGAAGTCCTCAGTGTCGAAGCTAGTGTCGACCCCGGCGCCGTAGCCGGCCGCCGCGCCGCCGGCGACGAGGATCACGATGACGAACACCAACGGCGCGTGCTGGCTCGCTCTGGCAGGCATCGCCAAGAGACGGCCCAGTGCCGAATCCTCGGAAGCGATCGGTTCGGAGTTGAACTCCGGCACCCCAAATCGCTCGCGGAGTTCATCGACCTCGAGTTTGGCCGCGGGAAGGAAGAGGCCGAAGATGAGGAAGGTAAAGATAATCCCGACGCTCGAGGCGATCCCCATGTTCCGGATGGGGCCCAGATCCGAGGCGATGTTCGCACCGAACCCGAAGACCGTCGTCACCGTGACGATGACGAACGCGACCATGAGCTGGTTGTTCGCGGTTCGCATCGCCTCGAGCGGTTCGAAGCCCTGGACTGTCTCTTCGCGGTAGCGGTTGATGATGTGGATCCCGAAGTCGACGCCGACCGCCAACAGTAAGACGGGGACGGAGATCATCTGCTGGTTGAACGGAATCCCGGAGTAGCCGAGGAAGCCGAACGTCCAGACGACCGTCATCAACAGCGCCAACAGCCCCAGTGCAAGGTCAATCGGGTCACGATACGCAACGATGAGAAACACGAGCAAGAGCACGACGACGACGGGCATGACGAGCGTCATCGAATCGCCGATGACGTTTCCAGTCTCCGCGTTGGTGATTCCTGTCCCAAAGGCGCGGATGTCACCCGATTCCTCGTTTGCGATTGTCTCGATGGACAACTGAATCTCGGTGAGATCGTCGTCGCTGAACTCACTTGGAACGTCGTGCGTAATGCTTGTGATCGATGCCGACGCGGACGCCGCTGTCGGGTTGAAGTCCTCGGAGACGGTTCCCGTAAACCGCGGGTCGTCGCTGCGTTCCCGGACAGCCTGCCGGATTTCGGCGGATGTCGCCGATTCGATCGCTCGGCGCTGCTCGGCTGCAGTGGTCGCCGTCGGGTCGATGGTCTGTGCGATAATCGGGGCGGGGCCGGTCGCCGACGCCATCCGGAGGTCGTCGCGTTGTTCGACGCGTTCGATGACCGCCAGATTCCGAACGAGTGCCGTCTTCGTCAGGACGTTATTGCCGCTGTGAACCAGTTGTGTTGATTCGTCGGAGGCTTCGAACGGTCCCTCAAACTCCTCGTTGACGGCGTCGAGAGCGTCCTGTTCGGAGAGGTCATCGGTAAACGAATCCGTCGCATCAGTGTCGGTAGTGACCAGTCCAAATCCACCGGCGAAAATGACGGTCGCGACCAGAAACGCGATCACGACTGTCTTCGATCGAGAGAGGATGACCTCGTTGAGAGCTTCGGTTGCGGCCTCGATTCGCTCACCGGTTGTCATCGGTCAGTCCCTCCGATGCCAGAAGACACCGACTGCGCCGGCCAGAAGCGAGCCGACGACGAGCATCGACGTGAGTGGGAAGCCACCGCCGTCGCTGCTGGAGACGGCCATCGGAACACGAATCGTGTTCGAGAGCTGGCTGTTGCCCCGCTCGTCGTCGTATCGGAAGTCGAACGAGACCGGGTACGTCTTCTCGGTCGCCGACTCGGACGCGCTCAGTTCGAACGACATCGTGACGGACTCGCCCGGCTTGAGCGACTCGACGTATCCCGTATCGTCGTCACCGGTGCTGAGCGGATCGTCAGCGAAGATACGCGCCTCGACATCGGTCACCGTCTGGTTGAGGTTGTTCGTGACCTCGACGGTGAGTGCCTTGGTGTTGCCGGCGCCGATCGTCGTCTCATTGACATCGACAGCGAACTGATCTCGTTCCGGTGCAACCGCAGCCACGACACTGAGTTTGTCGTACTGGCGCTTCTCGTTATCCGAGTTCCGATACTGCACCCCGAAGTCGAACGATTTCGTGCCCGCTTCGGCTTCGCTACTCACTTCGATCGGGAGCCGGAACGACTTCGCTTCGCCAGCCTCGAGCGCTCCAACGGCGACGGACTTCTCGATGGGGATCACGTTCGGCGAACCCTGATCGGTAAACCGGACGACAGCGTTGTCGACTGCGTTCGGTCCCGTGTTCGTGACGGTGCCCGTGATTTCGCCGTCCTCACCGACACGCAGCGTCGAGGAGACGTTGTCAAGGGCAAACGACTGTTCGGCTGCGGTCGAGATGCCGGCCGTGACCTGTTCGGACGTCTGGTCGATGCCGTTCGTATCGGTGTACTTGACGGAGACATCAGCAGCGTACGATCGCTGGGGGGCGTCGTTCGTCAGCGAGACGCTGTAGTTGACAGTTTTCGATTCCCCAGGCTGCCAAGCACCGACATAGCCCGTCGAGCTTTGGCTTTGGCCGGTCCCGAACGACAGGTGGCCAGTTCCCGACTGTGCCGTCACGCTCGCGTCCCGTGCCGGTTCGGTTCCGGTGTTCTCGAGCGTGATCGAGACGTCCTTTTCATCGCCAATCTGTGCGTTCGATTCGACGCCAACGACCTCGAACTGTGGCTTGTCGTCGACCTCGATCGTCAGCGTTGTCGTTCGCGTTCGCGTCAGGTCGTTGTACTCCGCACTTTGTGTGTTGAACTCGGCAACGCGTGTGTACGCGTACTCATATTCAACTGGGAGCTCGTAGACACCTGGCTCGAGTTTTTCTGGGACGGTAATATCGACCGGAGCGACGTCTCTCGTTCCCGTCGGAACGTTCCCGACCGAAATCGGGCCGCTGTTCACCTCGAGCGGCGACTTGTCGTCTTGGAACGTCATCGTCAGTCCGCGTGCGGTCGTGACGCGACTCTCGTATTGCTGTGGACCCGCACGGTCGATCTGGCCACGGTTCGTGATCGATATCGGAATCCCGACTGACGTGCCAGGAGCGAGTTTCCCAGCTGACGTGTCGATCGAGATATCCGGTTGTCCAACAACCTGACCCGACGACTGTTGTGCGATCGCAGGGCCAACCCCTGCGGTTGTGATCAGCACAACAACGAGGAGAGATGCGATCTGCGTCCGCGATTTCATCGGTTCCACCCTCTCGAGCATGCAACCGATCCGCCACCTATTCGCGTCTGTCTATCTGCTGTCCGATGTTGAATGCACATTCAATTAACCATGTATTACGCCACGCTCATAGGGATATTGGTTCATTACTGAATATGGGTGCCCACACCAGAGCCGTACCACCGGCAGTCTCGAAACCAACGACGACGACAGTTCGTACTTGATCGTTCGAAGAACAATACACAGCAGATTGAACAGGTCAACCACTAGTCACTCGATCGACTGACGACCTCCGCGCCATGGACGGTGAGCGGCTCTTGGTGGCAGACGCGACAACGGCTACTGCACCGATCGATACGCGGAGTCGACAGCGTCGAATCGCTAGTCGTCCGCCGCAGCCGCTTCGGCTTCCTCGGCGCTCGAGTCGGCCCGCTCTAGATCTTCGAGATATTCATCTGCATCCAACGCGGCTTTCGAGCCCATCCCGGCTGCAGTGACCGCTTGCTGGTAGTGGAAGTCGACGACATCGCCGGCACCGAAGAGGCCGGAGACGTGGGTTTCGGTCTGGTCGCCACCGTCGCCGCCTTTGGTCTTCAGATAGCCCTCGTCGTCGGTTTCGACGCCAGTGTCCTCGAGGTAGTCGGTGTTGGGGGTGTGGCCGATCGCGAAGAAGACCGCACCGACGTCGAAGTCGAACTCCTCGGTTTCGGGGTCGTCGAGGCGGTCGGTGGGGTGGCCCTTGTCGTTTTTGACGAGGGTAACGTGGTCGACGCCCTCTTCTTGGGAGCCGTGGATCTCGATCAGTTCGGTGTTTTTCATGAGTTCGATCTCGCCCTCCTCGACCTTCTCGTGGACGCGGTCGACCCAGTAGTCCTCCGCGCGGAACTCCTCGCGACGGTGGACGATGTAGACGGTGTCGGCGAACTTCGTGAGGAAGGTGGCTTCCTCCATGGCGGCGTCGCCACCGCCGACGACGAGCATGTCCTCGTCGCGGAAGAACGCGCCGTCACAGGTGGCACACGTCGAGAGCCCGTAGCCCATGAGCTCGTCCTCGCCGGGGATGCCGAGCGTCCGGGCGCTAGCCCCCGAGGCGGCGATGACGGCGTCGGCGGTGTAGACGTCGCCGTTTCTGAGTTCGACCCGGAACGGCTGGCTCGAGTCGTCGATCGACTCGATGATCCCGTTTTTCAGCTCAGCACCGAACTGTGTGGCCTGCTCTTTCATCCGGTTGACGAGCTCCGGGCCGCCGATGCCCTCGGGGAAGCCAGGGTAGTTGGCGACGTCGGTAGTCAGGGTGAGCTGGCCGCCAGGTTCGTCGCCTTCGATGACCAGGGGCTCGTTGTTCGAGCGGCCGGCGTAGATCGCCGCGGTCAGGCCAGCGATGCCGGTACCGGCGATGATCAGTGGGCGGTGTTCGACGATGTCGTCGTCGGAAATTCCGAGCAGTTCGTCGAGTTCTCCCGTTTCGTCGAGTTCGTGTGTGTCGTCCCAGCCGCCGACGTGTTCGTCGTCGATGAATACTTGGGGTGCGGTCTTGCGGTCGTTCGCACGCTCGACCATCTCGTCGAAGCGCTCCTCGTCGTCGGAGACGTTGTACGCCTCGTAGTCGACGCCCTTGCTCTCGAAGAGATCCTTGGCTCGCTCGCAGTGTGTACAGTCGCCTTTAGTATAGATCTCGACGCGTGGCTGATCGGTCATATTGCAGGTGTTGGGCCAGAGAGCCTAAACCGCTTGTGCTCGCAGCAACGACACCCCCTTGCTGTGACGGTATTTCCGTGCTATCAGCTAGCTTCGTTCTGTCGCCGGTGGGAAAACCGTGGCCGATGTAATGGCGTTTCTCGAGGTCTTCAGCGGCCATGAACGGCCGTACAACTCGAACGTCGTCCGAGGTGACGTTGCATACTCGCGTCGACACGACGCACTTACGGGGCCAAACGACGACCACCGACTATGGCTGCCGATCTCGAGGAGAAGACGGACCGGTATGGCGAGTTACTTACAGAGGCGCTCGACGCGGCGACGATCGCACCGCCGGAGGGGACGCCGATGGCGGACGCGGCCGCCGATTGTTACGAGATGGCGGCCTCGTATCTCGAGGACGGAAATCACTTCCGAGAACAGGACGATCTCGTCAATGCGCTGGCGTCGTTTTCCTACGGCCACGCGTGGCTCGATGCCGGTGCTCGCATCGGGCTGTTCGATGTCCCACGGGAGGGACACCTCTTCACGGTCGAATAAGCCGTTAGCGGCGCACGTACGTCGCGGACTCTCGTCGACAGCTTGCAGGTGAGAGCGAGGTACGAGCTGGTTTTGTTGGGGTATCTGGTGCACAACGGACATGACCGCTGGCCCTGGTATCTCCAATGATTAATCACTATGAAACCGGAACATATATACCAATAAATCCGATTAGTTTATAAAGTAGGCGAAACCTTTATATTCCTTACGGCCTTACTCTATGTTAGCTGAGGCGACCGGGTTTCTTCTGGTTACCCCACCCGGGAGCCCCGAGTAACCCACCCGATACACAATGACTGATACGAACATTCGAACCTATACGAGCGAGCAAGAGACCGAGGACGAAGAAACCACGTCGGTAGACGAACAGGAACGCTGTCCGGAGTGTGGCGGCCGGCTGGTCTCGGACGACGAGCACGCCGAGACGGTCTGTACCGAGTGTGGTCTCGTCGTCGAAGAAGACGAGATCGACCGCGGCCCCGAATGGCGTGCGTTCGACGCCGCCGAGAAGGACGAGAAGTCCCGCGTGGGCGCGCCCACGACGAACATGATGCACGACCAGGGGCTGTCGACTAATATCGGCTGGCAGGACAAAGACGCCTACGGCCGGGCGCTCTCGAGCCGCCAGCGCCAGAAGATGCAGCGCCTGCGCACCTGGAACGAGCGCTTCCGCACGCGCGACTCCAAGGAGCGCAACCTCAAACAGGCCCTCGGCGAGATCGACCGGATGGCATCCGCACTCGGCCTCCCCGAGAACGTCCGCGAGACGGCAAGTGTCATCTATCGGCGCGCGCTCGAGGAGGACCTGCTGCCAGGCCGGTCGATCGAAGGCGTCGCGACCGCGTCGCTGTACGCCGCTGCCCGCCAGGCTGGCACGCCGCGCAGCCTCGACGAGATCTCGGCAGTCTCCCGTGTCGAAAAGATGGAACTGACCCGCACCTACCGCTACATCATCCGGGAACTCGGCCTCGAGGTCAAGCCGGCCGACCCCGAACACTACGTCCCGCGGTTCGTCAGCGATCTCGACCTCTCGGACGAAACCGAGCGGATGGCCCGCGAACTGCTCGAGTCGGCCCGTCAGGAGGGCGTCCACAGCGGCAAGTCGCCGGTCGGCCTCGCGGCAGCATCGGTTTACGCTGCCGCCTTGCTGACCAACGAGAAGGTCACCCAAAACGAGGTCAGCGAGGTCGCAAGCATCTCCGAAGTCACGATCCGCAACCGGTACAAGGAGCTGCTCGAGGCCTCTGATACGGCTGCACCTGCGTAACGACCCCTTTTTGTCGGTCGCTCGCAGGCTGCCGCGGGTGGTGTTTTCGACCGACTGGAACTGCGGCAATGTTTTTGACCTCTCGTGTGAAAGAGTGTGACATGGATAAAACGACCGTCCAACTGTTGTGTCCCGAATGTGCAAAGGATTGGCAAGTCTCTCCGGACGAACTCCCCGCACCCGCCGACATGTTTCACTGTCCGAACTGCCATGCCTCACACCGCACTGCCGAGTTCATGCGGACGGATCGCGACCTCCAAACCCTGAAACAGCTCGGTTAGAGCTTCGGTCGAAACAGCGGCCGACGATTGACAAGCAAAATTCTTGTAGCGACTGCCTGTCACTGCACACCCGATCGCATACCCGTCTCGCGATCCTGTAGTATGCGGTTCAGATGTTATGTGACCGCGTAGACAGGTACTGCTCTCTCGGCCGCGTGTTCGACAACCGAGTATGGACTGTTTAACACCGACTTAGGCGTCTCGGAAATTATACTGAAAAACGCTGTTACGCCGGTAAATAGAATACTAACATGGTTTCGTCTCTCGAATCAGCTTGCGTAATCACTGCATTCAAATCGTCTCTGCCAATGATACACCAATCTCTCAATACTGGCTGCGTGTTAACGCGACTCAAGATAATAATATAACCCTGCAGTGGGTAGGGGAGGATGGTTATGAAGAAGCAGGAGCTCATTCACCTTCACGGCCTTCTCGCGGAGGTATCGAACCAGTGTGCAGAGTGGGAAGACTGCCAGATCGACCTCGAAGAATACGAATCGCGAGGTATTCGGCCGACATCCATCCACAAATCGAAAACTGACCACAAAGCTGCTGTTTTTGCGCTTGCCGGGGGAATCACGAAGAATATGCGGGAAGGAGAGCAGGAAGCAGTCGCCGCAACTGCAGACTGAGAATATCGTCGTATCCTCCGATCGTCAACACCGCCGACTGGCGAGACTCGGCACGTTGGTGACGGCCGTGTGAATACTACACACTACAAGTGATAGCTGCGTCAATATACTCTCGAGACCGCCCGAACCAGGCCGTTATTCGACCAGATCCTCGAATTCTGGGAGGATTTCGTCGTCTGACTCCTCGGTTTCGTCGGCAGACTCCGTGTCCGTCGAGTCCGTGTCCGTCGACTCGTCGGTCTCTGCTTCGTCAGTCGTTTCCTCTTCGATGACCTCGACCTCCATGACCTCGAGTGGGATATTCTCGAGACGTTGGCCGATCTCCTTCCGTGCGATCCGCGAGGCGTGTTCCTCGCGTTCGACGTTGAAGACGGTCATCTCCAGTTCGAGTGCGACGAGCGCTTCGTCAGCCGCGATAAACGCAGGTTGGAGTTCCTCCCCGGATGGGGAGGTGCGCTCGCCCATGTTGATTTCGACGTAGTTTAGATCAGGGTTCAGCATCTCACCCGTCTTCGAGATGGCGATCCGGATCGCCTCGTCCTCCGTCTCAACGTCGAAGACCGGCACGGCGGCTTCAACGACGACCCTGCAATTCATACCGTGACATTAGTTGCCCTACAGTAAGAAGGTTCGCCTCAACTCATCCGTCACCGCTCGTACCACTGGGCTATCCTATCTAGAAGTAGTTATAAGGTTGATAGATCGGCAGAGGGTCGAAAGGCAAAAGCCAACACCGCCGAAGGGTCGGACGAATGGAGACGGGGACGATCTCGATCGACGAACTCTCCGGTGGCTTCGACCTGTACCGAACGCTCGAGAGCGGCCAGAGCTACCTCTGGCAGCGCGATGACGGCGAGATGTACGGCGGCACGCCGGCACCCGACGCGTGGTATACGACGGTTATCGACGGTCGCGGGCCAGACAGCAACGGAGAGGTGATCCGCGTGCGGACCCGCGACGGTTGCCTCGAGTGGGCGTCGACGACCGACGCCGAGTCGATCGTCCGCCGGTTGTTGTGCCTCGATGACGACCTCGAGGAGATCGTCGCGGCCGGGCCGGACGACCCCTTGCTCCGCGAGGCCTATGAGGCCCACCGTGGGATGCGACTCGTAGATGATCCGCCCTTCGGCTGTCTCATCTCGTTTATTTGCTCGGCCCAGATGCGCGTCGGACGCATTCACACGATGGTCACGACGCTGGCCCGCGAGTACGGCAGTGAGGTCGTTTTTGACGGCGAGACCTATCACGCGTTCCCGACACCCGACCAGCTCGCGACCGCGACCGAGGCCCAACTCCGTGAGCTCGGATTGGGCTATCGTGCTCCCTACGTCGTCCGCACGGCTGAGATGGTCGCAAACGGTGAGGCCCATCCGGAAGATGCGCGGAGCCTCGAGTACGAGGACGCACGCGAGTACCTAACGCAATTCGTCGGCGTTGGTGACAAGGTGGCTGACTGCGTCTTGTTGTTCTCGCTGGGCTTCGATGAAGCGGTCCCGCTCGATACCTGGATCAAGTCAGCGATCGAGGAGTACTACCCTGAGTGCGATCGCGGTTCGTACGCCGAGACCTCACGGGCACTCCGAGACCGCCTGGGGGGCGAGTACGCCGGCTACGCCCAGACGTACGTCTTCCATCATCTCCGAACCGGGGAGTGATGGGCCACCACCGCTGACTGGATCGCTCGGAACCGTTTTGTGAATTGGCTGTCAATTGCCGATATGGTCACCGCGTCGGTCGTCGGCCTCATCGCGACTGCGGGATTCATCGGCGCACTGGGAATCCTGATCAAGCACTTCGGGATGGTCCAGTTGATCGCGGGCTACGATCCGGATCGCGTCACCGACGAGGAGAAGTTGGCCAATTTCATCGGCACCAACGTCCTGTACGTCGCGGCGCTCGTCCTGCTCGTCGCGATCGTCGAGGCAACAGCACCCGACAGATCCGATTCGGTCTGGATCGCGTTCGTCGCCGGTATCGGGCTGCTCGCTGCCAGAATGATCCGCGGTGCTCGCCGTTACGAGAGCGACGAGTGACCGAGCGATCAGAGCGATTCCTCGTAATCCTCGCGGCCAGTCACAGCCCAGTAGGCCTGGGAGACGAGCATGATCGTGAACACGACGGTCAGTTCCGCGGCGAGCCACACTGCGACCCGCTGTCCAAACAGGTAGTACGCCAGCGCGCTCGCACCGCCGACGAACAACACCGCGCCGACGAACAACTCGAGCAACTCTCGGACCGTCGCACGGCTGCTCGAGACGTCGAGATATTCCTCCTCAAAGCGGTCGATGATGCCCATCGGCCCCGTCCTCAAGCGTTGTCGTACCGGGTTGTCGGTGTTAGTAACGAATCTCGAATCCGTCCTCGCCCTGTGGCTCCTCGTACTCGGCCTCGACGTCCGTGACATCGGCTGTCGGACTGCCCTCGTGACACCATTCGATCATCGACTCGACTGCGTCCTCGGGGCCTTCGAAGACTGCCTCGACGCGGCCGTCCTCGAGATTTCGTACCCAGCCGTCGACGCCTTCCTCGCGGGCGGTGTCGCGGGTGTTCGCACGGTAGTAGACGCCCTGTACCGTCCCGGAGACGAATACGTGTGCGCGGGTCCGTCCTGCCATGTTCGAGTCGTCGCTGCCGAAGGTCAAAAATCCGGGTCCATTCGAGCCACGAGACGGGCTGGACGGTCAGAATTCGGTGCCGTGTCGCGCCCGCTGGCCGTCGTCGATCGGGTGTTTCACCTTCCGAACGTTCGTGATCAGGTCCGCGCGGTCCGCGAGATACGATGGCTCCGTGTGGCTCCCCGACAGTACCAGTTCGAGATCGGCCGGCTTCGCGTCGATGAGCCCGTGGACGTCCTCCTCGGAGAGGAGCCCACGGTCCGCGGCATAGAGCACCTCATCGAGGATCAGCATATGCATGCCAGCCTCCGGCTCCGCGTCGAGGGCGATCGGCTCGTCGAGGGCGGCGTCGTGGGCCGCCTCGAGCAGTTCGTGGGCGCGCTCGAGGCCGGCCTGGGCTTCGGCCTCGTGGTCGGCCTCGTCGCTGCCGTCGGCCATCCCGTGCCAGCCGTAGTGGCCGAGGTTCTCGTAGCTCATTCCGGGGAGGGCGGCGATCGCGTTGTACTCGCCGCGAACCGCGTCGACGCTCGAGGCGCCGCCTTTCATGAACTGGAGCATGTGGACGCGGTAGCCGTGGCCAGCGGCGCGCATCCCCATGCCGAGCGTCGCGGTCGTCTTCCCTTTGCCGTCGCCCCACCAGACTTGGACGAGGCCGAACTCCTCGGGGGCGGCCGGTTCGATCCGCTCGGCCTCGGGCGTCCGTCCCTGTCCGGGTGTGTTTTCGATCGATGCGTCAGCGTCGGCTGACCGGTCGTCACTCATACTCGATCGATCGAACTGGGCGGACATGTAGTTGGCCACTTGCCACCTGCTGGGTCGGTGACACGCCGAACCAAACGCGCCTTTATGTGCTTTCGTCCTCGGGTGCCTGCGCCTCGAGCGAGTTGAGGGCGGTGACGACAGCCCGGGTGTCACGTTCCATGACGATCTGAGCGCCAAAGAGGATCACGTACGGGGCGTCCGACGGAATTTGGTCTTCGGAAATCTCGAACTGAGGCCCACCCGGAAACATGGGACCGGGGCCGCCACCCGGCGTCGCGTTTCCATTCGGCGTCTCGTTTTGCATTCCGTGAGCGCCGGGCATCATGTGACGGTCGGATGTCGTATTTTCGCCCGCTGTCGTGTTGCCGCCCGGCATGTCGAACGTTGATTCGTCCGCTGGCATCCCTGCCATCGCCAGGAACACCGTTTCGGTGTCGCCACACTGGTACAGGAGTTGGCTCAGGAACACATACTCGTCAGTCCGAAACAGCCGCCGGCCGCCGTCGGTACACCGATCACTGGCCTCGAGTTCCTCGAGATACTGGTCGAGGGCGTCCCCGAGGTCGGAGCCCAGTTCCGTCGTCGTGTACACTTCGATGCCGGGCACGTCCCAGCGTTCGATGAACGCGTCGAGATCCGGCGCGGCCCAGATCGAGGGGCCGATGCTGGCCGGCGTCGTGTCGACGTCGCTCCAGGCGGCCGGAATCGTGACCTCGATGGCTCCGGTGTCGTCGGTGACCGTCTGCTGTTGTTCGTACTCCTGATCGTCATCAGTGTGTTCTCTGTCCCGTTCGGATTGCCCTTGCTCCCCGTGTGAGCCGCCAGCGGGCCATTCGTGGTCGTCCTGTGCGGCCGCTGTCTGGATTGATGCGACTGTGCTCAGTCCCGCCAACGTGGTTCCCACCGCACGGAGGGTGGACCGTCGATCGATCGTCGGCCGTGACGAGTCGGTGTCGTCGCTCATGCAACCCATCGCACACCAGCAGGGGTAAGAAAGCCAATTCACGGTTGGAGAGACAGTCCGATCTCGAGTACTGTGAGAGCGCGTGATGAAGCGACTTCGTCCGCACTCGGCTGCTGGCGTTCCGGTTCAGTCCGGGTTGACGATATCCGCATCCGTCGGCCCCTGTCCGTCGAACTCCCGGACGAACGCATCGAGTACCTCGGGGTCCGACGCACCCGGTAGGTCGGTCTCCGCCGTGTGACAGTCGGCGTCGACGCCGAGCCGGTCACAGACCAGATCGGCCGTCGCCTCGGCCATCGACCGGTAGGTCGTCAGTTTCCCGCCGACGATGCTACAGCAGTTCTCGACGCCCTCGTCGGCGTGATCGAGAAGGTGAAACCCTCTCGAGATGCCGCGCCCGCCGCGGGCAGCTTCCTCGGGTTCGTACAGCGGCCGCACGCCCCACCACGTCCGGACGTGCTCGGCGTCGGCGACCGGCGGGAGCATCGCCGCACACTCGTCAATCGTCCGCTCAAGTTCCCAGTCGGCCCGCTCGTAGTCGTCCGGATCGTCGACCGGGACGCTCGTCGTCCCCAGGACGACTTGCCCGTCGTGTGGCACGACGATATCGCCGTCGTCAGGGTTGCGACAGCGGTTGAGCACTGGCTCGAGGCCATCGTATTCGACCGAGACCATGACACCCCGGGTCGGCCGCATCGCGACAGTGACACCGGCCAGCTCAGCGACATGGCCGGCGTGAGGGCCGGCTGCGTTCACGACGTACGTCGGGCGGATCGTCTCGTCCGCGTTCCCACCGAGCGTGACGCTCGTCACTCGCCCGCGATCGACGGTCATCGACGTAACCGGCGCATGCGTACGGATGTGAGCGCCGTGCTCGCGGGCGTCGACTGCGTTGGCGGCGACCAGCCGGGACGGAACGACGACGCCGTCCGGGACCCACATCGCCCGTTCGATGTCGGCGGTGAGATTCGGGACTGCCTCGCGAGCAGTCGCGGCGTCGATCACGTCGGTCGGGATTCCCACATCGTCGCAGGCGGCACGCTTCGCGTCGAAGTACGCCGGATCGTCGTCGGCGAGTTGGACGAACAGGCCCCGAGCGTCCCGGATACACTCTCCGGCGATCCTACGGAGGATGCGGTTTTCCTCAAGGCACTCCCGAGCTTCCGGGCCGTCGGCCTCGGCGTAGCGAGCGCCGCTGTGGAGCAAGCCGTGCGAGCGGCCTGAGGTGCCGGCCGCAAGTCCGTCTCGTTCGACGAGTGTGACGTCAACGCCCCGCAGTGCGAGGTCTCTGGCGATTCCCGTTCCGGTCGCGCCGCCGCCGATAATGAGGACGTCCGGGTGACTCTCCATATGCCCCCGTTTGACTCGAGACAGAGTTACTTTTCGCCGGACGGCTAGAGACGGATTCATACTGCCGGGCAGAACGACGTGACGCCGGTCATATGCGTGCGGCCGTCACCTGTGGGGACGGCCGCGACGTCGCGACCGGCTTCGGATTGACTGCTGTCCAGTAGTATCAGCTGTCTGCAGCCGCTTTCTCAGCGAACTTCTCGCGGACCTTCTCGACTTTCGGCGCCGCGTGCATCCGACAGTAGGCGTCGTTCGGGTTCTTTTCGAAGTAGTTCTGGTGGTACTCCTCGGCCTCGTAGAAGGTATCCAGCGGCTCGATCTCGGTGACGATCCCCTCGTAGAGTCCCTCGTTCTCTAACTCCTCGGCGAACGCCTCGGCGGTCTCGAGTTGCGCGTCGTTATGCGCGTAGATCGCCGACCGATACTGGGAGCCAACATCGGGGCCCTCGCGGTCTTTCGTTGTCGGATCGTGGATCGTAAAGAAGACTTCGAGCAAGTCCTCGTAGGCGATTTTATTAGGGTTGTACTCGAGTTGAACGACCTCGGCGTGGCCAGTCTGGCCGGAACAGACTTCTCGATAGCCCGGATCATCGGTGTGACCGCCGGCATAGCCCGAGGTCACCGATTCGACGCCCTCGAGTTCCTCGAAGGCCGCTTCGACACACCAGAAACAGCCGCCGCCGAACGTTGCTCGTTCCATACTCGAGAGAAGAACGTGCGCGAGGAAAGATGTGACGGGGATCGAAGTCGCAGTCGAACGTTGGACAGTCGAACCGTCATTGTGTCCGAAAGGATTTGACGGTGGCCATTGAACGCCGGAGTATGTCTTGGGACACAGTCCGACTCGAGTGGGACGGAGATGTCGCGACGCTGACCGTCGATCGACCCGATGCGCTGAACGCGTTGAACATCGAGACGATCGAAGCGATGGGTGAAGCACTCGAGGAAGCCGCCGAGGAGGGCGCTCGCGCGCTCGTCCTGACGGGGGCCGGGGACGCGTTCATCGCCGGTGCCGACATCAAGTATATGCAGGATCTCTCCACGGAAGAAGGCGAACAGTGGGGCGCGCTCGGCCACGATGTCGCCGACGCGCTCGAGGCCTTCCCCGCGCCGACGATCGCCGCGATCAACGGCTATGCCTTTGGCGGCGGCTGCGAGATGGCGATTGCCTGTGACTTGCGGGTCGCGGCCGAATCGGCACTGATCGGCAACACTGAGATTGATCTTGGGATCATCCCTGGCTGGGGCGGCACCCAGCGGCTACCACGACTGGTCGGCGACGAGACCGCGCGTCGGATGCTCTTCCTCGGCGAACGGCTCGATGCCGAGTCGGCTGCTGAGGCGGGGCTCGTCGGTGAAGTCGTTGCCGACGACGAACTCGAGGACATCGTCACCGAATTAGCCGAGCGACTCGCCGCGAAGCCAGCCTTTGCGATGCAAAGCATCAAACAGGCGATTAACCAAACGCATGAGGGGTCACAGGAGAGCGGCCTCGCATACGAGAAACGCGCCTTCGGAAGCCTCTTCGGGACGCCGGACCAGCGCGAAGGGATGGCAGCGTTCGTCGAGGACCGAGAACCAGACTTCGAATAGCGCTTCTACCGGTCGGCGACGTGCCAAGTCAGGACCACGCCGTCGTCGAGTCGGTCGACTGATTCGAGCTCGAGCGATGGAAAGTCCGCGGCGAACCCTTCGCCGTCGGCCAGCGTCGGAGCGTCGCGACCACCGATTATTTTCGGGCCGACGAACACCCGAAGTTCATCGACCAGCCCGGCGTCGAACAGCGAGAAGATGAGTTCGCCACCGCCTTCGACCATGACTTGCTCGAGGCCCTGTTCCTGCAGCGTCGCGAACGCACGCAAGAGATCGACCCGATCCTCGCCCGCGGTGACCAACTCGGCGCGATCGGCGAGTGCCGCGCGGCGCTCGACGGATGCGGCCTCGCTCAGACAGACGTAGGTCGTCGCCGCATCGTCAAGAACTGCCGCGTCCGCTGGGGTCCGGCCGCTCGAGTCGACGACGACGCGTGCGGGGTTTGCCGGACGGCCGTTCTCGTGGCGCTGCTCGCGCAAGGTTTCGTCTTTGACGGTCAGGTGTGGGTCGTCTGCGAGGACAGTCCCGACGCCGACCACAACGACGTCGCTGTCCGACCGGAGTCGGTCGACGCGGTCGAAGTCTGTCTCGCCGCTGATCGCGATCTGTTCGCGCTCACGCGAGGAGAGCTTACCATCCGCACTCATGGCGGCGTTGACGACGACGTGCATACCCGTGGTGGGGGGTGGGTGGTAAAGAAATCCCGTGTCTCGAGTTCCTGTCGTCCGAATCCGGGACATCCATCGAGAGGTGTTCCGGATCAAGGGGGTCTAGAAGCGGTACAGACCACTCAATAGCACAACTAGCAGCGGCTTTGTGCGTGCCCTCGAGTAGTTCGCATACGCGACTCCACCCGAACCCATGACCGGATCCACTAGTGGTTACGACGACCAGACCTCCCGACAGCGACTTGCCACGGCTGCACAGTACGATCACGACGCGGTCACCCTCGAGTCGACCGTCGTCCGATACGAGGACGGCCCTAATCGATGTACGATCGCGCCACGCGAGTGTTCCGAACCCGAGCGGTTGACCACGTGGATATCTGCGGATCTCGAGGTGGTCGTCGATCTCGACGACCTGCGCTAGCGACATGCCGCCCCGGATCTACAGAGTGACATGTCTATATAGACCTATGGTTGTTAACTGTTATCGATAGAGGAATAGAATCTCGAAGGTGCCAGAAATAGCATATAGGGCAACTCTGTCGCCAATCTAGCCACCACTATGTCGCTCTATAGTCTAGTGGATTTATATTGTTGCAATAGAAAGCGCCGCGTATGGAGACGCGAAAGGTCCAGATGACAGGTGGGTCGACGTATACCGTTTCGCTGCCGAAAACGTGGGCGACCGACAACGATGTCAGCAGTGGCACGACGGTCGAATTCTATCCCGAAGGCGACGAACTGCTCTTGACTCCCGAGCGAGAAACGCGGCGACAGGAGGGGTCACTGGACGTCTCCGGGCTCGAGGGTGAACAGCTGATGCGGGCCGTGATGACGATGTACGTCAGCGGCTTCGATATTATCAGGCTCGAAGCCAGCCGCATCACAACCGACCAGCGCAGCGCGATTCGCGATGCGACCCAGCGCCTCGTCGGCGTCGAAGTGATAGAGGAGACGAGCGATAACGTCGTGATTCAGGACTTGCTCGATTCCGCCGAGCTCTCGATCGTCAACGCGGTCACGCGGATGCGCCTGATCGCCCAGTCGATGCTCGAAGACGCCGTCCGTGCGCTGGTCGAGAACGACGACGACATTGCCTACGACGTGATCGAACGCGACGACGACGTCGACCGGCTCTGGCTCGTCGTCTCGCGGATCTTTCGCGCGACGCTTCGCTCGCCACGGGCCGTCGAGGAACTGGGCGTCTCGCGCGAGGACTGTTTCGACTTTCACTCGAGTGCCCGCCAACTCGAGCGGATCGCCGACCACGCCGTCAAGATCAGCGACATCGCGCTCAAACTCGACGACCTCCCCGCGGATGTCGCCGACGCGATCCACGGGCTCCACGCCGAAGCCGGGAGCGTCTTCGAACAGTCGCTGGACGCGCTGTTCGCCGAAGACGCCGACGAGGCAAACCGACTCGGCCACGACGCCCTCGCGGCCGTCGTCGACATCGACGAACACACCCGCAGAATCGACGACAAACTCCGCGATCTCGAGCCGGCACAGGCCCAGTCACTCGGACTGATCGTCGACTCGCTATCCAGAAGCGCCGACTACGGCGGCAATATCGCCGAGACGGCGCTTCAGAAGGCGGCACCGCGGCCCTGACCGCCAGCTCGTTCATCGCCATCGTTCTCCGTTTGTACACCGGCTCGATTCCCCCGCCAGCCATTGCACGAGTCCGTCGACTCGAGGACGCTCGGAGCCAACGGACGTGACAATCCTCTCACTGAGAACACGGCTACCTGTAACAGCGAGAGAGTCCCGCCCTTCCCGTGAGGCGGGAGCGTTCCGACACGCTGCTGTCGGAACCGAGCGCCGAACAGGGCGGGCGTGAATCGCGTAAGCTCCTTTGAGAATCCACCGCGTTACTGCTGGTCTTGAGTCTCCAACGTGTCGAGTCCGGCTTCTAACACCTCTGCATAGGCTTCCGAGAGGTCCAAATCGTTTGCTTCTGCGTAGTCTTTGACTCGGCCACCGAGCGTGTGTGAAATGTCGATATTGGGTCGCATGACCAAAAGACTTTAAGACTAAAAGTATATACATCTGTTGTCGTGAAGCGTACCAACACGTTCGCCGTGCGACCGCTCTCCAACGATGGTGAGCAACTGCTACGGGACCTGTTGGACGCTTCCGCCGCTCTCTGGAACGAAGTCAACTACGAACGCCTCATGCGGTACAACGACGAGGGCGGCTTTGAGGGCGACGTATGGGACGCCGATACTGGCCGACTTGAAGGCAAATACAAAGGCGTGCTTGGTGCGTCCACCGCCCAACAGGTAATTCGGAAGAATAGCGAAGCGTGGCGCGGATTCTTCCGCCTGAAAGACCAGTATCACGACGAGTCGAACCCGTCGGTCACCAAACACCCGGAGCCGCCCGGCTTCCGTGGCAATGAGGACGATGGACGCCAACTCAAGACCGTCATTCGCAACACATCGTACACCGTCGCATGGGGCGAGCGGTCCCGGCTTGAGATATTGGTCGGGAGCGAATTGAAAGACCGATACGACCACACCGGGCGTCTCAGACTCGAAATCGCTGGTGAGCCGAACTGGCCCGACTACGAGAAACAGGGTCGATTAGATCTGTGGTACGACGAGACAGCCAGCACCTTCCGAGCTTCGCAACCCGTGACTGTTTCTGCCGATGCACGGGATACTCCACTGGCCGACGAGAAGGCCGCTCTGGACATTGGTGCAAACAATCTCGTCGCCAGTACCACCACGACCGGCGAGCAATATCTGTACGAGGGCCGTGAGTTGTTCCAGCGGTTCCGCGACACGACACGAGAAATCGCCCGGTTGCAGTCGAAACTCGAAGACGGACGATACAGTAGCAAGCGTATCCGACGGCTGTATCGGAAGCGAACCCGTCGCCGCGACCACGCACAAGAAGCACTGTGTCGTGACCTCATTGAGCGACTGTACGAAGAGGGAGTGGATACGGTGTATATTGGTGGCTTGACCGACGTGCTTGGCACACACTGGTCGGTCGAAACTAACGCCAAGACCCACAACTTCTGGGCGTTCAAGCAATTTACCGAGCGACTGATCTGTACCGCCGAAGAATACGGTATCTCGGTGGAGGTCCGGTCAGAAGCGTGGACCAGCCAAGAGTGCCCGCAGTGCGGTTCGACAGACAGAACGACACGCAATCAGGAGACGCTCACCTGTCCGTGTGGGTTCGAGGGGCACGCCGACCTCACGGCATCAGCAACGTTCCTGAAGCGGCACACAGAACAGGAAGTCAGGCCGATGGCACGGCCCGTGCGGTTTGAGTGGGACGACCACGACTGGTCGGAGTTACCACCCTCTCACCGTCCCAAAGAACAGCGCACAGACCCGAGTACCGTCCACCGTGGCGGGAATGTTGCCTCCGGCGAGTCGTAGACCGGCTGAGACTCCCACGGAGGAAACCGCGCCGTTCACGGCGCGGAGGATGTCATACGGATCGAGTACTGTTGACACCCGGTCGGCGAAGAGAGATGGCTCTCGGGACTTCGCTGCAGCGATCAGAAAACAGTGCGAGTCGACGGACGGCGTTATTCGACGAGGACGGCGTTGACCTGACCGGTCTGACCGGGACGGGACGTGACACGTGCCTGTCCTTCCGAAGTCTCGATGACGGCACCCTTCGTGATGATGTTCCGGCGGATGTAGTTCGGGTTGGCGTCGTTCTCGACGACGTCTTCGATCTCCGCGGAGACCGTCTCGCCACCTTTGTTGACGCTTGCCACATTCGTCGCGAGCGCACGCGTCTTCGTTTCATTGCCGCGAACGTCGACGGTGCGGAACCGTGGCTCGCCGACCTCCGTCTCCGTCGGCAGCCGACCGAGTTCGTCTTTGCGGCGCTTTCGAACGTTCTTCAGTCGACCACCGGTTCGCTTGCGCGTAGAGCGTCCCTGATCTTGCATACCAGATCAAAATCTTGGCGTCTACTTGAATGCACTGCTACGAAATTCCACCTGCGATTCGGACGCTACTGTCCCGTTGGTACGGCACAACGTGGTTCGCAACCGTGGCGCCATTTACCAGCACTCGAAACCGAGGGTTTCGCGGCCGGTGGGAAAGTGACGATCTCTCGAGCGACAGGGTTCGAAGCGGTCGAGAAGCACAGTAGGACAGGGATACAGCAGCGTTCCATCAGACAGCCGCTCCGCGATACCCGATCCGCCGACGGCAGGGTCAGGTCGTCAGTGAGTACGATGTGGGTTACCTACTGACTCCGTATCATATCGGCTCGAGAGACCGCATCACAACACCAACAGCCACCAATGACACCGAAATACACTCGAGACGGCGGTCGATTCCACACCGGAAGACGTCGGTTCATTGGAACTGTCGCTGCGACTGGCGCGTCCATTGGACTAGGTGGCCTGACAACTGCGGACACGAACGAGGGATTCCCGCCGACCGGCAGCACCGAGTGGGGACGGTCCGTCAGCCTCGGAAACGGGGAGGCGACGCCGTTTACGACCGTCACGCCGTCAGGGATCCCGAAATATTACGGCCTCTTCATCGAGCGGGCCGCACTCGAGGGGCTCCCGTCGGCCGATGCACTCGCGACCGCCAGCGAGGACGAGTACACGGACAAATACGGCGCGAACGGCGAGTCGACGATCATCCACCACAAGTGGTCCCAGGAATTCTTCGTTCCGTTCCCGGAGACGGATGCGACACCGGTTACGTTTCTCGGGCTGAACTGGAACCCAGATGGCCATCCGCCGGACGGCGTCTGGACGGTTCCCCATTTTGACGTCCACTTCCATATGCTGCCGACCGAGACTGTCGACGCCATCATTGGACCGGCCGCGCCGACCTACGATCTCCCGGCCAGATACATCCCCGAGGGATACGCTCGAAATCCAGTCGTCGACGAACGGGTCATCACCGACATGGGCGAACACCTGGTCGACCCCACCGTCCCCGAGATGAACGGTGGGACGTTTACGAACACGCTTATCTGGGGAGCCGGCGACCCGGACGGCGACGGGACTGCGGAGTTGACGTTCGTCGAGCCGATGCTCACTCGGGCGTACCTTCGCGAGCATTCCGGGGCCGACCGGCGAGCGATCGCACAACCCGAAACGTACGCCAGGGCCGGTCGCTATCCGACCGCGTATGCAGTTCGTGACCTACCGGATCGGGACGCAATCGCGATCACCATCGAGAACTTCGAGCAATTCGAGGGGGGGGAATTCTCGGTAGACGACCTCACTCGTCGGGAACCAAACAGTAGGCGCGGCCGGGCTTTTTGAGCTCAGTCTCCTCGTCCTCGTCGTAATAGTTCTCGAAGACGCCGCGCTCGGCGTAGTAGATCCGCCCGTCGTGAGGGATTGCACCGCTGGTCACGTGACCGCGGTTTCCGATCCGCCAGCGGCGGTCGCCAGTTGCTCTGTCGAGTGCGTACAGATGGGTGTCGTAGGACCCGACGAGGATCGTGTCGGCGGTCGCCGTGATCGAGCCGATGACGCGGTCACCGACGTACGCCGACCAGTGTTCGTCGCCGGTTGCAGCGTCGAGCGCACGGACGTGGTGGTCGTCGCCGCCGATGTAGACGATGCCCTGGTCGGGGTCGATCGCCGGATTCGACATGACGATATCTCCGGTGTCGAACGACCATTCCTCGCTGCCGTCTTCGAGATCGAGCCGATAAAAGCGCCCATCCCAGGAGCCGACGAACGCCGCGCCGTCGTAGACCGGGATCGTTCCTTTGATCTGTGCCCCGAGGTTGAAGCGTCCTCCGGCCATCGATTTGCCATCGGGGCCATCCTCGCCGCCGGCCTGGAACGACCAGGCGAACTCGAGAGAGGGAAACTCCCAGCAGTAGACGACGCCGTCATTGGAACCGGTCACGAGCTTGCCGGCCTCGCAGTCGATCGCTGGCGAGGGATGTGGCATCCCCCAGATACGGTCATCGCTCCACGTCGGATTCCCGGTCTCGGCGTCGACTTCCCACAATGCACCCTTGGCGGGGTTTTTGTACTCCGCAACGAGGTAGAGGTTGCCATCGATGTAGGCGGGACTCGAGCCGATCGCGATCGCCCCGCCGAACTCGCGCAGCCGGGTCTGCCAGATCAGGTCGCCAGAGGGGATATCAACGGCGTAGAGTTCGCCGTCGTAGCCGCCGATGTAGGCGGTGTCGCCGACGATCGCCGGCGTGCCATGAAAGCCGAGGCTGCGGCCGGCTCCCGTCTCGAGCGTCCAGCGGCGCTCACCGGTCGGCCTGACGGCGTGGATCGTCCCGGTGTCGCCGGCAATAAAGATCGTCTCGCCGTCGGGTGTCGGTCGCGGCGTCGACTTGGCCGCGGTGTGGCCGATGCGGTTGACCGGCATCGACCAGTCGACGCGCACGGACGAGGGAACGGTTTCGTTGGGGTAGTAGCCATACCGGCGCAGGCCACGTCGAAACATCGAGATGTCGTCGGACGCCGGAACCGGGACGTATCCGTCCGTGTTCATCGCGGCAGTGATGGGCGAACACTCGGGTCTCGATCGATATGCTCGTCTAGAACAGCCGGCAAGACCCACGGTGCCAGCGGCACCCGCGGTACAGAGAAGCTGGCGTCTGGAGAACTGCAGACCGTCGGCTGTCTCACCCTCTCGGTCGGACGTTGCGTCCCGACGGTCTGCGGCCTCCTCGCTCACGTATTAGTCTTTCTGGGCATCGACGACCGCAACGCCTGCCAGGTTCACGATGTCCTTGACTTCGTCGCCGCGCTGGAGGACGTGAACCGGCTCGTCCATGCCGACCAGCATCGGACCGATGGCGTCCGCACCGCCGAGGCGCTGGAGTAGCTTGTAGCCGATGTTCCCCGACTCGAGGTTCGGGAAGACGAGCACGTTCGCGGGCTCTTCGAGTTCGGAAAAGCCGTAGGTGCCCTCGAGGATGTCCTCGACGACGGCGGTGTCGGCCTGCATCTCGCCATCGACAGGGAAGTCGACTTCTGGATCGTCCTGGAGCATGGCCGCGGCCTTGCGCGGCTTGCGCGTTCCTTCGTTATCGACGCTGCCGAAGTTCGAGTACGAGAGCAGGGCCGCGCGGGGTTCGACGTTGAACCGGCGGGCGAGTTTGCCCGTCTGTTTGGTGACTTCCGCGAGGACGTCCTCGTCGGGGGCCTGGTTGACCGTCGCGTCGGCGATGAAGATCACGCGGTTTTTGAACGTCAGCATGTAGACGCCCGCGGCGTAGTCGACGTCGTCAGCCGTGCCGATCACCTGCAGCGGTGGTCGGAGTGCCGACGGGTAGTGATGGGAGAGCCCGGACAGCAAGGCGTCGGCGTCACCTTGTTCGACCATGACGCTGCCGAAGTAGTTCGAGTCGCGTTCGATGAGTTCGCCGGCCTCGCTACGCGTGATGCCCTTTCGCGCGCGGAGTTCGTGGAGTCGGTCGGCGTACTCCTCGTAGTCACCGACAGAGGGGTCGGCAACCTGCGGATCGTAGTCGAGCCCGAGATTTGCGGCCGTCCCTCTGATTTCGTCTTCGTCGCCGATGAGGATCGGCAGGGCGATTCCCTGCTCCTGGATCTGATAGGCCGCCCGAATCATCTTCTCGTTTTCGCCCTCTGCGAGCGCGATCGTCTTGGGATCGCTCTTTGCCTTGTTGAGGACGACGCGCATCATCTCGCGCGACTTGCCGAGGCGGGCCTCGAGTTCTTCCTCGTATTCCTCGAGATCGAGTTCGGTGCGGGCAGCGCCGGATTCCATCGCGGCCTCGGCGATCGCCGGTGCGACGCGGAAGAGCACGCGCGGGTCGACGGGCTTGGGGATGATGTAGTCGGGGCCGTACTGCAGTGGCTCGTCGCCGTAGGCCTTGACGACGGCATCGGGAACATCCTGACGCGCGAGTTCAGCAAGCGCTTCGGCGCAGGCGACTTTCATTTTCTCGTTGATCTCGGTGGCGCGAACGTCGAGTGCGCCACGGAAGATGAAGGGGAACCCGAGCACGTTGTTGACCTGGTTGGGGTAGTCAGAGCGCCCGGTGGCCATGATGACGTTGTCGTCACGGGCCGCCTTGGCTTCCTCGTAGCCGATTTCGGGGTCGGGGTTGGCCATCGCGAAGACGATCGGGTTGTCGGCCATCGACGCGACCATCTCCTGGGTGACGATGCCGCCGGCCGAGAGGCCGACGAAGACGTCCGCACCGGCCATCGCATCCGCGAGGCTGCCCTCGGGAACGTCACGGGCGAACTGCTGTTTGTACTCGTTGACGTCACCTGCCTTGGCGCGTTCTTCGGTGATGATCCCCGTCGAATCACACATCGTGATGTTCTCTTTCTGGACGCCAAGCGAGACGTAGAAACGGGCGGTCGCGATCGCACTCGCGCCCGCGCCCGAGAACGTGACCTCGAGTTCGTCGAGGTTCTTATCCGCGATGTCGGCGGCGTTGAGCAGTGCTGCGCCGGAGATGATCGCAGTGCCGTGTTGGTCGTCGTGGAAGACCGGAATGTCGATCTCCTCTCGCAGTCGCTCCTCGACGGTGAAACACTCGGGGGCTTTGATGTCCTCGAGATTGATCCCGCCGAAGGTCGGCTCCATCATCTTGACGGCCTCGACCAGTTTGTCGGGGTCCGATTCGTCGAGTTCGATGTCGAAGACGTCGATGTCGGCAAACCGCTTGAACAGGACGCCTTTCCCCTCCATGACGGGCTTGGATGCCTGTGCGCCGATGTCACCGAGTCCGAGCACGGCCGACCCGTTCGAGACGACGCCGACGAGGTTGCCCTTCGCCGTGTAACTGTAGGCGTCGGTTTCGTCCTCGTCGATGTCGAGACACGGCGCGGCGACGCCCGGCGAGTACGCAAGCGCGAGATCACGCTGCGTATTCGTCGGTTTCGTCGTCGAAATCTCAATCTTGCCTGGGGGATCCGTCCGATGGTACTCCAGTGCGTCCTCGTCTAATCCCATATTGGGGACACTGTCGGCGACCACTAAAAACAATGTGAAGGGGACAATCGACGATCGTCGAAGATTAAGGGCGAAACTGAGAGACGAGAGTGTGAGCGAGAAAACACAGCAATTCGACCGTTTTATACGGGCCGCGAGAGTGACGTGGGGTATGGACGTCGCGCTTGGTGGGACCTTCGACCCCGTTCATGACGGTCATCGGCGGCTGTTCAGACGGGCGTTCGAACTTGGAGACGTGACGGTCGGGTTGACCAGCGACGAACTCGCGCCGAAGACACGCAGCTCGGACCGGCAGGTACGGTCGTACGACGAGCGAAAGGAGACGCTTGCGGCCGAACTCGAGTCGATCGCGGCCGAGTACGACCGCGAGTTCGAGATTCGCAAACTCGAGTCGCCAACGGGGATCGCGACGGAACCACAGTTTGACTACCTTGTCGTCTCTCCGGAAACCCGCGAGGGCGGCGCACAGATCAACGAGATTCGCCGCGAGCGCGGCCACGACCCGCTTGAGGTCGTTGTCGTCCCGCACGTCCTCGCCGAGGACGGCGATATCATCTCGAGTACACGGATCGTCAACGGCGAGATCGACGAGCATGGCGCTGTTCGTAACGACGATTGACGTGTCTCTCCGACGCAGGAATGGTCTCATAGCAGACACTTACGGCACATCGCTGTCTCAGAGCGTCAGACGTGGCAGTTGTACGGGGTCCTTACGGGCTACCAGCGCGGCGGTTCGAGTCCTGCCGACTCAAGCAGGTCCTTCCAGCGGGACTGAATCGATAGCCGGGAGACGTCCGCGGCGTCGGCAACTGCACTCTGGGTGCGACCGTCACCGGCGACGAGCGAGCCGGCGTACACGCTTGCGGCCAGCACCGCTTGCTTCGATCGATCGGAGTCGGGGACGTCGGCGAGAAAGAGATCGGCCGCACACGACCGCGCCTCCGTCGACAGCTCCAGCCGGTCGGCAATCTCCGAGAGTTCCTCGAGCCACGGTTCGTACTCGATGCGGTCACGCGCGCTGTGCATACGTCGCCTATCGGGTCGGATAGGATAAACGTGTGGGCCCGTCCGATCAGTGTCCATCGCGCCCCAATTCGACACTACCGCCTGCAACAGTGTGCTACGAACAAATCGGTAGCACAGCCGTTCACCACGGATTGCACTAGGAGACGCCTACTAAACCGGTTGCCGACCGAATCAGGGCGCAACGCCAGCGGTCGGTGGCGATCCACAACGCCCCCATGAAAGAGCCAACATGTAAACTCGTCTGTACTGGCTGCGGTCTCGAGATGCCCTATCAGTCGCGGGCGCTCGCCGAAGAGGCCGCTGAGTTACATCAGTCGCGAGATCCCGAGCACGTGACGTACATCGTGCCACCGGACTGGTCGCCGGAGGAATCGGTGACTCGTTGCTAACGCGGACCGACAGGTACTTACTCGATTCGGCAAAAGGCGAAGACGAGCGCGGGTAGCCAAGCTAGGCCAACGGCGCAGCGCTTAGGACGCTGTCCCGTAGGGGTCCGCCGGTTCGAATCCGGTCCCGCGCATATTTCTTCGCGAACAATCCCGTGAGAGAAGACTGCAGTCAGCGGATTCGAAATAGGGAAGACGCGCACAACTAGTGAGCACGTCTTCACGTGGTTCGAATCCGGTCCCGCGCATGTTTCTCCGAGCACTTTCTCGTGGAGAAGCATCGCCGGCTGGTTCGACCCTGCAAGTCACAGCGCTCGAGCCAGCGTCCAGCGATCGATCGTCCGACAGGGAGTGTCGGCCACGGTTCGACAGCTGACTTGAATTCGACCGCCACGAGCGATAATCGAAAGACGTGCGTCAGACACCCCATAACGCTTATTCGCGCAGGAACGAGTTGTAGTATCAATGGCTGGGTTAGACGACGTGTTTGGGGATCTCTTTGCGAGTGTGGATGGCGTGGCCCTCTTTTCGCCCAGCGGCTCCTACTACGAACAGGTCGCAGCCGTCGAGGACCTGAACGTAATCGTCGTCGGCACCGAAAACAGCGTCGGCGCCGAAACGTTCGTCGAGTTGCCGCTCGAGTTCGAGGACGTCACCGAGCGGATCCGGTTTGGTCTCGAGGGGGCGTTAGAACAGGACGTCATCGAGGACGGCGACGAACTCATCTGCGCGACGAGCGTCTTCGGTGACGGAATCGACACGATCTCGCGCGTCCGTGCGGACGCAGAATCCCACACGGGGATCTACGATCTCTTCGCCAAATCCCGTGCCGACCCCGAGGTGGTCAAGGCGGTCCTCGAGCTGGCGATCGAACTGGGACAGAAGGGGCAGAAGGGAAAACCGGTGGGCGCGTTGTTCGTCGTCGGCGACGCCGGGAAGGTGATGAACAAGTCCCGGCCCCTGTCGTACAACCCCTTCGAGAAGTCCCACGTCCACGTCGGCGATCCGATCGTCAACGTGATGTTAAAGGAGTTCTCGCGACTCGACGGCGCGTTCGTCATCTCGGATGCGGGCAAGATCGTCTCGGCGTATCGCTACTTAGAGCCCTCTGCGGAGGGTGTCGACATTCCAAAGGGACTGGGTGCACGTCACATGGCTGGCGGCGCGATCACGCGGGATACGAATGCGATCGCGATCGTGCTCTCGGAGAGCGACGGGCTCGTCCGGGCGTTCAAAGGCGGTGAACTCATCCTGGAGGTCGACCCGGAGGCGTACTGATATGGTTGCATGGCAGCCGTTGCTCAATGAGCCGACCGTCATTGCGGCGGCGGTGCTATCGCTTGGACTCATCGTCGGCTACCTCGTCGGTCGGCTCAACGAAGAGCTACTCTCGGCCTCGGGCGTCCCGGACGCTGTCGAGGGGACGCCGTTCGAGCGGACCGCCCAGTCGCTTGGCACCTCGACGGTCGAGATTATCGCCCGACTGAGTTCGTGGTTTATCTACGGTATCGCAGTCCTTACGGCGATCCACATCGCGCAACTTCTCGACACCAACGCCTTCTGGCTGCGGGTCACGGAGTTCATCCCACAGCTGTTTATTGCGGTCCTCGTGCTCATCATCGGGTTCATCGTCGCAGACAAAACCGAACTCGTCGTCAGCGAGTATCTGCGCGGTGTGAAGCTCCCTGAAGTATCGATCATCCCGAAGTTGGTCAAATACTCCGTGCTGTACGTCACCTTCATCATCGCACTGGGCCAAATCGGCGTCCACGTCCTCGCCTTGCTGATCCTGCTGACGGTCTATGCCGTCGGTGTCGTCATCGTCGGCACAGTCGCGTTCAAGGATTTCCTTGTCTCGAGTGCAGCGGGGATCTACCTGCTGCTCAACCAGCCCTATGGGATCGGCGATCAGGTCCGGATCGGCGACCAGCGAGGGATCGTCCAGGAGGTCGATCTGTTCGTCACCAAGATCGAAGATGACTCCGAGGAGTACATCGTTCCGAATCGCAAGGTCTTCGAGGATGGGATCGTCCGTATTCGGGAGTAAGGAACGGGAGGTCTATTCGAGCGAGAGGCCAGCGTGCCAGTGGTCGACACCGGCCTCGCGTTTGACGGCATCCATTTTCGCCAGGAGATGGGTCGCGAGTGTCGCAGTCTCGGCGGCCCGCGATTCGCCTTCGGTTCTGAATTCGCCGGTTTCGCGGTTGGCGTAGACGGTACAGACTGCGCCCGCACGGAGACCGTACAGGTTTGCAAGCGTGAGAATCGCGCTCGCCTCCATCTCGATGTTTTTGACGTTCGCCGCTTTGAGATCGTCGACCAAGTCGTCAGCGCCGGCGGCTTCGAACCCGTCGAAGCCGGGTCGACCTTGTCCGGCATAGAACGAATCTGCGCTCATCGTGACACCGGTGTGGTAGTCGTAGCCGAGTCGTTCGGCGGCGGCAACGAGTGCGGAAACGACCTCGTAATCCGCGGCGGCCGGGTAGTCCTCGCGGACGTACTCGTCGCTGGTTCCCTCCTGGCGGACCGCGCCAGTCGTGATCACCAGGTCGCCGACGGCCATCTCCGGCTGGATCGCCCCACATGAGCCAACGCGGATCATGGTCTCGACGCCGACGCGTGCCAATTCTTCGACGGCGATCGCCGCCGACGGGCTACCGATGCCAGTCGAGGTGACCGAAATCGGCGTCCCCTCGTACGTGCCCGTCGCCGTCCGGTACTCGCGGTGGTGAGCCTGATTCTCGTGGTCGTCCCAAAATGCGACGATTTTCTCGAGTCGTTCGGAATTACCGGGCAACAGCACGGTGTCTGCCACGTCGTCGGGGCCGACCTCGAGATGGTACTGGACGTCGGCGTTCGGATCTTCGCTGTCGCGAGCCATTGAACAGCGGCGGTTCGATCCGTCACGGTATATAACTGCAGGAAGAGTAGAGTCACGATATGTCATGGGGCGAACTCACAGACACATACGTCGCTGCCATCCAGCACGACTTGGCCGATCTGCCGCCGGACGTAACTCGCGTCGGCGTCGTTCGGCAACCGACCGGGTGGTTTCACGCGGCTATTGACGAGAATCAGTCTGACCTTGGGCCACCGACCGACCTGCTTGAGGCGTTTCGTGACGCCGAAGCGGACATGAAGCTGCAGGGGTTCTGTGAGGAAGGTGCCCACAACGCCGCGTGGGAGCAGGTCGGATTCGGGAAGGCATACCGGGAGTATCTCGAGGACTCGAGTGACGCGCAAGCGGCGCTTTCGAAGCTCGAAGACCGGCTAGAATCGGGCGAATCGCTGGCGTTAGTCTGCTACGAAAACACCGAGAAAAAGCGGTGTCACCGGACGATTCTTCGGGAGTATCTCGAGGGGACATTGTGAGACTGCGAGTAACACTCAGTACTCAGATATCTTCGAGGGGCGTTAGTTCGCCAGAATCCTTCAGCTCGATCTCACGGGCTTTCTGCTGGAGTTCCTTGCGGTTGCGTTCCTGAGCCAGTTCTCGGAGCAATTCATCATAGGACTGGTTTGTTCCCTTGAGTTGATGGAGTTGTTCGTGCGTTTCTTCGGTTACCGGAATGCGTTTGTTAGCTTGAGTCATCTTGTCGGGATTCTGCATTTTATGGGGCATAAGTCCATCGTCTGTTCACAACATCGTTATTTACTCGAGGGTTTCCTGCGTGATCGTATTTGGCAACAGTTCGCCGAGCGTGTACTCGGTCACGTCGCCGTCGCCTTCGTCACAAACCACTACCAACTCGTCATCACAGAACTCGGTGAGTGTCTGGCGACACATGCCACAAGGAGTGACGCCGTCGCGGCGATCCGAACTCACCGCGAGTCGTGCAAAGTCGCGGTGGCCCTTCTTGACAGCCTCGGCGATTGCGACCTCCTCGGCGTGAAGGCTGTTGCTGAAGTTGGCGTTCTCGAGGTTACAACCGACGAAAACCTCGCCATTAGCCGTCTCGAGGGCGGCACCGACTCGATACTCGGAGTAAGGGACGTGTGCGCGGTCTTGGACATCGCGAGCGGCCTCGATCAGGTCGTCCATAGAAGAGGGGTTCGACCAGTGGCCACCAAAGGATATCGACTCCCTACTGATTTTGCTCGATCGCCGCCTCGATAACTGATCGTGCGTCGGCGACGAGGCCGTCGACGGACTCACTTTCCGCGTAGAGGCGAATGTACGGCTCCGTTCCACTGGGGCGGACGAGCAACCACGAGGCGTCGTCGAACTCGAGGCGGATACCGTACTCCGTGTCGACCGCCGCGTCTGGGAACGCGTCGGGAAGGTCAGTCTCGAGAGTGTCCATCGCGTCGGCTTTGGCCCCGTCCGGACAGTCGATGCTGACCTTTCGGTAGGGACGTTCGGTGACAGGTTCGCGAAGCGTCGCCGTGTCGCCTGCGTCGGCGACGAGCGCGGCGACCACGGCAGCGCTTGCGACACCGTCGATCCAGCCGCCGAACGCGGTGTGGATGTGTTTCCAGGGCTCGGCAGCGAAGACGATCTCGGTGTCTGCTGTCCCCTGGTCGCGCTCTCTGGCGATACCCTCGTGGAGAACCCCCAACTGGACGCGTTCGACGCGGCCACCAGCAGCCCGGACCCGCTCGTCGATGCGTGCCGAGGCGTTCGGTGTCGTGACGACAACGGGATCGTCGGCGTCGCTGTCAGCCGTGTAGTGGGCTGCGACCACCGCAAGAATCGTATCCTCGTGGATCACCTCCCCGTCGGGACCGAGGACGACGAGGCGGTCGGCATCACCGTCGTGGGCGACCCCGAGGTCGAAGGTCCCATCCGCAAGGAACTCGCTAAACTCCGTCAGCGTCTCCGGCGTGGGCTTGCTCTCGCGGCCGGGGAAGTGGCCGTCGACGGACGCGTTAATCGAGACGACCGTCGCGCCGAGCCGTTCGAGGACCTGTGGCGTCGCGAGCGCGCCGACGCCGTTCCCGCAGTCGACGGCGATCCGCAGGCTGGAGAGCGGTCGGTCTGCAGTCGTCGCATCGGTGCCGCCGAACTGGTTGCGGACGTAGTCGACGACGGCGTCACGATACTGCTCGAGTACGGAGAGCTGTTCCGAATCGCCCCATTGCTCCCAGCGGGCGAGTCGAGAGTCGTCGCTCGTGATGCGGTCGTCGATTACCTGTTCTGCGTCACTGTCGTACTCGACGCCGTCGATGAAGAGTTTGATGCCGTTGTCAGCGGGCGGGTTGTGACTGGCGGTGAGCATCACGCCGCGTCGGCCACGCGAGGCAAAGGCGAGCGCGGGTGTCGGCACCTGTCCGACGCGGCGAACGTCGGCTCCGGTACTCTCGAGGCCAGCTTCCATCGCCGCCGCGAGCGCCGGGCCGGTCTCTCGGCCGTCGCGACCGACGACAAACGTTTTGCCGGGTTCGCCGGCAGCCTGTCCGACGGCGAGCGCGAGCGAGGGAGAGACCTCTTCGACTGGGCCACGAATTCCTGCAGTTCCGAAAAGGGTCATGTGGGTAGGTTCCGCGAGGAGCTACTTAATCTCGAAGACTCGAGCAGCGTTGTGACAGTCCCTGTGCCATTGGACGCGGCTGTCGTGTAGCGACAAAACCGGCTGTGGTCTGCGCGAGCGATCCTGTCAATCTGGCTGAAGGGATGGGATCCTATTCAGCGGGCAGGTCGTCGATCAGGACAACGGCTTCGCCGTTGATCACGGTCGTGTCGTCGTCTTCGTCTCGGACGAGCGTCTCGAGCCGGTACTGGTCGTTCCCGAGGCTCTCGACGACTTCGACACGCGCGGAGACGCGATCGCCGATGCCGACGGGGCCGCTGAACTCGAGGTCCTGTGAGAGATAGATCGTGAGTCCGGGAAGCCGCGCGAGGGCAGCACTGATGAGGCCCGAAACGAGCGTCCCGTGGACGATGCGTTCGCCAAACCGGGTTTCGGATCCGAACTCGTCGTCGAGATGGAGCCGGTTCGTGTCGCCGCTGACGGCGGCGAACGCCCGGATGTCCTCGTCGGTGAGCGCCTTCTCGAAGGTGACGGTATCACCGACGCTGATGTGGTCCGGATCGTCAACGGTACGGTCGAACTGCCAGTCTAAATCAGAGTACTCGATCGACGGAATCGACGGGGCGGTTTGGTCAACTTCTGCGCCGTTGCTCTCTTCGATCGAGGGCAACATTGCAGAGACAGCAGCACGATTCGCCGCGGTCGCCGTTCGAAGGAAGCCTCGCGTCATCGCCGACCACGCGTCGGTCATCGCCGCAAGGTTATCTTCGCCCGCGTTCTGATGGGACATCTATAGGCGGGTAAGTGTGGCGGCTATATGACTTCTTTGGCTGTTACAAGTCTCATTTGCTGACGGAAAATCACAGTAACGGGCACTTAGAGACGCTCTTCCTGGAAGTCGCTGCTTACAGAGCGAGGCAATTCGATCCCTGAGCAGCCGAGATCGTTGTCTCATAGCGTAATATAACGTCATTACTAGACTATTTGCACCATTCCTTGCCATCAGATGGTATCTAGTGGAAACGCTTATTATGTATGCGGTCCAACCAACAGGTGATGACGGACGACTCCGACCGATCGCTCTGGTTCCCGCCTTCGATGTTCACCGAGCAGATGCAGGAAGCGGGCGAGCAGGTCGCTGAATCCCAGCAGGAGATGATGAAACAGTTGCTGCAGGCCACGTCGGCAAACCCGCTCGAGAACACGTCGGCCTTCGGGCCGATGAACATGGGCACGGCGACGTTCAAAGCCCGCGTCCAGAGCGGCGGTCGGATCAGCATACCCGGTCCCGAACGGGAAGCCCTCGACATCGAAGAGGGAGATATCGTCCAGACCATCGTCGTCCCCGTCAAACGCAACCGAGAGGATTAATCATGACTCAGAACCCATTCACCGCAGTCTTCGACGCACAGCGCACCGCACTCGAACAAAGCCAGTCGTTCACCCACGATGCCCTCGAGGCACAACAGACGTCGATCAGCGTCTTCGCCGACGCCGTCGAAACGTCGAACTCGCTGGTCGAGTCCAACGCTGAACTGACCAAGGGCGCCGTCCACGCCTACTTCGACGCCATCGAGGCGTCGCTGCCCGAGGACGCAGCCGACTTCGACGAACTTCGCGAGCTTGTCGACGAAGGCGTCGACTCAACCACCGAAGCCCAGACGCAGTCGATCGACGCGATGCTCGAGGCCCTCGAGGAGTCGGAAGTCGCCTATGAGGAGTTCGCCCAGAGCTACACCGAGGTCGTCGATACGTCGTTCGATGCAGCGCTCGAGGCCCACGAGCAGCTAGAAGAGAACATGAGCGCCGTCGCAGAGAACGTCGAAGCGGCCACCGACGAATTCGACGCCTCGGCGTAGACCGTCGACCGGGCCTAGCCTTTTAATAGTCGACTCCCAATTTTATCACAATGACAGATTCACAGCCCCAGACACAGAACTGGAACGCGTTCGTCGAACAGTGGAACGAACAGTTCCTCGAGGCGCTCGAGGACAACATGGAAGCCCAGGCGCAGTTCGTCGAGAGTTGGTCCGAGACCGTCGGTGAAGTCAGCGAAGATACCGAACTGTCCGACGGCGTCGAGGGCTATGCCCGCGCCTACGAGACGTGGATGAACGCCTCCCAGCAGATGGTCGAGCGCATGAACGACCAACTCGAAGGCGAAGACGTCGATGTCGAGGAGTTCCGCGACATCTGGCTCAACACGGCCAATGAGGCGTTCAAAGACGTCATGTCGACGACCGCCTTCGCGAAGATGACCGGCGAGACCGTCGGTGACGTCCTCGAACTCCAGCAACAGGCCGACGAGGCCTCCCAAGAGACGCTCCGGTCGCTCGGCTTTGCGACCGAAGACGATGTCGTCGAAATCGGCGACCGCCTCGTCGAACTCGAGCGCCGCCAGCACGCCGTCGAGGAGAAACTCGACCGCGTCCTCGAGCACATAGAAGACGAGCAATGAAGAACCCGTACGCAACCGCGCTGGACATGCAGCGACAGGCCTGGGAGGCGACTGCCGGCCTAGCCGAGAAGAGCCAGGTCGCCCCCGAGCGTACCGAGACACTCGAGAACGTCGAGGTCGGCCAGACGCCAAGCGAGGTCGTCTACGAGGAGAACAAACTCCGGCTCCTCCACTACGAGCCGAAGACCGAGGAGCAACACGACATCCCAATCCTCGTCGTCTACGCGCTGATCAACAAGCCGTACATCCTCGATCTCCAGCCTGACCGCTCCGTGGTGCAAACGCTGCTCGAGGCCGGCTTTGACGTCTACCTGATCGACTGGGGTGAGCCATCCAAACTGGATCGACAGCTCTCGCTCGACGACTACGTCAACCGCTACATCGACAACTGTACCGACGTCGTCCGCGAACGCTCCGGCGAGGACGCGATCAACATCCTCGGCTACTGCATGGGCGGGACGATGTCGGCGATGTACGCCTCGCTGTACCCCGAAAAGGTCAAAAATCTCTCCCTGATGGCCGCCGGCCTTTGCTTTGCGGGCGACGGTGGCGTCCTCGAGCTCTGGGGCTCCGAAGATTACTACGATCCCGAGCGAGTCACCGAGACGTTCGACAACGTCCCGGCAGAGTTCTTAGATATTGGCTTCGCGCTGATGGACCCTGTCGCGAACAACGTGACGAAGTACGTCCGGTTCTACGACAACGTCGAAGACGAGGACTTCGTCGAGAACTTCGCTCGGATGGAACGCTGGCTCGACGAGGGCATCGACGTCGCCGGCGTTGCCTACGAAGAGTTCATCAACGACATCTATCAGGAGAATAAGCTGTATAAGAACGAACTCGAGCTGGGTGGCGAGCACGTCGACATCACCAACATCGACATGCCCGTCCTCCAGATCGTTGCCGAGTACGACCACCTCATCCCGCCAGGAGCTTCCAAACCGTTCAACGAGAAGATCCCGTCCGAGGATACCGAGATCCTCGAGTTCGCGACGGGGCACATCGGTATGTCCGTCTCCTCGCGGAGCCACGAGGAGCTTTGGCCGCAGGTCTGTGACTGGTTCGAAGAGCGCTCGAACGACACGGAGGAAAGCGCTGAGCCGGAAATAACAGCATCCGAAGCCGAAGACGTCGCAGGCGACGAGTCGGGAACAGTGGATCTTACCAACGGTGGCTCAAGCGTCGAGACGAGTTCTGATAGCGGTGCCCAGACAGACCTCGACTCCGTGACGAGCTCCGATACGGAGACAGATCTTGACGCCGAGACGAGCGAGCTCCACGGTGAGGTCCGTTCGGACGAGGAAATCGTCGAGCGCGGCGAAGAAGAGGTTCAGGAAGAACCCGCAGAGCCCGGCGAAATGACCGTCGACGAGGACGTCGTCGAGGAAGTTACGGACGAGGAACTCGAGTCCGAACCTGACGATTTCACTGCTCTGACCGGTGTCGGCCAGGCGTACGCCGAGGACCTCTCCGAAGCCGGTATCGATACGTTCGACCAACTCGCGGAGGCGGATGTCGCTGACCTCGCTGCCGAGACTGGCATCGCTCCGAGCCGGATCGAAGACTGGGTCGAACAGGCCCAAGAACGATAGATAGCGATACGGCCACAGGAGCCGTCAAGCAACGGCGGCTCAAGCAAATTCTCGCTTCGTATCCGATACCGATTCGACGAACCAGCGGCGGTAGTCTGTCATCGGAATCTGAGGCACACGCGAGTGCGTCCACCGCCTCATTGTAATATTGTTATCACCCTCAGACAACTGACTACTAACACATCATTATTTATCATCCGGGATTGAACATGTGAACTATGTCTATGGATGGTCGCACCTGTGTGATCACAGGTTCGGCGCGGGGTATCGGTCGCGGAATCGCAGAGTATCTCGGTGAAGAGGGGGCGAATGTCGTCATCAACTACCGTTCGTCAGAAGAAGATGCCTACGAGGCCGTCGACGCCATCGAATCGGCGGGTGGCTCGGCCGTCGCGGCCCGGGCCGATGTCTCCGACCGCGCGGCTGTCGAGCACATGCGCGAGGTCTGTCACGAGGCCTTCGGTCAGTGTGACGTGCTGGTGAACAATGCTGGCATCACCGCCGACAAGCAGTTCACCGAGATGTCTCGCGAGGAGTGGGACCGCGTGATGGACGTCAACCTCGGCGGGATGTTCAACTGTACCCAGGTGTTCTACGACGATATCTGGAACGCCGAGGAGGGTCGGCTGATCAACATCTCGAGCGTCGTCGGCAAACAGGGGAACTTCGGACAGGCCAACTACGCCGCTGCCAAAAGCGGGATGTTCGGCTTCACTCGGACGATCGCCCTCGAGTTCGCCCAGGGTGGCTCGACTGCTAATTGCGTCGCGCCCGGCTTTACCGCCACTGATATGGTCACGAGCGTTCCGGACCACGTGCTCGATCGAATCATCGCGGAGATCCCGCTCGAGCGGCTGGCAGAAGTGGAGGACATCGCCGCTGTCGTGCGGTTCCTCGCGAGTGAGGACTCGTCGTACGTGACTGGCGAAGTGATCGACGTCAACGGCGGAATGGATCTTTAGAAAGGGTCTATCGACGGCGGCTCTGTTCTCCTGCGGTCTCAATTCCTTCGGCCATTGTCTTGGCCGATTCCGTTTCCTCGAGTGGGTCCGTTTGGTTTTCCGCCGTCGCTTCGTTTGTTGGTTTCTGGTCTGTCGGTGGTTGATTGGCTTCGGGTGGTTCTGGCGGCTCGAGTGCTGTTGCGAGCAGTTTCGCCGGTCGGCTCTCGAGGAGATCTGCGAGCGAGTGTGTCGATCGAAGCGCGGCGACCGCGAGGACGCTCGTGACGAGATGGACGGCGAACAGCATAGTTGAAATCGAACCGGTCAGTGTGAGGGTGAGCAAGGAGAGAGGGACGCAAGCGAGTCCGACAATGCCCAGTAGTCGGATTGGCTGTGCTTGTATTGCCGTGGTGATTTTGGAGATTGTGGATTCGGCCTGCGAATTCGTGTATCCCGTCTCGAGTTCGTCTATTACCGTATCGAGCAGCCGGATGAACGGGCCAACGGTGTAGGTCTCTCGAAGGTCAATCACGATGACGTCCGGATCGGGCTCTGCCGTCAGCCATTGGTAGCAGAACGACGCACGAACATATCTGGTGATCGTGTCGCCGAGTTCGCGAAGTCGGCTCTCCTCGAGCGCAGCCTCAAGCCGGTCCGGCAGGGAGGTGAGGAATCGGACAGTGGTTGATCGCTCAAGTGGGGTTTCGAGCATGGCTAGTCGGTTATCTGTTTTCAGGGTCCACGACGGACCAGTTCACCGCTGAAGTCGTACTGTGCGGTCCGAATAGTGATCTGGGAGCCAGTCTCGAGTGATCGTCCGCCGAACGTGCGTGTGCCGGCTCGGTTGAACGTCATGAGGTCAACCTCAAGGTCGACGGCAACTTTCGAGGTGTTTTCCAGTTCGCTTGTCTCGACATCGGTCACGGTCGCGACCGTTTGTCCGGCGAACCGATACTCGTCGCCAATTCCGATTGTGTCAGCTGTCGTTTCCGAGACGTTCGATTCGAGATGGACGGTTGTTTGTTCTGTCTGGAGGGTTGTACCGTCGTCCTCGAGTTGCTGGACTGTCCCCTTGAGAACGTAGTCGGCTGTATCGATCGTTAGCTGGCTGCCGAGTCGGACCGAGTTGGTATCGAACTGGAACGCTGTCTTCGATGACTCAGATGGTGGATACTCGCCATCGATCTTGGCACGGACAATCACGTGTCCGTCGCCTCCGTTCGTCGGAGAGACGTACACGTCGGTGATCGTCAGGTTGTGTCCATCCGTGGCGACGGCTGCTTGGTCGCCCTCGTCGACGGCTTCAGCGACATAGTCAGGTTGGGTTCCCAGGTTGATTGTGGCATACTGCGTCGCCAGTTGGCTAGCGTTTACGGTTTCGTTGTCGGATTGGTTGGTCGGCGTTGTGTTGGACTCGTTGCCTGCCGTTTCGGGCTCTGCAGCCCCGTTTCCGTCGCCAAGGACGCCGACGACGGCGACACCCGCGACCAAGACGGCGATGACGAGACAGACTGCAAGTGCGTCGATGACATTGACGACGCCGAAGAGGTTCCCCTCATCGTCGATTAGCGGCATAGATTCCTCCTGATGTTCATATAGGATAGAGTTAGCTTCTGTCTCATAGATATTGTCATGTCGAGTCTCTCTCGAGTGTGGGCCGTCGGTTGGGATCACGTGGTTTGAATCGCATATCGGTCGATTGTGACCACAGTCACCGTGATTGAGACAGCGACTGTGAGGACTGCGGGGTCGGACGAGACGTACAGGCTCGGCGTCGGATGGCGGGCCCAGCTGACGGGGTACAGCCACATACCGGCCGCACCGTCGGCGTAGGCTTTGACGCCGTCAATGAAGAGATGGGAGAGTGCACCCGCAAACAGGGCGGCAAACATTTGTCGATGTTGGTTTGCAACGACCATTGATCCGATCCCAGCGAGAATAATGGCGCCGCCAAGCGTCGACAGTGCGTCGAGGTCGAAGGGGACGCCGAGGAGTGTCTCGAGCGTGCCATTGGAGACTATCAAGGTGACTCGATTGAGGTCTGGAAGGATTGAGCCGACCATCGTGACGGCAATCCAATGGTTTGGTATCGGGCGGTACCAGTTCAGGATTGTACAGCCCGCGTACGCGAGCAGGACGTGAGTAAGAAGGTCAGCCACGATTGTGCACCTCTTCAGGTTCGGGATCTTTTGTGGTTCTTGGCTTGAAGGCGAGTTTTTGAAAGTCAATCTGCCACTGTCGGAAAAAGTACGCCACTGATAGCAGGAGGCCGACGACGGAGGCCCCGAGTTTGTATATCGTCGCCGACGGATCGCGATTGACAACTACTGTTTGCTCTGCATGGAGTTTTGTTTTCGACTCGAGAACGCCGTAGACCTGTACGACGCCGCCTGGTTTGACGCGGTCTTCGATGCCGGTCACCTCAAGTTCGGCTGCGACGTTGTCATTGTCGTCTGTGATGTTGATCGTGGTCGCGTCGGGGTTGACTGTCTGAACCTCACCGAATAGGAGTACACGCTCGCCGACGAATGGTTCAGGACTCTGCTCTTGGAGTTGCTCGCCAGTTGGATGTGGCCAGTTTTCGTCGTACGTCGTGTCGTAGTGGACACAGAGTCCACCGAGGGTGGTGAGGAGTATGATTGTGATCGTGATCCTGCTCGCAAGACGCATTCTTGACATTCTCACCACGGCAGGGTTTTGGTGGTATCGATGCCTTCGGGAGTTAGAGTCCGTCACATGAAGGTGATGAAACAACCGGCGACTGCCTTTCGAGGCTGGAAAGGGTGAACTCGACTCCTGTCCAATATCTGACAGTAAATCGCTATCCAACTACTTTGCGTTTATCCGTCGTAGTCGTAGGTCGTAACCACGTTCTCGCTGCCGTCGTACGATCCAATCACTTGGATTGTGGCCGAACTGCCACTGTCAATGTTGTTACAATCTACTGTAGCAGTCTCACCAACACTCCCGAGTTCGCTACCACTCTCATAGGTCACATCATCACAATCTCCTTCATCAACAGTGAGACTGTCAGCGCGCTCAATAGAGTTCACTGTAACAGTGACTTCGCCGCTATCCTCACTAAACTGAATACCTGCCTGAGCGTTTGCATTCTGTCCCTGTCCCATATCAAGCACGAACGCCGCAATCACAGCTGCGAGAATGACTGTGATAGCAACCATCAGGATAACACCAATAACTGGCGATACTGCACGTTCCTCCTCGTTTCCGATCAACTTCTGCCGAATCGATTTTCCATCTAACATGGGTATCATTTCATCGGCGTTGAACGGTGAGAAAGCTTTTTAACGCGCTCCTCAAACGGTGAGGTGCGGACCAAGGGGATTGGAACCAACCCCGCGTCCCCGCTTTCTCGAGCCGTCATCACCGATGCTAATAGCATGACTGAACCCGTATCATATATATCTAAGGGGTAGTGACCATCTCTTGGAAACTAAGGTTATCAAAACTGATAATCAGCGATCGATTGAAGACCTACAGCGCAGTCTTGAAGCGATGCAGTTTAGCGGTCCTATGTCAATCGATTTATGATATCAGCACAGAGATGGAAGATACGGTAGTGTGACCGGTTTTATATTTAGTGCCCGCCACTACTGATAGTTGTCCTAGACTGGGAGTAGTGAGAGGACAAACTTGGCAGTCGGTCCGAAAAACGAAAACGCAAACACGCACATGAGAATGGTTGCGAGTCCGCTCCCCACGCCCAGCAGGATAGCGCCGATGGACGTATTCGTCCGGTCGAACGCTCCGGCGAGACTCCACAGTCCCGTTCCAGCCGTGACGGCTAGACTGAGAAGCGCGATTCCCTGAATCGTTTCATCAGCGGTATAGCCCTTCGTCACGACAGTAATGAGTACGAGTTGACCGCCAATAAGGACGCTTCCTGCGTACGTAAGACCGAGCCAGAGTGGTCGTTCGGTTACAGTGGTCCGGACCCACGAAAGACGGGCAACGGCGTAGATGGCAAGCGGGAACAGCGGATACACATAGCGGACAGTGAGTGCCGCATGAATCGGCAGTCGATAGATGTACAGCAGTGTAATCAAGATTGTATAGACCGCGACGAAAATATCGGCGGCAAAGAGTGGACTTGATCGAAGGCTGGGAGACGTGTTTCTGATGAGCGTGTCGAAAACGGTCCGGACAGCAACGATGGGTGCAGCGATTAGTGCACCTGCGATCGGAAGTGCTTCCAAGAAGGCAACGTTGATCGCGAGGCCAGTCGCACCGGACGAGGAAAACCCGAGATAGCCACTCCGAACGAACGTATGATACAATCGGATAGGTTCTTGACGGACGGCCTCGAAACCGTGAGAGAGAAATTCCGTGAAGAGCAGCGCTCTGTCGACTGTGCCGAGTAGTGGTCCGGCTCCGCCCACGATACCCTCGAGAATGGTGTTGACAATGCTGGTATCACTGCCATCCGAAGTGCTGGTACCACTGCTATCAGAAGTACTAGTACCGTCGGCCTCGGTTCCGGAACTATCACTTACAGCAGCTAGATCTTCAGTCACTGGAGTGTTAACTGCGCCAGCACCATAGCGGTCGAGCATCCGCGGTGGCGTAAACGGATCGCCAGCAATCAAGTAGTTCGTCAGGAAAAACGGAAGCAGTGAAACAAAAAATCCCATCGCAACTGTTGCAAGCGTTCGGACGCCGTTCTCTCGAGCAGTGGTGAAATCCGCGATAGCGAGTGAGCAGAGCAAAACGAGCCCTTCAGACGCGTTTAACCAGGCAGTGAGTCCCACCGGAACGTAGGCGATCGCCCTGTATCGCCGGTACGCCGAGATGCGATCGGTCTCTCGGCTTCGGTAGAGGAAAAAGAGCGTAAGCAATGCGAACAAAGCCGTAAGCACGTGTCGCTTCGGAATCGTCGCCCAGAGTAGGGCCGGTGATGCGACCCCGCTAGCGATGCCAGCCGCGAGGCCGATGTCGGAGGAATAAATGTGCGAGAAGAGTCGATAGAGAACAAGTGCACAGCCAGCAGCGGCGACTATCGTTGCGAGCTGGAGTGCGGGATATGCGAGATGAGTAAGCGGAAACGGTGTTGCACTTGCCACACTGGCGATGAAGCTAGCAAGTGCAAGGATCCCGCCGATGAGATGGGCTGGTTCATGACGGTCGATCAGTCGACCGCCGACACTGACAGTGGCAAACACCGAAAGACTCCACAGCGCTGCAAGCGCGATGCGGGTATCCGCGACTATGGCAATGGTCTCGAGCACCCAGAGGAATGGAAGTGCGAAGACGATATGTGCGAAGTTCCGGGGGTATGCCTTCCCGTTGTACTCAGCCATACCAGGCGCTCTGAGCGTATCGCTATACGTCGGCGTAGTAACGTGGAGGTGTCCGTCGCTCAGCGCGACCAGTCCATTGGCGACGACCAAGTTATCGTTGATCGAGAACGTCGTTCGCCAGAGGATCATCGCCGCGCTACACGAGAGGAGAAAGACGAAGACACCGCCATAGTCTCCGAACATCAGGCGGCCGAGACGGTGGACGATGGCAGCGATTCTTTCGGAACGGTCGTCGAGAGCGTCACGGTACCGTGATCGATAGCTCATTCTGTGACCTCCACTGTGATGTTTTGGCTGGTCACTGGCCGCTCAACTGTATTTCCGTTCTCCATACCGTGGTAGATCAGGCGTACTTCTGCGTTGTATTGGTCCTCGGTGATGCGATCCGGGCTGAGGGTGGATTGCGGGATAGAGAGTTGGACCGTTTCGGGTGAGTCATCGCTCACTGTTGTAGCCGACAATGAAGAGAAACCGAGCCTATCGATATTGATCTCGTAGGTAAGTCTCACGCATCCCTGGACATCGGTTGCCTGCACTGTCGCGTCGGGCACGTCTAGTTTCCATACTTCCGCTCCAAATTCGGATCGTGTGAAGGTTGCTGATTCGGGGACTGACAATGGTTCGATTGTTGCACTCCCTTCGCTCGAGAGCACACCACCTTCGCAGGGACTGTCGTGAGCCGTGAAATCTGCCGGCATAAATGGGCCTGAGACAAACACCGTCGCAGTGATTATTCCGATGACAATAAATGACACGGCCCGGTGTTTGACCATATTGATTTCCCATATTGTATGTGGGTGAAATAAATATGTTGATGAGTGGGTGTGGAACGGGGGTGGCTGATGGGCAAGGTGTATTCGCCTTGACGAGCTACACCCTAATTAGAACGAGCGGATTGCTTCTCCACTGATTTCCATGATATCTATGGAAAATATAATACCACTTTAGGATATCGATAGTCGGATCGTAGCCTAAAATCTTGTTGGACCTCGAAATATCTAGGTTTATGTTCATAATCGCTCTTATTAGGTTCGTCAAGCTCAATCTCGAGGGACAGATTGATTTCGTCGGGAACGTGCGAGTATCAATCTTGTCCGCCAGCCATAGATGATTTCGCCGTCGACGCTGCCGTCTTTGAGCAGGTTTTCCTACCTCTGACGACATATTCCATCATCATTATATATTAGACTTATATTACAATATTGATTGTAATTCATCGCAGTATTTATAAGAGATGAATTCAGTTATACCGTTGATGCTTACGGGGTGGCGCTATCGTGTCATTGGATTCTGCGGAACAGCACTTTTCGTCGTCATCGCCGTACTTGTTGCAAACCACTGGTTCGCCCAATCTATTTTTACAACGGTCGTTCCTATGTTCGATCGACTCGAGCCAACTGTCCTCAACGGCTCGTCTCTTCGGTGGGCACTGACGCTGAGTATCTTCGCGATTTCAGGGGCAGTCTGGCCGCTGTACAAGCCCCGGCCCCGTCGCATTCTTGATACGATATTTCTCGTCCAAAAACGAGTCCTCGTCGGTGGCCTCGCAATGGCGACGCTGGGCTACTTCCAGTGGTCCCATCGGCTCCCACGCGCGACACTCGTGATGATTATCAGCTTGCTTTCGGTCGCGCTTCCCGGCTGGTTTCTCCTGATCCGATCGCGACCGTCTAGCTCTGACGGGCGGACGCTGATCGTCGGCGATGATCCCACACAAATTGACCGTGTTACACCCGCTGTGGCCGCACCTATAATCGGCTACCTCTGTCCGACGATCATCGAGACTCGAGATCAACTGCGGGAAGTGTCGGAACCAGAGAGCAAGGCAATCGCCGACGGTGGTGTCGAACTCCGCCATGACGGGGTTGCCGAGCTTAAAGATGGCTTGGATCGACCGGGTACGATTCGTGCACTTCCCCGACTAGGTGGTCTTTCCCGACTCGAGGACGTGCTCGTCGAGTACGATATCGACACTGTCGTGCTGGCATTCCGGAAGGCCGATCGCGCAGAGTTCTTCGGTGCACTGGATGCGTGTCATGAGCACGGTGTAAATGCAAAAGTCCACCGGGAGTATGCCGATAGCGTGCTGGTTTCGGATAGCACCGTCGGGGAATTAGTGGACGTAGATCTCGAGCCTTGGGATCCTCTGGATTACTTGTTCAAGCGGGTGTTCGACGTGGTATTCGCAACGGTTGGTTTGGTCGCTTTTGCTCCGCTAATGCTGGTGATCGCGATTGCGATCAAATTCGACAGCCCAGGGCCGGTGTTCTACAGCCAAAACCGGACAGCTGGCTTTGGGGAGACCTTCCCCGTCTACAAGTTTCGGTCGATGGTCCCCAAGAGCGAGGACGCGACGCCCGGCGAGGAGAGCGATCGCATCACTCACGTTGGGGGCGTACTTCGCAAGACGCATCTGGACGAGTTGCCACAACTGTGGTCGATCCTCGTCGGCGACATGAGCGTCGTCGGCCCGCGTGCCGTCTGGACCGAAGAGGAGGCACTGCTTGAGGAGGATTCCCCCTCCTGGCGCAAACGGTGGTTCGTCAAACCCGGATTGACGGGGCTTGCACAGATTAACGACGCGAAGAGCACTAATCCAAACCTGAAGCTCCGGTACGATTTGGAATACATTCGGAAGCAGTCTGTGTGGTTCGATCTGCAGATCGTAATAAGGCAGATCTGGAAGGTATTGCAGGATATTCGGAAGGCAAGCCGTCTCTGAATAGGTATATAATGATCGTGATTACTACTCAACAATACTATCACTTCTCAAAGACTTTCAATAGCACCGCACAGTTGACTATCGGGACTATAATAAGGCATGTTCGGAATAGATCAAGCAGTGTTATTAATCACCAGTAGATAGATGCTGATTATATGAATGATTCGCTGGTTCTATACCTGACGTCACACGTGCCCAAAGAGACAAATAGGGTTGCATATCAGCGTGCAAATGAATCATGTAAGAACTTTAATACAGTTTTTCTTACTCGGCGTGGAGTTTCTCCTGCTATCAAAGAGAAAGCCGCAAACGTACAACAGTGCGGGGAATCGCTGCCAATGCGGATACTCTTTCCACTGTGGCTCGTCTTGACTGCACTTCAAATCTATAGGGAGAATGATATTCAACATATTCATACGAACCACTCACCCCAGTCTTTGGTTGCGGGCTGGGTACTGAGTCTGTTGGGTTTTGTTTGGATAGTTGACATCTATGACAGTCCCCATATTTCCATTGACCTAAACTCTAACAATAGTGGAGTTATTAACTATCTCTCCACGTGGTATAATCGCGTCCTTGTTGCCATCGTCAAGAGGACTCTCTCATCGGCAGATCTGATCATCATTGGAATGGCTCCTGGGATTGTCTCTGAGTATGGTGTCTCTGCGGATGATAACAATGTACTCACTGTTACAAATGGAACTAATGTTGATAAGAACCGATCCATCAAATCTCCAGATGACCGTTCTGATGTTTTTCAGATAGTATATGTCGGTCCAATCCGTCAAGAGCGAGGATTGAGAACTATGCTTGATGCCATGAAAATACTGGATAAGCGGCTTAAAGCAAGTGAACTTCACCTTGTTGGTACTACCGGTTCGGAAGCGGACAAGCGGGAAATAGAATGTCTAGATTCGACCCTATCAAATATTGATATATTTAATCATGGGTATATAGAACATGATGAGGCTCTTGAGAAAGCAGCAGTCGCGGATGTTGGTCTCTGCCCCCTTTCACTAGAGGTTGAGAACTACCGGTACTCGTACCCGATCAAGGTTTTGGAGTATATGTCTGTTGGCACACCAACGGTGGCGACAAAGACAGAAGGGACGTCACATCTCCTCCGTGAGGGCAGTGGTATTCTCGTCCAAGCTGACAATCCGATTGAGATGGCAGATGCGATCAATGAATTGTACGAACATCCAGAGCAGCGCAATCAGATGGCTAAAACTGCTCAACTGATGGCAGAGAATTACCGATGGGATTCGATAAATAGGAAAGTTAACCAACGCATTGGTTCTGTTATGGAATAATTGGGATAATATAATGGTATATAATATAATCCACCCACTAAAATTTGACACAACTATAATTGAAATGTGTCTCTCGCTATTTTTGATTAGCGTTCCGGAATTTGTGGTCACTATCGCATTCGCCGGTCTATGTGGAAGTGTCATTTTGATCCGAGCACGGAGTTTGCAAGTTCCAGCAACCTGGCCTCTACTTACGTTCCTTCTCCCCTTATGCCTTGCAGTGCTTGATATCTACTTCGCCTTCTTACCAGCACTTCCTGATGCAGAACTTTACAGCGAACTTGCAAGCAAATCGGCACATGCGTGGTGGGAGGGTAATCTACTGGAGACGGCTGACTATCAAAATATCCGAATCCAGACTTACGCCACTTTCCTTGGTATAGTGTATGCGTTCTCCAATCATACATACCTTGCAGGGATCGTAGCAAACGCAGGATTATGGGGTCTTGCAACCACATACTGGCTTCGGATTGGTCAGAGTACGCTTGATCTATCTCAGTCAAGTAGTAGAATAGCAGGACTCATGTTCGTCTGTTATCCGGCTGGAGTATTTTACTCGTCTGCACTCCTCCGAGAACCTATCACAATGTTTTTGTTGGCAGTAACATGCTGGCATCTATTACGCTGGATACGAACACAGGAACCTCGACATTTTGTGGTGGGGATTGTTACAAGTCTTATAATAGGACTACTGCGCCCAGAGTTGCTGCCAGTCCTATGGTTCGCTATGGGTAGTGCGCTTCTTTCCGCAAATGTTTCAATACCACACCTGATTCGGATCGGTGGTGTAGCCGTGCTTGGTGTATCACTTGTGCAGATATTCAGTGTTCGTATCCCAGGATACCTTAATCCATTTCGCTTATCATTGCTCGAAGCAAAGCGAGCTGCTGAAACTACTCGGCCACACGCTTATTTAGCTTGGATGGAATTTTCGTCGTGGTTTGATGTACTCATTGCGATTCCCATCCGTATCATCTATTTATTATATAGTCCATTCCCATGGCAACTTCACAGTTATAGCCTTTTCATCGTGACCTTGGATGCCCTCTACGTATTTGTTATCACTCTAGTTGCTCTACCTGCTCTGCTTTGGGGCGTTATTGGCCGACGTGCAGATCGACTTTTCCTTATTTGGTTTGCATTTTTATTGCTGATTGGTTATAGTCTTGTTACAAGCACCGAAAGTGTTGCATCCCGTCGCCGGTTGTACGCGCTTCCAGTATTATTCCTATTTGCTTCCTACGAAATCAGTCGAAGGGTTGGAAATATCAGGTTCAGATGTCATGGGAAGTAGAGATAAAACGTTTTTGGCGGGTCGGGCCTATAAGTGTTTCAGCACCCATTCGTTACTTTAACATTGATTATATAACTAACATAATTCATCATATAATGGTAGGAGTTGATCCTTCACTATCACGCTATAATTAAATTTCGTCACCGATTCTCGACCCTGTGAGGCAAGTTTTGACCGAAACTCTGGCGAGGAAAGAAGACGTGAAATTCCATCTCGGACCCCATTTACAGAATCGTGGACTAATACTGCATCTTGACCATCATCTAAATTTTGGGAATGCCATCTAGTTAGCGTCGCAACTGTCGGAACGCCAGATGCTAGATATTCAATCGTCTTTATTGGTGGCTGATTTGTATACTGTGGTTTGTTAGGAATGTATGATACAGCGATATCCATGGACGCCAAGTGTTCTGGAACCTCCGAGTGAGGTACGCTCCCCACAAAAGTAGCAGGCTGATCGTACTCTTCTGCCTGTCTTTCCAGAGAATCACGCGCCCGGCCATCACCGACAAAGTAGAGACGGATCGGGGGCCCAACATCAACTTGACTTACCCCCTTGATTAGTTTGTGAAGTTCACGAGATGGATGGAGTCCACCAACATACCCAACAAGAATTTCGTTCGCATTCTTCCCTTCACTCTCAATATAATCCTTGTCAGTATCGAATCGATGAAGGTCTGCACCTAAGGGGACAACATGAACATTATCAGGACAGCGTCCAAAAATGTGCTCAGCTACTAAATCGTCAACCGTAATCATTGCATCCACTAATAGTCGTTGACCGCGCAATCCGAGCCGCGAAAGCAGTTCTGCACGTTCACTGCTTACTGCTGTCCCACGAATATCACCAATAGTTGTAATGTCACTAGGAAGAGCAATATTTGGAGAAAGGACGATCCCTAACCCAGGAAACGCATGAAATTGTAAGATATCAATGGGATGTTTTTTATGCAACTTCCGAATATGACGAAGTCCACGAAGTCCAAATAGAGAAGGAGCGACTGACCGCGCAGTTGATACATCACTGGGTATATTAATAACCCTAATACCTTCATTCCACGTTATATTTGGCTTTTGCTCTTCCCCAGCCGCAATCACCGTGACGTCGTGCTCTGATTTGCTTGAAACGAAACGAACATACTCATCAATAGCAGTCGATCGAGTTGATCCATAGGGTCGATGATACCAGTAGCAGATATGCATGGTTTTTTAGCCATCTAAGAGGTAACTCCGAATAATTGTGTCGAAAAGACCGATGATATCAGTTATCCTATGCACTTATGCCGGAGATGATCCTCTTGAATTTTATAGAAGTTTTAGTAGTATAGTTAACCAAACAAGGCAGCCCGATGAATTAGTTATAGTTATTGATGGACCAATTCCAGGCACTCTAAATAACAAAATAACAGACTGTGTTGAGGCTGCCCCTTTTAATATAGTTATCAAACAACTAGATGTGAATCAAGGACATGGTGGCGCTCTTCGGGCAGGTGTGAAATCCGCTAGCGGAACTTACATTGCAATACAGGATGCAGATGATATATCTGTCCCAACTAGACTTGAACAACAATTTAATTATATCGAATCACATGAAATTGATCTTGTCGGTGGGCAGATTGAAGAATTCACCGAAAGTCCAGATTCGCCGGAACGTACTCGCTGGATGCCAGTAGATCATGAGTCGATTGTAGCTCTGTTTCCGAAACGTTGTCCAATAAACCAGACAACAGTCTTAGCACGCCGGAAAGCAATTCTTGAATCCGGAAATTATAGAAATGTAAATAGAATGGAAGATTATGATTTATGGGGACGAATGTTAGCGGATGGGTATAAATTCCACAATCTGGATGTTGTGCTTTCAAAAGTAAAAGTCGAAAATATGTCTGCACGACGCGGTGGTCTAGAATATGCACAAGAAGAGATACGGCAGCAGATTGATTTCATGAACTATGGTGTAGTGTCATTGCCTCGAATGATGCTGAATATAGGTCTGCGGGTTCCATTCCGATTATTACCCAATAAGGCTAGAGCATGGGTCTACTCTAATTATTTCAGGAATGATAATTAATCCCATATTTTATATATTTTGAGGGTATTTACCATATATTTAAAACAATCTGATGGTCATGAACAGGGTTTCTAGGAACTGCTAGATTGACCCCCTCTGTTTGAGTAATTCAACTGGCGGTTGATTGTCGAGTGCTTGATGACTGCAGTGGTGGTTGTAGTAGGCGGTGTAGGCAGTCAGCCAGCGCTGAGTGCTGGCCTAACTGCCGTTCCATGTTTCGTGGAACCGTTCGATTCGCATCGTATAGGTCTGAAAGAGCTTTTCAGCGATGTTGCGGTCAGTGTAGTTGAGATCGCTGCTGAGATTAGTTCGGGCAAGGGCAGTCAGGTAGCCCATACCATCAACGAGAAACTCCGCGTCTGCGACGCGGTGTTTCTCTTTCAGCTCCTCTAAGAACTGTTCAGCGGGATCTCGACCCCTGTGCTTCGAAAGTCGTGCATGGAGCACGACTTTCGAATCGACATCAATCGCAGCGTAGAGCCACGCTTTCTCTTCGTTCCCGAGTTGAATCTGTTTCTCATCGACCGCAACACGGTCCGGTTCTGCTGTGAAGTCTTGCTCGTGATAATCAGCGTAGGCTTGGTACCAGTGCTGGATCGTGGCTCGGCGTCGTTCGACACCGAACCACTCACAGAGGTCTCGACACTCTGCTAACGAGGCCGCTCCAGCATGGACAGCGCACGCCAGCCTGATCAGCCAGGCTGGCGTGCGCGTCCGA
>Ga0207733_100223_pt1 | contig 51668 bp, 46 predicted proteins | sample A23P3SouthBayCA_FD_187735 | JGI IMG/M metagenome (GOLD analysis project Ga0207733, IMG submission 187735) | Aerobic enrichment media microbial communities from Eden Landing Ponds, California, USA - A23 P3 (SPAdes) | ecosystem: Environmental > Aquatic > Marine > Unclassified | place: Emeryville...
TCGGGACGTGTTCGCAGAGCTGTACGCGTATGCCGGAAAGGAACCGCCAGAGTACGTGCCGCTTGAGAAACCCGCCGAGCAGGAACACGACCCGGGGCGTCGGAAGTGGATCAGCGCGCTATCCGACAGGCTGTGTGAACTCGATTTCAAGGACGACGGGCGCGTTATCGCTGATTTCTCAGCGAACCTGGATCAGCAGCAGTGCTGGGAGTTCCAGAAAGCCACGCCAGCCCATATCCGGGCAGGGATTTACGGGTCGGCGGTTCAGTTTGAAAGCGCAAACAGGTTCAAGGACTGGATAGATGAGCCCAGTATCATCGAAGATGCACGACGCGACACCGAGACAACCGCTGACGCCGCCGGTGTCCTGTCTCGGGTCACGCGGCTCGTCCGAGGATAACAGCCATGTCTGACCACTCATCTCACCGGCGATTCGACGGGGCATTAGTCACGGCACCGTTCGGGGGCGAAAACGTCGAACGGACAGCGCGGGACGAATATCGAACGCTCGTCGACGAGCACGATTCTGAGGATGTGCTCGTCATCACGGGTGCCCCAACGAGTACGGACACGTTCCGCGAGACGTTAGGTGAGGAACTGCCGGGTGCCGCGACGCCGTACGTGACCTCACTCGTCGTGCACGCGACCGATGTCCTGAACCAGACCGACGACCGCGTCATTCTCTCCGACGCGCTGCGGCGAGAACTCCTCCACCGATTCCTCGAAGACTACGAGTGGGAAACGGAGTACCTTCAACGGGCCTCTGAACAGCCGTCGTTCATCGAGGACGTGGACGCCGTAATGAGTACGATCTCCTGGCAGACGATCACGCCTGACGAAACCCCGGAACTACGCGACATCACGGCTGCGCTCGACGCATTCCACGAGTGGCTAGCCGAGCACGGCCACATGGAACGCGGGCAACTCATCTCGGAAGCGCTCGATGTCCTCGCTGGGGATGCCCGCGGCGATGTCGTCGATTTCGAGGCCGTGCTTGCAGTCGAGTTTGAGGAGTTCTTCCCACTCGACCGCGCGTATCTCGACGCGCTCGCAGGAGACTGTGACCTCGTCTGTATCGCCGAAGAGAACGCGAGTGTGCGCCGCACGTGGGTCGAGACGGGGCCCGTTACCGACTACGTCTCCTTCAGCAAATCCCGGCACGGAGAACCGGAGTCGCCGTCGACGCGACCGGCTGCCACAGCATCGTACTTCGCCGACGAGACGGTCCCGGCAGACCCGGAAACAGGGTCGGTGTCCGTCCTCGCTACGGACTCTAGTGACGAGCAACTCGCCGAGGTTGCCAACGAGATCGAAGCCCTCGTCGGGCGGTCGGGCTGGAACTACGACGATATCGCTGTCGCCACGAAGCAAAGCGGGAGTGCGGTTACGGACACTATCGAAGCGTTCGAACAAACCGGGATCCCGGCGGAATCGACGACTGTCACTGGATTCGGGGACGACCCCGCGATTCGGGAACTCCTCGCTGCCGTTCGGTATCTTGCTGCTGACGACGAGGATAAAGTGCCCGACCGCGGCCCGGAGATCGATACAGAGCGCTTGGATCGCGTCCGCGAGATGGACAGCCTCGAAGATGGGCTTCGCTGGTGGGCGACTGACTCGGGATTGAAAGAGCGAATTGCGGAACGCGCGACCCCGCTGGATGCACGAGCGCAGTTCGGGAACGTCAAGCGAGCGTTCCGGATGGCCGAGTTCCTCGAAGACACCGCGTTCGTAGATGCGACGTGGGAGTCCGTCGAGGAGATGCTCGAACGCGCCCACGAGTACGCCCCGCAACAGAATCAGACGAGCGCGACTGACCTCAACGGCGGCGTCCGCGTTGATCACTTGCAAGCAATTAAGAACGAGTCGTTCCGCGCGGTGTTTCTCGTGAATCTCGTCGACAGTGAGTACCCGGGTGACCCGTTCCTGACGCGGTTGTTCCCGACCGAGCGGGTCGCGGCGATGCCGGACTACCCTGGTGTCACGGAGCTCGACGAACCGGACGTGGATGCGACGTTCCCGACGACGTCGACGGTGTCGAGCCGGCCATTCGCGCGGTATCACACGGAACACGCGCGGCGACGCCTGGCGATTGGGGCTGGCGCTGCCGACGAGCACCTGTACTGTTGTCTCTACGAGTACGAAGACACCGCGTTGGAAGAGCGTGCGCAGGCGTCGCGGTTCCTCACAGAGGCGTACGACCGCCTCCCGTGGGTCACCGACGCTGACGACCCACACATCACGAGCGAGCAAGCGGCGGAGGACTTCCTGTTGTCGCGGGTTGACGACGCGCTCGCCCAGGTGCGGCGCGCAAACAGTCAGGACGTGACGGTGTCGCTCGACGAGGTGGAAGCGGAGCTCGGCGAGATCCAGGATCTGCTTGAAAAGAGCGGAGCGCGTGGCGAGGATCTCCGGAAGGCATTGCGTGCGCGTGTCGAGTTCGCTAATGGGGAGGTGCGGCGATGAGCCCAGTATCGCTCTCACCGTCGCGGCTGGCAAACTACGCGACGTGCCCGCGGTTGTATGATCACCGGTACGTACAGGACGTGACCGCGCCGGACCGCACCGAACTCTACCTCAACCAAGGGACGGTTTACCACGAAACTATCGAGGACGTGTGTGAAGCGACCGACCGCGGTGACGACCCGGCAGATATTCACGACCGGGCGATGCGGATCTTTGATGCGAAGTGGGACGAGCACAGCACCTCGGATGATTACGAATCCGCTGCGCATCAGGAGTACCAGCGTGCTGAGAACCGGGCTGCTATCGAGTCGTTCTTCGCTCCCGATGGCGGCGTCGGCATCAACCACGCCCGTCGCTCAATCGCCACCGAGTGCTGGGTCGAGTGCGAAGTAGATGGACGCGGGCTCCACGGGAAAGCAGACAACGTCATCCGGACGGACGACGGCCTGCACATCTTCGACTACAAGCGGAAAACACGCGGGATGCTCTCCGACGGGACAGCCGAGTATCTCGGCGATCATCTCGACGGGGAGGCCCACGAGCCGAAGCGTGTACGGAATGCGATCCAGACGGCAGCGTACATCGAGGGCGTGAAGAACGAACCGTTCTACGAGGACGGGATGGAGGTCAGGTTCAGTTTCTACGGCCTCCTCAACAGCACGTCGTTCGAGAGCACCCCTACCGGGTACGACGTGTCTGCCCGCGGCTGGTCGCGGGAAACGACTGAGATTTACGACGACCACTATGACACGATCTGGGCGCTCATACGGGACGCACACGACGGCATCACGAGCGAGACCTTCGAGCCGGAGCCGTTCGATCTCATCAACGAGGAAGCATGCCCGGACTGCGACTATCGAGAGATGTGTGCTGACCGCTTGTCGACGGAGGTGCGACGATGAGCGACGACAGTGGCGACTACCCGTCGTGGGTCCCTGTCCCGGAAGAGGATGTGTCGCCGGAGCCCCAGCAGCGGACGATTATCAACTCCGACGCGTACCCGATGCGTGTGCTCGCCGGCGCAGGGACGGGGAAGACGTTCACGATGGTGCGGAAGATCGAGCACCTCATCGACGAGGAGGACGTGTCGCCGGATCGGATTCTCGCGTTGACGTTCACGAACAACGCTGCGGACTCGATGCGAGAGAAGCTCAACGCGAAACTCGGCGCAGCCGGGTACGACATCGACGCGTACACGTACCACTCCATCTGTAACGAGATCCTCACCGACTACGCGTACGAAGCCGGAATCGATCCTGACTTCGAGGTCGCCACGGACGCCGAAAAGTACGCCATCGTCCTGGACGTCCTCGACGACATCGAGTACCGGTCAGTCAAACCCAACGTGTACGGCTCTGATGGGTACGCGTCAGGGGCCGCGTCGAAGCTGCTCAACTTCATCGGGTCGATGAAGCGCAGCGGCATCACGCCCGACGACATCGACGCGTTCCTCGGCCCTGCTGACCGCGTCTACGAACTCGCCGACCTCTCTGAGCGCGTCGAGAACATTGCCAGCGACCATCTGGGCGGCCAGTCGGTATCGAGCGTGCTGGACTCACTTCCAGACGCGCGTGCCGACATCGTCGCTGAGCGCGACGCACTCGGGACCCAGGGTATCGAAGCCAGCGTCCGCGACTTCCTCGACCGCCTCGTGGATCTCTGCGACGAGCTGGAAGCAGCGTTCGAAGCCCACGAGGCAGGCGACCAAGCGTTGCCGGACAACGCGTACAAGCTCCCGAAGTACCTACTCGGGGGGTACTCGAACGGTGCGCCGAAGGGGATTCCGGACGATCTCGACCTCGAACTCACGGAGCATCTCGACTCGTTCCTCTCGGACTGTCTCACGGCCCGTGACCTGACGGCGGGCTATGCGGCGTATGAGCGTGAACTCGACGAGCGAAACCTGATAGACTTCGACGGCCTCGTCGTGGAGACGGCAGCACTGATGGACTCGCCGGTCGGCGAGGAAATCGCTGACCGGTGGGACTACGTGTTCTGTGACGAGTTCCAGGACACCGACCGGCTGCAGTTCGACCTCGTCACGTCGCTGGTCACCGACGAGAACCTGTTCGTCGTTGGTGATGACGATCAGGCGATCTACGAGTGGCGTGGCGCGAACGTCGCCAACATCACCGACGAACTCGACCGCGCATTCGCCGCACTCGAAGATGAACCGTTAGAAGAGAACTTCCGGTCCCGACAGCCGATCCTCAACCTGGCGAACGAAGCAATTCAGAAGCTCGACCACCGCGAACGACACAAGACACTGACACGCGTCGACGAACCTGCGTACGACGGCGACACCGTCGCCACCGTCGAACTGCCGGACGAGGACGATGCGGACGGCGCGACCCAGCTTCGCACCGTCGTCCAGAATCTTCTGAGCGGCGCAGCAGACAACCTCGACGAGGCGTACGACCCGGGCGACATCGCCCTGCTTGTCCGGAAGAACGACCACGCGACACCGGTCATCGAGGAGTTCGAGGATGCCGGCATCCCGTACCAGGTTGCTGGTGATCTGGCTACGGAATCAGTCGGCGTGGGCACCGTGACTGCCTACCTGAAGGCACTCGCGCGGCCCGAAGACGAGGTGAGTTGGAATCGCGTCCTCCTGATGCGGTACCGGCTCTGCGATGCGGATCTCCGTACGCTCAACGCGGGCGACGACCCCCTCGTGGACACGCTCCGCGAGACGCCGCTCGACGAGTTCGAGGAACCCGACCGCGTCGCAGAAGCCCGCGAACACGTCACAGAGCTCCTCGCCATCCGTGACTCGGCGTCGCTCAGTCACCTGTACCGCGAACTCACGGACATCACGAACATCGAGTGGTACCTCAGCGACCAGGAGCGCCGGGATCTCGCCCAACTGGAGGACGTCATCGAACAGTACGGGGACAGTGCTGTTCAACCACCGCTCACCCCAGAGTTCATCGACTCGCTCGAACACTACGACTCCCTGTTCGACGAGAGCGGCTCGACACCGACGAGTCAGCCGGACGTCGCCGACGACGCGGTCAACGTGATGACCATCCACAAGAGCAAAGGCCTGGACTTCCCGGTCGTCCTCATCCCGCAAGTTACAGCCGACGAGTGGGCACCGAGCTCACGTACCTACGACGCACTCGAAACGGGGCTCTCGGACGGGCCGGAGGCGGCGTTCGCCGAGGACTTCGTCGAGCGTGACGCCCGTGAAACCCGGCGCGTGTTCCACGTCGGAATCACCCGCGCCGAAGACGTCCTCGTCCTCCAGGGCGGCACCGAGAACGACGACGAGACTACGGATGTGCACCCGGTTTCAGAAGCCGTCGACGAAATTCTCCCAGCCCGAATCCCGTGGCAGCCAGCGCGCGGGCAGCTCCCGCTCTGGACCGACGTTCAGGAGTGTCTCCCGGATGATGCGGCAGATTGGACAGACACGCTGGCAAGCGAGACTGTCGGGCGCGTTGGAGGGACCGTCACTCACGACGGCGACGAACTCGCAGTCGAAACTGCGCGCGACTGCGTGCTAGACCTCGCAACAGCCACCCTCAACGGAGATCTTTCACCGAGAGCCGAGCGAGAGACACTCCAAGTGACGTCGCTGAACGGCCCGTCGACACCGTCGCCGTCGCTCTCGCACAGCTACACGTCGCTGGCAGCCTACGAGGAATGCCCGCGGAGCCACTATCTGGACTACGTGGTCAACGCATTCCCCGACTATCAGGATGCGACGAATGAAGCCCGAGATGGTGTTTCGCAACGTGAGATCGGGTTGCTGTTCCACGACACGGCAGAGCAAGCCGCGAACCAAACTGTGGAACGGCGTGAGGAGTGGTACGAAATCTGTGAGCGCCTCGCCAGTCAACGCCGAGCCGAGGACGCGCTCCCAGCGGCGAAACAGTGTATCGACCGGTACTTCGAGTTAGACCTCCCCAGCTATGAGCTGATCGATGCGGAGCGAGAGTTCGAACTCGACATTGATGGGCACGAACTCGTCGGATACATCGACGCCGTCTACCGGACGCCAGACGATGAGTTGCTCGTCATCGACTACAAGGCCACCGAACGTCACCGCGACCTAGGAGATGACAAGCAACTCCCGATCTACCTGTTGGCATGTCGTGACCTGTACGATGAACCCGTCGCCCGTGCAGGATACGCCTATGTCGGTGAGATCGGGCCGACGGTCGAATCCCGGACATTCAGCGACGCGGACCTGGCGGCGGTCAGGGACGACGTGACGGCGTCGATGACTCGTATTGCCGAGTTCGCGTTCGGTCGGTACACTGCTGGTGACCACTGTCAGTGGTGTCAACACAATCAACTGGCCTGCGCGCCGGATTCGTTCATGGTCGGCCCTGGATTCGAAGAGTGACAGTCCAAACCGCGCGATTGGACTGACGGACGGTCTTCCGGCCCCTCCAGCCCTGGTTCGCTTGAATATGTCGCCAGGCTTGGTTCGGGACCCTGTTCGCAGTCCGAGCAACTCTCGGGTGGACCTGGGTGACCGAGTGTGTAGGTCATTATCGCAGTAATCATTACTCAAAGTATGACCTTCTACGGCCGGGAGGCGGAACTCGATACCTTCACCGATGCAGTGGAGTCGTGAATCCCATCATAACTATTACTTGAAGCAGGGTCGGGGTGTGTCCAGAATTATTCTGGGTCCACAGCCGCTGTCAAGCAGTATCTCTTGATGGTCCCACGGGGGGTGTCCAGAAAACTTATCAAGAATATGAGTGCGACTGGATTGCAGTTCCGATGACTGCGACCGGGTATGAGGTACTGAACGTGCGTGAGTGATTGATTACTGTCTCGGAGATGTTTGGGAACTCATCATAACTCTTACTTGATCTAGGGGCGGGGGGTGTCCAGAAAACCCATCATATTGATGTTAGAACCTGGCGATTCCCCATCGCGTGATTCCGAACATTCCATTGCAGCCCTCCGTAGGACGACCTTTGCGTCGGTGGAGTAACAGTATTTTGAGTCGAATTCTGCTCCAGAGGTGGTGAAACAGGGGATCTGAAGGGTGTTGAAGCCAGAGTTTTAAACCGGGGAAGTTCATGAAGCCGAAGCACTCCGATGACAGGTCAACAGCACAGAGTTCGACGAGTAGAGAATCTCCATGGCACATATCCGGCCCTCGATAGTGAACCCGGAATACCGGTAGTCAGTATTGCAGCTACGTCACCGCTTGCTCAAGCACGGCCGGAACCGCCGAGTAGCGAGTCCGTGAGTATAGGGCTGCGGGATCGGTCGGTCTACAGCGATGTCCTCGTCAACCGCTTAGAGAAAACTGCGGCAGATATCGAATCCGGCATCGCAGACGCGTCGCCTGCAGTCAAAGAATCGGTTGCATCGTGGTGTGACCTACACGGGTTCGTTCCCAGTGACGACGAGACGTCTTCGATCATCGCTCACCAAGCGGTGTTCGGACTCCTGCTGAAGGCCACTCTCTACGAATGGTGTCATAGACGCGGCGAGCTCCCTAAATTCGACGGCGATGCTCACGAGCAGTTCCAACTCGCTCACGAGGAAACCGGCGACCCAGCGTTCTCTCCGTGTGAATTGGATGAGATCCTCTGGAGTGTTGAGGAAGCTAATACCGTTGCCGTCACGGAAGCACGAGATCAGCTCTTGGAGTCTACGCAGCCTGCAACGGATATTGGACGTCTGTACGAGGCGCTAATTTCCGGAGAGCATCGTCGTGTTCTCGGGCAGTACCGAACACCGCGAGACCTTGCAGAGTTGATGCGAACCTGGGCAACCAGTGGCGGAGACACTGTGCTTGACCCAGGGATGGGTGCTGGCGAACTGTCGGTCCCGTTCCACCCTGACTGGGAGATAAGCACTGACCCGGCTCGTGTCGACGGGGTTGATCGTAGTCCGCTCGCAGCGCTCATGGGCCGGGTCGCCCAGACGATTTCCGGGCAGCGACACGAGACCCACAGGACTGATTTCTTCGAGGTGTCCCTCGGGGACTTGGGTGGAAAAGTTGACTCGACCGTGTGCAACCCGCCCTACACCCGTCACCAGCAACTCCCCACGGAGTACAAAGACAAGCTCAACAGACAAGCTGAGAACCAAACGGAGTTAGACATCCCCCGAACGTCGCCACTCTACGCGTACTTCTACTACCACCTCCGACAGTTCCTTGACACTGAGAGCCGCGCGGCAGTCCTCACACCACATCACTTCCTCGCGCGAGAGTATGGAAAAGCCCTCAAGGAGTTCCTGTTGCGGGAATTCGATGTGAAAGCGTTCGTCATGTCCGACCCGGATACCGGGTCGAGGTTCGAGAATGCAGAAACGACTGAGGTAGTCGCGTTCCTCGAACCGAAGAGTGCTGATTCAGACACGGGGGTCACTCGCTTCATTCGCGTTGACGAGAATCCGGGGCAGCGGACGATACTGGAAGCGGTTCGGAACACGGAGCAAGGAGAGAGAGCGTGGGGGTTCGTGAACTGTATCAACCAAGCGGATCTGGATCCTGAGCGGAAGTGGGATGTCTTCTTCGACCCGATTGATATCGAGACATCTATTCTCACACCGTTCTCGGAACTCGCCGACATCAGTCGCGGTTTGCAGACCGGGGAGAACGACTTCTTCTGTCTCTCACAAGCCGACGTCGAGTCCACGGGGATCGATACTGGATTTCTCTCACGAATGGTTCCACCTCCTCGCTTCGTCGACGGCTACGATGTCCGTCCAGATGACTGGCCCAAGTACAGCAAGCAGGACCGACCAATGTGGCTACTCTACCACGTCGACTCCGTTGAGGGCGTCCCCGAAACGACCTACGATGCGGAGGCTGAATGCGCTGACTGGTGTGACTCCTCGATAGGCACGAAATCAGCATCTGCTGTGGTCGAGTATCTGTGTCACGGCCTGCCCGATCACGAAACGCTTCAGACGAGAACGACTGTTCATACCCGTGATCCCTGGTATCGCGTTGAGCGCGGTGATACGGCACCGATACTGATCACTCCGATGACTCGGTCGAAAGTCCGCGTTCTGCTCAATGAGACTGACGCGCGGCACCTGAACAGTTACTACGGAATCTATCCAGAGTCAACGATTGGCCGAACCGAGCAGAAGGCATTACTCGCGTATCTGAACAGCGGATTCGTTGACAGTATTGTGTCTCGACACCAACACACGCTCGCAGGCGGATTGGATAAGCTTGAACCAGGAGATGTCAAGAAGCTCCCCGTTATTGATCCGAGGGAACTGGCTGATGAGGTTGTGGACACGCTTGCTGAGTATTTCGACGATCTCCGGGAGGCAGCGCGACGTAGTGAGGATCGGGCAGCGATCATTAACCAGATTGACACGGTGCTGCAGCGAGAACTGTAGCAAGCACTGCTATCGCCTGTTGTCGGGCGGTTGCTAAAGGACACTACCGCAGGTGACCGCCACCTCGGTTTGAATATTTGAATGGAGGGAAATTATTTGAACGGCGGAGTACAAGACCTAGTAGAATGGCTGACTCGAATCCGGGGTCGTGGACGGAGAGTATGAGCGGCCGTGAGCGCGTCCGGCACGTCGTGGAGCTGCTGGACGGGCCAACGCCGGTGCAGGAGATCGCAGACCAGGCAGACGTCTCGCGCGCGACAGCTGACGATGAACTCCAGCGACTGCAGAGTGACGACTGGGTCACGGAAACGACTGCCGACGGGACGAAAGCCTACGATCTGAACCCGGTCCGGATGCTCTTCGACGAAGTGACGGACCTGATCGAGGCCCACTCGCGCGACGAACTAGAGAGCCAGCTCACGGAGCTGAAGGAGGAACAGGAAGAGTTGGCGACGGAGTACGACGTTAGTTCACTTGACGAGTTCCGGGAGCAACTCGCTGACGAGGAAATCTCGGCTGCGGAGCTGCGTGAGCGTCGCAACGTAATCGCCACGTGGGAGGCGATCAACACGGAACTCGGACTCGTGAAACACGCCCTCCAACTGTATGATGACGTCAGTGAACTCTCGTCACCGCGGACTGACTCTCCCTCGACGCTCGCCTAATGGTTGTCTTCCTCGCTAACCGGGCGAACTTACAGAGCAAACGGCTCCACGACCGCATCCAGAACCGGCTCAGCGGCACGTTCGAGAACGTTCGACGACGACGTGCTGAACCGCGCGAAGCGGGCCCGTACAGGGTCGTCGCCGACGTGAACCCGCGGCAGTTCTTGGCCGACGACGAGTACCCGGTGACGGCTGCGCGGATCGAGATCGGGTTTCAACTGCAGACTGGTGAGCCGCACGAGTACTACTGGTTCAACTGGATCGAGCCAGACCGAAGTCTGCTGGTGGGTTGGCATCAGGACGACACGCACGATGACCTCGGCCCAGTTCATCTGCAAGTCAACGACGGCGCGACGCCGGTCGGGCACGAACCAGCGCAGGTCATCAACTCGCATCCGCTGGACGTCGTCGAACGAAGACTCAACTCGCTTCGGGACGCGATCCTCGCTGTCGAATTCGAGCAGGGACGCCCCGTCGGCTTCGATGCCTCCGTAATTGCGTAGTTCCGGATTTTGGTGAGTGCTGAGTGACGCCAGAAGCCAGATGGTCACTCGTGTACGTGAGCATGTACACAGGTACGTACACAAGTACGTAATCGAGATAGCTCACAGTAACATGGTTCCGTCGTTGCGGTGGAACAAACACAGGAGTCAGATCTCGTAAGGCACTGCGTGGGTCGGGATGCAGCCACGCGAGAATCAAGAGGCCCACAGCTCGCGGTCGGTGAATCGGTTGCGGAGAAGCCCGGGATATCGCGCGCGCAGCACCGCGGGTATGTGGACTCTGAGTCTAATGCCACTCTCGGCGTCAAATTACACGTCTGTGTTGGGCTCTATGCTGGCGCGTAAGAGCATAATCTTGCCCCATCTTTTTTATACGCACCACCTGTCTCAATAACCGGATCGCCATACGGAGGGACCTCGCGTGCAAGAAGTGAATGGATTCACAACCTCGAAATCTCCGCCGGAATCGACGATTCTCCCGTTAGAGGCTTTGAAGGTGGAGAAAACAGTCGAATACAATCCGTACGTACCGCGTATGGGTCGGGGCGGATTTGAACCGCCGGCCTGCTCCGTGTGAAGGAGCCGTCATAACCGAACTAGACCACCGACCCGTACCTCACCCTACCCGGGTGGAAAACTTAAGGGTGCTTATTTCGAGTTGAGACTCCGCAAGAATCGTTTTGCACCCGACAATTTTTATCAGTGGAGGAGAATGACCATGCTGTATGTCCCAGGGGAAGCAGCGCAGCGATGGGGTCAACGTATCGAATTTTCGCCCAATCGGAGGGTTGATTTACGGCGTTATCGCGGCCGTCATCAGCGCGATAGGAGTCATCGGGCTATTCGTGATGCGGGTGGCGTCGAAAAACGTCGACCTGCCGAACTGGTCGGATGAAGCGACTGGGAAGTTCATCTCGTGGGCGTTCTACAACGCTCACACCGTTCCGGTGGAACAGACGGTACGCGGGGCGTCAGGTGTAGAGACGATAAACCTCCTAAAACTGTATCCGGTTGGGGATACGCTATTGTTCCACGCTATCCCCGCCGTGCTCCTGTTCCTCGCGGGGTATTCGGTCGCGACGCGGGTTCGGAGCCAACTCGACGCAGTAAATGGAGTCTTGGCGGGAGCGAGCGTACTCGTCGGATACGGACTCATCGCCGTCGCGGGCGTGTTCTTCCTGAAGGTTACTCAAGGAAGTTACACGATTCAGCCGTCGCTTAATAAGACGGCCATGTTCATGGTTGCGGGGTACCCGATCATCTTCGGAGGCCTCGGCGGATTCCTCAGAGGAATATGATATTCGTGCGAAGTTTTATGTCGGAAGGTCGTGACGGCCCAGACGCATGAGTAGGGAGGGTCGTGTTCCAGAGTACAACCGACAGAGCCTGCGAAAGGCCACTCGGTTCGTCGAAGGCGATTACAGGGGTATCAATCCGAGAGAGTTCTATCGGCGACTCAAACGCAGTTTGGAAGAGATTCAGGAGGGGGGCGATTTCAAATACGAAACGCTGGGAGTACAGGACAGAGACCTGCAGATAAAGAGCGAAGAGGTCGGGCAGAAGACCGGGCGCGTCGAAGGTCGATTGATCGCTGAGTCGGACTGGAATCAGGTCGGAAACGGAACCCTCGAGTACAAGCCGTATGGCCCACACGGCGCGCTCGGGATGGTTGTCGGCGCGCTCATCGCTGCGGCGACCGCTATCGGAGGACAGACGGTGATTGCAGCGCTCGGCATCATCGTGATGATCGCGTCCGGGTATTTCTACTTCCAGACCGAAGAGGAGTCGTTCCCGGTCGTCAAACGTGACGTCATCAGAGTTCTGATGACTGGAGAGGTGAGTGAACGGACGCTCGACGACGACGACGAAACCCGGACGGACATCTTTGCGAACATGAGCGCCATCTTCGCTGGGGACACGTTCGTGAACGTATACACCGGCGGAATCGACCAGTTAGACTGGACGTTCCGCGAGGAACTCGTTCGCCAAGTGAAACGGTGGCACAACCAAATCGTCGTGGAAGAGCAGCGCATAGAGGTGAACGATGGGTTCGGCGCACTCCTCACCTCGTGGTCGAATCGGAGTGCCCAGTCCGACCGCGCGACGATTGAGGCGATTCAGGAGTCCCTGAACGACTCCTTCGAAGTCCGCCTTGAGTACACCGACAAACTCCTCGAACAACTCCCGGCGCAAGTCCAGGACGACCTATCCGACCAACAGGAGACGCTGCGTTCGGAACTGGAGGAACTGGCCGAAAACATGGACGTGTACGTCGAACGCGAAGGCCTCGAGCGAACGGGCGAACAGATCTAGTCCGACTTCCGGTAGTCGGCGATGCGCTGTCGGGCGGATTCGAGGGCGTCACGCGCCTCGCCTTCCGCTTTCTTCTCCGCGTTCGCGAGGTCCTGCTGGAATTTCTCCAGTCGGCTGGGCTCGGGTTCTTTCTCCTTGCCGACGAGTTTGCGGGCGCGGGTTTCGAGTTCGTCGACTTCTTTCTCGATGCCGTCGCGGGCGTTCTTGGTCGCCTGTTCGACGTTGTGTTGGGCGTCTCGGAAGTACGCGTTCATAGTTGGATAGAGGAGGTCAGAATCTAAAACCCTTGTGTGGGATGGGTTTCGATACCGGTGTGCCCGTCGAACAGGACGGCTCTCGAAACGACCGCGAGTCGTGCCCTGGTCTCTCGCGGGGCGAAAGCTGGTCAGTACGTCGGGGACTCCTCGGGGACGCCCTCTCGTTCGTTCACGAGGCGTGCGAACTCGAAGAACGCGTCCGACAGCCGGTTCAGGTACGCAACCGTTTCGGCGTTTATTTCCTCTTCGTCCGCGAGCGCGACCACGCGGCGTTCCGCGCGCCGACACACCGCCCGCGCGTGGTGGAGCTTCGCGCCGGGTTCGCTCCCGCCGGGGAGGACGAACCGCTGGAGCGGTTCGAGTTCCTCTTCGGCGGTGTCGATGAACTCCTCCACTTCGTCGGTGTGTTCTTCGCGGACGACGGGTGCGTCCTCGTCGGGGTCGGGGTTCGCGAGGTCCGCCTGCACCACGTGGAGGTGGTTCTGAATCCGCTTCAGCCAGTCGTCCACGTCGTCCTGTCCGGTGGGGCGAATCGTCCCGACGAGCGAGTTCACCTCGTCCACGGTCCCGTAGGCCTCGATGCGGTGACTCGTCTTCGACACCCGGGACATGTCGCGGAGGTCCGTCTTCCCCTCGTCCCCGCGCTTGGTGTATATCTTCATGCGAGCGTCTTCTCGACGTACTCCAAGATGTTCGCGCTCTCGGCCATCGTCACCCCTCGGTCGTCGTCGATGAGGACCGGGACGGCGCGCTGGCCGCTCACGCGCTTCACTTCGTTTCGCTTCGAGTGCAGTCCTTCGACCCACCGCGTCTCGTACTCGATGTCGTTCTCTTCGAGGGCGTCCTCCACCTTCTTACAGAACGGACAGCCGTCCAGCGAGTACAGCACTAGTTCTCCCATACTCCGTGGTCGGGTGGCGTCCCCATAGAAGTTTCCCGGTCGGAGATAGCAGTAGTCAAGTGTCCCAGCGGATTAGGCCGGTGTAATGATAGACCGAACGTACACGAGCGCGATTACGCCCGAGATGGACGGCGAGACCGTCGCCGTCGCCGGGCACGTTCACGAACTCCGCGACCTCGGGGGACTCGTCTTCGTCATCGTCCGCGACCGCGAAGGCCTCATTCAGGGCGTCTTCAAGGAAGACCGCGAACCCGAACTCTTCGAGCAGGCAGAAGACCTCGGCGCGGAAGACGTCGTCCGCGTCACGGGCGAAGTCACGGAGTCCGGACAAGCCCCCGGTGGCGTCGAACTCGTCCCCGAGTCCCTGGAACTCATCGACGAGTCGGACGCGCCGCTCCCGATGGAGATTTCGAAGGACGTCGACGCCGACCTCTCCACGCGCCTCGACCACCGCGGCGTCGACCTGCGGAAGCCGGAAGTCATGGCGATCTTCAAACTCAAGTCCACGCTGATGGACGCGATGGAGGACTGGTTCGAGTCCGAGGGCTACGTGGACGTCGAGACGCCGCTCATCTCGAAGGGCGGCGCGGAGGGCGGCGCCGAACTCTTCCCCGTCGTCTACTACGAGGAAGAAGCCTTCCTCTCCCAGAGCCCGCAGCTCTACAAGCAGATCCTGATGGCGTCCGGGTTCGACAAGATATACGAAATCGGCACGGCGTTCCGCGCGGAGGACTTCGCCACGTCCCGGCACGTTTCCGAGATTTCGATGTTCGACGTGGAACTCGCGTACATCGAAGACCACAACGACGTGATGGACGTTCAGGAGGAGTCACTCCGGCACGCGCTCTCCGTCGTCGCCGAGGACGCGCAGGCCGAACTGGAGGAACTCGGCGTCGACCTCACCGTTCCCGAGGACGACTTCCCGCGCATCACGTTCGACGAGGCGCTCGACATCCTCGAAGACGAGTTCGGGCACTTCCCCGAGGACCCGACAGACCTCGACACGAAGGGCGAACGCCTGCTCGGCGAATACTTCGAAGAGCAGGGCCACCCCGCGTTCTTCGTCGTCGGCTACCCCGGCGAGAAGTTCTACTACATGCAGGACGTGGAGGGCGACGACATCGCCTCCCGGAAGTTCGACCTCATCTACAAGGGCCAGGAACTCTCCTCCGGCGGCCAGCGCCAGCACGACGTCGAGAAGATGCGCGAAGTCATGCAGGCAGAAGGCGTCGACGAGTCGAACTTCGAGTTCTACCTCGAAGGACTCAGTTACGGCACGCCCCCGCACGGCGGCTACGGCCTCGGCATAGATCGATTAGTCCAGAAGGTCTGTGAACTCGACAACATCAAGGAGGCCATTCTCTTCCCGCGCGACCCTACCCGCCTCACCCCGTAGGCGGCCGTAACCTACTCCGGGGTTCGCGTTCTCCGCCCGGACATGACGTGTAACCACGATATCGACCCCGAGTACCTGCATCCGTCTGACTGTCGCGTCCTCGACGTCACCGGCGAACCCGGAACCGTCGACGTGGCGCTCGCCGTCCCCTGTACGGAGTGCGACGAAGCGGTGCGCCTCGACACCCGCGTGGAGTCGAAAACCGAACTCGACATGGACACGCCGTTTGGCGACGTCGAAGATTTCTACCAATAGACAGACGGAAACCGACCGAACGCGTCCGGTCGCGTGAATGAGTCGGCTACGAAATCTCGGCCTCTTCTGTGCGCTCGCGGTCGTCTGGGGGACGGCGTTCGCCGCGACGAAACTGGGACTCGCCTCAATCCCCCCGATACTGTTCGCCGCGGTGCGCTTCGACCTCGCCGCAGTATTGTTGTTCGCGTACGTGTTCGCGCGCGGTGTGGACTGGCGACCGAAAACTCGGGGAGACGTCCGGCACGTCCTCGTCGGCGGCGCGTTCTCCATCGGCGCACACCACGCCCTCCTGTTCGCCGGCCAGCAGACCGTCCCGCCGGCCACTGCGGCCGTCCTCCTTGGCCTTATTCCGGTTATCACGCCCGCGCTCACCCGCCTCGCCGCGACAGAGCGACGACTCACTCCGACCGGGTTCGTCGGCGTCCTCCTCGGGTTCGTTGGCGTCGTCATCATCGCGAACCCCGACCCGAGCAGACTGCTCTCTGCGAACGTCGTCGGCGTCGCGCTCGTCCTCGCTTCGGCCGTCGCGTTCGCCGTCGGCGCAGTCCTCCTCTCCGACGAACCGCCGTCGATGAGCGTCATCGCCACACAGCCGTGGATGATGGCCGTCGGCGCGGTCCTCCTCCACGTCACGGCGCTCGTCGTCCCCGAACCCGCCGCCGTCTGGAATACGGACGCGCTCGCCGCGCTCGTCTACCTCGCCGCCGTCTCGGGTGCGCTCGGCTTCTTCCTCTACTTCCTCCTCCTCGACCGCCTCGGCCCCATCGAAGTGAGTTTCATCGAGTACGCCACCCCGATTCCCGCCGCAATCGGCGGGTTCGTCCTCTTCGGCGACGCGGTCACACCCGCGACTGTCCTCGGCTTCGTCATCATCCTCGCCGGATTCGCTCTCGTGAAACGCCGCGCGCTCCGCGCGGAACTCCGACGGCAAACCTGACTTTTGTATCGTAAAATGGAGTTTATTCAGGGTCGAATCGGCGGCCGTACACGGCGAAGTAGGCGACGCCGACGAGGCCGACAAGAGACGCGGACACGAGCGCGAACACGGGGTCGCTGTCGTAGAGGAGTCCGCCGAAGAGCGCGCTCGGGATGACGGCGAGGTTCCGCACGAGGTAGTAGGCGCCGGTGACACTCCCGCCGGCGTTCTGTTCTGCGGGGCCGACGATGAGCGCTTTGTGCGCGGGGAGGCCGGCGAATCGCAGTCCGGAGAACGCGAAGAGAGCGAGGAGCACCCACTGGTTCGCGGGCGCGAACGCGAGGAGTCCGGGGAACGCGGCGTAGACGAAGAACCCGAGGGCGACGACGGGTTTCAGGCCGACGCGGTCCGCGAGTCGGGAGACCGGAATCATACTCAGGAGGGCGACGGCCATCTCGATTGCGAGGAGGACGCCGAAGAACGCGTCGGGGCGGAGGGTGAGTCCGAACCCGGTGAACCCGACGCGGAGGTAGTCAGTGACGACGAGGACGAAGAACACGTACACCATCCCGTTCGCGAAGCGGACGACGGTGTCCGCGACGAGCAGGGGTTCGAGTTCTGCGGGGAGCGCGCGCACGTCCTCGATGACGTCCGAAACCCCGCTGAACGACTTTCCGAGCGTGTCCTCGTCGGCGTCGTAGAGGACGCGCTGGACGATCGTTGCGGTCGCGGCGAACGCCACGCCGAGCAGGAGGACGACCTGGAAGCCGGATTCGAAGTCGACGACGGCGGCGAGCACACCGGCGGCGAGGAGGGGGCCGAGGAGGAAGCCGACGCGGCGGAACGTCTCCGTGCTCGCGAATCCCGTGGCGAGGCGGTCGGGCGGCACGCTCTGTTTGACGACGGCGAACGTCGCGCCGAGGCCGAGTGACTTCCACGCCTGCGTGAAGAAGAGCCCCACCAGCACCCATATCCACGGGTCGAGCGCGTTCGGCGTGGAGACGTCTCCCGCGATTGGAACGTCGAGGGTGACGGCGACGAACGGGACGGCGGGGAGGTCCGGCGCGAGCGCCCACACGACGAATCCGAGCGTGGAGAGCGCGCCGAACAGCGTGAGCGCGGTGCGCGAGCCGATTCGGTCGGAGAGCCGGCCGCCCGGGTAGGGGTAGAGCGCGGAGACGAGGTTACCGAGGCTCCCGTAGATGCCGACCACGCCCGCGCCCGCACCCAGCGCGGTGAGGTAGGCGGGGACGTATCGACTCGTCATCTGGAAGGCGAGACTGAACGCGAACATCGCGACGGACACCACCAGCACGTCACGCGAGAGCGCGGTGAACTGTCGGAACTCGGAGAGCGCGTCGGGTGCGTCAGCCATTACGCGGGAGTGCGTCTGCCAGCACCATAACGAACCAGTACGTTCAACTTCGCACACGTTCGACTTTCCCGTATGGCCCGCGAGCTCGAACACGACTGCCCCGAGTGTGGGACCGACCGCGAGTTCTATCGCGCGGCGTCGACCCACCTCCACCTCGGCCTGAAGACCAAGTGGTACTGCCCCGAGTGCGGGTTCGGCTTCGTCCGCATCAACGGAATCGACTCTACGACGGCGTAATCCTCGTTTTCGCGCGTTTTGAGTTCCCCCTCACCCGGAGAGGCGTTGCACGCGCACCAACTGATAAACCACTTATCGCGATATAGAATCCGTGTCGGGGGTTCCGGCCATCGCTGTCGCGGTGGAAAGCGATAACACCCTCCCTCCCAATCGTTCGAGTATGGCAGAGCAGTCCAGTGGTCGTTTTTGCCGAATCACGTATTGAGTCCCTCCCGCCGAGCGCGAAGTTAGCGTACAAAGTTCTCGAGTACGAGTCGCCGCTGTCGCAAGCGGACATCAGAGAGCGAACGCGACTGTCGAAACGGACGACGCGACACGCGCTGGGGATATTGAAAGAAGCGGAGTTAGTGGAGGATCGAGTGTACCCGTTGGACGCGCGAAAGCGGTTGTACGCTCAGAGGCCCGCGAACTCGTCGACGGGGATGACCGAGTAGTCGACGGTGAGGGTGTCCTGTGTCGCACGGACGCGCCCGACGAACTCGGAAATCTCTTCGAGGGTGCCGTCGAGGATGAACAGTTCCATGCAGTAGTGGTCGCCGACGTGGTTGTGGAGGTTCGACGTGACGAGGCCCTCGTACTCGTGGCGTAACCGAATCATCCGTTCTTCGACGGTCGTGCTCTGGTAGTCGAAGAGGACGGTGACGACGCCGAGGAGTTCGCGATCCTCCAGTCGGCGGTCTTCGAACTCGCCGAGGAGGTTGCGCGCGGCCTCCCGGAACACTTCGCTGCGGCCCGTATACCCGTGGGAGTCCGCGAAGTTGTCGATTCGTTCGAGGAGTTCGTCGGGCATCGAGACGCTAACAACGGCCATATACTAACTCAGCGGCAGTGAATTATTAAGGCTTAATCCTCGCGTTCGAGGGCGTGCCGGGAGAGCCGGGGGTTCCGCGCGGCGCTGGTCTGGTCGATGCGCCGTGCGGTCGTGCGTTCGGGCGCGCCCTCCAGCACGTCGTCGGCTTCGTCGGCGACGGCGTCGAACGCCGCCGCGAGCTGGTCGAGCGTGCGCTTGTTCTCGACCTCGGTGGGTTCGGTCATCAGCGCTTCACCGACGATTTCCGGCCACTTCGTCGTCGGCGGGTGGACGGCGTAGTCGAGCATCCGCTTGGCCACGTCCGCCGCGTCCTGGTCGCCCGCGGACGCGACGAACTCGTGGTGGAACGGGCCGAACGGTATCTCGTACTCGATCTGTTCTGCGAGGTAGTTCGCGTTCAACACGGCTTTCGCGGACGCATCCGCGAGACCGTCGTCGCCCAGCCGCGCGATGTACGCGTAGGCTTTCACGAGGACGAGCCAGTTCCCGAAGAACCCGTGGACCTTCCCGATGGACGACTCGGGTTCGAACGTCTCGAACCCGTCGTCGGTCTCTCGAACTTGGGGGTTCGGGAGGAATTCGGCGAGGTCCTCGCTGACGCCGACGGGTCCCGCGCCGGGGCCGCCGCCGCCGTGCGGAGTGGCGAACGTCTTGTGGACGTTGAAGTGCATGATGTCGAAGCCCATGTCGCCGGGGCGTGCGCGTCCGAGGAGCGCGTTCAGGTTCGCGCCGTCGTAGTAGAGCAGGCCGCCGGCGTCGTGGACGGTCTCGGCGATGGCTTCGATGTCGCGCTCGAAGAGCCCGAGCGTGTTCGGGTTGGTGAGCATCAACGCGGCCGTCTTCTCGGAGACGGCGGCTTCGAGCGCCTCTAAGTCGACGCGGCCATCGTCGGCGCTCGGGAGTTCCACGACGTCGTATCCCCCGAGCGCGGCGGACGCGAAGTTCGTGCCGTGTGCGCTGTCGGGGATGACGATTTCGGTGCGCTGGTCGCCCTCGCCGTTGGCCTCGTGGTAGGCGTCTGCGAGAAGGATGCCGGCGAACTCGCCGGCCGCGCCCGCGGGCGGTTGGAGCGTGACAGCGTCCATTCCGCCGATGACTTCCAACTGCTCTTGGAGGCCGTGCATGAGGGCGAGCGTTCCCTGCACGCTCTCCTCCGAGCGGTCGGGGTGGACGCTCGCGCTCGGGCGCGCTGCGAGGTCTTCGGTGAACTTCGGGTTGTACTTCATCGTACACGACCCGAGCGGGTAGGGGCCGGTGTCGACGCCGTAGTTCTGCTGGCTCAGGCGGACGTAGTGGCGCGCGAGTTCGGGTTCGGAGAGCGCGGGGAGTTCGAGCGAGTCCCGGGTGAGGTCGTCGGGCAGCGAGGAGTCGACGTCGACGTTCTCGGTGCGTTTCTCGGAGAGGAGGGGTTCGTACTCGTCGTCGTCCGCCTGCGAGAAGCGCGCCTGGTCGTAGTACTCCATCTAGGCCACCTCCTCGAACGCCGCGACCAGTTCGGCGCGCTCCGACTCGTTTGCGTCCGTGATGCAGACTTGTACGTGGTGGTCGTCCACCGCGTGGACGGCGAACCCTTCGGCTTCGAGGTCGGAGACGATGGCCGGTGCGGGCTGGTCCGTGTGCGCGACGAACTCGCGGAAGTGATGGCGGTCGTAGACGGGTGCTTCGACGCCCGCGATGGCGTCGAGTTCGGCTGCGAGGTCGCGCGGGAGTTCGACCATCTCGTTCGCGAGGTCGACGAGTCCCTGCGGCCCGAGTTGCGCGGCGTGGATGGCGGCGCGGAGCGCGACCCACGCCTGATTGGTGCAGATGTTCGAGGTGGCGCGCTCGCGGCGGATGTGCTGTTCGCGCGTCTGGAGGGTGAGCGTGTACGCACGGTTCCCCGCTGAGTCCTCGCTCGCGCCGACGAGGCGGCCGGGGACCTGTCGAAGGAAGTCTTCCTTGCAGGCGAAGAGGCCGAGTCCCATCCCGTAACTCGTCGGCATCCCGAGGACGGCGGCGTCCCCGACGACGACGTCCGCGCCGACGTCGGCAGGTCGCTGGAGGAGCGAGAGCGCCACGGGGTCCGAACCCAGACAGAACAGCGCGTCGTGGTCGTGTGCGACGTCACCCACTGCGTCGAGGGATTCCTCGACGACGCCCTCCGTCGTGGGGTTCTCCGCGTACACGAACAGGGTGTCGTCGTCCACGAAGTCAGTCAGCCCGTCGACGTCTATCGCACCGTCGTCCATCGGGTACGTCTCCACCGAGAGGTCGTTGCCCGCGACGTAGTTCTCGACGACGCTCAAGCGTTCCTCGCGGATGGTTTCGGGGAGGAGGATGCGGTTGCCGTCCGCCTTTCGTACGCGCTTTGCGAGCAACGCGGCTTCGGCGAGCGCGGTCGCCGCGTCGTACATCGAGCAGTTCGCGATTTCGAGACCCGTCAACTCCACGAGGAGGCTCTGGTACTCGAACAGGACTTGCAGGAAGCCCTGCGTGACTTCGGGCTGGTACTGGGTGTACGACGTGATGAACTCGGAGCGCTGGCTGATCGAGTCCACGAGCGAGGGCACGTAGTGGTCGTAGTGGCCGCGCCCGAGGAACTCGGTCAGGTCGTCGTTGTGCCCGAGCAGGTCGGCGACGTGCGCCCGTGTCTCCTGTTCCGTGCGTGCGTCGAGGCCGTAGTCGCCGTCGAACCGGACGGAGTCGGGGATGTCGAAGAGGTCTTCGACGGAGTCCGCGCCGACCGCGGCGAGCATCTCCCGGGTCTCGTCCGGCGTGTGCGGCGCGTACGGGCTTCCCGTACTCATCGCGCACCACCGAACCGGCGGCTTCGTGTTCGCATACGATACACATACGACGCCGCGGATATGATACTCCCGGTTCCGGAACGCGAAAACCACCGAAACGATACACGTCCGTGTAGTTCTGTCGCCGAGGAATCCCGATTATACACACGGACAGTGCAGAATCAGGCGAGGGGGAGCGGCCCGGAACGTTTTTGACCGCGGGCGGGTTCGTTCGAGTCGTCTCCTTTCGGTCGGAGCGGCGGTACTGTGTCGCGTCCGACCGCACGCCGGGCGTCACGCGGCGTACCATGAACGCAGCGCCACTCACGGAACGGTTCGACTCGCACGGATTCGTCAGACGACTTCACGACGTGCCCCCGCACGAAGTCCACGAGGTCCGGGTGGACGGCCGGCGCGCGGTGGCCAAGTTCGATACCGGACCGACGGGGAACGCCAGCGTCGAAGGGCGCGTGATGGCGTTCGTCGGTGAACACACGTCCGTCCCGGTGCCAGACGTACTCGCGCGCGGTAGCGACTTCTACGTCGCCGCGTGGCATCCCGACGCGCCCGAACCCGAGGCAGACGGCACACCGACCCCCGAGTGGGCGAGGGCCGCCGGACGCGGCCTCGCGACCCTCCACGCCGAGACTGGACGGCTGCTCGATTCGTACGGGCAGTTTCGCGCGAGCGGCGACCTGCTCGACGGCCGCGACGACTGGCACGAAGCGGCGCGCGACTACGTTCGCGGCTATCGGCCGACGCTCACCGAGCACGGACACGGGGACGTCGCGGACGCCGTGCTCGACTGTCTCGACGCGCATCCGGGCGTGTTCGCGGGCGCGGGCGACCCGGTGTGCTGTCACGGGTGGGCGACCCCGGAACACGTCGCCGTGCGCGACGGCGAGGTGGCGTGCGTCGTCGACTTCGAACACGCGATAGCCGCGCCGGGCGAGTTCGACTACTGGCGCACCGTCCTTCCCGCGTTCGACGGTGGCGCGGTCGAACGCGCCTTTCGCGCGGGCTACGAGTCAGTCAGAGACCTCCCCGACGGCTTCGAACGACGGCGTCCCGCGTACGCGCTGCTCTGCGACGTCTACTATCTCGTCTCGCTCCACGTCCAAGCCCAGCACGGTCCTGCGAAGACGGAAGAAATAGCGAGCCATCTCCGCGAGAGCGTGTTCGAGCGGTTGGACGCTCTCTGATTACGCTATCTGCTCGCGGTACTCCTCCGCGGTGAGGAGGGCGTCCAACTCGGCGTCGTCGACGCCGTCGAGTTCGAGCATCCACCCGTCGCCGAACGGGTCGTCGTTCACGAGTTCGGGCGTGTTCTCGAGGTCGTCGTTCACGGCCGCGACGTCGCCGCTGACTGGACTGTAGAGGTCGGAGACGGCTTTGATGGACTCCACGACGCCGAACTGGCCGTCCTGGTCGACGGACTCGCCCTCGCCGGGGAGTTCGACGAACACCACGTCGCCGAGTTCGTCCTGCGCGAAGTCACTGATTCCGACCCGTCCGGTTTCGGGGTCGTACCATTCGTGCGATTCGAGGTAGTACAGGTCGTCGGGTACGTCGAACATGGTTCAGTCGAGGAAGCCGGGTGTGGTAAGTTCTGCTTTCTTCGCGTCGCCCCGGATGACGACGCGAACGGTGTCGCCGGGCTCGTACTCCGTGGAGACGTAGCCCAGTCCGATGGGTTCGTTCAGGGTGGGACTCATCGTGCCGCTCGTGAGTTCGCCGATGACGCCACCGTCGGCGTCGGTGACGTCGTAGCCGTGCCGGGGGACGCCGCGCTCTCTGAGAACGACGCCCCGGAACTTCTCCGTGACGCCTTCTTCGTCGACGCGTTCGAGCGCGTCCCGTCCGACGAATTCTGTACCGAGTTTGACCGTCCACCCGACACCCGCCTCGTAGGGCGTCCGCGGGTTGGTCTCGTGGTTGAAGTCCTCGCCGGAGAGCAGGAACCCGGCTTCGATGCGGAGGGTGTCGCGCGCACCGAGGCCGCAGGGCTGACAGTCGAACGCGTTCCAGACGGCGTCCGCGCCGTCGTTGTCGTAGACGAGTTCGAACCCGTCCTCGCCCGTGTATCCCGTGCGGGAGACGAGGCAGTCGACGCCCGCGACGGTCGCGTTCGTGGCCTCGAACAGCGAGAGGTCGAGTACGTCGTCACCGGCGGCGTCCGCGACGAGGTCGGGCGCGTTCGGGCCCTGCACGGCGACCATCCCGTAGTCGGTCGTGCGGTTTTCGACGGTCACGTCGAGTCCCCACTCGTCCCGATGGGTCCTCCACCGAGTCATCATCTGGTCGTCGTGCCCGGCGTTCGGGACGAAGAGGTAGTCGCCGTCGGGCCGGTGGTAGACCACGGTGTCGTCGATGATGACTCCGTCCTCGTCGACGATCATCGAGTACTGGGCGTCACCCGGTGAGAGCGCGCTCACGTCGTTCGTCGTGAGTCGCTGCATCAACGATTCTGCGTCCGGGCCGGACACCTCTATCTGTCCCATGTGGGAGACGTCGAAGATGCCCGCGTCATCTCGGACGGCGGTGTGTTCGTCGCGGATGGAGTCGAACTCCACGGGCATCTCCCAGCCCCCGAAGTCCGTGAACTTCGCGCCCGCGTCGGCGTGTACGTCGTGCAAGGGCGGCGTCCGCAGTGCCATACGCGAACCGTCGCACCCCGGCCCCTAAACTACGCGGGTTCCAGATATCGCGGAGTCACTCCTCGGGTTCGGAAACCTCGAGACCGAACTCCTCGGCGCGTTCCCGCCAGAACTCGCGGAACCCTTCGGCGTCGAACTCCACCGTGGTTTCGCCGTCGCGGACGCGACTGAGTTTGAGGTTCACCTCTTCGAGGAGTTGTTCGCCCACGTCGTCGCTGACGACGCCCTGCCGCATCGCGTCCATCACCGCCGACTTCTCGCGTTTCAGGATGCGGCGTTCGCCCGCGAGCTGCTGTTCTTTCCGAATCTCGGGGTTGTTCCGGAGGAGTTCGCTGATGGCGTCCTCCAGCGCGGCCTGTTCCTCTTCGTACTCCTCGGTGAAGTCGCGGTAGACTGACGCGGGGAGTTCGCCCTTCCGACGGAGGGATTCGGCGGCGTCGAGCGCGTCCTCGACGGCGCGTTTCCGGCCGACGAGGAGTTCGTAGAGCTGCTGTGAGCTGGTGCGGGTGACGACGCCGAGGCGGTCGAGCGCGCGAGACATCGTGAGTCCCTGCACGACCAGTGAGAACGCGGCGACGCCGAACACGAGCGCGCGCAACTCCGTGCGGAACGGCGTGCCCGCGGGCAACCCGAGAACGAGCGCGATGGGGATGGACGCGTGTAAGCCGCCCCAGACGAGGATGTGCTGGTACGTGAACGGAATCTCGCGGTCGAGGACGCGGTTGAGGGCGGTGCAGATCGGGTAGACCGCGACGGCGCGCGCGAGCAGGACGAGCGGGATGGCGACGAGGATGATGTCCGCGTGCCCGACGAGCGTTCCGAGCGGGGTCTTGATGCCGATGACGAGGAAGATGAACGTGTTCGCGAGGAACGCGCCCGTCTCCAGCGTGTTGAACACGGTTATCTTCGTCTGCGGACTCATCGCCTCCTCCGCCGCGCGGTCCCCGACGAACAGCCCGGCGACGACCACCGCGATGACGCCGGAGACGTGGAGGTAGTGCTCTGCGACGAGGAAACTCCCGTACGCGAGGATGATGGCGAGCACCGTCTCCGTCATGTGTTCGTCCAGATTGTACATCACGCGGTAGACGACGTACCCGAGCACGAACCCGACGACAGCGCCGCCGAGACTCACGACGAAGATGTCGAGCACGACGCTCCCGAGGCGGTCCACCGTCAGGAGGTCGTTCACGGTCAACCCCGTCGTCTGTGACTCCTGAACGAGTTCGAGCAGCGTCATGAACAGGACGACGCCGAACCCGTCGTTCAGCAGGCTCTCCCCTTCCACGAGGATGCTGAGGCGTTCCGGCGCGCCGAGTTCCTTGAACAACGCCAGCACGGACACCGGGTCGGTCGGCAGAATCATCGCCGCGAACAACAGCGCGACGAGCATCGGGAACCCGAACGCCGTCGCCCCGAGATAGCCGAGGAACACCACGGAGACCACGAGTCCGACGCCAGCGAGCACCAGTATCGGCCCGATGTTCTCCCGGAACTGCTCCAGTTGCGTGTTCGCCGCCCCCTCGAACAGCAAGGGCGGGAGGAGGACGAACAAGATGAGGTCGTGACTGAGGGAGATGTCGGGACGGATTCCCACGACGGACACCGCGAGTCCGGCTATCAGGAGCGCGATAGTGTACGGGAACCGCCCCACCTTCGCGACGAACACCCCCACCGCGGCCGCGATGATGAACACCCCGATCAAATCGAGAAGCTGGGTTTCGATACCGGTCGCCATTATCGGGACTGTGAGCGGACGCGAGTAGTGTCTTGCGGCAGCGAAGAAACCGGACTGGGGACGGGTTCGAGCCGCGGGCGTGCGTAATCGGAATCGTTACCCGGTGGTACTCGCTTTCTCCGGTATGGGATTGCGCGACCTCGTGGGCGGCGGTCGGCGCGTGGCGTTGCTGGTGGACGGGCCGAACGTGTTGCGCGACGAGTTCGACGTGGATTTGGACGACGTTCGGGAAGCCGCCGAGGAGGCGGGGACGGTCGCGGTGGCGCGACTCTACCTCGACCAGCACGCGACGCCGGGACTGATTCAGGCGGGCGAAGCCCGCGGGTACGAGGTCCGGGTGACGAGCGGTGACGTGGACGTGAAACTCGCGGTGGACGCGACCGAACTCGCCATCGAGGGGAGCGTCGACGTGCTCGCCATCGCATCGCGCGACACGGATTTCAAGCCCGTGCTGGAGAAAGCGGGGCGAAACGGCGTGGACACGCTCGCTATCGCGCCCGGCGAACACGGTCGGTCCGACGCGCTGCGGAACGCCGCGACGGACGCCGTCGTCCTCGACGAGTAGCGAAGGGTAACGCTTTCCGCCCGCGCGCGGGTACGGGACGTATGCGCGAGTTGGGGACGCCCGTTCTGGACAACCACATGCACTTAGACCCCGAGCACGGCCGGGGTATCGAGGCGGTGAAGGATTTCTCGCGGAGCGGCGGCACCCACTTGCTCGTGGTGAACAAGCCGTCGTGGCACCTCGGCGACCTCCCGAGCGAGGGCGAGGACTTCCGGTACGTCTTCGAGACGACCATCGACGTCGTGAACGCGGCGACCGAGGAGTTACGGGGGCGCGCGTGGCCCGTACTCGGCGTGCATCCGGGACTCGTCTCGCAGCTCGTCGACGCGGGCTACGACGCGGACGAGGCCGCCGCGGTGATGAAAGCCGGTCTCGACACGGCGGCCGAGTACGCCGCCGAGGGCGAGGCGGTGGCGCTGAAGTCCGGTCGCCCGCACTACGACGTGTCCGAGGACGTGTGGGAGGCGTCGAACGACGTGATGCGTCACGCGTTCGCGCTCGGCGCTGAAACCGGCGTGGCGGTGCAACTGCACACCGAGGCGACCGAGGACCTGACGGAGGTCGCCGAGTGGGCGGAAGACGCGGGCCTCGAACCCGAGCGCGTCGTCAAACACTACGCGGAAGGCGAACTCGCGGGCGTGACACCGAGCGTGATGAGCGAGAAAGACCGATTGGAGCGCGCCGCCGAGGCGGGAGCGCCCTTTTTGATGGAGACGGATTTCGTGGACGACGCGGACCGGCCGGGGATGGTGATGGGGCCGAAGACCGTCCCGCGACGAGTGAACTGGCTGCTCGAAAACGGCTACGAGGACGCGGTGCGGAACGCGCACGTCGAGACGCCTGAAGCGGTGTACGGTATCGACACCCCCGGTTCGCTCGGCTAAAAGAAAGGACTTTCACCCGGGCGGCCGGCGTTGTGGGTATGAGCGAACAAGAGGAAGAGTACTACTCCGACGAACGCTGGCAGAACTGGCTCGACCGATTGAAAGACGAGGACTTAGACCCCGAAGAGGAGGACTCCGCCCGCCTCCTCCTCAACCTCCAGGACGACGTGGCTATCGCGGTCGCGAAAATCGTCACCGACTACGAGGACGGCGACCTCGGCGACGAGGAAGCGCTCGACGAACTCGCGTCGATTCGGGAGACCGTGCTCGCGGAACCCGACATCGAGGACGAGGACACGCTGATGCTGGTCGACGGCGTGCAGACCAGTCTCGTCGTCGTCTTCTACTCCTCAGAACAGTACGTCGCGGACGGCGTCGCGGACGAGTCCGACGTGACGGGCTACGTGCAGGCCGCCGCCGACGCGGAAGCGGAAGAGGAGTTCGACCGCGCGCTCGGCCTCGCGGCGTGCGCCGGCACCCGCATCATCGACGGCGAGGAACTCCCGATGGAACTCGTGGACGAACTCGAATACGGCCTCGTCGTCGAGTGGGTCAACGGCCTCGACAGCCTGCAGAGCGCGTTCGCGCAGCCGGAAGTCGTCGAGGAAGACTAAGGCGACTGGTGGACGGTGATAGTAACGGTGAGTCCGCCTTCTAAGTAGAGCGCGTAACTGACCATCGTTCCGCCGTACGACCCGCCGCCGTTCGGTGGATTTCCTTCGAGGCTATGGTCGAAGTGGAACATGATTCCGTAGTGGGTGGCGTTCCCCGGAATCGTGACGACCTCGTTCGTCGTGAAGAAGTGCGGCGACCGGGATTCGATGGCGTCCCCGTTGCGCGTGACGGCCGCGCCAGTGGTGTTGAAGTTCGCGCTCTTGATTCTGTTCGCGATGTCGTAGAGTTTTCCTTTCGTGCTGAGTCCGGTCGCGTAGTCAAGGCGGTAGCCGGTGATGTTGACCGGGAAGTTCCCGCGGTTGTCCACGTAGAACGTGATGTTTTCCCCGGAGATGGTTCCCGTCTCGTTGAGGACCACGAGACTCCGGCCGCCCTGTTCGCCCGAGCTGCCGCCGCCGACGGACCCGCCGAGGACGTTGTTGAACACCTTGTACGTCACCTTCCGCGACCCCGTGGCGGACGTGTCGTCCCCGAGGTAGGCGTTCACGGGGACGGTGCCGAGGTTTCCGGTGGCGTTGAAGTAGACGGTGGCCTGTCCGTTCTCGTTCGTTCGCAACGTCTTCCCCGGGTTTCCGGTCGCTCGGTCGCGCGCGCTGTCCCCGCTCTGGGTTTCGAAACTCCCGACGTTCGCGTCGAAGGTGACGTTCGCGTTCGAGACGGGGTTGTTGTAGCGGTCGCGGGCCTCGATGGTGAGTTTCACGCGGCCGTCGTCTCCGGTCTTGGTGTTCGTCTCGTCGGCGGTGACGACGTATCGGGCGGCGGGCCGTCGTTCGCTCGGGTCGTCGTTGGTCGCGTGAACGAACACGCGAGAGAGCGTGAGTTCGTACTGTTCGTTCGCCTCGAACGTGACGTTCACCGCGTTCCGCCCGGGAACGGCGGTGACGTTCCGGACGTACCGGTCGGGGCGGAAGGTCGCGTCAGTCGGGTCGTCGATCTGGTCTGCGAGTATCTGGTTTCGCCAGACGCTCGCCGACAGCGTGGTCGGGACGGTGAGGGTGAACGTGTCGTTGTTCGCGCCGGTGACGGTGACGGTGCGCGTCGCCGCGCTCGACGGGTCGAACGTCAATCCGGCGGTCACGCCGCCGGTTTCGAGGTCGCCCCCGAGCGCCACGAGGTTGATGTGGTTCCCGCTGACGAACGTCTGGTCAGTGAGGCGGACGGGGTTCGAGTAGTTCCGATAGACGACGCCCTGCGTGACGCCGATGTCGGCGGCGTCGATGCGGTTGTAGTCGGGGTCGAACGTGAGTCGTCGGGTCGAGAACGTGAGGTTGCGGCCGGACTCCGTGAAGTAGGAGTCGACGTTCGCGTTATCGCCGACGCTCTCGACGTTCGTCAGGGAGAGCGACTGGTTCTGCGTGGTGTAGACGCGCCCCGCTGGAGGGGGCGGGTTCACGAAGAACACCCGGGAGGGATACGTACTCCCCGTCTTCACGGTCTGGCCGTGCACCGCGCCGCCGCTCGCCGTGTCGAGGACGGCGTTGCGTGCCGCGACCATGTCGCCGGACGCCTGCTGGTAGTCGTCGAACTCGATGGACGCCGTCTGCTGGGGGATGACGTACGCCTGATAGAGCGACGCGAGGATGACGAGCGTGGCGAACAGGAGAATCGCGCCTATCTGGACGGATTGTGCGCGCTCGTCACCCCGGAAGTCCATGTATCCGTGGTGCCCCGGGAGCGCCATAAAGGCATTCGTGCGCCCCGCGACTATTTTTGTCTGCGGTTCGAAGGGAGAGCAGATGCTCGGGGAACGGGGGGCGTCCGAAACCATCGGCACGATGCTGATGGTCGCCGTCGTCGTCGTGTCAGTATCCGGGACGAGTGTCGCGCTCGTCACCCTCCAGCACACCGGACCGAGCGAGCCGACCGTCACCCTCGACGCCACCCTCGGTGTGAACGACGTCTCCGTCACGAACACCGGAAGCGGGTCCGTGAACGCGTCCGAACTCCGAGTCGTCGTGCGCGGGCCGTCCGGGAAACAGACCGCGTTCACGCCGGACCGAACGACGGTCTCGGGGGCGGACGCGATGCTCGACCCCGGCGAAACGATACGGAAGAACCTCGGACTGGGGCTCTCGCCGAACGACCGCGCCACCGTCATCGTCGTCCACCGACCGACGGACAGCGTGCTGTTCACCGCGTCCATCTCCGTTCGCGGTCGAGCGACGGGACGAGCGACCCCAGTCCAGTTCGCGGGAGAGTACACGATACGGCAGAACGAACGCCTCGACCTCGCCGCCGGGGTCTCCGCGTCGTCCTACGAGTGGCAGACGTCGAGCGACCTCGTCACGCTCTCGACAAGCACCGGCGCGGAGACGACGCTGTCCGTCCCGTCCGCCATCTCGCGACCGCGGACGGTGACCGTCTTCGTGAAGGCGTACTTCTCGAACGGGAGTACGGTGACCCGGAAGGCCGTCGTCCACGTCCGCCCCGAGACGGACACGTCGCCGCCCCGTATTTCGGCGTACGACGTGACGGCACCGAACGGCAGCCTCCACGTCTCATTCGCGAGCAACGAGTCACTCCGAACGATTCGCGTGAAAACGGCCGGGCCGCAGACGAAGACTGTCTCGACGGCAGCGTTCACAGCGCAAAACGACAGCGGGACGTGGCGCTACGACGCGACGATACCGGTCTCGAAGACCGGCGAGTACGCGGTTAGGCTCGTCGACGCGCGCGACCGCGCCGGAAACGACTACGGCGGAACCCTCTCGAAGAACGCGACCGTCACCGGGGACGGCCCGCCGACGGTTTCGCTCTCCGCACGTCGCACGAACGCCACCCGCCTCTCGGCGTCGTGGACCGTCAGCGACGCGAACGGCCCGAGCGACGGCGCGAGCGTCACCGTCACCGTCGAAAACGACACCGAAACCGTCTACACGGTCACGACGGGCTGGCGGAACAGCACGAACTTCGAACTCGGCGACCTCGACCCGAACAGCCAGTACGTCGTCACCGTCACCGCCGACGACGGGGAAGGAGAGACGACGACCGAATCGGAGCGCGTGGCCGCGCATCCACCGGGCGGAATCCCGCCCGCGTACCTCGACGTGAACCGGAACGGCGTCTACGACGACGGAATCGACCGGAACATCACGGCAGATGTTCGGGACGGGACGTACGTTGCAGGCGACTCGGAGGGAATCGTCGTGACGAGTCGCATGGACGCCATCAGCGCGAACACCATCGACTTCGAGGCAGGGAGCGTGACGATTCAGACCGACGTGACCGCGACGCACTCCGAGTTCACGCTCGACGCGACGAATGGCGAGCTCGACGTGGCTGGTATCGAGATTGCGGTGCCGAACGCACGGTCCGATACAGCGGTCCTTCGGGGCGAGTCCGTGGCGATGGATTCGACGCAGGTAAGCGCGAGCCAGAACGTCGAGATACGAGCAGAGAGTGGAGAGATTTCGATGCGCGGTTCGGACGTCTCAACTGTTCAAAAAGACGGACGAGACGTAGTCGTGACTGCGAGTGCGGGTATAGACACGAGCGATGCGGTAATACGGGCAAAAGGGACTATCGACTTCGGCACCGACGAGACGCTCACCGCTACTGCCGCCCGCATAGATACTTCGGAGAAATCCGGGAAGCCGATATACATAGACGCAAAGGAGATATCCGGCGAGGGTATGGTCGTCCGCTCGAAGGGAGAGATAGCAGTAGATGCTACAGGACGTGTCGATATATCTCGCGCTACGTTCGACACAGCGGAAAAGCGTGGAAAGTCAGTGAAAATCCAGGCGGGAGAACTCGAGGGTAATGCAGCGACGATTACGACCGCGGGAGAAATATCGCTAGCCTCCGAAAATCGCCTCACGTTCACACGTGCAACACTGAATACCTCATCCAAACGGGGCGAGCCTATCACTCTGGAAAGTGATGGAGAAATGAATATTAACGAAACGAAGCTCTGGAGCGCGGGGCCAAACGGGAAAGCGAGCGTGAGCCGAGCGCGTACGCTCTACGTCGAGGACGCAGAATTCCACACACACAAACAGGAGCTTCGGATTCCGAAAGACACCACGGTGGTCGGTGACCCCGCGTTTGGGACGGTGAAAGCAGCTGGAAACGGGAACGGAAACGGGAACGGAAACGGAAACGGGAACGGAAACGGGAACGGAAACGGGAACGGAAACGGATAGGGGCCCTTAGTTCGTCGCCTGTCGAACAGCCTATCGACAAATCCATATATCCGGTTCCTGAATACGCGGGTATGACCGCAATCGGTATCGACGCGGTGGAGATATGGTCGGGGAAGCTGAAACTGAATCTTCCGGAGACGTTCGCGCCGCAGAAGGGTGACGACCCGGCGAAGTACACGAAGGGGCTCGGGCTCAACGCGAGTTCGTTCCCGGACGCGTACGAGGATATCGTGACGATGGCGGCGAACGCGTCGCACAAACTGATGGAGCGAAAGGGCTTGGAGCCCGACGATATCGGCCGCATCGACGTGGCGACGGAATCCGCGTTCGACAACTCGAAGCCGGTTTCGACGTACGTCGCGGGCTGTCTCGAACAGGTGTTCGAGGGGGACTTCCATCACGCGAACAAGGGCGAGCGGAAGTTCGCGTGTATCGCGGGGACGCAGAGCATCGACGACGCGTACAACTGGATTCGCGCGGGCCGGAATCGCGGTCGGGGTGCGCTCGTCATCGCGACGGACACGGCGCTCTACGAACGCGGCGACGCGGGCGAGGCGACGCAGGGCGCGGGTGCGGTGGCGATGTACATCACGGAAGACCCGAGTCTGGTCGAACTGAGCGTCGAACAGGGGTTCGGGTCGGCGGACGAGACGGACTTCCTGAAGCCGAACCAGCAGTTCCCGAGCGTCGACGGGAAGCGGTCGGTGCAGGTGTATCTCGCGCGGATGCGTGAGGCGCTCGAGGATTACGAGGGCGTTGCGGGCGACGTGGAGTTGGATGACTTCGAGTACGCGCCGTTCCACACGCCGTTCCCCGGGATGGTGCGGAAGGCGGCACTGCTCGCGTACCGGCACGTCATCCGGGACACCGAGCACGAGGACTCGCTAGCGGACGAAATCGGCCGACAGCCGCGTCCCGACGAGTTCGAGGACCGCGCGGACTTCGACGAAGCGATTCGGGAGTACATGGACGCGCTCGGTGGCACCGAACAGTACCAGGACTGGTACGCGGAGGTCATCGACCCGACGCTCTCCATCAGCCGCGAGGTCGGGAATTGGTACACTGGCTCCGTGCACATCGCGCGAATGAGCGCGCTCGTGAACGCCGCCGAGGCCGGCCGCGACCTCACCGGGAAACAACTCCTCGTCGGGTCCTACGGGTCGGGCGCACAGGCGGAGATTCACGCGGAAACCCTCGTCGAGGGGTGGGAGGACGAAGTCGAAGCCTGCGACATCTACGACCAGATCGACGAGCGCTACGACATTTCGTTCAGCGAGTACGAGCAGGTCCACGACCGCCACAACCACGAGAAGCGCGTGGAACTCGAACCGTTCACGCAGCCCGACGGCGAGTTCGTGTTCGATGGCTGGGGACCGATGAGCGAGCGCAAGTACACGTACGTCGAGTAACTCGGCGTCGAGTAGCTACTTTTTCAGCGCGTACGCGACGCCCGCGAGTACGGCGAGCGCGAACGCTACCGGGAGCGCGAGCGACAATCGAATTCCGACGGCCGCGAGCACGACGAACGAGGGGAGGAACGCGACGCCGAACCCGCCGAGTGCGCGGCCGATGGACGTTTCGTCGCGCACGTACACGACCCAGAGCGCGAGTACGCCAGCGACGACGCCGACGGGGAGTCCGACGAACGCGGACGGCCAGATACGGTCTTCGAGAACGGCGGTGACCGCGAGCGCGACGACGACGAACGTCGAGACCCCGGCCGCGGTCGCGAGGAGGGAACGACTACGAGACACACCAGAGCAGTCGCGCGCACTCAGGAAAAGTCCACGGGCGAACGTTCAAGTACGAAACCGAGGCCAGCCGGGGCTATGAACTGAAAGACGCGCCACGACCATCCGCGAAACCCGCCGGCACCGGTCGTGGCGGTAGCCGCCGGCGTGCAAGCCCCAAGAGAGCGACGCGTCGAGCGTTCTCAGAGTTCCCGCAGCGCGTCCAGCATCTCGTCCGTGTCTTTCTCGGTGACGGCGAGGGAGAAGCCGTCGCGCTTGGCGAGCGCGGGTGCGTGTTCCCAGAGTTCGTCTTCGCTGATGCCGTGGAGGAGGACGGCGTTCGGCGTCGGGTTCACCACGCGGAGCGCGACGAGGGGCGACTCCCCCCGAGAGACTTGCGTGAAGGCGAGGACGCGGTTCGTGCTCTGCCCGTAGAGCCGGTAGAAGTCGTCCGCGGAGAGTTTGGTGATGGCTTCGATGCTGTTGATGACGGTGTGACCGCTCACGCGGTCGCGGTCGCCGGCGACGAGTTCCGTCGCGTCGACGGCGTTCCAGACGTCCGCCAGCGGGATGGTGGTCGGGTACTCGCGGAGGTCGAGCACGACGTCGCCCTCGAAGCCCGCGGAGAGGACGCGAGCGTACTGGCGGATGCGGTCGCCGCCGCGCGCTTCGTCGATGTCGAGGAGCGCGGTGACGAGTCTGCTGACGAGTCCGATACCGGGGGATTCGCGGCGGCCGCTCTCGTAGTCCGAGATGACGGAAGAGGAGACGTCGAGTTCGTCGGCGACGGCGGTCTGGGAGACGCCGAAGTCCGTCCGCCACTTCCGGAGGGTCGCGCCGGGGTCGTCGCTGAGCGTGACTTCGCCGGCGATGCGCTCGGCGAGGTGTGCGCGCGCGTCCTGTTCCATAGCCGCTCGTTCCCACCCGTGCCGAAAAAGCCTATCGACAGGCGACGAAGAAACCCTCATTGTGACAGAGTCACAAAGAGGGGTGTGCCTTCGACCGTCGTTCACGTCGCCATCGGCGGTATCGTCGCCGTCGGCCTCCTCGGCCGCGATTTCGACCGGCGGAGCGTGCTCGTCGTGCTCGGAGCGGCGGCGCTCCCCGACCTCGATACGATACTCGGCCTGTGGATTCAGGGCGGCCATCGCGCCGTCCTCCACAACTTCGTCCCCCCAGCTGCGGTGGGACTGGCGGTCCTCGTGGACGCCCGGAACCCCGACGGATTCGTGCGAGGTCGATACGGCAGGCGTGGCGTTCACGTCGCGGGTGTCGCGCTCGTCGCGTTCGTCGCCGCCGGCGTCCTCCCCGACCTCGCGGTGAACGGCGTGAACGCCTTCTACCCGCTCCACGACCGGTTCTACACGCTCGACGGCGAACTCCTGCTCTCGAACCAACGCGGCATCGTCCAGACGTTCGTCGAACTCGGCCCCCAGGGCGGGACCGTCGGCGGAACGACGTCGAACACGCACTACTACACGGGCGTCGATCCGTCGGCGGGCGCGGACGACCCATCGACCGAGCGCGTGTTCCCGGTCGTCACCTCGGGGTTCCGATTGCTCGTCGTCTGTTTGAGCGGCTTCCTGCTCGCCGCGCGGTTCCGGGAGCGTCAGCGCTAACCCGTCCGACGGAGAGGTCGACGTATGGTTCGGGTTCGACCCTACGCGGACGGCGACGCCGATGAGTTGTGGACGTTGAAGCGCGGGTTCGAGACGGGACTCGGCACGGGGACGGGCGGCGACGAGAAGGCCGCGAAGTACGAGGCGAAACTCACGGCCGAGTACCGGCGGGAGTACGTCGAGTGGGTCGAGCGATGCGTCGCGGAGAACTCCGACTGCGTGCAGGTCGCGGAGACGGACGGAGGGGTAGTCGGGTACGTGTTCGTCCTCCCCGAGTCGCTCGCGTACATCTGGGACGCCGCCGTGTTGAACGAAGTGTACGTCGACCCCGAACACCGTGGAACGGGCGTGGCGGACGACCTGATGGACGCCGCGCTCGAGGCGGCGCGCGGAATGGACCTCCCGCTCGACCGGATGCTGTTAGACGTCGACACCGAGAACGACCGCGCGCAGGCGTTCTACGACCGGTACGGGTTCTCCCATTGGGGAGAGATGGTGGCGAGAGACCTCTAATCGAGCGCCGTGGCGACCACACCGCCGAGGCCGCCGAAGACGACGGGGTAGACGACGCCCGCGACAAGCAGCGCGGTCGCGGGGACTGGCTGGATGGTCGCGCCGCCTCGCGACGCGGCGAAGACGAACACGCCGACGGCGACCGCGACGAAGTAGCCGAAGACGGCGGACGCCCCAGTGCGAAAGCCCTCCGACGCGTCGAGGGCCGCGACGTATCGAGCGGCGGCGAGCCCCCCGGCGAACAGAACGACCGGCGGCACGGCGTAGAGCAGCGGGGAGAGGTCGCTCGACGAGATGAAGTTCGTCGTCGCGGTGCCGCCGAGCGCGGGATACCGAATCGGGACGAAATGAGCGTCGTAGAACACCCAGCCGACGGCCTGCCACGTCGGAATCGGGTCCCCGCCGAAGAACTGAATAACCGCGTTCGTCGTGGAGAGCGCATCCCGCACCTGTCCAGCCGAAACCACGAAAACGAGGAGGTAGCCGACGACGTACGCCGCGACACCCGTAGACGCACCGACGACGGAGGGATTCGTGCGGTCCATAACTGGAAGAATCGGCACACCCCTGTGTATGCGTTGTGGCCGGTTTCAAGCAGCCTCCCTGATCACGGCGCACTCCGTTCACCGTTCGCTCTTTGTGGGAACTTCCTTCGGTCGTTCCCACGCTCCGCAACCACTAAACGCACTTCGCACCTCCCTTCGGTAATGACTGATTGGACGGAGAAGTATCGTCCGTCGACGCTCTCCGAGGTCCGGGGGAACGACAAGGCCCGGGACGCGCTGAAGAAGTGGGCGGAGACGTGGGACGACCATCGGAAGGCGGTCATCGTCCACGGGTCGCCGGGCGTGGGGAAGACGTCCGCGGCGCACGCGCTCGCGAACGACATGGGGTGGGATACCATCGAGTTGAACGCGAGCGACAGTCGGACGAAATCCGTCATCGAGCGGGTGGCGGGTGAGGCGGCGAAGTCCGGCACGCTCTCCGGAGGGACCGGCGGGCGGAAACTCGTCATCATGGACGAGGCGGACAACATTCACGGGAACGCCGACCGAGGCGGTGCGCGTGCGGTGACGTCGCTCGTGAAGGAGGCGACGCAGCCGATGGTCCTCATCGCGAACGACTATTACGACATGTCGAACGCGCTCCGGAACGCGTGCGAGGAAATCGAGTTCCGGGACGTCTCTCGCCGCTCTATCGTACCCGTCCTGCGCGACATCTGTCGGCGGGAGGGCGTGGAGTACGAGGACGACGCGCTGGACGCGCTCGCACGGAAGAACTCCGGCGACCTGCGGTCGGCGGTGAACGACCTGCAGGCGCTCGCGGAGACCGACGAAGTGCTGCGCGCGGAAGACGTGGTGACGGGGGACCGCGACAAGACGGAGGGCATCTTCGACTTCCTCGACGACGTCATCAAGAACGAGGGCGCGGAGGAAGCGCTGCGGTCTGCGTACGACGTGGACGAGACGCCCGACGACCTCCTGAACTGGATAGAGGACAACGTTCCGAAGGACTATTCTGGAGCTGAACTCGCTGACGCCTACGAGTTCCTGTCGAACGCGGACAAGTGGCTGGGGCGGGTGCGCGCGACCCAGAACTACTCGTACTGGCGGTACACCACGGACAACGTCGCTGCGGGTGTCGCGGCGGCGCGACAGGGCGACCACGGCGGGTGGACGCGGTACGGCCCGCCGTCCTACTGGTCGAAACTCGGGCGGTCGCGGGGGACTCGGGACAAGCGCGACTACATCGCCCGCCACATCGCCGAGTCCGCGGGCGTGAGCATGGCGACCGCGCGGCGCGAACTCCTCCCGTTCCTCGCGGCGATGACGCATCACTGCAAGAACCGCGAACTCACGGTGGCGATGGCGGCGGCCTACGACATGGACGCGGATCACGTCGCGTTCGTCACGGGAAGCGGGAAGGACACGAACAAAGTCCAGTCCATCGTCGAGGACGCGGAATCGCTCGAAGAGGAAGCCGCGGTCGAACACTCCGGCGGCGCGTTCGAGGGGCAGTCGGAGTTGGACGCCGAGGACGGCGGGGATGCAGCGGAAGACCCCGCGGAGGACGTGTTCGTCGAGGACGAAGACGAGCAGACGGAAGCAGAGGAGTCAGCGGGGAGCGACGACGCGCAGGCGGGCCTTGAGGATTTCTTCTAACCGGACACTCATACCCCCGGCGGGCGTCGTTCCGATATGCGCGCGGCAGTCCTGCGGGAGTACGGCGAACCACTGCGTATCGAGGAGGTAGAGCGCCCGAGTGCGGCCCCGCACGGCGTGGTGGTCGAGGTGGAAGCGTGTGGCGTGTGTCGGAGCGACTGGCACGCGTGGAAGGGCCACGGCGAGTGGGCGGACGACGACGTCCCGCTGGGACAGATTCTGGGTCACGAACCCGCCGGGCGCGTCGTCGAAGTCGGCGAGCGCGTCTCCGAGTTCGATGTGGGTGACGAGGTGGCGGTGCCGTTCTGTCTCGGTGACGGGTCGTGCCCGCGGTGTCTCGCGGGGCACGGGAATCGCTGTACGGACGGGTACGCGCTCGGGTTCGAACCCGATGCGCCGGGAGCGTTCGCGGAGTACGTCGCGGTGCCGCACGCGGATTACAACGTCGCGCACCGGCCGGAGAGCGTATCGGCCAACGCGGCGGCGGCCCTCGGCTGTCGGTTCATGACGGCGTTCCACGCGCTCGCCCACCGCGTCTCCCTCGGCGCGGGCGACTGGGTGGCCGTCCACGGTTGCGGCGGCGTCGGCCTCTCCGCGGTACAGGTCGCAGAGGCGCTCGGCGCGCGCGTCGTCGCCGTGGACGTGCGCGAGGAAGCGCTCGACACGGCGCGCGAGATGGGCGCGAAGGAAACCGTGAACGCCGCCGAGGTGGACGCCGCGGCGGAGATCCAGTCACGGGTCGGTGGCGCCCACGTCTCGCTCGACGCGCTCGGGAGCGCGGAGACGTGCCGGGCGTCGGTCGAAAGCCTGCGCTCGGGCGGCAGTCACGTCCAACTCGGCCTGACAACGGACGAAGAGAAGGGCGAGGTGAGTCTGCCGACGGACTACATGACCCGGCACGAACTCTCCTTCCTCGGGTCCCGCGGGATGCCGCCGACGAGTTACGACGAGTTGTTCAACCTCATCGACGCCGGACGCGTGAACCCGGGGGCGCTCGTGACGCGTGAACTCTCGCTCGAAGACGTTCCGGAAAGACTGGCGGCGATGGACGACTTCGCGACGAACGGCGTCGAAGTCCTCACGTTCTAACGCTTAGATTTCGAGGAACTTCGAGAGGAACTGTTTTGCGCGCTCCGTCTCGGGGTTGTCGAAGAACTGGCTCGGCGGCCCTTCCTCGACTTTCGCGCCGTCGGCCATGAGGACGATGCGGTCGCCCACCTCGCGTGCGAACCCCATCTCGTGGGTGACGACGAGCATCGTCATCCCCTCGTCCGCGAGGTCGCGCATGACGTTGAGGACTTCCCCGACGAGTTCGGGGTCGAGCGCGCTCGTCACTTCGTCGAACAGCATCACGTGCGGGTTCATCGCGAGCGCACGCGCGATGGCGACCCGTTGCTGTTGGCCGCCGGAGAGCTGGTGCGGATAGGAGTTCTCCTTCCCGCCCAGTCCGACGTCTTCGAGGAGTCGGTGGGCCGTCTCCTCGGCCTGTTTCTTCGAGACGTCCTTGACTTTCCGCGGCGCCATCGTGATGTTCTCGATGGCGGTCTTGTGCGGGAAGAGGTTGAACGACTGGAACACCATCCCGATGCGCTGGCGGAGGACGTTGATGTCCATGTCGGGGTCGGCGAGGGAGAGGCCTTCCAGTCGAATGTCCCCGGACTGAATCTCCTCTAGGCGGTTCGTACACCGCAGGAGCGTGGATTTCCCGCTCCCGGAGGGGCCGACGATGACGACCACTTGGCCGTCCTCGACCTCCAGATTGATGTCCTTGAGGACGTGATTCTCGCCGAAGTACTTGTTCACGTCCTCGAAGACGAGTTGTGGGTCGGTCACGACTCACCACCTCCGGGGGTCGCGCGGCGTTCCATGTACCGCACGAGATAGCCGAGTGGGACGGTGAGCAGCAGGTACGCGACGGCGACGAGCAGGATTGGTGTCCACGCGTCGAACGTCGCGGAGTAGATGGTGCGGAACGCGTCGATGAGTTCCGGGACCGCGATGAACGTGAGGAGGGAGGTGTCCTTGATGACGATGACGAGGTCGTTCCCGATTGCGGCGAGGGCGTTCCGCCACGCTTGCGGGAGGATGACTTCGCGCATCGACTGGACGTACCCCATGCCGAGCGAGCGCGCGGCCTCCATCTGGCCGTCCGGCACGGCGTCGATGCCGCCGCGCACCGCTTCCCCGATGTACGCGGAGTGGTTGAGCGTCAACGCGATGATGGCCGCGGGGAACTTCCAGTTCTCGGGGAAGGTGCCGGGCCAGAGTTCCGGGACGCCGAAGTAGATCATCACGATCTGGAACAGGAGCGGCGTCCCGCGGAAGAACTCGACGTAAATCGACGAAATCCCGTACGTAAAGCGCGTGTTCGAGACGCGTCCGAGGCCGACGAGGATACCGCCAACCAGCGAGAGCATCGCGCTGACGAGGAAGATGCCGAGGACGATGAGGAAGGCGTTGAAGAACTGCGGGTAGAGTATCTCGATGAGGAGACTCGTGTCTACTTTGGTGACGGCGGCGGCGAGGAACACGAGTGTCGCGATGGAGAACAGCACCGACGCGGCGACTCCGATGTTCCTGAACAGCGAGTCCGAGAGGCCGTCACCCCCCTCGTCGGCGGTCGCGCCGGCGACGTTTGTCTCTGACATCAGCGGAGTTATCCTTTGAAGTACTCGTTGTATATCTCGTCGTACGTTCCGTTATCCCGGATGGTTTGCAGGGCTTCGTTGACCTGTTCGCGGAGGTCGTCGTCGTCCTGACGGAACGCGATACCGTAGTCCTCGATGGTGAGCGTGAGGTACGGCGGGGCGTCCCGGCCCGCTTCCTCGGCCGCACCGTCACCCTCCAGGAACCGGAGGTCGTCGGGTTTCTTCGACACGTACTCCGCGCTGACCGTGTTGTCGTTGATGACCGCGGCCACCTGATTGTTCAACAGACTGCTGAACGCGGCCGCGATCTGGTCGTAGGAGTTGATCTGGAGGTCGCCGTTGAAGTCGGACTTGAGCTTCTGGGCCGCACCTTCACCCGTCGTCCCCTTCTGAACGCCGACGGTCTTCCCCTTCAAGTCCTCCTTCTTCGTAATCGAGGAGTTCTCCTTCACGACGATGGTCTGGTACGCCGTGAAGTAGGGGTCCGAGAAGTCGACTTTCTCCGCGCGCTTGTCCGTGATGGTCATCGCGGACATGATGACGCGGAAGTTCTTGTTGTTCAGCGAGGGGATGATGGTGTCGAACGACGTGTCCTTGAACTTCGGTTCCATCCCGAGTTGGTCGCCGAACACCGCGCCCGCGATGTCGACGTCGAACCCTTTCAGTTCACCCGACGTCGTCTCGAACTCGAACGGCGGGTACGGGATGTCGCTCCCGATGGTGATGGACTGCGGTTTCGACGACGTCTGCTGGGTCGTCGTGGTGTCGCCGCCACCACCGTCTCCACCGTCGGTCGTTGTTTCGCTCCCGCCGCTGTTGAGACAGCCAGCGAGTCCGAGCGCCGCAGCGCCTCCTGCACCAGCCACGTACTTCCGCCTGCTAAGCTTACCCATAGTATCGAACGTAGGGATACCGAGTATAAACTGTTTGCCCCAGACGCAAGCTTTCAGTCCGCGGTTCCGGGGGTCGCGGACGTGTTGGCGTCCCGTTCGAACGCGCGTGTCGCCGCGAGCGCGACGAGGAGAATTGCGACGCCGACCGCGTACGACGCCAGTTCGACGGGGCGCGTGATGAGGAGTGCGCCGACGGAGAGGACGGTCTGCACGAGGTAGAGCGCGACTGCCGCGCCCGCCGTCCGACGGACGCGTTCGGGGGGCGACCAGCAGAGCGCCGCGACGAGCGCCGCGAATCCGAGGAGTCCGGCGAACCGGTAGAGTATCTGGACCTCCGCGGTGAACGTGAAGAGGAGGTCGCGGGCGAACAGGAGGTGGACGGCGAACGCGCCCGCAGCGACGCGGAGCGCGGTCCCGACGGCGTTCGCGGAGAGGCGGCGGGCTTGCCGGTACGCCCACGCCGTCGCGGCGACGAGCGCGGTGAAGATGGCGAGCGCGGCGTAGAAGTGAAGCGACTGGACGGACGGCTCGTAGCCGCCGGGCACCATCCCGGCGAACGTCACGGTGGTGCCGCCGAGAACCACCTGGAGGGGGAGGACGAGGAGTGCGAGCCAGCCCGCGTACGCGGCTTTCGTGCGGCCGAAGCGGTGGTGGAGGACGAGGGCGTTCCCGAAGATGACGAACCCGACGCTCATCGCGACGAGGCGGTGGAACCACTCGACGAACTGCGGGAGCGTGAGGCCGAGCGGGGAGAGCTGGCCCGCGCAGCCGGGATACGTGTTGTTACAGGTCGCACCGGCGCCGATGGCCGCGGTGTAGAGACCGAGGAGGAGGAGGAGGAACGTCACCGCCGTCGTGAACACCGCGACGCCGGGTGCGTGGTCGTCGAGCCACGCGACGCCGCGTCCGAGCGTACTCATGCGTGGAGGTTGCATTCTGTCCTACTTAGGAGTACAGGTCCGCGTTTCGTCACCTGTCGAACGCAAGTTCGACGCGTTCGGTTACCTTTTTGGCGCTCGACCGCGCCCGTTCGGTATGGGACTGGACGAGGACGCACTAGACTACCACCGGGAAGACCCCCCGGGGAAGATCGAGATATCGACGACGAAGCCGACGAACACACAGCGAGACCTCTCGCTCGCGTACTCGCCGGGAGTCGCGGTGCCCTGCGAGCGCATCGCCGACAACCCCGACGACGCCTACCAGTACACGGCGAAGGGGAACCTCGTCGGCGTCGTGTCGAACGGGTCGGCCGTGCTCGGTCTCGGGAACATCGGCGCACAGGCGTCCAAGCCCGTGATGGAAGGGAAGGGCGTCCTGTTCAAGCGGTTCGCTGACATCGACGTCTTCGACATCGAACTCGACCAGCAGGACGCAGAAGACATCGTCACGTCGGTGTCGGCGATGGAGCCGACGTTCGGCGGCATCAATCTGGAGGACATCAAGGCCCCCGAGTGCTTCGTCATCGAGAACCGACTGCGTGAGGAGATGGACATCCCCGTGTTCCACGACGACCAGCACGGCACCGCCATCATCTCCGGCGCGGCGCTGTTGAACGCAGCGGACATCTCGGGCAAGGACCTCTCCGAGATGAAAATCGTGTTCTCGGGCGCGGGCGCGTCCGCCATCGCGACCGCGCGGTTCTACGTCTCGCTCGGCGTCGAGAAGGAGAACATCGTGATGTGTGACTCCTCGGGCCCCATCACGCCCGACCGCGACGACGTAAACGAGTACAAACGAGAGTTCGCGAACGAGACGGACGCGGACGACCTCGCCGGCGCGATGGAAGGTGCGGACGGGTTCGTCGGCCTCTCCGTCGCGGACATCGTCAGTCAGGACATGGTGCGGTCGATGGCGGACGACCCCATCATCTTCGCGATGGCGAACCCCGACCCCGAGATCGGGTACGACGACGCGAAAGCAGCCCGTGACGACACGGTCATCATGGCGACCGGGCGCTCCGACTACCCGAACATGGTGAACAACGTCCTCGGGTTCCCGTTCATCTTCCGCGGCGCGCTGGACGTGCGCGCGACGGACATCAACGAGGACATGAAGGTCGCCGCGGCGGAAGCGCTCGCCGACCTCGCCCGCCAGGACGTCCCGGACGCGGTCGTGAAGGCGTACGGCGACCAGCCGTTGCAGTTCGGCCCCGAGTACATCATCCCGAAACCCCTCGACCCCCGGGTGTTGTTCCAGGTCGCGCCCGCGGTCGCCGAGGCCGCGATGGACTCCGGCGTCGCCCGCCACTCCGTCGACCTCGAAGAGTACCGAGAACGCCTCGAAGCCCGCCTCGGCAAATCCCGGGAGATGATGCGCGTCGTCCTGAACAAAGCCAAGAGCGACCCCAAACGCGTCGCGCTCGCGGAGGGCGACAACGAGAAGATGATTCGCGCGGCCTACCAGTTAGAGGAGGAAGGCATCGCGGACCCCGTGCTCCTCGGCGACCGGGAGACGATTCAGGGAACCATCGGCGGTCTCGGCCTGGAGTTCGACCCGGACGTCGTGGACCCCGACGAGGGCACCCACGACGAGTACGCGGACCGCCTGCACGAAATCCGTAAACGCAAGGGCGTCACCCGCAGCGAAGCGGGCGAGCTCGTGCAGAAGGACTCGAACTACCTCGGGAGCGTGATGGTCGAGGAAGGTGACGCGGACGCCCTGCTCACCGGCCTCACCCACCACTACCCGAGCGCGCTCCGCCCGCCACTGCAGGTCATCGGCACCGCGCCCGACGCGAACTACGTCGCGGGCGTCTACATGCTGACGTTCAAGAACCGCGTCATCTTCTGCGCGGACACCACCGTGAACCAGGACCCCTCCGAGGAAGTGCTCTCGGAAGTCGCCCAGCACACCGCGCGCCTCGCCCGCCGGTTCAACGTCGAACCCCGGGTCGCGATGCTCTCCTACTCGAACTTCGGGAGCGTCGACACCGAAGGAACGACCAAAGTCAGGAACGCCGCGAAATCCCTGCGCACGAACCCCGACGTCGACTTCCCGGTCGACGGCGAGATGCAGGCGGATACCGCCGTCGTGGAGGACATCCTCAACGGCACCTACGAGTTCGCCGAACTCGAGGAGGCCGCGAACGTCCTCATCTTCCCGAACCTCGAAGCCGGAAACATCGGCTACAAACTCCTCCAGCGCCTCGGCGGCGCGGACGCCATCGGCCCGATGCTCGTCGGTATGGACGAACCCGTCCACGTCCTCCAGCGCGGCGACGAAGTCAAAGATATAGTGAACTTGGCGGGCGTCGCGGTCGTCGACGCACAGGAAGAGGAGTAGGCGGTATCGGATTTTTCAGCGTGGAATTTCGCGACTATCTGAATGAGAATTCAGACCGATAGCGCTATCTGAACGCTGGTTCAAGCAGCCGGTATGAGTGAGAGTGAGCGGCTCCGCAGAAAGGTCGACGCGGACCTCGGCGGGTGCTGTGACGCGGACGTAGAAGCGCGATTGGAGGAGTTGGACGCGCTCGCCGAGACGGCGGGCGATGGCGAAGACCAGCGAAAGACCTTCGCCGTGCTGGGAGACGCCACCCGGCATCGGCTCGTGCGCGTGCTCGACGCGGCCGAGGGCCGGCTCTGCGTCTGCGAACTCGAACCGCTGTTCTCCGTGAGTTCGAGCGCGCTCAGTCACGCGCTCGCCGACCTCCGGGAAGCCGGACTGGTGACGCGGGAGAAGGAGGGGAACTGGCGGTACTACGAGACGACCGAGCGCGCCGAGCGGTTGCTCACCGCCGCGGAGGCCGGTGAATGAGCGACTCGCTGGGGGTGTTGGACCGCTATCTCACGCTCTGGATAGCGCTCGCGATGGCGCTCGGCGTCGGCCTCGGGCGGTACGCGCCCGGTGTCGCGGACGCGTTGAACGCGGTGACGTTCCACGGCACCAGCCTCCCCATCGCAATCGGGTTGTTCGTGATGATCTTCCCGATCATGGCCGAAATCGAGTACGACCGCATCCCCACGGTGACGCGGACCGCGCGCCGGGAAATCGGGTTGACGCTCGCGTTCAACTGGCTCGTCGCACCGTTCGTCATGTTCGGCCTCGCCACCCTGTTTCTCGGCGGCTACCCCGACTACATCACCGGACTCGTACTCGTCGGTATCGCGCCCTGCATCGCGATGGTGCTCGTGTGGAACGAACTCGCCGCCGGGAACCAGGAGCTGTGCGCGGTCTGCGTCGGCGTGAACAGCCTCCTCCAGATAGGGCTGTTCGTCCCGTACGCGTTCTTCTTCCTCACGACACTCCGGGGAACGGGCGTCGACGTCTCCATGTCGCTCGTCGCGACGATGGTCTTCGTCTTCCTCGGCCTCCCGCTCCTGCTCGGCTTCCTCGTCCAGCGCACCGCCTTCCGCACCATCGGACGGCGAGCCTACTACGACCGCGTGGTTCCGCGCATCGGCCCGTTCGGCCTCCTCGGCCTCCTGTTCACGGTGGTCGTGATGTTCACGCTGAAGGGTGACTACATCGTCGCGAACCCCGGTGAAATCGCGCTCGTCGCCGCACCCCTTCTCATATTTTTCGTCGGCCTCTGGACGCTCGCGTACGGCGCGAGCGCGCTCCTCGGATTCGACTACGTGGAGAGCGTGAGCGTCGCGTTCACCGCCGCGTCGAACAACTTCGAACTCGCCATCGCCGTCGCCGTCGCCGTCTTCGGCATCGGGAGTAACGTCGCACTCGCCACCGTCGTCGGCCCCCTCATCGAAGTCCCCGTGATGCTCGCGCTCGTCAAAGTCGCACTCGCCACGCGCACCCGCGTCTTCGGTGACGAAACGGAGGTGAACGCCGTTGCCGTCTCCGACTAGGAACGACGACACGACCACCGTCGCCTTCGTCTGCGTGCAGAACTCCGCGAGACGGTCGCGCGACACACGCTGCGACTCGCGTGCTCTGCACGCTCGCTCGGAGGTCGCCCGATGACGACCACCGTCGCCTTCGTCTGCGTGCAGAACAACGCCACATCGGAGACGCGGCTGGCTCTGCACGCTCGCTCGGAGGTCGCCCGATGACGACCACCGTCGCCTTCGTCTGCGTGCAGAACGCGGGACGAAGCCAGATGGCGTACGCGTTCGCGGAGCGGGAGAAGCGCGAGCGAGGGCGTGACGACCTCGAATTCGTCACGGGCGGAACCCGGCCAGCAGAGCACGTGCATCCCGAGGTCGTCGCGGCGATGCGGGAGGTCGGAATCGATATTTCAGAGCGTCTGCCGCGGGAGGTGTCCTTCGAGGAGATTCAGCGCGCGGACGTGGTGATTACGATGGGGTGTTCGGCGGAGGACGTGTGCCCGGCGAACTGGACGGGGAAGAACCGAGACTGGGACTTAGACGACCCGGACGGGAAGTCGCCCGAAGCGGTCGGAGAAATCCGGGACGAAATCGAGTCGCGAGTGGTCGAGTTGTTCGCGGAGTTCTAGCGGTCCGCTCGACTGGGTGGCGGAATCTGTGGTTCTGGTTCGTCGAGGTCGGGGAGCAGGCACTTCGCGGGTTCGTCGTTGACGTGCGCGTACTGTTCGGGCGCGTTCGCGAGGACGTGGGCGGGGTTGTGCCCGCTCTCGACCGTCGCGGCGCGGAGTTCGGAGAACCCGGCGATGCGAGCGCGGATGCCGCGCCAGTGGTGGCGGGCCGCCGCGGGAACGGAGACGTCCCGAAGCGGCCGATGGTGGGGGCTTTTCGCGGCGAGCGCGGCGAGGTTGACGTTCGCCGCGATGTCGTTGTGGTCCACGAGTACGCCCACGCGTGCGCCGCGCGGTGCGCGGGCGGCGAGTACGTCGAGGCCGAGGTGGAGCGCGCGGTACTCGGCGACGTTGTTGTCGGGGACCGCGTCGGGGACGGCGAGTCGTGCGACGCGTTCACCGCTTCGCGCTTCGATGATGACGCCGAGACCGCCCGTTCGCTCCGTATACGAACCGTCGGTGGCCACGTAGAAGTCCCGGTGGTGGGTGCGTGGCGGATGCGCGATGTGCGGCGTCGGCGAATCGTCGAACAGATTCCGGAGGCTTGTGCGCCCGGCGAGCGCCATACCCGATTGTCGTCCTGACAGGGCTTAAACGACTCGCCGCGCCAGAATTTTGCACAGAGTATAAGTAGGTATCCCTGTGAACCAATAGTATGACATCTGGTGACAGTCATACCGGGGGTAAGAGTCGCAGAACCTTCCTCGCGGGGGCCGGAAGTGCCGCGGTGGCCGCCGCACTCGCAGGCTGTTCGAGTGGTGGAGATACAGAGACGACGACTGAAACGACGACCAGCGGTGGGTCGGATACGACGACTGAGACGGACACCCAGACGACGTCCGGGAGCGAGAAGTTCCCGGTGACGATTACGCAGGGTCAGATGCCGACGACGCTCGACCCGCAGAACCATCGGTCGACGCCGACGGACAACGTGGTCCTGCACGTCTACGAGGGCTTGCTCTCCCGGACGCGAACCGGGAAGATGCAGGCGCAGTTGGCGACCGACTGGGAGCGCCTCGAGGACGGGAAAATCAAGTTCAAGATTCGGGAGGGCGTCACGTTCCACAGCGGGAACGACCTGACGACCGAGGACGTCGAGTACTCGGTCAACCGCATCGTGGACAGCGACGTCGGTATCACGAGCCCGCAGTCGGACCAGCTCTCGGGCGTCACGGGCGCGAAGGCCGTGGACGGGGAGCGCGCCGTGACCGTGACTTCGGACGGCCTGAACCCCATCGTGTTCTCGCTGTTCGCGACGTACGGCGACATGATGGAAAAGCGGTGGGTGCAGGAACACGACAAGTCGTACATCGCGACGAACATGAACGGCACGGGGCCGTTCAAGTTCAAGAGCTACGAGCAGGGCGTGCAGGTCGTGCTAGCGCGAAACGAGGACTACTGGCAGGAACCGGCGGCCGTGAGCGAGTTGACGTTCAACGCCGCGGAGTCCAACAACTCGCGCGTGAGCCAGTTGCTCTCCGGTGAGACGGACATCATCGTGAACGTCCAACCGCAGGACATCAGCCGCGTGCAGAGTTCGGACGACGCTCGCGTGGACGCGGTGCCGAGTACGCGCGTCATCTACAACGGGATGCGGTACGACGTCGAACCGTTCGACTCCGTGAAGTTCCGGCAGGCGATGAACTACGCGGTCAACCTCCAATCCATCGTGAAGAACGTCCTGCAGACGTTCGGCGACCGGACGGGCCAGCCGACGCTCGAAGGGTTCGTCGGGTACAACGAGGACGTCGGTCCATACGAGCACGACAAGGCGAAAGCCGAACAGCTCGTGGAGGAAAGCGGGTACGCGGGCGCGAGTATCACGCTCCACACGCCGGTCGGCCGCTACCTGAAGGACCTCGAAATCGCGCGTGCGGTGGTGAACCAGATCAACTCGCTGTCGAACGTGAACGCGACCGTGAAGCAGCGCGACTTCGGTGCGCTCGCGGGCGAGTTGACGGACGGCGACATCACGACGGGGCCGCACTTCTACCTCATCGGATGGGGGAACGCGACGTTCGACGCGAGCCAGACCATCATCCCGCTGTTGACGAGCAGTGGGACGCTCACGTCGTACAAGAACCCCGACCTCGACAGTCTCATCGAGAAAGCTCAGAGCGAGTCCGACCCGGCGAAGCGTAAGGAGTACCTCCGGGAGGCGAACAAGCTCTGTCACGACGAGGCACCGTGGATCTTCCTGAACCGTCAGTACAGCGTCTACGGCGTCTCGTCGCGCGTGAGTTGGAAGGCGCGTCGGGACGAACGTATCGACGCGTACGCGATGGAGAAAGCATAGCGACCCATCCTCATGTCGTTTGCTAGATTCATCGCAAAGCGGACGCTTCAGGGAGCGCTCGTGGTGCTCGGTGTCATCACGCTCGTCTTCCTGCTGCGTCACCTGACGCCCGGGGACCCGGTGTCCTTTATCGCGCCGCTGAAGGCGGGTCCGGAGCTCCGCCAACAGATAGCGCACGACCTCGGCCTCGACCAACCCCTCTACGTCCAGTACGCGGGCTACATCTGGGGGATACTGCACGGCAACTTCGGGACGTCGTACATCGTGGCGAAGGGCGTGCCGGCGGGCGACATCATCTTCGCGCGCCTACCCGCGACCATCGAACTCGCGGTGGCGTCTTCCGTGGTCGCTATCGTGCTGTCGATTCCGCTCGGCGTCATCAGCGCGACGCACCGCCACGAGCCGAGTGACTACGGCGCGACGACGTTCTCGCTGCTCGGCATCAGCACGCCGAACTTCTGGCTGGGCATCATGCTCATCCTCATTCTCGGCGTCGAGTTCGGGTTGTTCCCGACGCACGGGACGGCGCGCTTCCAAGGGGACCCCGTGTTGTTCTACGACGGCATCAAGTACCTCCTCGCCGGGAACACAGGGCCGATGGTGTCGTGGTTCGCGCACATGGCGCTTCCCGCGGTCACCCTCGGGACGTACTTCACGGCGCTCATCACGCGGTTGACGCGCAGCGGAATGTTGGACGAACTCGGGAAGTCGTACGTGCGTGCGTTGCGCGCGAAGGGACTGCCGGAGTCGCGGACGCGTTACCGGCACGTCCTGAAGAACACGCTCATTCCCGTCATCACCGTCCTTGGCCTCCAGTTGGGGACGCTCATCGGTGGCGCGGTCATCACGGAGACCGTCTTCGACTGGCCGGGCCTCGGGTCGCTGCTCATCAACGCCATCAATCAACGTGACTGGACCGTCATACAGGGATCGCTCATCGTCATCGGCATCGGGTTCGTGCTCGTGAACATCATCGTGGACGCGCTCTACGCGTACCTCAATCCGCAGGTGGTGTACGACTGATGGGTCTCGGAGACTTCCTCGCGGCGGCGCGAGAGCGCGCGTCCAACCTCGTGTCCCCGCGGACGGTCCGGAACCTGAAGGCAGAGTTTCGGTCGAGCGGACTGGCGAAGATCGGCGTCGCGTTGCTCGTCGTCATCCTGTTCGTCGCCGTGTTCGCGCCGTTCGTCGCACCGCACAACCCACAAGCACAACACTTGAACAAGAGTCAGTTACCGCCGGTCGGATTCAGTAAGGCGACGAACGTCACGTCCTCACAGATGGTGAACGGGTCCATCAAGGTCGTACAGGAGACGAAGTACATCTCGGCCGACTGGTCGTACCCGCTCGGCACGAACTCGCTCGGGCAGGGGATGTTGTCGCGCGTCATCTACGGCGCGCGCACCAGTCTGCTCGTCGGCCTGCTCGGCACGACGCTCGCCGCCGTCGTCGGCGTGCTCGTCGGGTTGACGGCGGGCTACTACGGCGGG